>JGI1358J11329_10002629_pt1 | contig 13739 bp, 14 predicted proteins | sample Subgroupgradi54m_FD_11329 | JGI IMG/M metagenome (IMG submission 11329)
AGTCATCGATGGAGGAAGGATTATGGGACATAATGTGACTGTGGATGATGGAATAATGATTGATGGGGTGGATGTGGGAACATTGCCGGGGTTGATTACCAATGAAGTAAACTTAAGATCGACTGAGTTTGCAACCTTATCGGCTGATGACGTAACCTTGAGAACTGCAGCATCTACTGCCCAGACAACTGCTAACAATGCAGCATCAGCGGCATCTGCTGCCCAGACAACTGCTAATAGTGCGGCATCAGCAGCATCTGCTGCCCAGACAACTGCTAATAGTGCGAGAACAACAGCAGACTTAAAAGTTTCTAAAAGTGGGGATATGATGACGGGAGCTTTGACGCTTCCTGATCCAGGAAGCACAACTCCACCAGTACCGCCAGGAACATTTAACGTGGGGAGTAAATTAAGGAATCATGAAACACGAATCGGAGCGTTGGAGGGAAGACCAACACCTGGTCCTTGTGGCAATTATTTTGCTTATGGGGCAGTGGTACCAGGAATAAGCGGTGCCCTGGACAGTGCCTGGCCTTCTTGTAATGTTGAAAGTACCAGTTCTGCCGGTTTTGGTGGAAGCATGTATGAATATCAAGTCAACATAGGCCCCTCAAGACCTACCAGACCCTATTTTATTTTTGTGACCCCAACCCACAATGGTTGTGGAGCTTCTGCAGCTCCCTGGTTCACACCAAGCAATTATTTTTTTCAGGTGACTCTTCAATGTCCTTCAGGAGATAGTGGTTTCTGGTTTGTTGTCTTTATGCCCTAACGATCAGAAGGGAATCAAAGAGCATCCTGCTCCTGGGTCCAGAGTATTTGTTCTCCCTGCTGTGTTTGAACCATTGTTGTTATTATTCGAAACTCCAATCAAAGCATCATAATCGACAGGTGGTTCCTTGGGACACCGAGTCCCAGGTCCCGGAGTAAAAGCAGACAATGGAATATATTTCACCCGATCACTCGTCACGGAACTCCGATTCAAAACGATATTAATATTTTCCTTTATTTCTCCAGCAGCCAGAGAAATAAATGATTTATCGGTATTGCTTTCTGAAGCACTATCACTCACGTTCCAAAACTCGGCATCACCTTGGATAAAGGGATCAACGAGGCCAGGAGCTAAGGTAAAAGCCAAATTCTTATCAGCCACTTCTTCCACTTCGAGGGTGTAAGTCCCGGGAGGGAGGGTGAGAGTAAAATCTGAAATGGGGACATGATGAGAATCGGTATCGACACAACCACCTTGGGTTAAACCATTTAATACATGTAACCCTTCTCTCACACAGATCCTTCCAGCCAAGAACGAATAAGCCTCACAGAGAGGGTCGTCATTGTTTCTGGCAATGACATTGACACTTTCCATCGGTGTCCCGTCTGACTTTAGAATTTGTCCCTTGATCGTTCCTGTGTTGGCGGAGGCTGTGGAAGAAGGATAGAGAGCGGTGATTCCGGCAATGTCATCCGGATTGAGAGTTGCTGCAGCTTTTAGTATCCCACCAACGATTTCCATGGCAGGCAAGAACGCTGCGTTTTCTTCCGTAGGACCCGAAGTAAGAAAGAGTTGTTGATTCACATAGGTATGAGCCAAACCAAGCATGTGTCCCAATTCATGCACGAAGGATCCAACATTAAGCGAGGCACTGGAAGCAGAAAGATCGTTTCCAAACACAGCAATTCCCTGAACAATATTTCCAGGATTTGATTGAGATCCTGAAAAAACTCTCGCACCTGCAGAAGCTCCACATCCTCCTATCCGACAAAGTTCTTTATTGAGTATCGAATCACTCGTGCTGTCATCATCAAAAATAATCACAGTCTGTAAATTTTTCTGGGCATCACTCGGACAAGAAGAAAGTGAATCCGTAAAGCATGCTCCCCCACTTACATATCTTGCATAATTATCCTTGTTCACATCTTCAGGTAAGAGACCTGCAAACTCAAACTTGGGAACATTGGCATAAGGCGACGCATTCTCCCAGATCTTCATGGCTTCAGCCAAAAGAGTCCGTGCTTGTTCGTTTGTCAGTCTCCCTAATCCTCCCGGATCTACATAATAACGAATCGTCGTCCCCGGTGCCCAGCCAATGGGCCTCCCTGTTGTTGGATGGATATAAAAGGAAGTTGTAGGCATGAGAGGTTAAGGGCCAAAAGGAGAAAATGGTTAACAGAAGAAATCGTTTCATAAGTTTCCACACCCTGATTTTCCATTCTTTAAAACTCACTCTTTTGTTGGATTTCTGCCCCTTACCCGAATATGTGATCGACCAATAATCACAAGAGATCCCTGAATCTCCTCATCACTGACAGTGGCAAAAAGTCTTTCCAAGGCATTTTGAGTTTCTTCAACGGTGGTTGGCCACACTCTCAGACGAATAATCCCTGCATGATTTCTTGTAGAAAAGAGTCTTTTATCCGCAAAATCTTCATCGTAAGTAATAATCACCATCTGCTCTTTTTGAGCCCAATCAAAAATATCATCGTCGCTCTTTCCCTCTAATCCTACCTCTTTGACGTGACAGACCTTCCAGCCGGACTTCAATTTCTGAAGCCACAGTGTGGTAGGAGGTGGAATATTTTGATCCAGAAGAATAGACAAACTTTTAGGCACGCAGGATAACCTTTTCTTCATCAATCACTTGGCAAGCATAATCAAGGGTTTCTAAAACATCTTCTCGGCTCAGTTCCGGGTAAGTTGTAAGAATTTTGTCAATTGTGTACCCCCCAGCAACCATCCCAAGAATATTTTTCACCATAATTCTTGTTCCTCGAATACAAGGTTTTCCACTGCATATCTCAGGGTCAACTGTGATTCTTTCTTGATTCATCATAACCTGAAAATTATCACACCCTCTCAATACACAGCAACTACTATTTATTTCAACCAATTGTATCGGCCAGCAACCTTGTCTTTTTCTCAGGTGACAGGACAGATTAATGAGAACCAGATCCCTAATACCATAGCCAGAGTGTCAGCCTTGAGTGCTCATCTGAGTACCAGAACCAATGCTCATCCTGCTGAAGCCATCAGCGTGGAGGGACCGTTTACATTCAGTGTCTCCAGAAACTTGGAGCTCATGGTTGGGTGAAAGAAGGTTTTTGGATTTTAACATTGAACCTCATGAGCGATTTAGTTAGTATGAAATTTATCAAGGAGGTTTCATGCAATTTACGATTGTCATCGAAAAAGACGAGACTGGTTATTATGTTGCTGAAGTTCCGGCCTTGCCAGGTTGTCTTTCACAAGGCAAAACTCCCGAGGAAGCAAGAGAAAATATCAGGGAAGCTATAGAAGGCTGGGTTGAAGTCATGAATGACAAGGCAAAGGGAGATTGAGAAATTTAATGAGCTTTAGGTAGGGCTTGTTCGTTAGTCAGTCTTCCCAAAGGTCCTGGGTCTACATAGTAATGAATCGTTGTCCCCGGTGCCCAACCTATCGGTCTTCCTGTGGTTGGATGTATATAAAGGAAGTTGTAGGCATGAGCGGTGAATGGAAAAAGGGAGATTAAAAGAAGAAAAAAGAATTGTTTCATCCAAAAACTGTTTCCACCATCTCATCTACGAATGCCGTTGTTTTTGAGAAGGATGACGAGTAACAAACCAAGCAACAAGGACGGAAGCAATGCCTAATCCCAAAGGATGAATGCTGTGGTGCGCTAAGGTGTGACACACCGTCCCGTAAAAAAGATTCATCTTTTTGACAACTTTCTATGTATAGTTGCCGATATACTATTGCACAAGGGGAGGATAAATTGAAAAAACTGGCAGGAAAATTTTTATTCATACTGTTTTCAGTCGCGGCATTTCATAATGCGTTTTCCGCGCCCTCTTCCCCTGAAACAATTATCGAAATATTCTGGAAGGAAATACAAAATACTTCAACAATACCTTCCGAAGCAGAAAAATTCATCGGGGAGGCCCTGCGTCAAAAGTACGATTTTGAATCCTTTTACAAACAAGCCCTTCAAGACCACTGGCTCTTCTGGACAGAGGCCCAAAAGAGTGAATTCGACAAACGATTTGAGCAATATTTTCTGAAGTCTGTGGCCCAAAAACTCAATGAAATACCCAAACAAGGGGTCGGCCTGCATCTGGAATACAAGAAAATCAAAAAGGATCGGTCTCTATTCCCCCACAGGAACTCTGCTTGTCAGTAAACAAGCGCTCGTGGATCAACTCAATACATTTTTTACCTTGAAAACAAACCATGAGATTACCCAGGCCAAAACAGATGTTGTCAATGCACTTCAGCTAGTGCTGGATGGTATCGACTTGCAATCAACAGTAACAACGGATGGTGTTTTGGAAAAAGACAGTCATGCGGATGCCGCCTACGCCGAAATCAAGACTCTTGCAGTAGCCATACAAAGTTCCCTCGCGGGCTCGCAACAGCTTCCTTTTGTTACACCCATCATCACTATCAATCTCGATCATTTTTTTACCAGACCACCTGACAAGAACTCCATCGCTATTGATCCCTTTGTTTTGGAAAATGGGCGTATTAAGGGGGTGGAGTCCTTCTTTGAACAACTGCTTTCCGAAACAATGGATGTCCATTTTAGTACGAGCTATGCGGAGACATTCCAAGCTTTGAAAAAGCCCATCCTCAAGGTATTTTTTGATGAATTCGTCAACTTCATGGTGGCAGGAACAAGACTGGGAAGAGGCGGATCTTCTACTGTGCCACAAACTGTGGCACAGTAAGAATCGTTTCATCTAGAAAAAAGTTTCGTGTCGGCCATGAATGCGTCTAAAAAAAGATTATGAATCACTCCATCGGTCAATGAGACGATGGGTTCCTACAAACAAGAGCTCAAAGCCTTGCTCGCCAATTTGAAAAATACCTCGATAAAAACGATCCACATAAAATTCCCAGTAACGTCCTGTATGGCCTAAGCGATGAATCTTGAGAGAGGGATGTTTGGGGTTTTGAGTCAGGAACCGTAATTGTTTATCGACTTTATTCTGAATTTCCTTAGGAAGTTTTTGATAATCTTTTCTGAAAGAAGGGGAGAAAATCAGCTTTTGAGCCATGCAATAGCCTCATCGATAGATTGAAACGCCTTTCCTTTTCCCAGCTCAAATTCTTTTTCGGCTTTCCGGATTTTTTTACGCATGAGAGGAGTATAAAAATAAGCTTCTTCGCGGGCTATAGATACAACAGGTTCCAGCATGACTTTCCCTTGTGCTGTTTGTTCAAATCCAACAGTATCACCAGCTTTTAATTTTAGTTTTTTACGAATCTCAACGGGAATGCTGACCTGACCATGCTCATTAATTTTGGCTGTATTCATAAGTAACCTAAAATATTAATAAAACATTAAAAATAATAAATCAATGTTTTTGTATGGCAGTTCGGATGAGTCAAATTCTTTTTCATTTTGAGATTTCTTTTTCGGAAGGTGGTTGCCTTAAAGGTAAGGTGATGGAAAATTCTGTCTCGCCCTTTTGACTCTTCACAATAATTTCCCCATGATGAGCCCGTATAATTCTCTGAACGATATTCAAACCAAGCCCTGTACCTTTTCCAATCTCTTTCGTCGTAAAAAAAGGTTCGAAAATTTTAGGCAGTATTTCAGAAGCAATTCCACACCCATCGTCTCTTACTTTCAATGTGTAATGAGAATTCTGAGAAGCGGCTTCGAGCGTAATATTTTTTGCCCCGGCCTGAAGGGAGTTTTGAATAAGGTTGGTCAGCACCTGATTCACGGCTCCATGATCTGCCTCAAAAGGCGGTGTGTCTTTGATTCCTTCCCAATGAACTGTTGCGCCTGCCTCTTCGATATTTTTACGAAGAAGCAAAAGAACGCTCTCCACACCCTCAAAAAGATCCTGAGTGGTGAGGCCGGAACGATTCTTTTGCGAATAGTTCATAAAAGTTTTTACGATTTTTTTAATCCGGTCTGTTTCCTGCTGAAGTCGCTTCACATGATGTTTCATTTGATCCGACTCGGGAAGCATCTCTTCTAAAGCAGAAAGATTCATCGCAAGCGCATAGGCAGGATTATTAATTTCATGAGCAAACCCGGCGGCCAAAAGACCAATGGTGGAAAGTTTTTCCGATTGAACCAGCTCTGCCTCTGTCTCTTTGAGAGTAAAATTAACTTTTTCCAACTCATCTCTTTGCCTCTGGATTTCATCCCTCTGATGACGAATAATTCCCATCTCTTGGAGATCGATCACCATTTGATTCATAGCTTTTCCCAAGGCTCCAATTTCATCCTGGGAACGAACATTTACCTGAGCTTCCAGATTTCCACGACCGACTTCCACCGCAAACTGGGAAATCTTCCGAACAGGATCAATAACGATTCTCTTTAAAAGAAAACCAAGAAAAAGAGCTAACAGAACAAAAATAAGAACCACCGTTAAAACGAGTGTCAGACTCCTTTGTCTTATAAGGTCATGGGCTGCCTGGGTGGAAAAAAGAATTTCAATATCCGCTAATTTGACCCCCTGATAAATAATCGGTTCATGAATTCTAGTTTGGTAACGCATTGAGAAGCTCTGAGAATGATAACTGACAACGGGTTGATTTTCCCGAAACACAGTAATCTCTAAAATATCAGGATCTTTTTGAGCCACCATTTCTACACTCGTCTGCACCACAGGATAATCTCTAGAAAGAAGAGCCTCCACACTCATTAAGGCAAAGTTTTGCGCAATGGCATGAATGCGCCTTTCTGTTTGCACCAAAAAAAAGTCCCTTTCTTTTTTAACCGTTGCAGTCCCCCAAACACCGAGTGTCAGTCCAAGAACGGAAAGAATCACCACCACGATTTTTGTTTGAAGGCTTTGTTTCAAAAGTGGCCAACGAAATGAAATGGGCATGAGAGAAACCCTAGTCAGAAACCCTGTGAGATCTTCATCGATCTGCGAATCGGTTCAAAATCTGCATCTGATCCGAGAGTAAATCCAGAGCTGTTATCCAAATTTTTAAGCATCGTAGGATCTTTAAGCTGGAGAAGAAATTTTTTCATCCCAGCCACTAAATCGGACGAGAGACCCTTTTTAGCCAGCCAAGGTTTGGTCACATTTTTTAAAGTATGAACTTTGCGAAGACCTTCTCCCTGGGATTCAAACTTGGCAAAAGTTTCTTCTTTAATAGCTCCCGCATCAAAATCTCCATTGAGAACACCCGTAGCAACTTTGTCATGGCGGTCGACATACTCCATCTTTTTAAGATCCTTGGACCGAATCCCTGCCTGGACTAAGAGGGCCTGAGGAAGGTAACGCCCAATGGTTGAAAAGGAATCACCAAAAGCAAAAGACTTGCCCTTCAAATCGGCCAAAGTTTGAATGGTACTGTTCTTCCGAGTAATGACGTAACCATCAAATTCTTTTTTTCCTCCAACCAATTCCATGGCCAAGATACTTGTTCCAGGCTCTTTTTCTTTAATGGTGACGTAAGAAGCAGGTCCGACACGGGCCATGTCAACTTTTCCACGGATAAGATCCTCAATCGTTCCCTCATAATCGGCTGAAATCAAAAGCTCAATCTGGATGGGTTGGCCTAACTCTTTACTTATAAACTCTTGTGCCGCATCCAAAATGGGCCGGAACATTTGAAACATGACGGTGGGCTTGTCCGAAACGTAAACTTCAAAGGTCAGTTTGGAAGGAATATTTCCCATTTCCCCTCCCAAAGCAAGGAAGGGGAAAAGGAGTAAAACAACTAAAAGAAATTTTCTGAGAGACATTAAGAGTACTCTGTATCACAGAAAATTTCGATTGACATTAAAAAATGATTTGCATTTGGGTCCGGATGCGATGATCCGTCAAACCCACAACACGCGTATTACGGAGAATGGAATAATCTGTTTGCCATTTAATCGAGTGGCCTTTGATGTAGTAGTTGAGCCCAACCGAATGTTCATACTGATTGGGAATGGCACCAGAAAAAATGGCTCCTGAGCTCCGCAAGGCTATTTCAAGTTTTTTGGGAAGGAGGAAATAACCTGCCTGTCCCACATAACTCCAGTTGGTCAGAGGAGTGAGGGTGTGAGCCCGTGATAACACGCCTGCTCCCTGAAACGAAAAACCTTTGTACTTATAACCCACATCCAAAGTGCCTGAACTCACCTTGGTGCCACCGGCAACCGTGGCGTTCTGGAGACTACTTCCTGTTTGATTAAAGAAGTAGGCGATCCCAAAACCCAAATTGTGATTCTGAGAATTCTCTGTATCTGCCTGCGACGGTTTGTATTCTCCGAGAAGTGGAACTTCAAACCGGACACCCGTCATGATGGGTTTGTTACGATTCAGAGTATTTTGTCCCTCACCATTAACGGCAAAAACAGCGTAGCCCAAATGTTTGTCAAAAAGTTGACCATGGAAAGAAACCCCAATGTCAAAAGAAGGATCAAAAAAACTTGTTCCCAGATTTCTATCTACAAACTGGAGCTTGCCTGATGAGGTGATTCTCTCCATAAGAAATGGAACTTTAAATTGACCCACTTGGATCCCAAAGGTTTCCTGTGGTACATAATCCAGATAAAAATCCAGGAGCGTTGCTAAACCGCTTGTACTTTCTGTCGTCACAGCACTGGCTGTGGGTGTACAAGCGGCGTTGGTACAAACATCTTTCGTCTTTGCAGCACTGCGAGTCGCCAGATCCATTTGAAAAGCAAATTTGAGTTTTTTCTGAAGTGTATAACCATCGATCTTGATCCGACCCCGTTGAATAGCAAACGTATCATCATCCACAGCGTCTTTGAGAATATTGTAAGTAAACCGGCCCTGGAGACGTCCTTGAATTTTAACCTGATTATCTCCATCCCCAAAACTTAATCCCTCCCCCACTTTGTACTGAACTTTCTGCCCGTATGAAATTTCCTGATCACCAGCAAAGAGATGCCCCGCACTTGAAAAAACAATAAATAATAGCCCTGCTAAAAACCTAATTTTTTTTCTTTTCATGAATCCTCCTTAAGCCGCTGGTTTTTGATCGGGATGAAACTATTCCCCCACGTAACGTTTGACAGCGTCTCTCACAAAAAGAGGTGGATTGTCCATCTGTACCCCCACCCAGAAAAACTGTTCCTTCCCTGTCTTCCGTGACTTTTGAGTTACACGACTGACATAACGAACAACACCCCGAACGGAAACGAGTTGTTGGCAAAAAGGTGGCAAAAATTCAATCTGAACGATCTCCTTCAAAAAAAGAGGGTCCTTCATTTCCAAGACTTCCAGAGCAAGACCTTCCTCACTGACATTCAAAATTTGTCCACCCATGAATCGATCCTTGCGTGTAATAATCACTGGCACAACATAAGCTCGCCGTGGATACCGTCGTTTTTCCTTGAAAGATCCTGCCATTATATTTCCTGTTCTTTTTCTTTTCGACGAACAGTCCCATCCGGCGTCAGGACGAGATAATCACCTGTCTTGATGGTTTCTGTTGCCCTCTGTGCACGAACAATAGCCGTCAGATTATACTCCCGGGCCAAAATGGAAGCGTGTGAGAGAGCCCCTCCTACTTCGGTCACAATCCCCTTGGCCATCTTGAAAATAGGAAGCCAAGCAGGCTCGGTAAATTTGGCTACCAAAATTTCACCCGGTAGAAACTGGGCCAGATCCTCAGGTCCTTTCAAAACACGAGCCCGGCCTTCCACAGAAGAAGCCCCTGAAACACAAATACCCCGAATGTGATCTGTAGAACTAGAACTTTGCACCTGAGTTAAAGCTCCCCATCCCTCGAGTTCATCCACTCCCACCTGAGGAGGCAATGAGTGTTTTTCAAAACACTCCCTTTCCATGCGTCTGCTTGTCGCCATCGCTTGCCAAAAATGAATCTGTGGAATTTTTTCGAGACCCCAAACTTCATCCTCAGTCAGGTAAAAAAGATCAATGTCTCTACGTTCTGACATTTTGCAAAAAACCCTTCTCAAGACATCTAACTCCATCATGAGATAATGCTTGGCGGTTTCCTTCAAAGCCTCATATTTTTTCAAATATTCCCAATTTTGAAGAAAAAGTGTCTGCGAAACCTGGCCACGGAGAGCAGCCCATTTGTGGATTTCCTGTTCAATCATAGGGGCTCGCGTCGCCCCCTCCGTCGACAAAGCCGCCAGAGCCTCCCCCTCAACGCACCCTTGGTGCTTTAGAGCTGTCAAAAGACCCGTCAATTGATCCGGTTTTTCCCAAAACCGTGGCTCCGAAAGCTCATAATCACAAAAAGCACGATGGCCAAACTCTTTTAAGTAATCCTTCAATAGAACCTGACCCTTGGCAACACGCGACAAAAGCTCTGTGCTTTCGCGCGCCTTGTTGACATCGGAAGAATGAATACTTTTTAAGAGGTCCTGAATCTGAAAAGGGCTTCCCTCCAAAGATTTTCGAACTACTTCGTAACTATACTTGGCCATGAGATTCACAATCTCTGCATGAACGTAATGATCAGACACAAAAACATGAAAAATCCTCTTGGCCTGCTTCCAAAGCTGATCTGTTGAAAGAGAATCCAGATTTTGACAACGTTCCTTCTCCATTAGATTTAAAAAAGGAGGGAGAAATCGTTGAAAAAAATCTTTTTCATACTTCCGTCTCATCCTTTCCATGCGTAAAGATGAAAAAGGAGCCGTTAAAAGATTTAAAGAATGAAAACGTTTTTTGGTAAGTTGTTTTTCCTCAAAAAGATTCACATAGGTCCAACCAAAAACCGTCTCAATAAAATCCGTGGTGGACACGTGAGAAGAATACGGAAGACCCAATTTTCGACTGGCAATCCCTGTGGCCCCTTGAGGTGACCAAAGAGCTCTCATCAGTGAGAGAGACAGCGGTGTAGACCGAGGCAGAACCTCTGAAAGCTCGGTTTGAGCCCACACAGGCTCGGCGCGATGATACCGAAGTGCTTTGACCAAAAGCCTCTCACGCTCTTTGTAAACAAGAGTTTGTTCCGAAACGGTCACAGAAAGAGCCGTGATAGGACGTGATTGTAGAAAGTAGAATTTCCCCTGTCCATAGGCCCACTCAATATCCTGGGGAACACCAAAGAGTTTTTCAATTTTCACGGCCTGTCGAACGAGATCTGTTAAGGGAATGGGTGGACTTGTCCCTTCGATCACTTCCAAAGTCTCTCGAGAAAAGGTAACGGAATCAGGCGTTACCTTTCCACTCACAAGCTGATCACAGGAACCTTTCACCATCTCCACCAAAAGGGCCGATGGATTTTGAGGATGGGCTGTAAAGACAACACCCGCATAGTCAGCCTCAATCATCTCCTGAATCAGGATACCCACCGCCACCCCATTTCCATCCTGATTTTCATCATAAGACTGAGCTCGATCTGAAAAAAATGAAAGATAAACAGATCGGAGCGCTTCCAAATAATTTTCTTCACCCACATTTAATACGCTTTCAAAAAGACCGGCATAACTTCGAGAAGCTCCGTCTTCACCGACAGCCGCACTTCTCACGGCTACTTTCTTGACTCCAAGTTTTTGAAAATGTTTCACAAGAAGATGTCCCTGTTCTTCATCAATCACCAGTTCGTCACCTGATTCCTGAAAAAAATCCTTTGTGAGCAAAAAACCCCGCGGGACAGGAAAACCGGCATTTGCTAAAAGTCCCAGATTTTTAGCTTTCGCACCAACATCAGACAGGGCCACGCATCCTTTTAATGGAACAAGGCGTGTATCCTTGGGAACAGAAAGTTTTTTTTGTTTCCGCGACAGGAAAGAAAAAGTCAGTGCTTGCTGAACAAGAAGCAGAGCGATGTTGGTCACCAAATAAAGCAGAATGGCAGCCTGAAGACGAAGGGCAAACAAGAAAAAGAGACTTGCGAAAACGACGAAGGGAATTTTTCGACTGCCACTTAAGAAAGGAATGACTAAAATTCCCAAGGCACAAAAAGCTGGCAGAAGATACGTCCTGTCCCGATCCGCCAGATCAAGAATCAAAGGTCCAAAAGAATGACCGGACATTTCAACAGCCAGAACATTCATGACCTTATAAACTCCAATAAAAAGAAGAAGCTGAAGGACACCAGCGAATAAACCCGCGAGCGGATAAACACAAGCTTCTTTATAGAGTCTCATCGTTTCCTGCGAACGTTGTTTCGGTTGAGAGGCCCACTCTTGACGGATTTCTTCCACACGAGGTTTCAGCTGCTTCATGATAAACGCAGAACGATCAGACAGTATGTTGAGAGGAGCTAAAAAAAGTCGGCAAAGGAAAATGAAAATGATGATAGATTCTCCCCAACTTCCCAACCGATCATGAAGCCCCACAAGAATTTTATTTAAGGAACCATAAAGAAATCCCATCAGCCCTTCCTGAGGGAGACTTTGATCCCCAGTAAGGATCACCTCACCTTTAAAAAAGTTTTTCAAAAAATCTTTTGAAGAAGCCACTTGTACTTGCGAAGGAGAATTTTTCTCGGGAACCGTAAACTCCCAGGGAACGGTGTAGCGACCCAGGTAAGTCCAGCCTTTCTCTGTCAGCTTGTAACCCAGCACCTTTGCATAAAAGCAACTTCTCTTGTCATAACAAGCACCGATGACTTTTTTGTCCTTGGGTATTTTTTGAAGATACTGATCGATCTCTTCTGAAGTCAGACGACGCAAGGGAAACTGAAATGCTTGGGGAAGATGGGCAAAGTTAAACTCCGTATCGTACCGGGTATCGATAAAAACAATGTCTTTCCCTTTATCACCATAAAGAGTTTCAACTTCATCCGTGGTGAGAAGGGTTTCTTTATTGGGATAAGAGGGGACATCACGAGCCAGTTTGGCATGGACACTGGGCCCTTTGAGTGGTTTTTTTTCTGCGTGCCATTTTTCATGACCACCAATCACAAAGTAAGCATTCTGAACACCCTTGTTCTGAAAAAGATTAACCAACTCAGAACTTCGATTGCCCGACTCACAAAAAATAATAATTTTCTTAAATCCACGAAAGACACTCCGATAATCACGAGCCAGATCGGGAAAACGCATATTGACAATGTCCACAGGAATGTAGCTCGTTTTAAACTCCTCAGGCTCCCGAATATCGATAAACTTGGTTTTATGATTTTTCTGAGATGTTTTGAGAAGTTTCAAAAACTCATCCGTTGAGATTCCCTTCGGATGGGTCAGTTGATCACTCATCTGCATTGTCTTCAGATTAAAATCCTGGACAAGAATACCTCCTTGTTTTGAGGTGCGAGTGAGGTTGGCGTTCAAACGCTTCAGTTCCCCTTGACGATAATGAATCGATTGAAAAAAATTTCCGGTTAAAGAGAAGACAAAAACCACACCAAAAAGCACAAGCAGCTTCCTGGAATGACGTCCCACCCAACTTCCAATCTGTTGCTTCGACATCAGAAAAAAACCACCACAATAGGCTAAAGCCACAACAATCAAATGAGCAGCCGAGCTGAAGAGGTTAATAATGATATCAGGAGAAGGGATAGCATATGCAGGAGCAGCTAACCCTACCAAGAGCAAGACAATAATGCTGATCGTTTTTATTTTTTTCATTTTTATTTAAGGAATTAATGGCTCTCTAGCGTAAATCCTACGCTGTTTCAATGAGTTTGTGAAAATCACGTAACAATTAAGAAACTTTAAAAAGAAGTTATCGTGCTTATGTCAAAAAAGTTGCTTCTTTTCTGTCCAATTTCTAAAAAAAATGTCCGATCCAATAAGTGAACACTCCCTATCACAAACAAGTCACAAAGGGAATTTCTTTTAGTCTTGATGTTATTCTTGATTTGTAATGCCCGGTATTCCCTGGAACTTCACAATGCCATCCCC
>JGI1358J11329_10002632_pt1 | contig 13724 bp, 9 predicted proteins | sample Subgroupgradi54m_FD_11329 | JGI IMG/M metagenome (IMG submission 11329)
TTCGATCAGACCAATACGGCAACCTTCAGCAGTGCCACTTCGCTGACGGTCTATGACAGTCTGGGTAACTCCCATTCGCAGGCACTGTATTTCCGCAAGACGGCGGCTGGCACCTATGCGACCTATTCCAGTCTGGACGGTGCAACGGCCGTGTCGATCGGCACATTGACTTTCAACAGCAGCGGCGTGTTGCAGGCGCCGACTTCACTGGCTTCCAGCCTGGTGTTGACCAACGGTGCCACCACGCCGCAAGCCGTCACCGTCAGCTTCGCCAATTCCACCCAGTACGGCAGCCCGTTTGCTGTCAGCAGCTTGAGTCAGAACGGGAATGCTTCGGGGCGATTGACCGGTTTCACGATCGGTCAGGATGGCACCATTCTCGGCCGCTATTCGAACGGCCTGACGCGCGCGCAAGGGCAGGTGGTGCTGGCCAACTTTACCAACCTGCAAGGTTTGCAGCCCCTCGGCAACAGTTCCTGGGCGGAAACTTCCGATTCCGGGCAGCCGCTGGTGGGCGCGCCCAATACCGGCAGTCTGGGCATTCTGCAATCGGGCGCGCTGGAAGAGTCGAACGTTGATATGACGGCAGAACTGGTTTCGATGATCACTGCGCAGCGCGTCTATCAAGCCAACGCCCAGTCGATCAAGACGCAGGACCAGGTGTTGCAGACGTTGGTGAATCTACGCTGATGAATGGTTCCTCCCCCTTCAAGGGGGAGGCTAGGTGGGGGATGGGGTTCGGCGCGGTGCGTCGGAAACCCATCCCCACTCCCTAACCAGCGACTTAGCGCAGGTCTTATCGCGCTTAGTCGATTGGCTATGCAGAGCACCCTCCCTTTGAAGGGGAGGGGGAGAATGGGCTGACGCTTAAACAATATGGACAAAATGATCTACGTCGCCATGAGCGGCGCCAAGGCTGCGGTGGCACGTCAGGATACGGTGGCCAACAACCTGGCTAACTTGAACACGACCGGGTTCAAGGGACAGTTGACGGCGTTTCGCACCGCGCCCCAGCAGGGGCCGGGGTTGCCTACGCGTGCCTATACAGTGGAGAGCACACCGCTGGCCGATTTCAAACCTGGGCCGATTCAGCAGACCGGGCGCAAGCTTGATGTGGCTTTGCAAGGCAACGGTTTTCTGGCGGTGCAGGACAGCACGGGCGGTGAAGCGTACACGCGCAACGGGCACTTTGAAGTCAATGCCGAAGGCGTGCTCACGACCGCTGGTGGTTTGACGGTGATGGGTGATGGCGGGCCGATTTCGATTCCGGCCAATAGCGAAATCGTGATTGCCGACGATGGCGCCGTCTCGGCGGTGGCGTTGACCGGCAAACGTTCCAGCGCGGTACCGGTGGGACGGCTCAAGCTGGTCGATGTGCCAGCGGAAGACCCCAGCGTGTCGATGCTGCGCGGCGAAGACGGCTTGTTTCGCACCGCCAGCGGTGATCCCCTGAACGTGGATGAGAACGTCCGCATCGCCGCCGGTGCGCTCGAAGCCAGCAACGTCAACGCGGTGGAAATGCTGGTCAACATGATCGCCGTCGGACGTCAGTTTGAATTGCAAATGAAGCTGCTGCAAAACGCCGAAGGCAATGCGCGTTCGGCGGGGCAGTTGCTGTCGAGTGGTGGGTAGTTGAATGAAAAACCAAAGCAAGCGCCAAGGCGCCCAGAACGTAGAGAACAGCAGGACAGTTGTTTGATTCTTCTTTGCATTCTTGGCGCCTTGGCGGTGAAGGTTTTTAAATTGTGAAGGACTTGAGATGCTTCGTTCTCTATGGATTGCCAAAACCGGCATGGAATCACAACAGACCCAACTGGATGTGATTTCCAACAACCTGGCCAACGTCAGTACCAACGGCTTCAAACGGCAGCGTGCGGTGTTTGAGGATTTGCTGTACCAGACACTGCGCCAACCAGGCGCGCAATCGTCGCAGCAAACCCAGATCCCCTCGGGTTTGCAGATCGGCACCGGTGTGCGTCCAGTGGCAACGGTGCGCAATTTCACGCAGGGCAATCTGGTACAAACCGGCAACAGCCTCGATGTGGCGATTCAGGGCCAGGGTTTCTTTCAGATCCAGATGCCGGACGGCACCACCGCTTATACGCGCGATGGCAGCTTCCAGCTCGACAGTAACGGTCAGATCGTCACCCCCAACGGTTTTCCGGTGCAGCCTGCCATCACCATCCCGGCTACAGCAGTATCGATCAGCATCGCCCAGGATGGAACCGTGACCGTGACGCAACCCAGTGTTGCCACACCGGTGCAGGTCGGTTCGATTCAATTGGCGGGCTTCATCAATACGGGCGGCTTGCAATCGCTGGGCAATAACCTGTACGCCGAAACGGCATCGTCAGGATCACCCACGCCCAACACACCGGGCACCAATGGGGTCGGTTTGCTCAATCAAGGCTATACCGAATCGTCGAACGTCAACGTCGTGGAAGAACTGGTCAACCTGATCCAGACCCAGCGCGCCTTCGAAATCAATTCGCGCGCGATCCAGACCTCGGATCAGATTCTCGCCAAACTGGCGCAGTTGTAATGTGAGAGAAAGCGTATCCGCAAACATGAATCTGCACAGAACAATTCTTGTCATGCTGTCCCTGCTGGGGCTGTCCGCTTGCGGCCTGATGGAGCCGCGTGTCGAGTTCAATCAGCCGACCACGGCGCGACCGCAAACACCAGCACCACCGTCCGCCACCGCGACCGGCGGCATCTACCAGGACTCGGTCGCCTATCGGCCGCTGTTTGAAGACAAGCGTGCGCGCTATATCGGCGATACCGTGACGATCGTCATCAGTGAAAGTTTTTCCGCCAGCCAGAAATCCAATACCAAGGCCGAGCGTACCGGCAGCATCGATACCAGTGTCACGACGTTGCACGATGTCCCTGTGTTTGGGGGCTCTTTGCTGCGCAATGTCCTGGGCCTGGATGTGAACACCTCCAATTCGCAGAAGCATGATGGCAAGGGCGAAAGCGCCAACAACAACACCATGACCGGGACCATCACCTGCACGGTCGTCGATGTGTTGCAAAACGGCAATCTGGTGGTGGCTGGTGAAAAACAAATCGGTACCAACCGTGAAGTCGAGACCGTGAAATTCTCCGGTGTCGTCAATCCCAGCGTGATCCTGGCCGGCAACCGCGTCAGCTCGACGCAAGTAGCCGACGCCCGTCTCGAATACCGCGGCAAGGGCCAGGTTGACTCCGCCCAAGCAATGGGCTGGCTATCGCGCTTCTTCCTGTCGTTCCTGCCGTTCTGAAGAGGGAAGATCGTGAAAAAAACCTTTGCCGCCAAGGCGCCAAGAGCGCCAGGAAAAACAAGAAAGTTTTTTTCTTTTCTTGGCGCTCTTGGCGCCTTGGCGGTGCTGCCGGTTTTTTTCCTACCAACACACGCACAGGAACGTCTGAAAGACATCGCTTCGGTGCAGGGTATTCGTGCCAACCAGTTGATCGGTTACGGTTTGGTGGTGGGGTTGGACGGGAGCGGTGACCAGACCACGCAGACGCCGTTTACGGTGCAGAGCTTGACGTCGATGCTGGAACGTCTTGGCGTCAATCTGCCGCCCGGCACCAATCTGCAATTGAAGAACGTGGCTGCCGTGATGGTGACGACCAGTCTGCCCGCCTTTGCCAAGCCCGGTCAGACACTCGACATTACCGTGTCGTCGATGGGGAATGCCAAGAGTTTGCGCGGTGGCATGTTGCTGCTCACGCCGCTGAAAGGTGCGGATGGTCAAGTCTATGCGATGGCGCAAGGCAGCCTCGTGGTCAGTGGGGCGGGCGCATCCAGTGGTGGCAGCAAAGCGCAAGTGAATCATTTGAGTGTCGGCCGGATCCCAGCCGGCGCGACCGTCGAGCGCGCGGTTGCCAATCCTTTTGCACAGAGTCCGACGATCAAGTTTGAGTTGAATGAAACCAATTTCACCGCCGCCCAGCACGTGGTGCAGACGATCAACAAATCGGCCGGTGCGGGTGTGGCGGCGGCGCTCGACGGCCGCGTGATCGAGGTGATGGCGCCGGTTGATCCGAATGAGCGCGTCGCCTTCATGGCGCGGCTGGAAAATCTGCCGATCAATACCGGCATCACCAGCGCCAAGGTCATCATCAATGCGCGTACTGGATCGGTGGTGATGAATCGCGCCGTGACGCTCGAACCCTGTGCGATTGCCCACGGCAACCTGTCGGTGACCATCACCAACACGCCTCAGGTGAGTCAGCCCGGCCCCTTGTCCGGCGGCCAGACCGTCGTGACCCAACAAGCCGACATCCAGATCAAGCAGGATGGCGGGCAACTGGTGATGCTGGCCGGCGCTGCCAAATTATCTGAAGTCGTGAAGGCCCTGAACATGATCGGCGCCACGCCGCAGGATCTGCTGGCAATTCTGCAGGCGATGAAGGCGGTCGGCGCGTTGAAAGCCGAGCTTGAAATTATTTAGGGTGGTGAAATGAAAAGCAACCGCAGAGCTTTGCATGGCCAATCGACTAGGCGCAAAGAACAAGCGCCAAGTCGATGGTCAGGCGCAGAGACCGCAGAGAAAAACCAAGGCAAATTCTTGATCCACAGATTAAAGCCTTTGCCTTCCTCTGCGTCCTCTGCGCCTCTGCGGTTAAGCCTTTTGCTATCGGATGAGGTGACCCATGCAAGCCCCCAGTAGCGCCATCGGTACCGCTTCGCAGCGCCTCGCGATTGATGCGCAGGCGCTGGATGCGCTCAAGCTGCAAGCCAAGACCGATCCCGACAAGGCCCTGCGCACGGCGGCGCGGCAGTTCGAAGTCGTGTTTCTCAACATGCTGATGAAAAGCATGCGCGATGCTTCGCCCAAGGATGGTCTGTTCGATTCCGAAGCAACCAACATGTACACCGGCATGCTCGATCAGCAATGGGTCGATCTATTGTCGAAAAAGGGCATCGGAGTTGCCGATGTGATGGTCAAACAGCTGGAGCGCACGCAGGCGGCCAAAGGGGGGGCGATGCCCTTGCAACCTTTACACAAGCCGAATGAATTTATGCCGCTCAAGCCGCTCGAATCTCTGATCCGGCAACAGACCATGAGCACACTCGAACGCATCAACAGCACCACGCAGCAAGGCGCGCAACAAATCGACGATGCCAACAGCCCGGCGCGTGGTTTTGTGCAGAAGCTGTGGCGCGAAGCCAAGCAGGCGGAAGGCGTGACCGGTGTGCCGGCGCAATTCATGCTCGGTCAGGCGGCGCTCGAATCCGGCTGGGGCAAACGCGAAATTCGCAATGGCGATGGCAGCAACAGCTACAACCTGTTCGGCATCAAGGCTGGCGCCGATTGGAAGGGCGCGGTGACGGCAGCGGCCACCACAGAATATGTGGACGGCAAGGCGCGCAAGGTGGTGGAAAAATTTCGTACCTATGCTTCTTATGCGGAAGCCTTTGCCGACTATGCGCGCCTGTTGACCAGCAATCCGCGTTACGCACAAACCCTGGCGTCGGGACAGACCCCGGCTCAGTTCGCGACGCAGTTGCAGAAAGCCGGTTACGCAACCGATCCCGCCTATGCGCAGAAACTGACGCAGGTGATCGAGAAGACTGTAAGGATGGTGGTGTGATCGGTCGGCCGCTTTTACCCACGCCGCCGCCCGCCGTCGCGCCTCGACCGCTCACCGGCACGCACTCAAGAGCGTGTCAAACAAGCCGTTAACCGGCACAGAGATGTAAAGGAAGTAGAGCATGGCTAATCTATTGCAAGTGGGGTTGACCGGCCTGACCGCAGCGCGGTATGGCTTGGAAACCACCACGCACAACATCAGCAACAGCAATACCGAGGGATATACGCGGCAGCGGCTGGTGCAAAGCACCAACGAACCTGAGTTCAGCGGCGCCGGTTTCATGGGGCGCGGGGTCAACGTCAATGACGTGCGCCGGGTCTATGACAGTTTGCTGACCCAACAGGTGCAGCAAACTCAAACACGCGCCAGTTTCTACAGCAGCTATCTGGGGCAAATCAATCAAATCGACAATCTACTGGCGGATCCGGCGGCCGGGCTGACACCGGCATTATCGGAATTCTTTGCCGGCATGCAGGATGTGGCGGCCAATCCTTCGGATATTTCCAGCCGGCAAAGTTTGTTGTCAGGGGCGCAGTCCCTGGTGAGCCGGTTTCAGGCGATTGACGGGCGCTTGAACGATTTGCGTTTGTCCACCAATGCCCAGTTGCAAGCGTCGGTGACCAGCATCAATGCCACCACGGCGCAGATCGCCACGCTAAACCAGAAAATTTCCGAGTTGACCAATTCCGGTTCGACCGGGCAGGTTCCCAACGATTTGCTCGACCAGCGCGATACGCTGGTCAAAAATCTGAACAAGGAAGTGGGTGCCACAACCGTCGCGGTGGCCGATGGCACCATCAATGTTTTTCTCACCAATGGTCAGGCACTGGTGGTGGGGCGTCTGGCGCAAACGCTGACGGCCGGATTGGACCCGGCCGATTCCGCCAATGTCCGGGTCGGCTTGCTCAGCGGCAGCACCACGACGGCATTCCGTGCTGCGGATTTGAGCGGGGCGGGCGCACTGGGCGGCTATCTGGCGTTTCGTGAAAATTCGCTTTATCCGGCGCAGGATGCGCTCGGCCGGATCGCCATCAATCTCGCGGCATCGTTCAATCTGCAACATACGGCGGGACAGGATTTGAGCGGCACAGCCGGGGGTAATTTCTTCACCCAGGCATCTCCGCGTGTCGTGGCCAACAGCGCCAACGCTGGCAGCGGTGTAGTCACCGCGACGATCGGCACCGCTGGGTCGCTGACCGGCGATAACTACCGTTTGCAATATGACGGCACCAACTATCTGCTGACCAACCAGACCAGCAACGTGACGACCACCTACGCCACCCTGCCGCAAACCGTCAACGGTGTGACGATTGCCATCAGCGGCTCGCCCAGCGCCAATGATTCATTCCTGATTCAACCGACGCGTGACGGCGCGCGCAACATTGCCTCGCTGATTACCGATGTCAGAGCGATTGCTGCCGCCGCACCGAACGTCAGTACGGCGGTGGGCGGCGGCAACACCGGCAGCGGCGCAGTCACCAGCTCCGTGATTGCGATCCCGGCGGCGGCGGGCTTCAACTACAGCACTTCGGTGCAGATCCGCTTTACCAGTGCGACGGCCTATGAGTTGCGCACAGGTGCGCCGGGTTTTGCCACCGTCGCCACGACCGGCGCCATTGCCGGTGGCGGCGGTACCACCACCGTCACCTACAACGGCTGGACTGTGACCCTGACCGGCACCCCGGCCGCCGCCGACACCTTCACTGTCAGCTTTGCCGCATCGGGGCCGGGTGATAACCGCAACGCAGTGGCGCTCGGAAATTTGCAAACCACGCAGATGGTGGGAGGAACCGCCAGCCTGCAGGAATCGTATTCGCAAATGGTCAGCTCAGTCGGCAACAAGGCGCGTGAAATCCAGGTCAGCAGCCGGGCGCAAGACAACATGCTGGAGAGCACGATCTCGGCGCAGCAATCCATCTCCGGCGTCAATCTCGACGAAGAGGCTTCCAACCTGTTGCGCTACCAGCAAGCCTACTCGGCCGCCGGCCGTGTGATCGGGATTGCCAACGACATGTTCAAGGAATTGCTCGATGCCACGCGGGCATAAGCAAGAACGAGGTTAAATCATGAGCATGAGAGTCAGCACCAATCAGATGTTCAATGTAGCCAGCAGCGGCATGTCACGCCAGCAGGCCGACATGATCCGTTTGCAGCAGCAGTTGGCTGCAGGGAAACGCCTGCTGGCGCCAGCGGACGATCCGGTGGCATCCAGCACCGTGTTGACCGAAGATCAGTCGGTCGCCCAACTGGAACAATTCCAGCGCAACATCGACACGGCCAATCATCACATCAGTCTGGGCGAGAGTGTGCTGTCACAGATGGATGAGATTGCCCAAGGCACGCGACAGCTGCTGGTGAGCGCGGGCAATGCCGTGTTGTCCGCCGCCGATCGCGCGTCGATTGCGACCCAGTTGCGCGAGCAACTGAAGTCCTTGATCGCACTGTCCAATACCCAGGATGGCAATGGCCATTTCCTGTTCTCCGGCTACCGGGATTCCACCGCGCCCTATGCACAGACCTCGACTGGCGCAAGCTATGCCGGGGATACCGGTCAACCCTTGTTGCAGGTCGGTTCCCGCCGCTATATCGAAACCGCCAATACCGGTAGTCAGGCTTTTGAATTGGCCCCGACCGGCAATGGCACCTTTGCCACCACCATCAGCGATCCGGCCGCCTCGCCGGCCGTCACCAACGCGGGCAGTGGCTTGATCGACAACGGCCGGGTGATCACACCCTCCGGCTATACCGGGCAAACCTTCATCATCAAGTTCAACGCCGGCGGCTCCACCTACGATGTGATCCAGCGCACCGCCGGTGTCGAAACCACCTTGTCCACCAACAACGGTTATGGCGGCGGCAATACCATTTCTCTGGCGGGCGGTGCGATTGAAGTGAACATCAGCGGCGCGCCGGTCTCCGGGGATCGTTTTGTGGTGGCGCCCAGTTCGACCCAGAATATTTTCACCACCGTGCAAAGCGCGATCAATGCCTTGACTGCCTGGACGCCTGGGGCCTTGCCCTCCACCGTCTATAACGATGCCCTGCGCCTGGCGCTCACCAATCTCGATCAGGCCACCAACACCATGCTGACGGTACGCACCGGCATGGGCGCGCGGATGAACGAACTGGATACGCTGAAGTCGGCCAATGAAGGTACAAAAATCGAACACACCCAGCGCATTGCAGAACTGGAAGATATTGACTACACCGAGGCCATCAGCGATCTGAGCCATAAACAAATGGCGATGCAAGCCGCCCAGGAATCGTTTGTGCGTATTTCCGGCTTGTCGTTGTTTGATTACATGCGGTGATAGAAGTGGTGACGCGTGACCAGTTTCTTCTTTGAGTAAGGGCAGTAAACAGTTTTACCGCCAAGACGCCAAGAGCGCCAAGAAAAAACAATGGCCTTTGTCTTTCCTTGGCGCTCTTGGTGTCTTGGCGGTTTATTGTTTTTACATTTCTTTAGTCACCCGTCACCGTTTCTTCCACCTCATGCAGCACCATATTGACCGGTGCATCGTCGTGATAGATCGACTTGATTTTGAGGATTTGATCCCACGCACCGAAAAATGCTTCGACGCATTCGGGGTCAAAATGCTGGCCGCTTTGTTCGCGCAGGTAGCGGCAGGCTTCTTCGTTTGACCACGCTTGTTTATAGGGACGCACCGAAGTGAGCGCGTCGAATACATCGGCGATTGCCACGATGCGGCCAAACAGCGGGATGTCATTGCTTTTCAAACCTTGTGGATAGCCTGTGCCATTCCATTTTTCATGGTGGCTATAGGCAATCATGGCGGCTGCCTGAATGGTTGGCGATGGGCTGTGCCGGAGAATTTCCCAACCATGAGCGGCATGCAGTTTCATGATCTCGAATTCGGCGGGGGTCAGTTTGCCCGGCTTGAGCAGGATGCTGTCGGGCGTGCCCAGCTTGCCGACGTCGTGCATCGGTGCCGCGCGCAGCAACAACTGCTGGTCTGCCGCCGACAAGCCCAGGGTGGATGCAATCACGCGCGCGTAGTTCGCCATGCGCATGATATGGGCACCGGTTTCCGGGTCACGAAACTCGGCCGCCTTGCCCAGATGGAACAGCGTGTCCTGTTCGCGCCGGACGATTTCCTGGGTGGCCTTTTCCACCTCGCTGCGCAGCCAGCCGGCTTGATCGGCGAGCGTCTTGCTGTGTTGGCGCAGCGCCAGCAGATTGCGGCTGCGCGCGAGAAATTCGACGGTGTCGATCGGCTTGGTGAGAAAATCGTTGGCGCCGGCCGACAGGGCTTCATAGCGCACCGTGCGTTCGTCGTTGGCGGTGACCATGATGATGGGAATCTCGCCATGGGCGGGCAGGGCGCGGAACGCGCGAATAAAGTCGATGCCATTCATGCCGGGCATCATGTAATCGACATAGAGCAGATCTACCGCATGATCTTTGCACCATGCCAATGCTTCCGCCGGATGCAACAGACCCACCGAGGTGGTGTGCTCCAGTTTCTTGATCAATGCTGTCAGCAGGGTGATGTTGACCTGGTTGTCATCGACAATCAAAATTTGCATGGTTTTATTCCCTCCGCAGGATTATCGGTGGCGGAATGGCGTTCTTGACTGGTGCCCATCTGTTAAACATTCATAACTGGGGCGTCTGGGGGCGAATTCCAGCGGAAAAGCAGGGGTATTCATCGTTTTGTTAAAAATTGATTCGGATAAGCTGCTCCTAGGTCATTGAATATCGAACGTATCCATGGCAACCCAAATCCCCGACTCCAAGGCAAAAGCGGCCAAGCCCGCTGGCGCTGCGCCCGATCTGAGTAATCCGACCGAGGTGGCGCGCGAAGCGATGAAGCGTCTGGCGGTACAGCGCATCGCACCCACGCCGGAAGCCTACGGCCGCGCCTATGCCGAAGTGTCCGGGCAGGCACTGGCGCCAGCCGCGACCGTGCATCCTCTGTTGGGCAGCATGAAGCAACTGGCCTCCGAACTGCGCGAATCGAGCCAGGGTCGCCGGGTCGCGCAGCCACTGGTGCAGGCGCTGGAACAAAGCAACTGGGATCAGGTGCGGCAGACCTTGCTCAAGCTGGCGCAGGATCCGCAGGAAGAGCCGCAACAATGGCCCGATCTGGTGCGCGATCTGTTGCGGCAATGGGAGACCCGTCAGGAAGGTTTGACCCAGGCACGCAAACGCGATGGCCTGGACCATGTGCTCAACACTTTTGGCAACCATCCGGCAAAACTCTATCCACGGTTGCGCGCGCTGACAAAATCCTGGGCCGAAGGCAAGCCACAAGCGGCCGATCAACCGCTGGTCGATGATGACGTCGCGGTCACCGGCACCCCGGCAACCGCCAGCGCACCGATTGAATTGGCGCCAACACATCGGCCGGTAGCGCACAAAAGCGCGCAAGAGATTGCGGCGCTCGACCCAGTCCGCATCCGCAGCGCCGATCAGGAAGCGCCTGCCCTGCGCGAATTGTTGGCGCAGACCATGATGTATGCCGTGACCCAGCGGCTCGGCTATTCCGTGGAAATGGAACAGGCCGCCACCGAACTGGCGATGCGTTGCCGTCGCGTCGGCACGCTGGCCGACATCAATCAGATCAGCGCCGACATGAAGCAATTCTGGATTCAACTGGAACTGCGTGGCGAGACGCTCGACCAGATGGTCAAGGGCCTGCTGACCCTGCTGCAACTGCTGGTGCACAACATGAGCGACTTGATGGAAGACGACCGCTGGGTCAAGGGTCAGGTCGCTCGCATGCAAACCATTCTGGATCAACCGATATCACCCCGCGCACTGGAGCAGGCCACCGAAGGTTTCCGCGAATTCATCCATCGTCAGGGCGTACTCAAAACCAGTCTCGACGAAGCCAAGCAGGCGATTCGCAATATGGTGCAGGTATTCGTCGAACGCTTGACGGTGATGAGCGAAAGCACCGGCGTTTATTCGGAGCGGATCGAAGGCTACGCCGAGCAACTCAAGGGCGCGAACGACCTGCCCAAACTCTCGATGCTGGTGGAACACCTGATGCAGGACACCCGCACCATCCAGGCCGAAATGGTGCGCTCGCATGAAGAACTGAAAGCGACGCGCAAGCAGGTGCAGGAATACGAAAGCAAGGTTTCGGATCTGCAAAGTTCATTGCAAACCCTGTCCGAACTCATCAGCCACGACCCACTCACCAACACCCTGAACCGGCGCGGCATGGAACAACTGTTTGAAATCGAAGTATCGCGTTGCGAACGGCGCGGCAAACCAATGTCACTGGCGATGCTCGATATCGACAACTTCAAGCAACTCAACGACCTGCTCGGGCATCAAGCCGGCGATCAGGCGCTCGCACACCTGTCCACCATCTTGCGCCAGGTGATTCGCCCCGCCGATGCGGTGGCGCGTTTCGGCGGTGAAGAATTCGTCATCATCCTGCCCGAAACCGATCTGCACGAAGCCGAACGCGTGATCGTGCGCGTGCAGCGCGAACTGACCAAACGATTCTTCCTGCATAACAATGAAAAAGTGCTGATCACCTTCTCCGCCGGCGTCGCCGCACGCCAGCCCGGCGAAGCCCGCGACGCACTGATCGAGCGCGCCGACCAAGCCATGTACCAAGCCAAACGCGCCGGCAAGAACCGCGTCACGACGGCGGCCTGAACAACGTTCTTTCCGCGCGTTTCTCCAGCGCGATGGCATCAGCAAAATCAGGGAACCATTGGCCACCAAGTCACAGAGACACAGAGGAAGACAAAACCCATAACCGCAGAGACGCAGAGAGNGNAGAGAAATTCAAAAACACTTTTGTTTTTCTCTGCGCGCTCTGCGTCTCTGCGGTTAAGTTCTTTTGGGCTGTCTTCCTCTGTGTCTCTGTGACTTGGTGGCCAATGGTTTTTCTTCGTATCGCTTGACCGATCCCGAATCGATACTTACCTCAATTTGTCTGCCTATTCGGCCGTTATTCGCAGGTGGCGCGTGGCGCCGATCGACTGAATTACGCAGACATCCATGAATTCCCTTTCCGCCGGACAACGCGCCAGCGCCGCTTCAGACGCGGTGCAGGACGCCGCGCAGTCGCAGGACATACCGCTGGGGCGTGGGCGCTTGCGGTTGTCCTTACTGTTGCTGCCGGCCGGCCTGACCTTGCTGTTGACGGTGTGGGGTTTTAACGCCTTGCAGCAGCGCGCCCAGGAACGTTTGCGCCAGCAGATGGAACAGACCGCCGATCAGGTGAAGACGCTGATCCAGCTGCGCCTGTGGCAAATCGAGCAGCTCATGCGGGCCCAGGTGCAGCGGACGGAAGAAGCCCCGGCGGCGCTGCACAGTGGTGCGACGTTCGAGTGGGTGGGGCTGCAAGAGCCATGGCGCAGCCTGCGCGTGCTGCCAGTGGGTGAGATGGCGTTACGCGGCGTGCGGCCTGCCAATTCGCAGATCCTGTCTGCGGCGCTGCGCGCTGCACGCAGCAGTGCGGCCATGGAAACGACGGAAATGTTTTTGTTTGAGCGCGGGTTGGACAGCAGGACCTTGGCGCAATTTGTCTATCCCGGCGCAGCATCCGGGCCAGCCTCCGGCACCCCGGATGCTGCGCTGGTGATGACGCTGGATCTGGACTGGCTGCTCGAAAGCGTGGTCGGGCCGGATAGTGGACATTATGAAATCGTCCTGTTGCCGGATGAGGCGTCTCCCCTGCTTTCTCGAACCCACACCGTGCAAGTGCGCCATCAGCCGGGTCAGTCGGGATCGAATATGTATGCACGGATACGCGGGGTGACGAGTACCCGCGTGATTCGCATTGGCACGCAAGCCTGGCTGTTGCAATTGCAGCCGACCGCGCTGACGGCGCCGGCACGGGAAGGCCGGGTCGAACAAGCGGTGCTGGTGGCGGGTGCAATTCTGACGCTGATACTCGGCCTGTTGGGCGGACTGCTGTGGCGCAGCCGGATGCACGCGGAAGTGCTGGCGGAGCGCAAGACACGTGAATTTCTCATCAGCCAGTCGCGCTTTCAGCGCGCCGTCAGCGGTACCCAGGATGGGGTCTGGGATTATGACGTGCCGGAAAACAGGAGTTATTTTTCACCGCGCCTGTTTGAATTGCTGGGGTTTGAAGAGAATCTGGCGGTGGCGTCGTTTGACTGGCTGGCGCAGCGCGTGGTCGAGCCGATGC
>JGI1358J11329_10002634_pt1 | contig 13720 bp, 17 predicted proteins | sample Subgroupgradi54m_FD_11329 | JGI IMG/M metagenome (IMG submission 11329)
GAAGAAGTCGTTGTCTCCTTAACAAATAAATTCGACCAGCCCAATAATCTTCCTCTCTCATCTTCCACTCTAACTACAGCAAACAGAAAAAAACTCTGTGTTCTTGAAAAATTGAAAGAGGAATGGGATTTAACGCCAGAAACTCCAGTTAGAACACATGTATATTTTGGCTATTCGCATATTCGCCCAGCAGGTGAAGCCAGACTGTACGGACAAAAACTTTCAACATGGATACAGGAATGCAGTTTGAATGACCGCTTGGAACTTGAGAATGTTTTAGCAATTTTCCAACAGGAAGGTTTAATCTCAAAATTTATTTTCAGCGAACAAGAAGGCGACCTTAAAATACAATTTTCACAGGATTTTGAAAGACGCTATAACGAATATAAAACAGGGATTTTGAGTATTCGGAAACCAGTAGAAATAGAACCGCAACAACAAGAAAAAAAGGATGGCGACAACGACAAGGATGTCATTAAAACAAAAGCTGGCTTGCTGATTTTTAATAAAGATACTGGTTATGCGAAATTGGAAAAATTTGAGGCAAATCTAAATCCACAGAGCCAAGAAGCAAAAGTCCTCTTGAAACTAATGACTGATAGAAACCACCAAGCAACCTACGAAGACCTTTTGGGTGAAAATCCCTCAAAGACAAACAAACGAAATCTTGTTTTTGTGATAAGAAATCTTAAAGAAATTCTCGGAATTTTACCCAAGAAGAAAGCAAAAAATAAAGATTGTATAAAAAACATTAAGGGTTATGGGTACAAGTTAATCACCTAATCACATTCGAGCTATCTTCATTCCACATTAAATCACAATAAAACCACACTCTTTCCGTCTCGTATTATACACGAAACAGATAAGGTCAAGGCATACGCTTTGGCTTTTTTGTTTTGCCAAAGCCGCAAGGTCGTAAAATTACTCAACTAAAAATTTCAATTTCTATGTTGGAAACACTAAAAGAAAAGGATTACTTCAAAACAAGCGATATTTCGCTTTGTTCAGCTCTCTGCTGTTACGGGTATCAAATAGAGGCGATAGATAGACAAAGCCAGTCAAAAGCCATCTTTCTGATAAAAAGGGACGAGAATTTGGATGGCTTAATACAATTATATTTTACTCATCAGCTCAAAGTTGAGCCGTTGAGTTTTTTTAATTTTCTCAAGGAAATTAAGACGAGATTATATCATTCGTAAACTTATGCTGTCGGATGAACAGATTACAACCTTTCAAACACTGTACAAAAACCGCTTTGGAAAACAGCTTGGTAGGCAGGAAGCGTATGCACAGGCCGCAAAACTCATCCGACTTGTTGAGTTGATTTATCAACCAATGACACAGGAAGAATACGAAAAAGTACAGGAACGCCGGAGAACAACTGGCGACTTAGAAACCTAATAAAACCTAACATTATGCAAGAATTACAAAAAATTACAATTAAAAAATACTTGATCAAAAGAAGTATCCCCTTCCGTGAAGCGAATGGTGAGCTGATTACCAAATGTTTATTTGCTTCGTGTGATAAAGACAGTACCGGTAACGAGGCACATTTATATTTAAGCATTGAGACCGGACAATACCACTGCAAAAAGTGTGGATCACAAGGAAATATTTTTACTCTCGCCAAACACTTCGGGGACACCATGCAAGAAATTGCTCTCAATCCAATAATATCCAATAAAAATCTACGAAAACCTACGAAATTTGACACAACACTGGTTGAATCCTGCCATCAAGCACTTCCAGCTAATATCCGGCAATATCTCAACGCCAGAGGTATCACAGGCGCTGTGGTAAACGTCCACAAGCTTGGCTGGGGCAAGTTCTACGGCAGATGGTGGCTCACTATACCGATCAAAGACAGCAAGGGCAGTTATGCCTTTCTGAAATTACGCCGAGATCCTGAAGATACTACCAATCCCGATAAATACAAATTCTATCCCGCAGGAAGTAAGGCCACTATTTTTGGCTTAGATATGTTGAAAGGCGATGAGGATAGAATAGTCATCTGCGAAGGCGAGTTTGATTGTTTACTACTAGCCGCTCACGGCATACCGGCAATCACATCCACGGCTGGGGCAGAAACATTCAAGGATGAGTGGATTGATTCATTAAAATCTATCAAGCAAATATATGTGTGTTTTGATAATGACGATACAGGAAGAAAAGGCGCGGATAATATTATACGCAAACTCTTTGAAACAAAACGTCATCAAGTCTATCTCATAACACTACCCCAAGAGGTTGGAGATCACGGGGATATTACCAACTATTTTATTGAACATAAAGGCACTGAATCGGATTTATTTGGTAAATTGGCAAAAGAATGTCTATTACTTGGACAAACTCCACGCATAAGAAAAGTTGATCCACCACTACGAGAAATATCTTTTGAGGAATGGAGAGAGACTATTCGCAGTAACTTCCCCGACTTACTGACTGCTGCTGAAATTGGAATATCAATCATTACTCAATTGCTTATCAAGGACATCACCAACCCGTTTGCTTTGGTGTTGGTTGATGTCCCTGCCGCCGGAAAGACAATAGCAATAAACTTTTTCTCTGAAATTGAAGGTTTGACCTATGCCACAGATAAGTTTACGCCAGCCGCATTCGTATCAAACGCCGCAAACGTGAAGAAAGAAAAACTCAAAGAAATAGACCTGTTACCGAGACTTCAATACAAGATGTTTCTCCTACGAGACATGGCCACTATTTTCTCAAAGAGAGATGATGATTTGGCAGAAGCGATGGGCTTACTGACGCGTCTTCTTGATGGCGAAGGATTGAATACAGAAAGCGGCGTACATGGAGAACGCCATTATGTTGGGGAATATCTCTTTATGATGTTTGCGGCCTCAACCCCATTACAGCCGAAAGTATGGAAGCTGATGGGCAATCTCGGCTCCCGCTTGTTCTTCTACAACACGAATGCGCGAGAAAAAAGCGAAGAGGAACTCGTAGATCAGGTCATCACCAGTTCTCATAAGGAGAAAGAAAAAAAATGTCGCTCTATTACACAACAATTTCTTCAAACATTATGGCACAAGCACCAAGATGGTATTGATTGGGATAAGCACTCGGATGACAGAAGCGTAGTAGCTATAAGTGCTCGTTGTGCTCATCTTCTGGCAACGCTCCGAGGTGTGGTGAATGTCTGGAAAGACCGTGGAGACGATGGCATAGATTACAACTATACAGTACCTATTGTTGAAATGGCCAATCGCATTAACCAACTTTTCTATAACCTTGCCAGAGGACACGCTCTTGCCTGCGGAAGGAATCAAATCAACAAGGATGACTTAAAACTTATTATTGAAATTGCTTTTGATAGCACGATCACGACCCGTTCACGACTGTTTAGGAATCTCATAGAATATGACGGCGAGATGAAAACAAGTGAAGTTGAGAGCATACTTCGATGCTCAACACCAACGGCGCATAAGGAAATGGAGACTCTCCGTGTTTTGGGTGTTTGTTCCATCACTGAAAATAGTGATGGAGAGGTTGGGCAACCGGAAAAAGTCCTGCATCTTTGTGATAAATTTAATTGGTTTTTGAGCGATGAATGTAGGGCGATACGAGAGCTATCACCTATCCCAAAACAAGAGATAAAACAACAAGATACATTTTCAGATTTATTTAGTGACAATCAATAAAGCAAATCTGACACTGTGTATTATCAAATAATTCAAAACTATGAGTGGAGTATCACCAAAACAAATACAAAAAAATCTTGATAGTGATGATCTAAAAATTGAAAAAGGTGATCTTGACCCGCAAGGAGACTTTTTCTATCCCAAAGGAGTTTTGAATATCCTCGATATGATTTTCCGAGCCAAGAAGTTCCAAAGACCGAGAGGTACGCAATCACCGCAATTCTCCTTTGACGAGGTGCGGGCATTGGCGGATTTGCTTTTTTTCAAATCGCCCTACGTTGTACTCAATGTGTATAAGCGACTTCCAAGAAAACAAGAATTGCCACTCCGAAGAAAAATGTTTGTACACCACTTGATCGACGATGCGAAAGGTAATGCCGCCAAAGCTGCACGGCTGGCAGGGTACAGTCCGAGGTCTGCCAAACAGATTGCATATAAACTTTTGCGTTCTTAAAATGTTTACTTTTGATGACTTTAAGGCATTTATTAACTTAAAAAATATATGGCAAAAGAGAAAGCTAAAAAAGAGAAAAATAAAAATACACTTGCCCAAACAAACAACGCTGTGCTTAAAAAATACACATCCGAAGAGGTACAAAAAATTGTATTAGAGCTGGCAATACCAAACGGCGATCTGATGGGTAATCTTAAAAAACTTGCCAATGACCTATTACCGAAATTTTTTCATGGAAGTGAGAAGGAGAAAAAAGAAGTATCAAAGAAGTCTGATGAGAAAATAATAGAGGTAATGATGGCATTGGAAACTGATACACATGTAGCTCTCATGGAGTCGTTTAGTCTTCAATATAGAGGATTGGCAAAAGAATTAAGTACGCAGATCATTAAAGATTATAATGCTACCACGAGTGCTGAGAAAGCATTATCAGAACTTATTGCCAATGCTTTTATAAGGGTTATAGATAACTCGCGAAGACTTAACAATGATCTCGGTGGTCCGGGTTTACCCATTACCGAAACTAAGACCAAATATCTCTCTATGTTGAGTATCCAGATTGATAGAGCAAACAGACAATTTTTGAATGCTCTTGTTATGCTCAAGCAACTCAAAGCCCCCACTATTGAGATGAACATCAAAACAAAAAATACCTTTGTTGCTCAAAATCAACAGATAAATGCTAATAATCCAATAGAATCTAATAAAAATGAAAACAATGAGTCCAAATGATTTAGGAAAAAAATTCTTGGTTGAAGAATGTCAAAAAATCTCGGTAAATCTCTTCTTGAGAAAAGCTAAGTGTGGGTTAAAGGAAACTTTGATTTCTTCTCAACTTGAGGTGCAAGGCCTCGCTGTCCAACTCACCACTTCTATGACCGGACTTGGCGGTATCCGATATTGGTTTGAATGTCCTATTTGCAAGGCAAGAATCGGAGTTCTGTATGCTCATCCCCTCAACCAGCAGATCGCATGTAGACAATGTTTAGGATTAGAGTATCGAAAAAGGAGATATAAGGGGATGATGGAAAACTACTTACCTAAAAATATATTATGAGATATAATAACAATGTTGTTCCAGTTATAAGATGCTGTCCGCCAGAGGTATTTTTATTGTCAGATAGCGACCCGAGAGGGGCGGTCTGCCACTATCTGCAATCCTCTGGATTACGGCATAGCTGGAACAACCAGACCGTCCCTCTCGGGTTTTTATATGATTGATAAAAATCAAAAAATTAAATACTTCGTTTACGCCAGAAAGTCATCAGAAAGTGAAGACCGACAAGTGCAGTCTATTGATGACCAAATAAACCGACTGAAACAGGTTGCTCAAGCATCAAAACTTGAGATTGTTGATATTCTTATTGAGGCAAAATCTGCCAAGAAGCCGAACAATCGGCCTATATTTACTACGCTCTTGAAGCGCATTGAACAAGGTGAAGCAAACGGGATACTTTGTTGGCAGCTCAATCGCCTTTCGCGTAATCCCGTTGATAGCGGTGCGATACAGTGGTTGTTACAACAGAATATAATCAAGTGTATCCGCACACCGGAGCGGGAATACTTACCCGAAGACAATGCACTTATCTATGCCGTAGAAAGTGGAACCGCCAATCAATTCATTCTTGATCTTAGAAAGGGAGTTATGAGAGGACTCCAAAGCAAGTTAGAAAAAGGATTATTTCCATGCACGGCTCCGTTCGGATACCTGAACACAAAAACAGAGATTCGCGGTGAAAACTATATCATCAAAGACCCTGAACGTTTCAATCTAATCCGCAAAGCGTGGGATTTAATGCTGACCGGAAATTATACGCCACCAAAGATTTTGCATATTCTCAATAAAGAATGGGGCTTCCGAACTCGGCAATCGCGAAAAAGAGCAAGCCAAGAAATGTCACGAAGCACCATGTATAACGTTTTTACCAACCCATTCTATGCAGGGCTGATGCAATATAAGGGACGAATCTCTCAAGGCAAGCATGAACCGATGGTAACATTGGACGAGTTTGATCGGGCGCAAATCTTGCTTGGACGAAAGGGAAAACCGAGGCCTAAAGAGCATAACTTCGCTTTTACCGGAACGATCCGATGCGAGGAGTGCGGCTGTCTCTATACCGCAGAGGAGAAAAAGAAATTTATCAAAAAGACGGGTGAGATTAAGAAGTATGTCTACTATCACTGCACCAGAAGAAGAAAGAATGTGGTATGTTCGCAAAGAAAAAATGTGTCCGTTGATAAACTTGAGCTCCAGATTGAAAAAGAAATTGAGAGATATACCATACTGCCTGAATTTCGGGACTGGGCTTTAGAGATTCTGAATGAGAAAAATGATACAGAGATCGAAGACCGAAGCAAGATTTATGAGATGCAACATAGTACTCTCGTTAAAACACAAACAGAACTGGACGAGCTTACTCGTATGCGATACCGAGGATTGATTACTGATGATGACTTCTTTATCCGAGAACGAGATGCGCTTGAGAAGAAGATTACCGAGCTTAAAGGGCATCTGCGAGCAACGGAGGGTCGGGCAGAGCAATGGCTTGAGTTAACCGAGAAGACGTTTAATTTTGCTCTATATGCTCATAAAGCGTTTCTTTTTGGTTCACCAGAGAAGAAGCGAGAGATACTTCAAGGTTTAAGTCAGAACTCGATCTTGAAAGACGAAAAACTAACCATTTCTGCGTATGAATGGTTTATCCCCATACAAAATGACTATCCTGCCCTAAAAGCAGAATACGAAATGTTAGAACTATCAAAAATGCCCATGAATACAGCACGAAATGAAGCTCTTACCTCAATTCGTACAACATGGCGCGGGCGACCGGACTCGAACCGGCGACCTCTTCCGTGACAGGGAAGCGCTCTAACCAACTGAGCTACGCCCGCATTATTACTTACTGTCATTCTGAGCAAAGCGAAGGATCACATCCCCGCAAGAGATTCTTCGCTTTGCTCAGAATGACAAAGAATTTTTAAGATGAGTTGTAAAAAAACAGCATAATGTCCTTGCATTATATATGCTTCACTTCCGACCCTATTTTCTCCCCCAATACCAACCGTTTTAGGTTCCCCTTCTTAAATACATCGAATACCACCACCGGTGTCTTATTCTCCATCGAAAGGGTGATTGCCGTCAAGTCCATTACTTTTAATCCTTTTTGTACCATCTCAAGCGGATTGATTTCGGAAAGCAATTTTGCGTCTTTATTTTTTTTGGGATCCGCCTCGTACACCCCCTCCACATTCGTAGCTTTCAAAATTGCTTCGGCTCCAATTTCATTTGCCCGAAGGGCGGCAGCCGTATCAGTCGAAAAATAAGGACTCCCCGTACCGGCGGCAAAAATCACAACCCTCTGCTTCTCAAGATGCCGGATTGCGCGGCGACGGATGAAAGGTTCTGCAATCTCCATTGCCGTAATCGCGCTCATCACGCGCGTATATAATCCTTGCTTTTCCAATACGCTCTGAAGCGCCAATGCATTGATCATAGTTCCCAGCATGCCCATATAATCTGCCGTTGCGCGATCAATGCCCATATGAGATAATTTTTCTCCTCGAATAAAATTTCCTCCTCCTATGACAATTGCCACTTCGCATCCAAGCCGTTCCACTTCTTTGATCTGGGAAGCAATATATTCCGCCGCTTCTACATCCAATCCAAACTGCCCCTTGCCCCCAAGCGTCTCGCCAGAAAGTTTAATAAGAATACGTTTCCATCGAAGTTTTTGTTTCATTTTTTCTCCTCGTCATTCTGAACGAAGTGAAGAATCTCCGCCCTTGATCATGAAATTCTTCGCTACGTTCAGGATGACAAATATACAGCGACTATCTTGTTTTTCTTGCACCCTTCTGCACAGCCCTCGTTTGAAAAATTCAACCTGCCCCAAACGCTTTTTTACCCCCTTGAGTGTCCGGTATGATCCAAATGACTGTCCGTTGTTTCCGAAAACACTGTGTATTTGCTTTTTATTTTTTAATCATACCAGACCTGCTGTGCCGACGGCAGGGATCGAACCTGCGGCCTAGGGCTTATGAGTCCCTCGCTCTGCCACTGAGCTACGCCGGCATATTTTTTACTATCAACACTCTAGCTTATTTTTCTGATTTGAGCAAGAAAAAAAGAAGGTATTGTCATTCCCGCCGAAGCGGAAATCCAGATTCTATGAAAAATGAGAAAGTTCTGAATCCACGATAAAACCGGCGATCGCACAGATAAGAGAATATCATTCACCCGCGAAGTCCATTGATTTTCAATATAATTCATGCTAGATTCATGGAAAGATTTCAAGGATTTTCTGCGTTACCCAAAATCAAAAAAGTGAGAAAAAATGAAGATAGTTATCTGTCTTCGTGATCGCAGTATTATTCCGTGCAACATAATCGTGGAAACCCAAAGGAATATTGACTTTGATTCTCTAGATCCTGCCATAGATCTCACCGATCACGATGCAGAGCAAGGGGCTTTTGAGGATTTTATCCAACGCGCTCGAGCGGTTCTTCCGGTCAGACAGCAGAATGTGGATGTGTATATCGGATGGTGGGGCGATCAGACCATATTCTCTATACCAGAGGAATTTTTTCAACTCATCGCACAAACGCACTGGCCAGTCAGTTTTGATATCAATGACTGAAAACATGGCAAACCAATTCATCTATTAGGGCTGAACGATAGTTCCCGGCCCTATTTTTTATTTGAAACAAAAAACTTGCCAAAAATTGATTGATTTGCTGATTAAGAGGAAATCTGCTACACTTCATCCGCGGGGTGGACGAGCAGTACGTCGCGAGGCTCATAACCTTGAAGCGCGGGTGCAATTCCCGCCCCCGCAATAAAAAAACTAAGACACCTCCTTAAGGAGGTTTTTTAGTTTTTTTTATTGAATGAATCAAAATTATCACAAGTAAAAAGTCCCGTTTGGCGGGACCTATAGTAAGGTAAGAATGCGCGGCAAATCTTCGATAGTATCAATAATATATCGCGGGTCCAGTCCTGCGGCTAAAAAATCATTATGTGTATTGACCCCCCACGTGACGGCGATGAAATCTATCCCGATCGCTCGTGCAAGTCCGTAATCAGAATGTATCGAGTCACCCACAAAAATCAAATCGTTAACCATGATCCCGCAGCGCTCATATTGCCGAAGCAGTGGCTCAATACTGCAAGGATTCGGCTTAGGTACAGAAGAATCATCAAGCGTGCATATAAAAGAGAACAATGATTTAATGCGGTGATACTGCAAATGGAAATGCGTACTGCCTCTGCCGCGAGATGTCAAAATACTCAAAGAAAATTGCAAACAGAGACGTTCGAGAATATTTTTTGTCTCAGAAAAAAGGAGCAGAGGATTTTCCCTATCGAGCACTTCCCACTGATCCATAAAGACATCTACGGGCATATCGGGCCAACATGTTTGCACAAGGACATACCCGGGAACGCCCCAAAGTCTTCTTATCTGCGCGACATTATCATCTGAAATCGAAAGACCCAGTGAAGCGGCTATACCAAGAAACCGCTTCAAGCCTTCATGTTGCGAGTCTATCAACGTACCGTCAAAGTCAAACACGATCCCTTTATATACAGATGCCTCTTTCATCAGAACCTCCTTGTAGGTGACTTCCCTTCTCGAAAAAATGATCTATGTACCCAATATATATCTCATATGAACTTATGAGGCAACCTCTTAATACCTAATATCAAATCTTCTCTCTACAAACCGATTTGTTCCAACGCACTGATCTTTGCCTAACACATTCATGCATCGCGTACTTCCGACACAACCCGCGCTTGGTCCAATCACCACAACAGTCGCGTAGCATGCGCCAGTCCCAATCGTCAAATTCTCATTACAGCTTGTACCACCGCAGATGTTCTGTATGCGATCACGATAAAGTACTCGCTCTATGCCCCTGTCGGCAATATATAATGCGTTAAACGATTCTCCTGCCTGTCCGATAATAATGATTTGCCCGAAAAGAATATTAACTATGCCCATCGAAATCGAAAGAAATGCCGCAAGGAGTACGACCATAAGGAGAAGAGTGAAGCCTGTCCGATCATGAATTATTTTTTTGCGTACAGTATCTGTCTCAAAAATACTATGATGCGTACTCGCTTTTGTACCGCTCAAAATCCTGCCGCAAGCGCTTTCGTTCGTTCGCCCATGTGCCGCCGCGCACGCCTCTTTTCCGCCCTCTATTTTTACGACGGATTGTGAATGACTCCCTACGCGATTATTCTTGAAATAGATTTCCATCATAAATCTCTAGCCCGTGCGGTTATCGTTGTTTGAAGATTAATACTGGTGTCCACCCCGAATCGAGCATTCAGCGCATGCATTTTAAATCCGATCATTAGGCTTGGCTGCCCGTCCGTCGCCCCAAGTGTAGTTCCCAATAATCTTAATGCCCATGCATCTACGATAACTTCTGGCGAAGTAAACTGCTGTGGTGGAACAGCATTACAATCAATGCTTCCTGCTGACATCGCCACCTTCATAATCGCATCTTGCACTCCATCGCCATCTGTATCTTCCCAATAGTAAAAACGTTCTTGACCGGATCCCTGATTATGACTGGTAAATGCGAGCCCATTGCGCGGACAACCAGTAGGCGGAGTGGCTGTATATCTTATATTCGTAGCCGTGCGAAGCTCGCGCGTCATAAGCTCCAATACAAATCGTGCATTATCAAGTACATCCTTAACCGCGATCGCCTTTGCTTGAACTCGGAATACGCTAATCATCATACTTGTTGCCGCAAGCACTACAATTGAAAATATTCCTATCGCAACGATAAGCTCCAAAAGAGTAAACCCCTGATTTAACTTTTTGATATCTTGTGATACGCGGGACGAAAAATTCATATGCTGAGGCTAGAAAAAAATCCTTTTTTTACTTCCATGCATAAAGGCGATCGCTTAACGTAAGGCTCTTAGAAACACCTCGCTCTGTCCACGATACAACAGAAAAAATCTGCAATTGATCACTAGCGGGAATGTCACCATCCGCCGATACACCGCACGGCGCCACACTGGGCGGCGAGCATATAGAAATGCATCGGGTAAACGTAGTGGGTGTTCCAGCTGTATAGTTATATGTATTAGCGGCATTAATAAGAAATGGCGTGTTGCAGGCGGCTAATGACGCTCGCTGAATAACTTGCGGCGTAGAGATAGAAGAGCCTCCGCATGTAAGCGTGACAAGAGGAACACTGATTTCATAATAACCCTGCATGGGACCGCCCAGTCCGGGGGTTTGATTCCATTGCGTTACGCCGCCATCAAGCGTGGCGCATAATATATTATTGTCGCGAATCTCGCGAACAAATTCTATCCCCTCCTGCGCAAGATTATTAGCTATTAAATTGTTGCGCGAGAATGCAGCGCTCGATAATGCATCGGTGATAAGGGCAATCGGACCCAAAACTACCGCAAGCAAAAGAGCTACCGCAACTATTGTTTCAATCAAAGTAAAGCCCGGGACACGACCGATATATTGAATGAAAAAATCACTTTCTTTCGATCTTCTATAAAACACTTCCCGCAATCTTTGCCGAAATGTCTTTGTATATATACTTGATAGATGATATTTCATGGACAGCAATTAAAAAACTCTTACCAAGCCGCTCGTTCGTATGCGAACTGTTTTTGTAGCACCCGAATCGCCGCTTAAGGTAATGTCTATATAGGTACCAGGAATCGGCGCTCCAAACTCATTAGTTAATGCAAGCGTCGCTTCCGGCGTATAAAAAATAATATGAACACTGGGATGCGCGGGAATCGCTCCCGTAATAGACGTTATGCGTATCCTGCCCGGCAATGCGATATTAGGCTCAATTCGCTCCATAACTCCGGTATAAAGACCACACCCAACCCCGGGACAATCCTGATCCGCGAAAAAAAAGTAATTATCATTGCTCCCTGCTTGGCTTGATAACCGCAATCCTACCCCGTCGGGAATCTGCACAACTCCGCCTATATTCACACCGGTAACCGCGAGTGACATATTCTGTGCTCGCCTGATATTAAATGCAAGCTCTTCTGCTGCCCGATTAAGCGTTGCTCCCTCCTTAAGACTGGAAAAATCTACCAGTATCTGTCCGCCAATCAGCATGACAATCGCTAAAACAACGATCATTTCCACAATCGTAAATCCGCATTTTTTATTTAATACATCCGATGTGTGTAACATACATATATTATAACTCAACCTTCTTAAAACAAACATAGTTTTACAAACAATGTTCTTGCCGTCTATATTATGGCATCATCACGAACGCTCCTACGATTTTTCTTGATGACGATTTTGCATCGCATGTGTATGCATGTTCACAGAAACAATAACTTAAGCGTTACGGCGATCGTTTCAATTCCTTTTGAAACAAAAGTTGAAACATTTGAAAAATCCCTCACTGATTTGCAGGGACGCTTGGATAGTGCATTTGCAAATGCTTCTCCAATTGCTTTGTTACCAAAAGGACAAGAGATATTATCGGGTAGTGGTCTTAAAAAATATATAGACGATAAAAAGAATGAATTGCTTGTTCAATGTAAGTCAAACAATGCAATGACTGCGCAATATGATATACAAGAATCAGTTTTTAATTTCTTTACTACTTTTGATTTTGGAGATTTTGACTCCAAGCAGTATCAGGTAATGTTTCGCACAAATAGGATTCTGAAGCCTACTGCAAAAAACCATTCGTCTGATCGCTTTACCGATCACCAGCTCGCACTGGTAGCAGCGTTTTACGAAAAAAAATTGCCCCCATGCCCCTTTCTCTTGGCATAGGGTGATTAATGATGGATTAGGATTCCATAAGCCAAGAACGGGGAACGCTTTCAACCTGCACTAGAATAATTTAAATCGTTTTGAAAAAATGGCGCCATTTGCATCTTTCATCGGAAGCAACATGTCAGCTTCATCGTATTTTCCGTCGCCGTCATCTCCATAAAGCGAAACACCAAACTCGTCACCTAAAGGTACATAATATGGCTTTCCATCTTTTGCATGAAGAGTAATTTTGATATTAGTATGTAGTCCTTGCGTAAGAAGTCCGGAACTCCCGATAATAGCGCTAACGGAACTATCCTTGGGCACCGTATAAATCAAAGCATACCCTGGTTTAGGCATGTTGACAGATTTTATAACTATATTCCTTGATGCAGGCTGATCGTCAACATGTATCGGAGATGAAGATAAGTTATCCGTAGGCAATACACTAGGACTCGATGATAGCACTGGCGATATATACGCCGTTGGATTCGGCACTGATGTCTGCATGAAAGCTACAAACACTATGATTACAAGAACGGCAATTCCAATAAAAACTTTTATAGTATTACTCATAAAAGAGATCTAAAGATGGAAGTATCTTGCCATACCTTATATATCTATTATGTATGGTATGACCATATCTACACCATCCCATTGCTAAAAATATTACTGTGGAGGTGTTTCAATAACACTAGGGAGTGGAGTTGGGGTTCTAGCAACTACACCACAAGTAAAGCTGCTGCTTGCTGGCGCACTGTAGCCGCTGCTGTTAGCCGCATGAACCCATGCATTGTATGTTGCTCCTGACACAGAGCCGAATGTCA
>JGI1358J11329_10002643_pt1 | contig 13698 bp, 12 predicted proteins | sample Subgroupgradi54m_FD_11329 | JGI IMG/M metagenome (IMG submission 11329)
CTTCGCCCACCGAGTACGGCGGGAAGTTGTAATGCAGCATGAACGGTTCTTTGCGTTCGCCTTCCAGCGCGTCGATGATCTGCGCGTCGCGGCCGGTGCCGAGCGTGGTAACGACCAGCGCCTGGGTCTCGCCGCGGGTGAACAGCGCCGAGCCGTGGGTACGCGGCAGCACGCCGGTGCGGATGGTGATCGGACGCACGGTGCGCGTGTTGCGCCCGTCGATGCGCGGCTCACCCGACAGAATCTGATCGCGCACGGTGCGGTACTCGATGTCGCCAATAATTTTCTGCACTTTTTCCTTCGTGCCCGCGGGTGCACCTTCGGCGGCATGTTTGCCGACCGCCATCTCGTGGATCTCGGCCACGCGGTCCTGGCGAGCGCCCTTCTCTTTAATACGATAGGCCTCGGCGATGAGCGGACCGAATTCAGTTTGCATGGCATTCTTGAGCGCGCTGTCTTCGACCGGCGGCTGCCAGGTCCAGGCTTTCACACCGGCCTCTTTCACGAGTTCGTTGATGGCCGTGATCGCCGTTTGCATTTGCTCGTGACCGAACATCACGGCGCCGAGCATGGTTTCTTCCGACAGCTCCCTGGCCTCGGATTCCACCATCAACACCGCTTTCACGGTGCCGGCGACGACGAGGTTGAGCTGTGAGTCGACGAGTTCCTTGTTGCCCGGATTGAGCAGGTACTTGCCATCCTTATAGCCCACGCGCGCGGCGCCGATGGGGCCGTTGAACGGGGCGCCCGACAGCTTGAGCGCCGCGGAGGCGCCGAGCATGGCGACGATATCCGCATCGATGTCCGGATCCACCGAGATCACGGTGGCGATAATCTGGACTTCGTTGGTGAATCCTTCGGGAAACAGCGGACGGATGGGACGGTCGATGAGGCGCGAGGTGAGGATTTCTTTTTCCGAGGGGCGGCCTTCGCGTTTGAAGAACCCGCCCGGGATGCGGCCGGCGGCGAAGGTTTTTTCCTGATAATCCACCGTCATGGGAAAGAAATCCTTGCCCGGCATCGGCTCCTTCATCGTCACCGCGGTCGCGAGCACAACGGTTTCGCCCATACTGGCCAGACAGGCACCGCTGGCCTGACGAGCGATCTCGCCGGTTTCCAGGGTGACGGTGTGACTGCCGTACTGAAATGATTTGGTAATTTTTGCCAAGACTATATCCTCGATGTGCTTCGTTACTTGCGCAGGCCGAGACGCTCAATGAGCGCGCGGTAGCGGTCACCGTCGGTATTCTTCAGGTATTCGAGCAGTTGGCGGCGCTTGTTGACCATCTTCAGAAGACCGATGCGCGAATGGTGATCTTTGGGATGTGTCTGAAAGTGAGAGGATAATTCCTCGATTTGGGTGGACAGCAGGGCAACCTGGACCTCCGGCGAACCGGTGTCTCCATCGTGAGTCTGGTATTCCTGCATGACCTTTGCCTTGGTCTCGCGGGGGACGGTCATCAATATTTACCTCAGTATGCTGTCAGTTACGCTTCGGAGGGCGCGTATTCTACCTGCGGGGTGCCCCCGCCTCAACCGCCAATATCGGGTCCGAACGCGCCGGACGGACCACAGAAAAAAGTGCTCTTTCAGGGGCTTTCAGTGAGGGCCAGCAAGCGGCGCGGGGCTACCTGGCCATCGTCCAGCACCTGCCCCATGCCCAGAAAGCGGCTGTCGCCTTCGTATAACCGCACCCAGCCGGGCGCCAGACCGTGACGCGCCGATACCGATTGTCCCTGCTTCAGATAATGGGCCGCGAGCGATGTCAGGTGCACGTCCGGCACCGCATGCAGCACGCTGTCCACCGGCTGAAGCAGTTGTGCCCGTTCCGCCGGGCTCGCCAGCGCCTCCAGCTGATCCAGCGAGACAGACTTGTCGATCGACACATCACCGCTCGCGAGGCGGCGCAGTTGCACCACGTGCGCCCCGCAACCCAGGATTTCACCCAGATCGTGCGCCAGGGTGCGGATGTAAGTGCCTTTGGAACAGGCGATTTCCAGCGTCAGCAGGTCGTCCTGAAACCCGAGCGTCTTGATCTCATACATGGTCACGGGCCGCGGCTCGCGCTCGACTTCCACGCCGGCGCGCGCCAGTTTGTACAGCGCCTCGCCGTTATGCTTGATCGCCGAATACATGGGCGGTATCTGCTCGATCTCACCCTGGAACCGGACCAGGGCCTTTTCGATATCGCGTAAACCGACAGTGACGGGCCGGGTGGCAGTCACATCGCCCTCGCTGTCGAAGGTCGTGGTGCTCACGCCCAGCTTGAACACGGTCCAGTAACGCTTGTCCGCATTCAGCAGAAACTGCGTCAGCTTGGTGGCCTCGCCGAAAAAAAGCGGCAGCAGCCCGGTGGCGATGGGATCGAGACTGCCGGTGTGTCCGGCCTTGCAGGCATTCAGCAGCCGCTTCACGGTCTGCAGCGCCTGATTCGAGGTCAGGCCGACGGGCTTGTCGAACAGCAGTACCCCGTTGACGGGGGAACAGTTACGGCGTGCACGCACGATTATTCCTTGTGAGTCTTGTCTTCGGCCATCGCCTGGTCGATCAGGCTGTCGATGCGCGCGCCGCGTTCCACGGATTCGTCGAAATAAAACCGCAGTACCGGCACGCTGCGCAATGTCACCTGCCCCATGAGCGCGTGGCGCAGGAAACCGGCGGCGCGGTTGAGCGACTTGGTCGCCTGCTTCGCCTCGACCGAACCGCTCAACAACGAGAAGTAAATCCGCGCGGATGACATATCGCGCGACACTTCCGCGCCCGTTATCGTGATCTCGTGCGCACGCGGATCGTCGAGTTCGCGCGGGATCAGCATGGCCAGCTCGCGTTTGATGAGTTCCGCGACACGTCGCGGCCGGTTGGAAACTTTCTGCATGATGGCACCCCGCCGCGTTTCCGCGGCCTGGCTGGAAGGCTGGTTACAACGTCCGGGCGACCTCGACCTTTTCGAACACTTCGATGTGGTCGCCCACCTTCACGTCGTTGTAATTCTTGACCGCGATGCCGCACTCGAGCCCGGCTTTCACTTCGCCGGCGTCGTCCTTGAAGCGGCGCAGGGATTCAAGTTCGCCCTCGAAGATCACCACGTTGTCGCGCAGCACGCGGATCGGGCGGTTGCGCCGCACCACGCCTTCGACCACGTAGCAGCCGGCGACCGCGCCCATCTTCGGCGAACGGAACACATCGCGCACCTCGGCCAGGCCCAGCAGCTGTTCCTTGAACTGCGGCTTCAGCATGCCGGTCATGGCGGCCTTGACCTCGTCCACGGCGGTATAAATAACGTTGTAGTAGTGAACGTCCACCCCTTGATGCTCGATCAACTTGCGTGCCGTGCTGTCGGCGCGGACATTGAAACCGATAATGATCGCGTTGGACGCCACGGCCAGGTTCACGTCGGATTCGGTGATGCCACCGACCATGCCGTGGATCACCTTGACCCTGACCTCGGGGGTGGAGAGCTTTTCGAGCGAGACGGTGAGCGCTTCGATCGAGCCCTGCACGTCCGCCTTGATGATGAGGTTCAGCGGCTTGGCCTCTTCGCTCTCTTTCAACTGCACGAACACATCGGACAGCTTCGCCGCCTGCTGGCGCGCGAGTTGCACGTCCTTGAACTTGCCCTGGCGGTAAAGCGCAATCTCGCGTGCCTTGCGCTCGGACTCCACCACCATGACTTCTTCGCCCGCGTTCGGCACGCCGGAAAGTCCCTGGACTTCCACGGGGATGGACGGTCCGGCCTCTTTCACCGTACGGCCTTTTTCATCGCTCATGGCGCGCACGCGCCCGAACTCGCGCCCNGCGAGNATCACATCGCCCTTGCGCAGNGTACCGCGCTGCACCAGCACCGTNACCACCGGNCCGCGGCCCTTGTCGAGCCGCGCCTCCACCACCAGACCCGCGGCGGGGCCGGNCTTGGGTGCCTTCAACTCCAGCACTTCGGCCGTCAGCAGCACCGATTCGATCAGCTTGTCGATGCCTTCGCCGGTCTTGGCGGAGACGTTTACAAAAATATCACTGCCACCCCATTCCTCGGCAACAACTTCGTGTTTGGTGAGTTCCTGACGCACGCGATCGGGCTGCGCCTCGGGTTTGTCGATCTTGTTCACCGCGATCACGATCGGCACCTTGGCGTTGCGTGCATGATGCACCGCTTCGATCGTCTGCGGCATGACGCCGTCATCGGCCGCCACCACCAGGATCACGATGTCGGTGGCCTTGGCGCCACGGGCGCGCATGGCGGTGAATGCCTCGTGACCGGGCGTGTCCAGAAAAGTCACCACGCCTTTGGGTGTTTCTACGTGGTAAGCGCCGATATGCTGGGTGATGCCGCCGGCTTCGCCGGAGGCCACCTTGGCCTTGCGGATATAGTCGAGCAGCGAGGTCTTGCCGTGGTCCACGTGACCCATGACGGTCACCACAGGCGGGCGCGGTTCGGCCTCGCCGGCCGCCTCAGCCGTGGGCCAGGCCAGCAGGGTCTCGGGGCTTTCGGGTCTGGCCTCTTTGACGACATGACCCATTTCCTCGACGACGAGCGTCGCGGTGTCGCGATCGAGCACCTGGTTGATGGTGACCATCGTGCCCATCTGCATGAGCACCTTGATGACTTCGACCGCCTTGATGGACATTTTCTGCGCCAGCTCCGCCACCGTGACGGTTTCGGGCAGCGCCACCTCATGCACGATCGGCGCCGTCGGCCTTTCGAAGCCGTGCTGACCGGTAACGCTGGTGACCACCGGCTTATTGGCGACCATCCTGACCTTGCGTCGCACCTTCTTGCCGGCCGCCAGATGCAGTTCGCCACGCTCGCGCTCTTCGAGTTTCTGCAGCCGTTCTTTCTTGCCTTTGTGCGGTTTCTTGACTTCCTTGACGGGTGCCGCTGCCGGCTTGGCCGGAACCGCCGGTTTTGCTACCGGCGCCGCGGGCTCAAGCTTCGACGGAACCGGAGGCGCCACCACTGGCGCCGGCGCGGCGGATTCGGCAACGACGGGGGCATGCGCCGCCACGGGGGTTTCCGCCTGGACAACCGCCGCGACTGCCTCGATCTCCTCGACCGGTGCTTCTTCCGCCGCGGACGGTGTTTCCTCGATGGTGCTGCGTTTGATGAAGGTGCGCTTTTTGCGCACCTCGACCTGCACGGTGCGCGAGGCGCCGGTGCGCGTGCTCTGGACAACCTGGCTGGTGGACTTGCGTTTGAGCGTGATTTTTTTCTTGGCCGCGCCTTCGTCGGTGGCGCCATGACTGGCGCGCAGATAATGGAAAAGTTTTTCCTTCTCTTCGTCGGTCAGCGCGTCATCCGCTTGTTTAGCTGATAAGCCGGCCGCCTCCAACTGGCGCAGCAGCGTATCCGGCGGAATGCCGATCTGATCCGCGAAACCCTTGATGGTGATCTGCGTCATAGACTCCTGGGAGGCGGGAAGATTATCCCGCCTGTTTGTCCTCGAACCACGGTGCGCGCGCCGTCATGATGATTTCGCGCGCGCGCTCTTCGGTCATGCCCTCGATCTCGAGCAGATCGTCGACGGCCTGCTCCGCCAGCTCTTCCATGGTCTTGATGCCATGGGACGCCAGCAGATGCGCCGTGTTTTCGTCCATGCCCTGCATTTCCAGCAGGTCCTTGGCCGGCTCCGCCAGACTGATCTTCTCTTCCTGGGCGATGGCGCGGGTCAACAGCAAATCGCGCGCCCGGTTCCGGAGTTCGTCCACCAGTTCGGCATCGAACTCCTCGATGGCCAGCAATTCCTGCTTCGGCACGTAGGCGATCTCGTCCAGGTTGGTGAAACCTTCCTGCACCAGAACCGTGGCCACGTTCTCATCCACCGAAAGCTGTTCCATGAACAGCTGGATGGAGTTCGCCGCCTCCTTGGTGCCTTTTTCCTGGGCCGACTGCTCGGTCATGATATTCAGTTCCCAGCCGGTGAGCTCGGAGGCCAGGCGCACGTTCTGTCCGCTGCGTCCAATGGACTGGGAAAGCTGCTTTTCGTCCACAATCACATCCATGCTGTGCGATTCCTCGTCCACGACGATGGACTGCACTTCGGCCGGCGCGAGGGAATTGATCACGTACTGGGCCGGGTTATCCGACCAGTGGATGATGTCCACGCGTTCACCGGCGAGTTCGTTCGACACGCTCTGCACGCGTGAACCGCGCATGCCGACGCAGGCGCCGATAGGATCGATGCGCGGATCGGAAGAACTGACCGCAATTTTGGCGCGCAGGCCCGAATCGCGCGCGGCACCGTGAATGGTGATCAGTCCTTCGCCGGCCTCGGGAACCTCGAGCTTGAAAAGTTCGATCAGCAGCTTGGGCGCCACGCGCGAGAGAAACAGCTGCGGTCCGCGCGGCAGGGATTTTACGTCTTCCAGCAGCGCGCGAATGCGGTCTCCGGGGCGCAGCCCTTCGCGCGGAATCATGGCGCTCTTGGCCAGCAGCGCTTCGGCATTGCCGAGGTCCACCACCACATCCCCGCGCTCCAGGCGCTTGACGACGCCGGTGACCATTTCGCCCTTGCGATCCTTATAGAGATTGACAATCTGATCGCGCTCCGCCTCACGCACCTTCTGCATGATGACCTGCTTGGCGGCTTGCGCGGCGATGCGGCCGAACTCGACCGCCTCGAGCGGCGCTTCGATGAATTCACCCAGCTGGATTTCCGGTTTCTGCGCGCGTGCTTCGGTCAGTTTGATCTGGCGGTCGGGGAACTCGACCGGTTCGGTTTCGTCGCCAATCACTTCCCAGCGACGGAAGGTGTCGTAGGATCCGGTGTCGCGGTGAATGACGACGCGCGCGTCGGTGTCGCCCTTGTGGCGTTTACGCGTGGCGGTGGCGAGCGCGGCTTCGAGCGCCTGGAAAATGATTTCCTTGTCCACGCCTTTTTCGCGCGACACGGCATCGACAATCATCAATACATCATTACCTATCATCTCGTTCTCCCGTCACTCCTGGCGTCCGGAATCGGGGGACCAACCGGGCCCGCTCCATGCCATCGAACGCCAGATCAAAATGCTCATCGTCCACTTCCACCACAACGTGGTCCGCCGTCACATCCACCAGCCGGCCGGAAAAATTCTTCCGCCCCAGCAGCGGCGGCTGCATCTTCACCTTGATCGTCTCGCCGATGAACCGCCGGAAGTCCTCCGGCGTCACCAGCGGCCGATCGAGACCGGGCGAAGACACTTCCAGGGTGTACTGCCCCGGCAGCGGGTCCTCGACGTCGAGCAGCGCGGAAAGCTGCCGGCTGACACGGGCACAGTCGTCGACGTTGATGCCCGCGGGGCCATCTATATACACCCGCAACGTGGGGCTATGGTGACTCCCCGCCATTTCCACGTCCACGAGTTCAAAGCCCAGGGCCACGACACCGGGCTCGAGCAGTTTTCGCAGATCCGCTCGCGTACCACGCATAACTTCTTGCCCCATAAAACAAAAGTGGGCGCGCGGCCCACTTCTTATTACTTACTCTTGAGACGGCTGAAACCGGGTTGAATTATAAGCACTTCCCCCGGAATCGGAAAGTGCTGCGGCCCGTGCCGTCGGTCTGCTGTGAAACAAAAAGGCCCCAGCGGGGCCTTTGGGATTTGGTAGCGGGGGCAGGATTTGAACCTGCGACCTTCGGGTTATGAGCCCGACGAGCTGCCAGACTGCTCCACCCCGCAGCATGGACCGCGAAGTCTACCGTCCGGAATGGCATTATTCAAGGAGAAATAGGAACTTATCGGGCGGATGCGCCACTTCGCTGCCCGCCGGCGCTAGCGATCCGGAGAATTCGCACTGCCGGCCTGTGGCGGTTGCACCCGCAGTACCTCGATACAGTAGATGTAGGCGATCCACCCCATGACACCGCTGACCACGCTGACCAGCAAATCAAACATCAGCGGGGTGTCAGACGGGAGCCAACCGGAAACCAGCACCGGCACCAGCACCAGCAACGCCAGAAAGGCGGAATCGGACAGGCGATCCCGGGCAATCTGAAGTGCCGCCTTGAGGCTGGGCAACAGGCGAAATTCCCGGTGCACGAACACGAATGGCAGCCAGTAAACAAAAACGAACACCAGAATTCCGACCACGGGACTGAAAAAGGGAGAAAGCGCATTCATGAGCGCCTTTATGTCATAGCCCGTCAGCAGCAAGGCAACAACGATCAGCACATTCATCATCGCCGCCAAGAGCAGGCCTGCCTTCAGCGTCAGCCACACAAATGCCGCGAAGACCGCCCTGCCAGCGCGCACGACTTCCGCCACGGTCAGGGTTTCCCGGCCCTGTGTCAGGGCATGAAAAGCGCCGGCCTGCAGATAATAGAAAAGCAACAAGGCTGAAGCTGACAGGAATATGGCCAGCGCCGATGTCAGGGGCGGGGCATCGTCGGGCACGCTCCAGCGCATGGTAAATACCAGCGCCAGCTGCACGCACAGCAGCAGCCAGATCCCCGGGCTTAACAGCGCGCGAATCGCGGCGCGCAGGCGGAGCCCGCTTTCACGGGCCGTGGTGTCGTGGGATACCTCGGGCATAGGCAATTCGGCGGGCCAGGAGATTCGGCGGGATCAGCCGAGCTTGTAGTGTTTTTTGACGGGGCTCAGGATTTCCCAGGTACAGGAAAGGCCGGCGGGAAATGTCACAAAATCGTTTTCCACGATCCGCATTGGCTCGCCGCCATCGGGCGTCACGACGATCTCGCCTTCGAGGATGTAACAGGTCTCTTTCTGATCATAGGTCCAGGGGAATTTCGATACCTCCCGGGTCCAGATCGGCCAGTCGTAAACCCCGATAATATCCAGCTTCTTGGGCGAGGGATCGTGCTCCACGGAAATCTGATTCATGATGATTCATCTCGAATGGTTGCGGCGATTTTACGGCCCGGACCGAGGCCATGGCAATGGCGCAGGCTTCTCAGAACCACGCCAGAAACAACCAGTAAACCAGTACATTCACCAATGTCAGCGGAATGCCCACGCGGGCAAATTCGACAAAGCTCAAGCTGTGACCGCCTTTGCGCTCGGCATTCTGAATGATGATGACATTGCTCGCGGCGCCCAGAATGAAAAGATTGCCGGCCAATGTCGCTCCCGAGGCCAGCGCGAGTAACTCCCGCGTTGAGGTCCCGGCATGCATCAGCATCGGCAGATACAAGGCCACCAGCGGAACATTGGAGATGAGCTGGCTCAGCAACACGCTGACGGCAAAGATCATTCCTATCGAGGCCGGATTCAGGTTTCCGCGCGCCATCAGCGACTGGATCAATCCCGACATCCAGACGCTTTCCATCAACACGAACATCGCGGCAAAGAAAACCAGCGTGCGCCAGTCGATGTGACAAACAATGCGCCAGCGTTTCGGACTGAAAAACAGAATCGGCGCCGCGGCAATCAGGGCGATCCAGGTCAGCCGGAAATCGATCTGCGGCAGCGTGAAAACCAGCGCCAGCTTCACGACCACCAGAAGCATGATCAGGATCAGCGACAGCCGTGCCAGGCGCGCGAGCGGTTTGTCGCGCAAATCATGCCGTACGTGCACCAGCGCATTGCCGTGGAAACTCTCGCGGTAGAAATATTTCAGAATGAAAAAGGCCGCAAGCAGGCTGATGACGGTCGGCAGCGCGAGGTGCCGGAAAAATTCCACGAACGGATTGGGCATCCGGCCATGGATCGCGACCAGCAGGTTCTGCGGGTTGCCTATCGGACTCACCACGCTCCCGATCGTCACGGCAAAGGCCAGGGCGAGCAACAGCACTTTCGGCGACATCCGGTGCTGTTTGGCCAACAGCAACACCAGCGGCGTGCCGATCACCGCCAGCGTGTCGTTCATCAGGAATGCCGAGGCAATCCCGAAGCCAAACAGGATCGACAGGATCAATCCATCCGCGGAGCCGGCGCGGCGGAACGCCAGATAAGAGAGATGAAACAGATAGCCGCTTTCCTCCAGCGCCTGCCCCACGACAAACACACCGAACAGGAACAGCATGATGTCCGGGTCGATCGCGCCCAGCGCCTCGCGCGGACCGATCTGTCCGGTGACGAGAACCGCCACGGCTCCAAGCAGCATGATCTGCCACAGCCCAAAGTGGAGATTTCCGACGCGCCGCACCGCGATGAGCACAAACACGGCGCACAGGACAATCACAGGAATGTTCATGGAAACGGGTCTTTTCTTGTTTGGGCTGTCGCGCCGACTGCATCGGGTTCTTCTATAATATAGGCTCGATCATACGGATTTAACCTGGCTTCGCCAGCGATGATGTAACACGGATTCCATGCCCCGGCCATATTATTCCAAGGATGCGCGCGTCGAACGGTCGCTGCGCCATTCCGTGCGTGACGGTGTCTCCTACTCCATGATGGCCGGGGCCGGGGAGACCTATCTTTCCGCCTACGCGATTTTTCTCAAGGCCAGCACCGCTCAGATCTCGTTGCTGACCGCTCTGCCCTCGCTGCTCGGCTCGCTGGCGCAAGTGCTGTCCGCCTGGCTGGCCGGATTTGCACCGCGGCGCAAGTCGCTGATTCTGTCCGGCGTCCTCATCCAGGCCTTGACGTGGTTACCGATGATCTGGCTGCCGTATTTTTTCCCGCAACACGCAGTTCCGATAGTCATAACTTGCGTGGCGTTCTATTACGCCGCCGGAAACTTTGCCACGCCGGCCTGGAACAGTCTGATGGGAGACCTGGTCCCGGAGCGCAAGCGTGGACGCTACTTCGCGCGGCGCACGCAACTGATGAGCATCATGACCTTTCTCTCCCTGGCCGGGGCCGGCCTGCTGCTGCATTTCCTCGAGCTGACCGGGGAGACGCGTCTCGGATTCACGATCGCTTTCAGCCTCGCGGCGAGCGCGCGTCTGTACTCGGCTTATCATCTGTCGCGCATGCATGAGCCGCTGCGGGCACCCATCCCGATGGAGCTGCCGCAGCTCCGTGGCCTGTGGCAACGCCTGCAGGCTTCTGACTTTGCGCGCTTCACGCTGTTTCTGGGAATGATGAATTTCGCGGTGGCCATCGCTTCGCCGTTCTTTACCGTCTACATGCTGCGCGATCTGAATTTCACTTACCTGCAATACACCGCCAGCACCGGCATCTCGGTGCTGGCGCAATTCCTGACGCTCAACATGTGGGGACGGTTCGGCGACATCTTCGGACATCGCCGCGTGATGGCGCTGACGGGTTCGGTCATACCCATCCTGCCGGCGCTGTGGCTGGTGTCGCCGGAATTCTGGTACATCCTCGGCGTGCAAACGCTGGGCGGTTTGTGTTGGGCCGGGTTCAGCCTGAGCGCCGGGAATTTTCTCTACGACGTCATGCCGCCGGATAAGCGCTCCACCTACGCCGCCATTCACAACGTCCTCAGCAACTCCGCGATCTTCAGCGGCGCTCTGGTCGGCGGCTACCTCAGCACCGTCATCCCCGCCGAGATCATTGTCTTCGGGCACATGATGCATTGGACCAGCGGGCTGTGGGGCGTCATCCTGATCTCCAGCCTGGCGCGCGCCAGCGTCGCGCTGACATTCCTGCGGCGGATACGCGAAGTGCGCGAGGTGCGGCCGGTGTCGGCCGGCGGCCTGATGATACGGGTAATCCGGTTCAACGCGCTGGCGGAACTGGTGATCGAGCTCCTGGGTTCGCGCCGGCGGCGGCGTCGCACCCGCCTCCTGGATTCGAATCAGGCTGCCGGGGCCGGGTAACGCGGCGCCAGGTGCGGTCCGGCCGGGTAGGGTTCCGTCGCTTGGACAAAATCCTTCATTAATGCTAAAAATATTAATTACAGCGGTATTCTTCGAGCCAAGGAACGGCTGAACTCCCCGAGCCAGACGATCTGCAAGAAGTTTCCAAGGCAAGATTAAACCGCCGGTCAGTAATACCATTGCTTTCGTCATGTCACCCCTGTTCCGCGGGGTTCACAGGCAGTATGGTATTTCCGGATTTCACGCGGAAATTTTTATCGCAGGGATAGAAGGGAATCATGAACAAACATCGTATGACCGCCATGGTGACGGCGGTGGCATTCGCGGGCTTCATGCAGGCGCTGGCGGCGCAGGAAAATACTGACGTTGCTCCCGCAGACAACGCTTCGCCGCAGATTACTTCCGAGCAGAAACCGCTGACGGAAACCCCGGCACCGGTAGCAACCACTCCGGTACAGGCGTTGGCGCAATCCAACGACAAGCTGCTGAGTGAAATGAAGGTGTATCCGTCGTTCTGAGGCGCACCAAAGCGCGGCTAGAAATAATATTCAAGTCTCGCGCCCAGTACGTCCATGCGGCTTTCAGGTTGATGCACGCTATACAAGGCGCTTCCCGCCGAAACCGTCTTTGAAGCCGAGGCGCTGAAGCGGTAGCTGTCGTAATAAAAACTTACACCGAAACGTGGTTTGTCCGTCTCCCGTCCCCAATTCATCTGCCACTTCGCATAACCGGATAGCTGTTTGCCGGGCGATAGATCCACGTCACTGTCGAAGCCAATGTCCGCGAGATACGCACGCTCATAAGTATAAAGCGGATACTTGAGGCCAAACTGCAAATAGGATCGACTGGTTTCATTCTGAAACAGAAACCCCGGCCCCAGCTTGCCATAGAGAATGAAATAATCTTCCCGGTAACCGAGAGCGACCGACCCGTTGGCCGTTGTGCCATCTTGAAGTTCGCGGGTCCAGGTATCCACTCCCACGCCGCCGAGCAAATCCATGCGCGGGCTGCCCGCCAGGCGCAGACCGCCCATGGCCTCGGCGCTGACGCCGAAATAATCGACATCGGTTTTAGCCGAGACCCCTGACTGGGTCTGGCCGTCATAATCGACAACTCCCAAGTAGGCACGAGCTTCCAGCGCGTAGGGATTGGTCTGGTCGCCCTGCTGCAAGTGATCGGCCGTGATCCCGACCACCAGCCGCGGACCCGTTTCAGTGAGGAGGCGTTGGCCGCCGCTGAATTCCTCCCAGCGGAAACTTTCCACACCTGCATTCACGGCGAACGACGGCTTGGAAGCCACCTCGTCGGCAGACACCGCAGGCGCAGCAATCATACAAAGCGCCAGGATTACCCAGAGGTAACTCCGCATAGGGGGTTTTATAGATAGTTCAGGATAACGTTTTGATCGCCTGCCGGCACAGTTCCATGAGCACACCCACCCACGGCAAAACGCCGATCAGCAGCAGCGCATTGAAACCCAACAGCGCCTGCACGTCCCAGCCGGCGCGGATCGGGGCGCGCTCGGTGGCGTCGTCGAAATACATGAGCTTGATCACGCGCAGATAGTAATAGGCGCCGATCACGGCCAGCAGCACCGCGGCGACCGCGAGCCAGATCATGTCCGCCTGAATGACCGACTGGATCACGAGCAGCTTGGCGTAAAAACCCGCCGTCGGCGGCACGCCGGCCATGGACAGCATGAGCAGCATCATGAGGAAGGCGTGCCACGGGCTGCGCTGATTGAGGCCCTTGAAGTCCTCGAGCCGCTCCGCCTCAAATCCCGCGCGCGATAACAGGATGATCATGCCGAAGGAACCGGCGCTCATGATCGCGTAAACGAGAATATAAAACAGCGACGAACCGTATCCGTTCGGGCCGGCGCTCAGGATACCGAGCAGGAAAAAGCCCATGTGCGAAATCGATGAATACGCCAGCATGCGCTTGATATTGTCCTGGGCGATGGCGACGATATTGCCGACCGCCATGGACAGCAGCGCGATGATGATCAGCATCGCCTGCCAGGAACCGGCGAGCGGCT
>JGI1358J11329_10002644_pt1 | contig 13696 bp, 14 predicted proteins | sample Subgroupgradi54m_FD_11329 | JGI IMG/M metagenome (IMG submission 11329)
TACCGGACGGGCACGATGTGGGCGATTGAGCACTTCGGCATCCAGCCTGACATCATCGTCTTCGGCAAGGCACTGACCAATGGCCTGAACCCCCTCTCCGGCATCTGGGCGCGGGAAGAACTGATTAGTCCTGAGCAGTTCGGCCCGGGCTCAACCCATTCGACGTTTTCCGCCAATCCAATGGGGACGGCCGCCGGGTTGGAGGTTATGAAGATCTTCGAGGAGGGCGACTACGCCGCGGTCGTACGGGAAAAAGGCGCGTACTTTCTTGGTCTGCTGAAACGTCTGCAAGCAAAATACCCTGAAGTTGGTGATGTCGATGCGCTTGGCCTGGCTCTGCGGATGGAGATGTGTCAAGCCGATGGGATAACCCCCAATCGCGCGCTAGCAGATCAACTGTTCCAACGCGGACTTGAGGGCAACCTGCGCGTCAATGGTAAATCGATGGGGCTTATCTTGGATATCGGCGGCTATTATAAGAATGTGTTGACCCTCGCCCCGTCACTGGAAATTACCCAGCCTGAAATGGACCTCGCCTATCAGCTCCTTGACGCCCTCTTCAGTGAATGCACCGGTCGATGATCCACCCACCCGTGGTGATCTACTGTGACTTCGACGGGACTGTCACACAGGACGATGTCACCGATACGCTGCTGACCGAACTCGCGGATCCGAACTGGCGGCTCATCGAGGCAGAATGGGAGCAGGGCCTCATTGGCAGCCGTGAGTGTTTGGCGAGGCAGACTCCGTTGATCCGAGGCGGTTGGAGGGCCATCGAAGAGCGGCTTTCGTTCATCGCACTTGACCAGACGTTCAGCGCCTTCGGAACATGGTGCACGATTCAAGGCATCCCTCTGCGCATCGTCAGCGACGGCATTGACCGGGTCATCGAAGTGTTGCTGGCTCGCGCAAATATTCAGGTCGATGCAATCTACGCTAACCACCTCGTCGAATCACCCGCCGGCGAGTTGTCGCTGACGTTTCCCTATCCATCCACACAACCAGGATGCAGCGCCGGGTTGTGCAAGTGCGGACGGATGGAAGATGCAACGGATCCCCCCCTCCGCGTTGTCATCGGTGATGGGCGCAGCGATGTTTGTTGGGCCCGTCGCGCGGACTGGCTCTTTGCCAAGTCATGGCTGCTGGCGCACTGCCGCGCCGAGGGCGTTGCGTGCATCCCCTTCGAGAACTTCAACACCGTTCGGCTTGGCATAGCACGTCGGCTGAGTCGACAGCGCCACCTCTTTCGCACGGCTACACCTCTGTACGCCTCCCCCAATGTCCGATAGCACGCAGCTTGAGTTACCGCCTGCCGCCGAACAGATCACTCGCTCTGACGCGGGCATCGGAATCGTGCTCATCCACGGGATCACTGGTACGCCCACCGAGATGCGGCCGCTCGCGCGTCATTTGAAACGCCTCGGCTATCGTGTGGAGGTGCCGCTCGTGCTGGGGCACGGTGCTGGGTACCGTGAGTTGTTAGCTACGACCTGGCGGGATTGGTTGCGCGGTGTGCGTGAAGCTGTCAAGCGGCTGGCGACGGAGTGTTCGGGGGTGGTGGTCGTTGGCTTGTCAGCCGGCGGGCTGCTTGCTGCCCTTGTGGCGGATGAATGTCCTGAGGTCGCCGGCCTCGTTCTGCTCTCGCTACATTTTGGCATCCGAGGACCGAAGATCACGCGCTTCGCTCACTGGACGTCCCGGATGATTTCGCACGTGCCGATCCTTCGACGACACTGGTACTTTGTCGAATCGCCGCCCTATGGCTTAAAAGACGAGCGACTACAGCAGCGCATTACGGCCGCCATCGCCGCATCCCGTCAAGGTGAAACCACGCAATTCGGGCTCTTCCGAACTTACGTTGACACGTTACGCCAGATCTATGCATTGGAAGCGCAGGTCCGTCGGGTTGCCCCTCGCATCCAGTGCCCTACGTTTATGCTACACAGTGTTGAAGACACCATGCTGGGTATCCGTAACGCCACAGCGATGTATGGCCTGCTCGGCTCTCTCGATAAGTCCATACGTTTGATCGCAGGCTGCGATCACGTCATCACTGTCGATTTGCGAAAAGAAGACGTCGCCCGCGACATCGGCGCATTCATGATGCGTCTATCCCCGCGATCTCCGGTCCCTCAGTGAATTGATGCGTACTACACTTGTCTGTGATGTGGCTCCCCGCCTCGATGTGGTCAGTCCTACCGAATGGCAGACTCTCTTCCCGGATCTGCTGGACTCGCTGGAGATGGTGCGCTGCATCCAAGGCTGTGGCATCCCCGGATTTGCGTTCCACAGCATCGTCGTGCGCGAGATGCAGCGACCGATCTTGCTGCTCCCGCTGTTTGAAACTGACTATCGCCTCTCCACGCTCGTCGAGACTGGCGGGCAGCGGTTCGTCGATAGGATCACGAACTACCTCCCGCAACTGAACCACCTGCACCTGCTCGGCGTGGGGTTCCTGGAGGGCGAATGGGGCCAGGTCGGTTCGGATCCTCAGACCGATAGCGCCACGCTCAATGAAGCTTGGGATCTGGCGCTTACCGCGCTCGAGGCGTTGGCGAGAGGGTTACGGGCTGACCTGACGGCTTTCGTGAATTTTACCACCCAGAGCGGGCGGATGCTTCCGATGCGGAAGCTCACCGCCTTCGAACAAATCGCTGGTCTGCCGATTGCGCAGACGCGGGTGACGTACGCCGACGCGCACGAGTACCTCGCGAGCCTCTCCAAGAAAATGCGCAGCAACGTGCGCCGCAGCCTGCGCAAGGCTCACGACGTGACTCTGCTCCGAACGCGTCAACCCGGTCCCTGGTTGGACGCCGTGTACCAACTGTATCTGGACACGTACCGTCGAAGCGAGGTCAACTTTAGCATGCATTCCCGCGACTTCTTCAAATCAGTGTGCCAGCGTGTTGACGGTGCGCAATACACGCTGTATTTCGTCGGCGAACGGCTGGTGGCCTTCGGCCTGCACGTGGTCAGGCCCGACTGCCTGGTTGATAAGTACTTTGGGATGGATCCGGTGCTTGGCCGCGAATACAGCCTCTTCTTCGTCTCGTGGTTGAAGGATCTGGAGTACTGTATCACGAATCGGATCCCGCTCTACCACGCCGGCCCGACCACAGAAGAAACTAAGGCGCGGCTTGGCAGCCAGTTCATCCCCAGCCGTATTCTCTTTAGGCATCGCCAGCCGCTTGTTCATCGGATCTTGACCGGACTCGCACGACATCTGGCCTATCAACCATCGGTTGCGCTGCCGCCCGTGCGGTTGGGTTCAGAGTGGGACGCGCCTTCCACGGCTGCGCCTATCGTTCATGGAGCGCCTGCGCGCAGCCAGGCATCCACGGTCAGCGCTCGAGCGAGTGCCGCTGGCGAGACCGCGGAGTCTCGCGAGCTTGAGTGGGTAGAACCTGCCTCGACAGAACAGACCGTGCGTTGACTGCCAGAAGCTGACGTAGATGGTTGCGCAAATCGGGCTGCCACTCACCTTGTGCATCGTTGTCGAGACAACTCAGCAGATCGCCTTCAGCCTTGGGGGGACGCGGGCGCATCAGCGCCTTGCGTGGATGTCGCTTGGGATCGGCCTGCATCTGCTGCTGTTGGCACTCTGGTGTTGGCTCTTGATCGTCCTACCACTGGGGGTGGCGACCCCACTCACGGGGGCGAGCTATTTGACCGTTGCGTTGGCCAGCCAGTTCTTACTGAAGGAGCGCATGAGCCGTCGAGGTTGGGTGGGGGTGGCCGGCATCGCCATTGGATTTGCCCTCATTGCTGGCCGATGAAGACTCCGCTGGTGAATCGACGGCACCTCCCGGTGGGGCTGTTTACTATCTTGATCTTCCTGGATGTGGCCGTGCGTTTGCTAGAAAAGGCGGCTGTTGTGGGCTCGCTGATGGATGCACACACCACCTTTGCGCTCAATCTCCTAAAGCAACCATGGTGGTGGCTCGGACTGGCCCTCGGACCCCTGCAGCTCTGGGTCTGGACCGGTATTCTCGCCCGCACGGAGTTAAGCGTCGCCTATCCCCTGTCAAGTATTGGTTACCCGCTCACGATGGCCACCGCTTGGCTTGTCTTCAATGAGCAGCTAGGCTGGCAGGTGTGGCTTGGGGCTGCCTTCATGACCGCCGGGATTGCGTTAGTTGGCAGTGCGGCGCAGTCACCGGTGCATTCCCGAGAGTCTGTGGCCAATGCGTCTGGAATGCCTGGCACGAGCAGCGAAGTGGTCCGACCGCGCAGGCAACTGAACGACAACGCCGTAGGGATCGGGCAGCGTTAGAGAGATCCATGCAGACATTGACCATGCATCACAGGATCAGCCGCGATATCAGCGGTCGCCGCATCTCGATGAGCAACGCTCATGCGCAAGTCATCCTGGACATAGAACCGTTTGTCGAAACCCAGCTGGTCCTCCTCAAGCCGGTCGCAGATAGCTGGCAACCGACTGATTTTCTCCCGGCCTTCGCGGCTGAAGGCTGGCGGGATGAGATCCAGCAACTGCACGAACGCGCGCAGCAACTCTCGGATGAACTCCTGGTCGTGCTGGTCGGCAACTTGGTCACGGAGGAAGCCTTGCCCACGTATCAAACCATGGTCAACCGTCATCCGGGGATCGCTGATCAAACAGGTGTCAGTGGCAGCCCATGGGCGCAGTGGACCCGAGGCTGGACGGCAGAAGAGAATCGGCATGGGGAGCTGCTCAGCAAGTACCTGTATCTCTCTGGCCGGGTCAACGGGCGCGCAGTGGATGTAACAGTGCAGCATTTACTTCGGAATGGGTTCGATCCTAAAACGGACAACGATCCCTACCGGGGCCTGATCTACACCGCTTTTCAGGAGCGCGCTACCAGAATCTCGCACGGCAAGACCGCACAGCTCGCTGCCAAAAGCGGCGATCTGGTTCTGACCAAGATCTGCCAGATGATTGCCAGCGATGAGGCCAGGCATGAGGAGGCCTACAAGCGGTTCGTCAGTAAAATCCTTGAAATGGATGCTCCCGGGGTCATCGCTGCTTTTGCACAGATGATGAAAACACGGATTGCGATGCCGGGAGGCTTAATGTCTGATGGTTCGACTCATGATGTGTTCGGTCAGTTTTCGGCTGCTGCGCAACGCATCGGCGTCTATACGGCCCGCGATTATGCCAGCATCGTCGACCATCTTGTCACCTACTGGGGAATCGCAGATGTGACCGGGTTATCTGGTCACCTAGCTGAAGCACAGGCATATCTTTGCGGGTTGGCCAAAGTCTACCGGCGTGCCGCAGACCGGCTGGACGGGCACCTGCGGGCTCGCTCGCGAATTCCTTGCAGCTGGGTATTCAATCGTCCGGTCTAAGACAGCGTGCTCATCTGAGCGCGCGTACGTTCTAGTCGTCCGCTTCGCTTATTGATACAGTCCTCTTATAACGCAGGAGGCGGCCGTTTGATAATTCGAGAGCGCAATCTATGAAGTTTTTTAGAGCGGGGGTGGTCTTTTGCCTTCTTTTTTCCCCCGCGACAATGGTCTATGCCGTCACCTTAGAAGAATGCAAAGAACTTTCTCTGCACAATAGTCGATTACTGGAGTCCTATGAAAATGGAATCAAATCTGCTCTCTACGCCCGCCGCAAAGATCTAAGCGCGCTCCTCCCCCAGCTTTCCGCTTCTTACGAACCCGAGCATCTGCACTTTAGCGATCGCTCGGAGTTTACCCCTGGCTCACAGAGTCGAGTTGGAGTCACCTTATCGTATGATCTCCAGAAGCTGTTGGTCAATTATCCTCAGCTCAGTCATCTTGAGCTCGAAAAGAGCAAGTTGATTAAAAAGGTGGCCGAGAATGAAAATCAGAAAGACTTGGTCCAAGCATATTACAAGCTCTTCGTTCTGCTGAAGAAAAAGCGGAATTACGCAGACGCCCAAGCCTTTATCAGGGACCACATCAAGAACATCGAAGAGCTCCAGTCAAGGGGTGTCGATGTGAAGCTGGATTTAATCCGAGCCAATGTACAGCTGACATCACTCTCCACTTCACTCAGCAATATCACCGGGGAGATTGAAAACGACCTCATCGCGCTCAATTCCATGATGAATACGACCTACCAAGAAGCCGAGTTTTCTTCCATGGATGCGCCAGATGTCGCAGCGATCAAGATTGATCAAGCAGCCCAAGATAAGGAGACGCCTGAAGCCGAGACGGAGGATTCATATATCGGGCGTGTCGAAAAGCTCGTTCCTTGTGGAATCGGCAAGCTCGAGCAATCCAAGCTGGATGCGTTTGACGTCACGATTGCCAAAGCAAACCATCAACGGAGCACGTGGTATTTTCTGCCCTCACTTCAGGGAGGGTTTGAGCACAACAGCCACACCGTGGATCCCAACACTGAGGAGAACAGAACGTTCCTCACGCTACATATCGATATATCCGACTGGGCTCAAAAAGCCACCGCAGAACGAGAGTTACACTACAGTTATGAAGCTCAGAAAAAACTGTTTGAAGAGAACCAGAGAAAGCTCAGAGTCCGGATCGAGCAATTAATCAGTGAACTCGAAACGGTCCAAACAACCTATCAGAATGCCCTTGATAACGTGACTGGGGCTGAGAGCAGTTTAGTCACCGCCAAGGAGTATTTCCGCCAGGGGAAGATCAAGGAGACGGACCTACTGAGCGTGTTCTCTGAGTATTTAGTGGCGAAGGATGCGAGTAACGACCTCTTGTACAGCTTCCTCTCCAAGAAAGGTGAATTGGATTCGCTGATCACAGGCATGGGGCCATGAAGAAGCTCGTTGACTGGCTTGATAAAAATCACCTTGCCATCATGTTCACGGTCGCGGTGGCAGCGGCAGCCAGTATGTATACGTACAGTCAGTTACCTAAAGACGTGTTTCCTGATGGGGATTTCCCTCGGTTTCAGATCATTGCGGATATCGGCTTTGCCTCGCTGAATGAGACTGAGATGAATGTCACGAGGCCGATAGAAGAAGCGGTCAAGACTGTGCCTGGTGTGGTCGAGGTCCGTTCGGTGACGGAGCGAGGAACCTCCACCATCGATCTCTATCTGAAGTGGGGCACAGACCTCAACCAGGCCTTCCAGTACGTCCAGAGTAAACTCAACCAGGTCAGAAGCGCATTACCGAGCCATATCGACATCGATGTTGTGCGAATGACCACCAGCGCCTTTCCGATGTCCGAATACGGCATCTGGTCCGATACCCTTGACCAGAAAGCACTGTATACGATTGTCAGGTACAGCATCATCCCAAAATTAATCGGCATCGACGGGATCTACGGGTTGAAGGTCATTGGCGGGGAAGAGCCGGAGGTGTGGATTCAATTCGACCCCCAACAGTTGATCAAGTACAACCTGGATACCACCGCGATAGGCACGGCGATCGATAACGCCAACAAAGTGTCCTTCATCGGTAATGTCTTTAAGGATCGCAGCGCGTTCTTCGCTATTGGCGGTGAGAATGTTGCCGATGTCAAGCAGCTTGGCGAAACCGTCGTGGCTTCGCGCATGGGCAAACCGATCTATCTGAAGGACGTGGCGCAGGTGGAAGATACCTACGCGGAGATCCGTCGGATCGTCAGCGTCAATGGCCACAAGGGGCTTGTCATCGATGTCCAAAAGCAGCAGGACACCGATGGAGTAAAGCTTTCAAGACAACTCGATGAGAAGTTCGCAGAACTAGAAAAGACGTTTTCTGGTCAACTCCATGTGACGAAATGGGATCTTTCCGATTTCGTCAGCAGCTCTATCCACGGAATCCTCTTCGATATTGTGATCGGGATTGTCATCATTTTGTTCATCGTCTCGTATGTCATGAACCGGTTTCGCTATGCCTTGCCCATCATCCTCGTCCTGCCAGTGGTCATCATGTTTGAGTGCTTGGTGGTGAGGCTTCTGGGACTGACGGTCAACATCATGACGCTCGGGGGCCTGGCCGCCGCCATCGGGATCATTGCCGATAACGCGATTGTGATCACCGAGCACTACGTCAAGCATAAGGCAGAAGGCAAAACGGGCAACCCGCTTGCTTCTTCCTTGTCGTCGATTGTTCCGATCACGGTGTGGGCGACCATCGTGAGCATCATTGTCTTTATCCCTTTAAATATCCTGAGCGGTGTTTCGGGGCTATTCTTCAAGCCCCTCGCCGCGACCTTGTCCACCACCATCATCATCTCTCTGTTGATGGCGGTTCTTGTCATCCCGGTCTTTATCAACTATTTCATTGAGCCCCATACAGAAGACCACGCTGCGGTTCAGGAACGAGTCGTCTTCACAAGGATGAGAACCCTGTATCTGAGAACGCTGGATATTGCGTTGCGATTTCGGGGAGCTGTCGTCATTGTTTGTTCCACGCTGATTGTGTTAGGGGTGGTTGCGTTTTGCAAGCTCCCAAACGGCTTCCTGCCCGAATGGGACGAGGGAGACATCGTGCTTGATTATCTCGCTCCGACAGGGACCTCAATCTATGGGACAGATGAAATGATCAACAAAGTGGAAGCGATAATCAAGAACATCCCTGAAGTGAAAATGTACGTCAGAAAGACCGGGACCCTGCTGGAGACCCCGTTTGCCCCAGCCAATGTTGGGGAGATCTTCATTCTGCTTCATCCGCACAGAAACAAAACGACATTTCAAGTCATGGACCTACTCAGAGACGAGGTGTCGAAAGCCATTCCAGAGCTGGATATGGATCTTCATCAGATGTTATCGGATCGATTGGGAGATTTGCGTGGGACCGCAAAGCCCATTGTGGTGAACATCATCGGTAATGATTCAGACACCTTACGGGAGGTCGGTGAGAAAGTGAAAGCGAAGCTTGAAACCATTCCAGGGTTGAATGACGTGTTGCTCGATCTGCCTCCGCCACAAAAGGAAATAAAAGTCACAGCGGATGAAGCGAACGCCTCGTTGCTGGGAGTAGGTATTGGTGAGGTCTTCCATCATGCGCAACTTGCCCTCCATGGAGAAGTGATTTCGAACCTCCACAGAGGACTGCAAACCATCCCCATCCGGTACTTCTACGGGGGCGATTACAGGCATCATATCGAAGCGCTCGCCGATATCCCTATTTATACCCCGAATGGAGGGATCTTGCCGCTTGGGAAGCTCGCGACCTTTACGCTGGTTGATCGCAGTCCAGAGGTTCATCATGAAAATGGCTCTCTCGTTGTCAGTGTCAAAGCGGAACTATCCGGCAGATCATTGGGCGATGTCGTGAGAGATCTTCGGGGGTCTCTTTCAGCGATGAAGGACGGCAGGGTCAGTCTAGAACTCAAGGGGAATTACAGAGATCAACAGCAATCGTTTCGAGAGTTGCTGTGTGTGTTATTGGTCTCTGTCGTCTTCATCTTGGGGATCTTGTTATTTATCTTCGAATCGTACAAAACGGCGCTTGCCGTATTCTTCGGCACCGTCTGTTCAGCCACCTTTGTGATATTTGGATTGTTGATCGCGCGCATGGAGTTCGACGTGTCCGCCTTTACGGGTCTGATTACCGTCATGGGCATCGTCGTGAACAACGGCATCCTCGTCATGGAGTTTGTGGAGCGGTTCAGAAGAGACGGCAAGGCTCTGACAGAATCCATCAGAGAAGCTGGTCGCTTACGATTTAGACCAGTGTTGATCACGAATCTCGCCGCCATCGCCGGATTCCTTCCGATGGCTCTCAATATTGGACATGGCGGAGAAGTGTTACGGCCGTTTTCCATTGCCATGATCAGCGGGCTGATCGGTTCAATGTTTTTCTCTCTCGTCGTTATGCCCTTGTTCTATGCCCTACTGCATCAACATCATCAGGAGGCGTGACAGTGGGTTCCGTCAAGGCACGACTGATTGCGTTGGGTGAGTGGCTTTTCAGCCAGCGCAGTTGGACCCCCATTCCTTTTATGCTGGTCCTGGCCCTAGTGTCATTTCGGGAGTCTAGGGACATCGTCTGCTGGGTGCCGGGACTGACCCTTCTCGTATGCGGCGAAGGCTTGCGGGTCTGGGGGGTGGCTGTCGTAGGGAAGGAGAGCCGGACGCGCGGCAGTGGTGTGGGACGGTTGGCGACGCATGGCCCCTACGCGTATGTGCGTAATCCGCTCTATCTAGGGAACGTTCTCCTGACGTTAGGGGCGACGTTCATATCAGAACTGCTGTGGATGGTGCCGGTGGTTGTGGCGCTTTTCGTGGTGCAGTATGTCCCGATTGTGCTCTGGGAAGAAAGCATCCTGGCGGAACGATTTGGGCCGCAGTACACCGTCTACTGTCAGCAAGTTCCTCGCTGGCTTCCACGCTGGCGCGGTCAGATGCCCGGAAGCCCCCCCCATCCCCTACCAGTGGCGCCCTGCATTCTGGAGTGAGCGGAGCACCTTTGGGACGCTCGTGCTGCTCATTCTCGTCATGATCGCCAAAGAGGACCTTCGACATCTTCCGAAGTATCTGCGAAAGCATCCTCTCTCCACTCTGACGCATGCCGTGCCGCACTCGAAATGAGGTGTGTAAGATCAAGCATCTCTTTCGCAAGTTGCGGGAACCCCGCCTTCTCCTTATGTCCCCCTCTGACCGTATGGGGGTCCTTTGACTGACTTCAAGATAGCCCTCAGGCTGTATGCTGAGTTGCGTGGGGCCAGCCCGATCAGCACCTTCAGCCTGAAAGTTCTTGTTATCGCATAGCTCGGGGAGCTTTCATTACTGCTCTAGGTTTCGGCCTAGAGAGGGGGGGTCAAGGACGAGCGGTCGAATGACTTGGGAAGCGATGGGGACAGACTGGAATTTAGTGTTTTCCATGGCTGGTGACGTTCTTTTCCCCTTGCTATCTCGCCGCACCCATCCCCCTATGTGCTTGGCGCTGAACAGCGCCCACATAGGAGCAAGGAGACATGCGTGGCACAGTCCTTGGCGAGATCACAGTCCTCGAGAAACTCTCTCTAGCCGACCTCCGGCAGAAGTACGCCAAGCTCTTTCCAGAAGACACCCCGTCCCCGGCAATAAGCCCTTCCTCAAACGCCACCTTGCCTACCGCCTTCAGGAAGTAGCCTTTGGGGGTCTCTCAGAGCAAGCTCAGCAGTGCCTCCAAGATCTGATCCATCAACACGACCCCATCAACCATAAGCCAGCCGAAACCACCCCAACGCCCCAAGACAGCTCTCCGAAGCCCAAGCCTCTCCGTGACCGCCGCCTCCCCATCCCCGGCACGGTTCTGACCAAGGTCTACAAGGGTGTGCCCTTTCCAGTCAAAGTCTTGCCCAAGGGCTTCGAGTTCCAAGGCAAGACCTACCGCTCGCTCACGGCCATCGCCAAGGTCATTACCGGCATGCACTGGAACGGCTACCTCTTCTTCGGGCTATGAGCACCAACGGCCACCCCGCGAAGCCACCCATCCGCTGCGCCATCTACCCCCGCAAGTCCACCAGCGAAGGCTTGGAGCAGGAGTTCACGTCTCTGGACGCACAGCGGGAGGCCGCGCCACTTATTGCCAGCCAGAAAACGGAGGGCTGGGTGGCGCTGCCTGAACAGTCTGATGACGGCGGGTTCACCGGAGCCAACTTGGACCGACCCGCCCTGAAGAAGCTTCTGGCCGACATCAGAGAAGGCCGCATCGACTGCGTGGTCGTCTACAAGGTGGCTCGGCTCTCGCGGTCACTGTTGGATTTCACCCGCCTGCTGGGGCTCTCCGAACAACACAAAGTCGCCTTCGTCTCGGTCACCCAGCAGTTCAACACGAACACCTCCATGGGCCGGCTGACGCTGAACATCCTGCTCTCCTTCGCCCAGTTTGAGCGAGAGCTGATCAGTGAGCGGACGAAGGACAAAATGGCGGCCGCCCGGAAGAAAGGCAAATGGGTCGGTGGCCAGCCGAGCCTCGGCTACACCGTGGATCAAGCCACCAAGAAGCTGCTCATCGAGGCGCAGGAAGCCACCCTCGTGCGGCGGATCTTCGAGCGCTACCTGACAGACCGCTCCCTACTCGCAGTCACCAAGTGGCTTAACGCTCAGAATCTCCTGACGAAGCGGCATCTGACGCGGAAGGGCAAGCTGCTCGGCGGGGTGCCGTTTAAGATCACCCATATCCAAGCCCTCCTGAAGAACGTCCTCTATACCGGGAAGGTCGCCTACGGCGGCCAGCCATATCCCGCCCAGCATGACCCCATCCTCAGCGAGGAGCTCTTTGCCAAGGTCCAGGCCGTCCTGGCCGACAACCGCCAGATCCGGCGCCTCGCCAGCAATACCAAGCAGTTCAGCCTGCTCATGCAGCGCCTGAGACCTGCCAGGCCTGCCAGTGCGCGATGCTCCATACGTACACCGCCAAGGACCACCGCCGCTACCGCTACTACGTCTGCACTAATGCCCAGAAACGGGGCTACGAGGGCTGTCCCACACGCTCGGTCAACGCCCAGGCCATGGAGGAGGCGGTGGTGGCCTGTCTGAGGCAGCTCGCCCAGGAGCCCCGGCGCCAGACGCAGGCGCTGGAGGGCTGAATGCCCATCTCAAGGGCCAGAGCTCCCGGTTGGAGCAGCAGATCGAGCAAGCAGAGGAGCAGGCCCGAATCCTCAGAGTCCAGATCGAGGGGGTGAAGCGAGACCTCAACGCTGGCCGGGGGGACGAACCAGGCCTTCAGGCGTCCCTGAAGAGTCGGACTACCGCATAACGTCAATTACATGGACGGCGCACATTCGAATCCCAATACCCGCCCCAAGAAATCCAGAAAATGGGAGCGCATCTATTGTGATGACATGCCCCAGGCGGCCTACGAAGCCTGGATGCGTACGATCCTGACCAATATCACGCACGTCCTGAAGCCGGGCGCAGCCATCTATCTCTGGCAGGGGCATCGCCAGTTTCCACCGATGTCCCAAATGTTGCTGGAGTTGGACTTCCATGTGAGCTCCATCATCTGCTGGATGAAAGAGTCGGTCGCGATTAGCTACGCGGACTATTCATTCCAAACGGAGCAGTGTCTCTATGGGTGGTTGAATGGGGCCGCCCACTACTGGGCGGGGCCAATGGGGGGGAGTCAAATCTGTGGTAGGTCCGGCGCGACCTGACGAAAACGTACTGCCATCCTACACAGAAGCCGGTAGCGTTGGGAGTGCGGGCGCTCACGAACAGTTCACGCCGTGGCGATCTCGTACTGGATACGTTTCTCGGCTCCGGCTCCCTCTTAATCGCCTGTGAGTCGCTGGGGCGGCGCTGTTACGGGGTGGAACTCGACCCGAAGTATTGTGACGCCATCATACGGCGCTACAGTGCGTTTGTGGATGACCCAGATACCATTCTTCATGGATTTGACCAGTGTCTAAGAGAACTGAATGGAGAAGTTTCATCAATTCGCAAACCCTGGAGAACACTCATCCGAGTTGCAGATATCAATACAGAAGCCGGCCAGCCAGTCGCCGACGTATGTATTCCAGCGTGGAATCCTAATGAAAGAGTTCGGCTTCCGGTTGCTCTAATTACCAAAGATATTGATGTGGCCGTAAACGCCGGTATGCGGTTCTTTGCGCGCGTCAACATCGGGGCCGAGAACGCCGATGAGCTGTTCTTTGAGAACTTTGAAGCTGCCTCGAAGCCTATCTCGGAAGATGCAGCCGCCTAGTTTGGTGATTCTGGATGTCGGACACGGTAATTGCACGGCGGTTTCAAGTTCCTAGCGCAAGAGGGACGTTGTGAAACGCTTCGCTCGGTGTCTTCCAGTTGAGCACCTTGCGTGGGCGACCGTTCAAGAGGTCCTGG
>JGI1358J11329_10002651_pt1 | contig 13681 bp, 16 predicted proteins | sample Subgroupgradi54m_FD_11329 | JGI IMG/M metagenome (IMG submission 11329)
CAACCCGAATTAAATATCGCTCTTGTCGGCCACGTCGATCACGGTAAAACCACCGTAACCGAACGCTTATCTGGCAAATGGACTGACACCCACTCTGAAGAAATGAAAAAAGGCATCACCATCCGTTTGGGCTACGCCGATTTCACCATCTCCAAATGTGACAAATGCAATTTCTACACCTCCAAAGAAAAATGTATCAAATGTAACTCTCCTCCCTCTCAATTACGAAAAATATCTCTTGTTGATGCTCCTGGCCACGAATCATTAATGGCAACCATGTTATCTGGCGCTGCAATTGTCGATGGTGCTCTCCTCTTAGTCGCTGCCAACGAAAAATGCCCTCAGCCGCAGACAAAAGAACATTTGATGGCGTTGCAGATTACCGGCATCAAACATATCATTATTGTCCAAAACAAAATTGACTTAGTATCAAAAGAAGAAGCGCTTGAAAATTACAAAGAAATTAGACAGTTCCTCAGTAATACCGAATTTAAAGACGTCCCGATTATTCCTATTTCTGCAAGAGCAAATGCCAATATTGACATGTTGCTCAAAGCCATCCAAGAAGTTATTCCTACTCCTGCTCGTGATACCAAAAAAGATTCCGTCATGTTAGTCGCCCGCTCATTTGACATCAATAAACCCGGCTCCAAATCTATCACTTTAGTAGGCGGCGTGCTTGGTGGCACTGTTAAACAAGGCATTTTTCATGTGGGTGATGAAATTGAAATTCTTCCAGGGTATATGGTTGAAGAAAAAAATAAAAAAATATGGAAACCATTAAAAACCAAAATCACTCAAATTTTTTCCGGTGGTGTTCCCGTTCCTCAAATAGGTCCTGGCGGTAGTATGGCTTTAGGCACCCAACTTGATCCTAGTATTGTTAAATCCGATTCTTTAACCGGTTCCTTAGTCGGCGTGCAAGGCAAATTACCTCAAGTATACAATCAAATAACTATTGACACCCATCTCTTAGAACGCGTTGTCGGCACAAAAGAAGAAATCGAAGTAAAACCATTAGCAAAAGCCGAAATCTTAATGCTAAACGTCAACGCTGCCGCAACTGTTGGCGTCGTCATTGATCCTTCCAAAAAGAACACTACCTGTGCATTGAAAAAACCTATCTGTGCCGATCCTGGTGAACGCATTACCATCTCTCGCAGAGTTGGCGATCGATTTAGATTGATTGGGTATGGGATATTGAAATAAAAAGAAACAAGACCAAAAATAAATAAATAACCCCAACACACTATTTTTTCTACTTCCCTTTCTTCAAATACTTCACTAAATGCACCGTATGCGGATGTGATCCCATCTTTTCCCTGCTCATTTCCTGGTGATGCGATCGATAATGATGCAAAAAATGCGCTCCAAACACTTTCGTTTTCAGATAGTTCCACTCCAACATCCCTCTATCTTTCCACATTGTTTCCAATTGCTTTTTCGGCGCTTTTCCCTCTTCGCGAATAAACTTCTCCGCACCATTAATCCCATCCTCTAATAAGCCTTCCTCTTTCCCAATCACTATAGAATTTTTCTTTCGTATTTCTTCCAAAAATTGCTCTCGTGTTTCTGCCTGACAAAGAGTAAGCGCATTTCCATGCTCTTGCAAACAATGCCCATCCGACCCCCCCGTAAACCCTTTTCCAACTTTTCTCGCCCACGCAATCGCTTTCGGATTCATCTCTCCTTTACAACACCCATTTAATACTTCGACTGCATCCACTTTTCGCACCGTCGCTGGGGATACACCAAATTNATGAATCCCACAAAACCCCGGTCCGTACGGATGCGGTGTTGTAATCAAACAATTCCAATTTCGTGCCATCTCAATTGCTTCACTATGATCAATATCCAAAAACCACGGATTCGTTGTAATCCTCTTCTTCATATCTGTGTGATAAAATTCTTGATACTCTTTCACATCTGCAAAATGCAGCAACACATGCACCCCATTATGACACGTTAATTCAATTCCTGGAATTACAAACACATCTTTCTTTGCCAATTTCAATCCTTGCAATGACCCTTCAATATGATTATGATCCGTAAACGACGTACCCGTATTCTCTACTCGACACTTCTCAATCACACTCTTAATTGGCGAAAGCCCATCCACACTAAACTTAGAATGATAATGCATATCAACAGCCTGATACCCCTGTTTCTTCAAAAGCCCTAACACCGGTCCTTTTAATTGGTTGATATCCTTAAAATACACTTCACTCATAACTATCCCTCTTTTTTTCACGCAAACGTATATTTTTAGAATAAAACTATTTGTCTATAAAAATCTATCTCATTTAGTTATATTTATAAATTCTCAACGTATCCTTATCTTAATCTTAAAAAAGAGGTAATCGGATGCAAAAGAAATCAAAAAAGAAAGTGTTAGATATCGCTCATCGCGGTGCCAGTGGCAGCAAGCCTGAAAACACCAAAAGTTCTTTTCTCGAAGCAATCAGATTAAAAGCCGACATCATCGAATTTGACGTTCATAAAACTAAAGATAATCAGATTGTTGTCATTCACGACAGCACCATCGATCGCACCTCTAATGGAACAGGCAAAGTTTCCTCCCTCACGCTCAAAGAATTAAAATCATTCAACGTTGGCACCGCTCAAAACCATCAAACCATTTCCACATTAAAAGAAGCCTTGCAGCTCATCGACAAAAAAGCAACTATCCTTGTCGAATTAAAAAAAACAATCAAAGGATTTGAACCACTCGTGTTAAAAGAAATAGCACGCATCCCTCAACACAATCACATTTGGATCCATTCTGCCTATTTTCCCATCTTGAAAAACGTCCGTAAACTCAACCCCTCAATTAAACTTGGCTACATTGTCTATTTCTCCTACTTCCATCATCTCTTCCGCAACTACTATAAACGCCTTTCCCGAAAATATAACATAAGTTTCTTCTCCATTGACGCTATTTATGGCAACCAATTCTTTATCCAAGACTTCATCAAAGAACTCCAACAAGAAGAAATAAACGTCTTTACCTGGACTGTCAACGACTTCATGACTATGAATAAAGTAATCAACTGGGGCGTTGATGGTATTATAAGCAACTACCCTGGATTAGTCAAAGAAGCTATAATCGAACAATCTTAATCTTTTAAAACTAATTTGTGTTCTTTCATCTCCAGATTATGTGATAAATAAACAGTCTTAAAATTCCCTTTTTCCGCAAATGTTATTGGTTGTAATGCTCTTGATGCTGTTACCACTCTTTGAATTATTTCTGACTCTGTACCTCCAAAACGCCCAAAGTTTTTCAATTTTGTGTCATAATGTGTTTTTTGATACGCATAATTAACTAACTCCGTACAAAATAATTTTCGTGAACCTCGAGAAAACTCAAAATTATATGGCTTTCCTACTTGCGTTGAAGCGACTTGTATCGCCTCTGTAATAATTTTCCTCCTCCCCCTATAAAATAAAGGAACACGCATAATCATCAACGTATCATACGTAGTAAACAGATGATACAACGAAGTATACCTCACTCCATCTCCTACTGCTTCAATAAATTCTCTTTTTCCAACATAAATAGTTGCATGCGTTAATGGTCCTTGCAGAAATAAAGAGGATAATTCCCGCAAATTACCACACAATACCACATCCCCTCTTCGTAACCTCAATTTTGCTCTAATCATATCTTTATACGTCAACAAATTCTTTCGCGGATTTATGACAATTCCCGTAATAAAATAAAGAACATTTGCCATAACCATTTTATAAAACGGATATCCTTTTGGAAAATTAGTAATCAGATGGAATCGTACAAGATTAGTAGACATAGCAAAAGTAAATCTTCTGGCTATAAATATTTATCTATCAATAATTATGTATCAACTCCGAAATAAAAATAAATAAAAATGGCCCTGCCGGGACTTTCTAAACATATCTTTGTAAAGATAGTGCCATTTGAACCCGGGAACCTCTGCTTTACTTCGAACAGTTCATGTATAAAACGTACCCATCCCTCAAGAAACAATCAAGTATCTTCAGGTGCTCCACAACCAAAGCAGTGGAACATATAAGAGCAGCGCTCTACCAGGCTAAGCTACAGAGCCATACAAAGAGAAGAACTACCCTGCTTTAAAAGGTTTATTGTTGGAAAAATAAGAAATTCTATCCCCCTCTCTAATCTCTGCTTTATCTTCTTCACTCTTTAATAAACTAGTCACAAATTCAGGCGAAATCTTTTTATACTCTCACTTACTTGTAAGTGTGTAGAAGTGAATATATGAAAATCACCCTCCGTGAACATGTACTCGAACAAGCAAGGGAACGAGGCATCTCCATTGCCGAAATCCGCAAAACCATTCAGATAGGCGCAAAGCATTTACAGCATCCCAATAAGCTTGTTGTTGATTTTATGCATATTCGCGTCATCTACAAAAATATACACAATGAGGCTTTTATAATTACGGTGATGATTAGAACATGATATGTCCAATATGTGAAAAAGGAACACTCCACAAAGAAAAAGTACAATATAGTGTGTATGGGATTGAACTAGGAAAATTTCCCGCTAATGTCTGTGCTATGTGCCATGAAAAATGGTTTGATGAATTGACAAGTAAAAAAATTGAATCCCTCGAGAAAAAGAAAGGCCTATTTGGGTTAAATAAAAGCTCAAAAATATCCTACTCCGGCAATTCCCTAGTCGTACGTCTTCCTGAAGCACTCGTAAAATATTTAGATATTCATAAAGAAGACGAAATAATCATTCACCCCGAAGGAAAAAATAAAATTATGGTTGAACTGGTATAAAGCCGGGTTTATTTGAATTCACTCTAGTCATAACCCCTCTATTTATGATAATTCTCCCTTTTCATAATCGTAAACGCTCGATATAACTGCTCAAGAAAAATCACTCGCACCAATTGATTCGGAAACGTCATCGCCGACAACGCAATCTTCTCCTGACATCTCAATTTCACCTCGTGAGGAATCCCCTCCGCCCCCCCGATAATAAACGTAATATTCTTCTCTTCTAATGTCTTCTTCTTAAGATAACTTGCAAATTGCTCCGACGTATATTGCTTCCCTTTTTCATCTAACGCAATCACAAATCCATCTGGCACATTCAAACTCTCTTTCTCAACATACACAACTTTCGCATACTTCTGCAGCCGCGTCAGATACTCCTCCATCCCCTCTTTGATATACCTCTCCCGTACTTTTCCTGTGGCTAGAATTGTTATCATAAAATTAACCCATTTTATCTTATTCTCATATTATAGTGAAATATAAAAATGGACCAGTCGGGACTTTCTACATTCCTCGCCGTCTAGTGGGGCTGAGCGACAGTGAATGCCGCACCTCGCTCCCAGTTGGCGAAAGAACTGATTTGAACCCGAAGTCTCACCGCTGCCAGCGGTGCGCGATATTCACCAAAAGACATTTTCAAATTATCTTTTTTCCGGTTTACGCCACTGGCCCATCTAAAACGATTTATAACCCTATTTCTTTAAAAAGTTAACCAAAATTTATAATATAAAGCATTTTGTGATTAAATATGGAAATAAAATGTTTGCCGAGTCATGAAGAAATGCTTGATTTTGCTACAACAGATAGAGTATTTTGGAAGAAAGTAACACAGTTAAGTACACTTACTCTACAGCACCGTGTGGAAGTGGCGTTTAAAATTGAATCAAGTATTGATGAGAGTGGATTTTATATCTCACGTTTAAAAACAGGAGATACACAGAGTGTACAACCTGGAAAATCAACCAGTCCATATGATGTAAAGAGGACTGTTCATGTTTTGGGTATTCATTCCCATATAGAACAAGAAAGGAAGCCACGAACGGCAATATTGAGTATTGATGATTTGTTTTCATATATCTCAAAAATCGCGCATAATGTGGACAAAATTCATCAAGCGACAGGTATTACACCGCAGAAGCTCTATGATGAAAGTATAGGCAATGTACGACATCACGAGGGAATTGTCAGAGCAACAAAAGAGACAATTGGAGTATTACTGTATCAACCACCAATGGCTATTATCCGGCCAGGAGCAATGGGATATAATTTAGCAGTGCCCAATAACCATTATGTGAACATGATCAAAAAGATGGGTCCAGAAAGGTTGAACAATCAACGTATAGTGGTTGAGCAATTACGAGAGTGCGGTTATCAGGCAAGTTTTTTGCAGTTTGAGCGAAAAAAAGGAAGCATTGCGGAACGTATTTGATTGCCAATCTAAATCCAACCCGAAACCTTAATATAATTCCTTCCCCCTTTCAAAGCAAAAGAGGTATGATGTCATGAAAGAAGAAATACGCACCGAATTATTATTCGACCTTCAACAAGCAATCAAAATTCTTGATGTCAAAGAACCAAAAGATGTAGAAGAACTCAAAGACCTCAGCAATCACGCCATTGAAGACGTCGCGCTCCATAAAGATTTAGATATCATATCTATAACTGTTCTCATCTATTCTTTATATAAAATTATCCCGCAAATCAATCCTGTTGATTACCAGCGTATCGTTCAAGAATTAAAAATAGCCAAACAAGCGTTAGAAAAATCAAACTTCAAAAGCTACAATCAATCAATTCGTCGTCTATATCACGTCATCAACAAAAGCAGCACTAAAACTAAAGAACACTTGCAAGACGTCATGCAAGCTGCAAGAATCAAAAAAGGTACCGCTCTATTAGAAAAAGGTTTATCCATTGGCCAAGCCGCCGGATTGATGGGTTTATCCAACTGGGATTTGCAGCAATACGCCGCAAAAACAACCGCGTTAGAAATGCCTACTAAAACTATTTCTGCAAGTATGCCTGCCACTCTTCGTCTGCAAAAAGCATTTGCTATATTTGGAGTGAAATAAAATGCCACCACCTGTCTCTTCTATCCCCCTCCAAAAAATTCTCTTCTTCGACGCTGGCCCAGTCATCACCCTCGTCATGTCCCGTCTGATTTGGATCCTTCCTGAATTAAAAAAGCAAATGAACGGAAAATTCTACATCACCCCGGCCGTCAAAAAAGAACTCATTGAACGCCCATTAACCGTCAAACGCTTCGAATTTGAAGCACTGCAAGTCTCAAAACTCATTCGCGATGGCATTTTAGAAGTCTATGAAAAAGTACCAAGTAACACCGTTCATGANCTCATCACTCTCGCCAACTCCTCATTTAGCATCAATGGAAAAAATATGGATATTATTCAAGCCGGAGAAATGGAATCCGTCGCCTGTGCATTGCAAGAACAAGCCGCAAGTGTCGTCATGGACGAACGAACCCTGCGCTTATTCATTGAATCAAGTAAAGAAATGAAAAAATTATTAGAAATCCGCTTCCAAAAAGAAGTCACCCCTAACTCTACAAACATGAACCTCTTCAGCAGCGCTTTAAAAGACGTAACCATCATCCGCTCCGTCGAACTGCTTGGCGTCGCCTATAAATTAAAACTGCTTGACTCCTACATCCCTCCGCAAAAAGACGGCCGTCAAGTCTTATTAGACGCAATTCTTTGGTCCGCAAAATATAACGGTTGCGCCGTCACCGGAAATGAAATTGAAGAACTCAAACAATTTCTTTTAAAATAAATTGCACTTCCTCTCAAACCAACAAAATCTTTTTAAACATCCTCCTCTTTGAGCAACAAATGGGCAAAAAATGTATTATCTGTGATGAAGAAGCAATCTACAAAATAAAAGACACTTCTGATTACTATTGCCAAGACTGCGCCGAAGAAAACTTTGCTGACACCTCCATTCTTATAAAAGTCGAAGAAGAAGCCCAGCGCTTGAAAGAATACGTTGAAAAAAAGCTGAACGGCCAACAAGAAGAACCAGAAGAGGAATCATAAGAATAAAAATAATTATAAGAATAATTCTACCATGGAATACAAAGAAATTAAATTCGGAAAATTAAAGACCTCTTCAATTGAATTAAAAGACATCACCAAATCTTGGTTAGCTATCGCGTTAATTTTTACATTTCTTCATCTCGGAATCAGTATCATCTCCGGTTCATCTCTCACCAAAGTTCTCACTCCATTTTTCTGGCAATATTTCGTAATTTCCCTCTTCACCGTCGGCATTGGCTTTCTCCTCCACGAAATAGCTCATAAAGTCGTCGCCCAACACTACGGCTGTCAAGCAGAATTTCGCGCAGACAATCAAATGCTCGGCTTCGCCTTAGCACTTGCAATCCTTATGGGCTTCACCTTTATCGCTCCCGGTGCCGTCATGATTTCAGGAATGATTACCCGAAGAGAAAACGGCATTATCAGCCTCGCTGGACCTTTAACAAATTATATCCTAGCCTTATTATTTTTAGCAGGCGCGTATTTGTTACCCCCAATAGCCTGGATGTTCATGGTCGGCTTCATGGTAAATTCCTGGCTTGGCCTATTCAACTTATTACCATTCTTCGTCTTCGACGGCAAGAAAATATTTGACTGGAACGTCTTAATCTGGCTAGCAATGGTCGCTGTGGGAATATTTTTTGTGTTTGTAATCTAATTCTTAATTTTCACTGCCTCAAACCAACCCATCAATCTCTCCCTTTCTCCTTCAGAAATAGGTGACGCCAATTCCAACTTCATCTCAAGTGCCGAATGCGATTGAATTGATACTCCCGTCCCTCTTCCATATGTATCCGGACACATACGATACTGCGTCAACCATATATCTGCTGAATGTAATACATATTTTTGTGCTGCAACCTCAGAAAAAACCAGCTCACTAATATATTGTAAAATTTCTCTCTCTTTAATTTCATCAATTCCCAATTCTATTTGATGAATTTTTCCTCCTTGTAAAAGTCCTTTCATCAACCCTTGCCGTTCTTGCACCCCAGAACTCATCCTTTTAAGTGCCAGTTGTTCAATCATCAGTGGCACACACTCTTTCTGTTTCAAATCAAACCCTACAGAAATTTTTGTATACGGCAGCACTTGTTTCTCTTGACACTCTTTTAAATATCCCCTCTCTCCATCGATTGTTTTTGGTAATGCAATATCATATGCCCGGAATTGAAACATACTCTGTTTTGGCAGCACGGGCAACTCTGCTAGCGCTCGATATAAATGAGTACTATGCGTAAAGGAAGTAATATACGAATTCATACCTAAAAATAGAAAAAGCTTTGTTTATAAAATCTCGTAACATACCTCCAGTAATAAAAATACAACAAATTTCTCCAAAAAACTAAACTCAATACACCGGCGGCGTATAAACCATCATATAAAACAACTCCCCGGTTCCAATATTTGTCATGCGATGCCTGCTTCGCTCCGAAATAAAAAGAATCATCCCTGCCGTTAACGTACACTGTTCCATCCCAATTTCCACTTTTGCCTTCCCCTCAATCACATACAAAATCAAATCTCCATGTGGTGCCGCATCCGGCGCTGTTTCCGCTCCTGCTTTTAAAGTCATCACACTCACATCTGAAAACTGTGTTTTACGAATACTTTTCGTCATCCCTCTATATTGAATAAGATTAATTGGCTTCATAGACTACAAGAAATAATACCTGCTTTTTAAGTTTTTGCATACTAAAAGAGTAGAATTCCCTTAAAACCCAGTAGAGAGGAGTTTGCAAAAAGCAATTTGTAACATTTAGTCTGCACCGATAAGTGCACAGATAAGCTTAAAATTGCGCCATTGCAAATCCTCTTAGAGAAGTTTGCCAATAAAATATCAATTATGCAAACTTCTCTAGAGATAATCATTCCAAAAAACCGGCTCTGTAGAAAAAGTCGCCGCCTAGGCCATCATGTGAAGCAAGAACTACTATTGTTTGCACTAATTGTTGGTGCTCCATCAGAATAGTGTTGCGATTGGAGCACTTGCCGAAACGGCTAAGGCGACTTTTTCAAGACTTTCTACAGAGCCCAAAAAACCCCAACGTTTATATACAAAAAAGTCCTCCTTTAAAAAAAAGAGGTAGGTATGGCAATAGACTGGAAAAAAATAGTAGAATTTCTCACCACAGACACCTCTAAAAAAAAAGCAAGTACCACAACGAGTTCAAAAACCGTAACCTCGTTAAAAAATCCTCAAATAATCCCAACCTCTGAATCTACATCCATCGAAATACCCACAGAAAAAGTAAATTTAACTGAATCAACCACCAGTAAGAAACTCGGCTTTTTTATGGTGTTATTTATTGCTCTGAACGGCATTCTCGGTGGAGGATTATTTTGGGATCCCGGCGCTGGAATGTTAACGTTAGGCCCCGCCTCAATTTTTATCTGGGTTATTTTATATCTCATGGCCACATTGATTATGGTATATGTCAGCGAACTCATCACAACGTATCCTTCCTCCGGTGGATCCTATGAATATTGCAAAAAAGCTTATGGACGATTTGGTTCTTTTTTTGCCGGCTGGACAATTTGGATTGCCGGAAATTTAGGTATGGCGTTAAGCGTCGAATTGGCCGCCGAATTCTTTTTACCTAATGCTTCAACTTTTTCTTTTGCGCGAATTATTTTTATTGTGATTTGGATTGTCGTACTAAACTACCTCGCTTTTCGTGGCGTAGATGCCGGTACCACTATGCTTGTCGTCTTTGGCATCATTTCTGTCACCATTATCATCTTACTCACTATTCCTGCATTTATTAGTGTACCCGGTTTACTTGAAGGCAAACTGACAAGCTTGTATGACCCAAATCTTATGACCCCTTTTCTTCGTCAAGAAGGCTGGGCGATTTTGTTATACGCCGGCATGGCTTTGTTTTTCATGACCGATAGTTTTTTCGGCTATGAAACGTTAAGTTATTTAGCAAATGAAGTCAAAGAACCAAAAAAATTACCCAAAGTCTTACTCACCGCCGTGATTGTCTCCGGCATAATTATGATTCTCTACGTTATTGGCTCGTTAGGCACCATCAATTACCATGATTATGTCAGCAGTGCCACGCCCTTTGCCATCCAGGCATCAACCATACTCGGCGAAAAAGGACACACATTAATTTTATTTGGTACCTACCTCGTCATCATCGGCGCTGCCGCCGGCTGGCCTATGACCGGCTCACGCTTATTACAAGCAATGGGTAAAGACAAATTATTTCCCCCTCAATTAGGAGTTGAACATAAAAAATATAAAACACCCTATAAAGCCGTATGGTTCCAAGTCGGCGCAACCGTCTTCTTTTGGTTATTATTGTTATGGGGATACAAACAGCACTGGAATAGTCCTGCCTCAATTATTTATAACATTTATTTGCTCTGGAGTTTACTGATCGTTGCCTTAGTCGTATTAGCCGTACCCATATTAAGAAAAAAAGACCCAACCGCGCAAAGATCTTTTCGCGCCCCCTTTCCTCTCGCCGGACCAATTTTTATTGCTATCTATATTCTCTTAATTGAAGCCGCCTGGATCTATATCCAATGGTCAATTGCCATTTCCACTGTGAAAATCGCCTTCTCTTTTTTAATCCTAGGCCTTCCTCTTTATTTTCTCGTCGAAATGACCTATAATCCCACTGCCATTCTCAAAGCTAACGAATCGTTATCCTATGTTGTCCTCCTCGGTGAAAAGATTTTCTTTCCCTATTCCATTCGTAACACTCTGCTTAAAGACATGGGTGACATCACCGGCAAAAAAATATTCGAATACGGCTGTTCCCTTGGTACACTAACAAATAAATTAGCAGAGAAAGTCGGCCCGAACGGAAAAATTTATGGTGCGGATATTTCATTACATAAAGTCAAAATCGCTCAAGAGAGAACTAAACATCACCCCCACGTCCAAATCATCCATCACCCCCACCTCGATGACCTCCGTTTAGAACTCCCCGAAAAAGTCGACGGCGTCATCTCTTTTGGCATGTTATCCTACATGCAAAACCCCCATAAAATCCTCAGCTCTCTTGCCAACCATGTCCATCCCGGTGGCGAAATAGTTTTCCTTGACTACGACAAATTCTTTTATTTCATTCCCAATGTTCCCTGGATGAGCAGCGACAAAAATCTAATTGATATGTTCGCCAAAGCCGGCTTCGACGTCCAAATCGAACGCAAAAATAGTCTATTATGGCAGTATATTATTATTAGCGGGAAAAAAAAAGAAGGATGATTTTTAAAGAAAAAAGCAGAAGAAAGTTAAATAGTATAAGAATTCAAGAATGAAAACAAGCAAAATGGACCTAAAATCCAAAAAAGTGGACAAAACTATCCAAAAAAGTGGACTAATAAAAAGAGAACTATTGCTATTAAAACCATTTCTTAAAGAACCAATACGAGAATTCACCCTGACAGAAATTAAAGAAATCACTAAAAACAAATCTCACCATTATGTATTTGAAGCGTTAAAGAAATTCCACCGGCTGCAAATTCTTACTGAAAAGAGAAACGGAAACACTAATATTTATCTTTTAAATCCAGAAAATAAACAAAATCTCCATTATCTTGCATTTGTCGAATCGTTAATTAAAGAAAACAGAGCTGATATTCCCTATAAAAATATTCTAAAAGTAACTGAAAAAATAAAAAGTTCCTTTTACATTTTAATAATTGGCGGAAGTTATGCTGCCGGGAATCAAAAACAGACTTCCGATCTTGATATTGCTATTATCATCCCTAATACTGAAACAAAAAAGTCCTATGAAATAGCTATCAAAGAAGGAGAACTAATGGTCCCTGAAATTCATGGTTATGTTTTCACACAGGAAGAATTTTATCTAATGCTTGTTAATGAAGAATTCAATTATGGGAAAGAATTAGTACGAAAGCATGTAATCTTTTATGGTGCAGAAATATATTATAAATTATTATTTGAGGTGATAAAATATGGATTCAAAGGTTGAAATGTATGTAAAACGAGCAAGAACTGAGATAGATTCAGCAGAGATTCTTTTTCAGGCATCTGAAAACAAGAAGTTCAGAGCTGATTTAAATGTGCATGAAGATTCAACATTTTATAGCGGAGTAATCTCTCACTCTTATTATTCTATTTTCTACTGTGCTAAAGCCATGCTTTTGACTAAAAAAATTGAAACTGAAGCCCCAGAAGTTCATAAGAAAACTCTTGACAAGTTCAAAGAAATATTTATTGACACTGGATTATTGGATGCAAAACTCCTGCTGATGTATCAGGCCATGATTGTGAGAGCAGAAGCACTTTTGGAAATGTACAAAGCAGAAAAGAGAAAAAGAGGAGATTTTACCTACAACACAATTCCCCAAGCTAATCGCTATCCTGCTGAAGAATCAATTACGCATGCCAAAGATTTTTTCAAGCATTGCGACGCGTATCTATCTCACTAAAGTTAGCGAACGGTTCGCAAAAATAGTGTATTATGGCAGTATATTATAATTAGTGGGAAAAGAAAAGAAGGATGATTTTTAGATTAGACATCACTTCATGCCCCCAAAAAAGATAGATATATATACCTCCCAACTCTTCCTCCAAACTAGAAATATGCTTGTAATCTCTGTTTAAGATTCTTGCGTGTTTAAAAAAAGGTGGTGTAATTCATGCGTGCAAAAATCAAATTCATTGTATTCTTATTTTCCCTCTCTCTCTCTCTCTTATAGTCTAGTTCTCGCCGCCGCCCCCGTCATGTCCAATTCCTCTATCACTTCCGTTCCCACGGGATTTAATTCTTCCTCTGTGTTGCAAGGCTGGTGTAACGCCACTGATGCTGATACTACAAATATTGGCTATGACGCAACCTGGTATAAGAACAATA
>JGI1358J11329_10002652_pt1 | contig 13680 bp, 10 predicted proteins | sample Subgroupgradi54m_FD_11329 | JGI IMG/M metagenome (IMG submission 11329)
ACAATGGGAAGAGATGGTAAAAGAGTTGTAATGGAGATCGCCAAAACAGAAGGTTTAACCTCTATTGAGTATCAGCTTTCATACACATCCAAAGGTGATATTCCAAGAGGCGTAATTGGGACGCTAGAAGTAAAAGGAAACATTATAAAAAAAGAAATTATTTTAGGAACCTGCTCGGATGTGTGTCATTACGACCAAGATGTTTCTAATATAAAGGTAATCCTCAAGGTTACAAAGCCTGGTGGTAAGGTTTATCAGGTAGAAAAAAGCCTCTAGAAAACATTTCCCTTTCTCTCAAACGTCAATCCCTACATATTGTGTTTTAGATTGATTCCACACACTATTTTGGCATTTTTGCTTATTGACATGTATATTATAATGATACAAAATGAAGTAAAGTGGGAAAAAGTGGAATAAAGTGGGACACTTCGACAAGCTCAATGCAAGCAAAATTGTATGCTTATTGGTCAATACGAAGGAAAAATTGGCGCAAAAGGAAGAATTGCCTTTCCTAAAAAATTTAGGACAATTCTTGGTGACAAATTAATAGTTACTTTAGGTTATGAAAACTCGCTCATCATTGTCTCTGAAGAAAACTGGAAGCCGCTTTTGGAAGGAACCGAAGGCAAGCCTTTTATCCAATCAGAAACTAGAGAGACTCAGCGATTTCTCCTTGGAGGAGCGAGTAATGTGGAACTCGATAGTAAAGGAAGGTTTATCATACCTTCTTACTTACGAGAATTTGCAAAAATTAAAGACGAAATTATATTCTTAGGACTTTACCGATATGTTGAGATTTGGGATAAGACAAGATGGGCGCAGTATAGAGGAAATCTTGAAAAAAATATCGATGTTATTTCTCAAAGGCTCGTTTCGGACAATCAAAAAATAAAAGGCAATGAATGATTTCCATACGCCTGTTCTTTTACAAGAGGTAATAGATTTTCTAAGAGTAAAAAAAGGATCAAAGTACATAGACGCAACCCTAGGAGGAGGGGGACACGCAAAAGAGATTTTAGAGAGAGGAGGAGAAGTATTGGGGATAGATGTTGATCAAGACGCTCTAAATTATGTTCAAGAAAATCTCAAATCTCAAATCTCAAATCTCAAATTAAAATTGGCGCAGGGAAATTTTAAAGAAATAGATAAAATTGCACATTTAAAAGGTTTTGATAAGGTTTCCGGGATTCTGTTTGATTTGGGAGTATCCAGCTTCCAATTAGAAAATTCGCAAAGGGGATTTAGTTATCAAAAAGAAGGTCCGCTTGACATGAGGATGAATAAAAAACTTAAAGTCCAGGCGGCGGATCTTTTAAATATTTTAACGAAAGGAGAACTTGATGAGCTATTTTTTAAATTGGGTGAAGAAAATAGTGCTCGGATCATTTCTGACGCTGTTGTTAGGGCCCGTGGAATAAAACCGATTAGAACGACCGAAGACCTGGTTTCGGTAGTACAGGAATCATTGGGAAAAAAAGGTCGGACATCTGCCCTTGAGAGAAGGCTTATAGCAAAAAGAATATTCCAGGCTCTAAGAATAGCTGTAAATGATGAATTAAATAATTTAAGAGAAGCGCTGCCCGGCGCATATACGCTTCTTGACAATGGGGGGAGAGTTGTTGTTATAAGTTTTCATTCTCTTGAAGATAGAATTGTTAAAAATACATTTAAAGAGCTTGAATCAAAAAATATGGGAAGAATTATTACAAAAAAACCAATCGTCCCAAGTTTTTTAGAAATTAAAAAGAATAGCAGGAGCAAAAGCGCAAAACTTAGAGTTTTTGAAAAAATTGAAGTATGAAAAAGCCAACTTTTATAATTTTTATTATAGTTTTTTTAATAGTTGCATTATTTCTGGCAAAGATTGTTGTATCCAACAATCTTTCAACAACGGGACTTATTCTCTTAAGATTTGAAAGTCAACTCAATTCATATAAAATAGAAAATTCAAATCTTCGCGAAAAGCTTTTAAGTCTTACCTCTCTTTCTCACATTTCATCCGAGTCTTCACAGCTTGGCTTTGTGGAGAATAAAAATAGCTTCACTTTAGGGAAACCCTTGCCTTTGGCTATTAAACAATGACCCTTCGACATAAGCTCAGGGTCATACTGAGTTTATCGAATGTATGATATGGAGATATCGGACAATACTTCTTATACTCATAGGCATATTATGTTTAATAATAGTCCGGCTTTTTTATTGGCAAGTAGTTAAGGCCTCGGAGTTATCCCTTCTTGGGCAGTCTCAATACGGCCGAATAATAAAAGTACTGCCTCAAAGGGGAGAAATAAAAACCTCAGACAATTTTCCTATAGCAACAAATAAAATTTCATATCTTGTTTTTGCAAATCCGAAAGAAATAAGAGAGAAAGAAAAAAATTCATTACTCCTTTCTCATACACTTGGCGTAGATAGAGCATCTGTAAGTGCGAAGCTATCTCTTGATAGATTTTGGGTACCTTTAAAATCGGGGATAGATAGAGAAGAGAAAGAGAAAATTAGTAAGTTAAGTCTGCCCGGAGTTGGTTTTGAAAAGCAATTCCTCAGATTCTATCCTGAAGCGTCAATGGCAGCACATCTGCTTGGTTTTGTAGGCAAAGACGAGGCGGGTAGGGACAAGGGATATTTTGGAATTGAAGGATATTACGATAGGTTGCTTGGAGGAAAGGAAGGAATCGCCATCCAGATTCACGACGCGTTAGGAAGGCCGATTTTATCAAGGGCAAATGAGAATTCTAAAGAAACAAGAGGAAGCAATTTAATATTAAATATAAATAGATCCATACAGTTTATAGCGGAGGAAAAATTAAAAAAAGGAATTGAAAAATATGGAGCATCCGGAGGATTGGTTGGGATTATGGATCCTAAAACCGGCAATATTCTGGCTCTTTCCTCATTTCCATCTTTTTCTCCTTCGGATTTTCAAGATTACGAATCGCAATTATACAAAAACCCTTCTATTTCAAATTTATATGAACCGGGATCTACCTTCAAACCCTTAATAATGTCTTCTGCTTTGGATAGTAAATTAGTTACCCCGCAGACTAAATGTNCTATTTGCNNAGGACCTGTTTCTATTTCGGGTTTTGATATACGTACATGGAATGATAAATATTATAACGATAATAATATGGTTGGAGTTATACAGCACTCCGATAATATAGGTATGGTTTTTGTTGCACAAAAATTAGGAGTCGATAGGATGATTAATTATTTATCTGCCTTTGGAATAGGAGAGACAACAGGCATTGATCTTCAGGGGGAAGTATCAAAGCCTCTTGCCCCAAAGAAGTCGTGGTATCCTGCAGATTTGGCGACCAAGGGATTTGGGCAGGGGATTTCTATTACACCCATAGAATTATTAAGCGCTACCTCTGCTATTGCAAATAAAGGAATCAGAATGGAGCCCCATGTTGTAGGACAAGTGCAAACCCCTGATGGAAAAATTTCAAAGATACCGCCTAAAATTCTGGGAAAGCCAATCAGCCAGCAAACGGCAAAAGTTATGACCGAAATTTTAGTGAATGCCGTAAATAAAGGCGAGGCCTCCTGGACAAGGCTTAGGGGGTATAGGGTTGCCGGAAAAACCGGAACCGCGTCAATCCCGGTTAAGGGACATTATGATCCTAATCAGACAATCGCATCGTTTATTGGTTTTGCTCCGGCCGACAATCCAAAATTCGTTATGGTTGTGATCCTAGATAGACCAACAGCTTCAATTTACGGAGCAGAGACTGCTGCTCCCATATTTTTTGATATTGCGCGGGATCTCCTGCTTTATTTTGGCGTTGCTCCAAGTGAATAAATTAGATTGCAGGCTTAAAAAAGGGTATAATTGCGTTTATGTGGCAAACAATTAAGAATATTTATCATCTTCTAATAGCCTTTTTGGCTAATTTATTCTTTGGTTTTCCTTCTAAAAACCTAATTGTTATTGGAGTAACAGGAACAGACGGAAAAACAACTACAGCTTCTCTTATTCACCATATTCTTAAAAGCTCCGGGTTAAATTCTTCCATAATCTCCTCAATTGGAGCTCAGATAAACGGAAAAAAATACCCTTTGCCCTTTCATGTGACAACACCCCCGCCTTTTGCCCTTCAAAAGTTTATAAAAAAAGCACAAGGACTTAAAACAAAAAATTATTTGGTTTTGGAGGTGACATCTCATTCCTTAGATCAGTTCAGAGTATTCGGTATTAATTTTGAAATTGGCGTTATTACAAATGTAACTTCGGAACACTTGGATTACCACAAGACTTACGAAAATTATATTAAGGCAAAAACTAAGCTTCTTGGGATGTCAAAAATTGCAGTATTAAATGAGGATGATGAGTCTTTTGCAATCATAAAAAGAGAGCTTAATAAAATAATGTCAAAAAAACCAAGAATAATTACATACGGGCTAAAAAAAACTTCAGATATAAATCCAATCGATTTTAAATTTAAAAGTAAATTAATTGGAGATTTTAATCAATCTAATATTCTGGCAGGGATTGCAGTTTGTATTAATTTAGGAATTAAAAAGGAAAAAATTATTGATGCTGTCGGGGCATTTAATCCTCCTTTGGGGAGGCAAGATGTAGTCTATGATAAAAATTTTACGGTAATGATCGATTTTGCCCACACCCAAAATTCCTTTACTGAAATACTGAGCGTACTCCGAAAAAAAGTTAAAGGAAGAATCATTCATGTCTTTGGAGCGGCAGGACAAAGAGACGCCGATAAAAGGCCGGAGATGGGCAGGATTTCATCAAAATATGCAGATATTGTCATAATAACTGCGGAAGATCCGCGGTCTGAGCGTGTAGAAAAAATTACAGATGAAATAGTTGCGGGAATAGATAATAGAGAAAATCGTATTAAAAATAAGACCCTTTTGAAGATTTCAGACAGGCAAAAGGCAATAACTGAGGCAATAAAAATGGCAAGAAAAGACGACTTAGTTATTTTAACCGGCAAATCTCACGAAAAATCTATGAATTATGGTTTGGGAGAAGAACCCTGGGATGAATACGAGGTAGCAAGAAAGGCGCTTAGGGTGAGCAACAGTAATGGATAATATAAAATCAATTCATTTTGTAGGGATAAAGGGAGTTGGAATGACTCCCCTTGCAATTATTGCAAAAGAGGCGGATATGAAAGTATCAGGGTCTGACATAGAAGAAGAATTTATTACAGATATTTCTTTGAAAAATGCGAATATTAATTTCTCAGTTGGTTTTTCCAAAGACCATATTAAAGATGCGGATTTAGTGATAGCAACGGGAGCGCACAGAGGCTTAAAAAACATAGAAGTATTAGAGGCAAAAAGAAAAGGAATTCCTGTTTGGACACAGGGTCAAGCTGTTGGAGAATACATGAAAGGAAATCTGTTCAAAAGAGAATTTATTGGAATTTCTGTTGCCGGATCCCACGGAAAAACAACAACAACCGCGATGATTGCAACAATTCTTGCGGAAAATAATTTAGACCCTTCTTTTCTAATAGGAACAGGAAGCGTTCCGTCTCTTAATAGCCCAGGTCATTTTGGAAAAGGAAAATATTTTATATGCGAAGCGGATGAATATGCCACAGACCCCGAGTGGGATCTTACGCCAAAGTTTTTGTGGCAAAATCCCAAAATTGAAGTCTTTACAAATATAGAATTTGATCATCCGGATATTTATAAATCGGTAGAGGAAATAAGAGAAGACTTCTTAAAATTTGCAAATAAAATTCCCAAAGACGGCATTCTTATTGCCGGGGGAGACGATAGGGAAATAAAAGAACTCTTAAAAGACTATAGCGGAGCTAAAATAACTTTTGGATTTTCCCCCCTCAATGATTATGTTTTGGAAAATGTAAGATATGAGGATGGGAAAATGTTTTTTTGGGTTTCTTCAAAGGGTACATCTTTAGGAGAATTCTCACTCAATACTATTGGAGACTTCAATGCCTCAAATGCTCTTGCCTCTATAATTGCGGGAGTAGAAGTTGGTTTGTCTTTGCAAAATATAAAAAAGTCGATTGGAAAATATAATGGTTCAAAAAGAAGATTTGAATTTGTAGGAAGCCTTAGAACAGGAGCTAAAGTTTTTGATGACTATGCCCATCATCCAACCGAAATCAAAAGAACTCTTGCTGCTATTAAAAAAAATAATTCAAAATCAAAAATAGTATGTATATTTCAGCCACATACATATTCAAGAACAAAAGCCTTGTTTTCGGATTTTGTTACTTCATTTTATGATGCAGACACAGTTATATTAATGGCTATATATCCTTCCTTGCGGGAAGAAAGGGATTCTACTGTTTCATCAGAACTTTTAGCTCAAAAAATAAGTCAGACTCACGGGCATGCCCTTTTTTTGCCAGATGAATCTTCTGTGGTAAAATATATCGACCAAAAAAAGTACGATGATAATACTATTATAATTACAATGGGAGCAGGAGATGTCTATAAAATTAGTGAGAAATTAGATTTTAGATAATTTATGGAAACATTTGTCATAAAAGGCGGGAAAAAATTAAAAGGAAAAATGTCTATATCGGGCGCAAAGAACGTGGCTTTAAAAGCAATGGTCGCAGCATGTCTTACGGATGAAGAAGTCGTAATAGAAAACATTCCCTTGATATCTGATTTTATGGTTATGGTAGATATAATTGAGGATCTCGGAGGAAAAGTTAAAATAAAAGATCATACAGCCGTTGTCAAAGTCCAAAAGATTAAAAAAACTAGAATATCTTTAGAAAAAGCCGCGTCAATTAGAACCTCTGCTATGTTTTTAGCACCTCTTCTGGCAAGGAAGGGTGAGGCAATCATCCCAAATCCGGGAGGTTGTAGAATTGGTGCCCGTCCTATAGACAGGATAATCGGAGGAATTGAAAAAATGGGGGTTAAAGTGTTTTACGATCGCAAAGACGGATATTTTTATTTAACTTCTAGAAACAGAATGAAATCTGTAAATTATAAATTTGAAAAAAACACCCATACGGGAACCGAAACACTTATTCTCTCATCTGTTTTAGCAAAAGGAGAAACAATCTTGGATAATGCAGCAGAGGAGCCGGAGGTTTCGGAACTTATCAACCTTTTGAATCTGATGGGTGCAAACGTGAGAAGAAACAAAAGAAAAATAGTAATTAACGGCGTTTTAAAGCTTCATGGAGCAAAATTTAGAATTCCTCCGGATAGGAATGAAATAGTTACATTTGCAATTGCAGCAATAATCACCAAAGGCGATATTTTTATAAAAGACATAGATACGAAAGGGTTAGGGGAATTCTTAGATATTCTAAAAAAAGCAGGCGGAGGGTTTGAAAAAAAGAACAACGGAATAAGATTTTATTATATCAACGGTATTAATCCAACAGATGTTACTACTTCTTTTTATCCCGGTTTTATGACAGATTGGCAAGGACCTTGGCTGATTTTAATGACTCAGGGAGAAGGTATTTCTACCATTCATGAGACAGTTTATGAGAATAGATTTGGTTATGTGGAAGAACTTAGAAAGATGGGGGGAAAGATTGAGCTCTTTAACCCAGTCGTTGGAAATCCTGAAAAATTTTATAACTTTAATTTTGAAGATAATAAACCGGAGTATAAGCATGCCGCAAAAATTTACGGGCCTATTGATTTTCATAATGCTGCAATTAATATTTCGGACTTACGGGCAGGGGCAACGCTTGTCTTAGCAGCGCTTGCGGCGAATGGGGAAAGTGTGGTTTTTGGAGTAGAACATTTAGACCGAGGGTATGAGGATTTTGACAGAAGAATAAAAAAATTGGGTGGTAATATAAAAAGAGTAAAGGAATAATATGCAGGCAGTACTACTTGCGGCTGGAAAATCAAGCCGATTTAGTCCATACAATTATTTTTCGCACAAATCTCTTATTAAAATTTTAGGGAAACCTATTATTGTTCATACAATTGAGTCAATAAGAAAATCTGGGATAAAAGACATTATTCTGATTGTTTCAAGAGATTCCGAAATTAAAAAAATACTGGGTGATGGAAGCAATCTCAGGGTCAACATTCAATACCTTGTTCAAAAAGAACCAACCGGCGCAGGCAACGGATTGCTTTTGGCAGAAAAATTGATAGACGGAGATTTTTTTTTACTGAATGTTTCTCATGTCGATTTTTGGGAATATAAAGAATTAATGCATAGAAAAAAAAGTAAAAATGATATGGCAATCCTTCTTTCCACAAGAGAAAAAAATTTACAAAAATATGGCGTTCTGAAGGTGGATAAAGATAGGGTAATAGATCTTTCGGAAAAGCCAAAAAAAGAAAAAGAGCCTTCCAATTTAAGACTTATCGGAATCTATCTTTTCACCAAAGATTTTTTAAAAACTTTAAGACAAACGCCAAATGAACATTATAGATTGGAAAAGGCAATCTCCAGTTTCTCAAAAATTCATCTGGTAAAATTCGCAGAAACAGAAAAAGAAGTTCCGTCTCTTAAATATTCATGGGATCTTCTAGGAATTAAAAATTACTTGTTTAAAAACATTAAAAAATCAATCGGTAAAAATGTGAAGATTGCAAAAAGCGCGGAAATTATTGGAAATGTAATTATTGAGAACGGTGTTGAAATTATGGAAGGTTCAAGAATAAAAGGACCCTGTTTTATTGGGAAAAATTCAGTTGTAGGAAATAATGTTGTTTTAAGAAACGGAGTTGATATTGGAAAAGGATGTATTGTCGGAGCATATATGGAGGTCAAAAATAGCATTATAATGGATGGAGCAAAGACTCACTCCGGGTTTATTGGCGATTCTATAATAGGAGAAAACTCAAGAATCGGTGCTCAATTTTCTTCGGCAAATGTAAGATTAGATAGATCCGAAATTAAGATTCAAACCGAAAAAAAAGAAGTAGATTCCGGTCTTAAACACTTAGGAGTCATGGTGGGTAGAAATGTCAAAATAGGAATCAAAGCATCTACAATGCCCGGAGTAATTATTGGCCAAAATTCTATAGTAGGGCCATCAACAGTTGTTTTGCAAAATGTTCCCGAAAACTCAAAATACTACACTAAGTTTAAAGAAATAGTTGTAAAAAATGAGTAAGCCCAAAATTGTTCTTTTTGATATTGATTACACTTTGTTTAACACTGGTATATTTAAAAAAACCAATCTTAAAAAACATTTTGTCTATAATGAGGTAAATAATGTTTTAGCAGAACTTTCAAAAGTCGCGATTTTAGGCATATTTTCCGAAGGAGATTTAGAATTTCAAAAAAATAAATTATTGAAAACAGGTATTCAAAAGCATTTTCTTAAGGACTATACGCACATTGCTGAAAAAAAAGAAGAAATGTTAAGAAAGATTTTACAAAAATACAAAAATAATAAGATTTTCTTAGTAGATGATAAGCTTTCAATATTGCATTTGGCAAAAACTATTTCTCCGTCACTCTTTACTATTTGGGTAAAGCGAGGTATATATGCAAAAAATCAAAAAGAAATTCCAGGCTTTAAACCAGATGCGGCGGTAGGCAATCTAAGAAGAATTATTTTCATAATTCATAAATCATAAATCTAATTGTATGTGCGGAATTTTTGGATATGTTGGAAAAAGCAACAATGCTGCGGACCTTGCCTTCGAGGCATTGCGATTCCTTGAGTACCGTGGCTATGACTCGTGGGGAGTTGGGTATAAGAAGAAGAGGAGAATAATTGTTCTTAAACAAGTTGGGAAACTTCCCATTCAGTCTCCAGAATTTGACGAATCACATCTTGCCATAGGTCATTGTCTTGCTCCTGACACAGTAGTTCAATTGTCAAATGGCGAACTGCGCCGTATTTCAGAGGTTAAATCTGGTGAAAAAGTTTGTACTGTTAATTTTAAAAAACTTGCCGTAGGGAATACAAAACCTGTAAAGGTATGGCAACATAAAACACCGAAAGTGTTATACAAAGTTGTTACTCCATTTTCTACATTTAAAGCGACAGAAAATCATAGACTCTTTGTAGCTCTTCCCAATGGAAAAGTTGTAACGAAGACAGTTAGTAATTTATCTGGGGAGGAATTGCTGCCGATTACGCAAAAGACCCAGCTTGCTAGCGGAAAACCGTTTTTGCTAAAAACTGTACCAGTAGAGAAGCATTATGTTTTGACTGAAAAGGCAAGAGGTGTCTTGCGTACTGCAAGAAAAAGACTTGGTTTAACACGAAGAATGATTGAACGAATGAGTGGTATTAGAGAAACGTATCTTGAGCGAATAGAAACAGGGAAAAGAAGATCTATTGAGCATGAAAAATTATATAAGCTTTTAAAAACTCTCTTGTTGGAATTTGATGAAAGATTGTATCAATCGGCCAATTTTAAAACAAATGATATTGTTCTACCAGTAGAAACATCAGAAGAACTATTGCAAATCTTGGGTTATCATCTCGGTGATGGCTATTGCGATAAGAGATTTATCCGGTACAAAGACTCAAGCTCAGATGTGATTAAGGTTTATAGAAAGCTATACCAATCTGTTTTTACCCTAAAGGGGAGTATCGAAAATAAAGACACGTACTATATTTTTGTATGCAACAGCAAATTTTTAGTCAATTGGTATCGCAAGAATTTTCCTGAGATGGTGAGCAAAACCGGCAAAAAGGATATCACTTCATTTGTTGGTACATTGCCGACAAGTCAAATTGCATCTTTTATAAAGGGAATTTTTGACGCAGAAGGTACCGTAGGTATGCGAGCTGGGCAAGTAAAACTGGTAATGACCGATGAGATTGTTGTCCGTAAGCTTCAATTGCTGCTTTTGCGATTCGGCATTCTATCGACATTTTCAAAGAATGATAGATCTAAATTCCAATGGCTTGATGCTTATAATTTGCTCATTAGCGATAAGGAATCTCTAGAAAAATTTGCATATATAATTAATTTTTCTTCACGCCAAAAGCAAGGAAAGTTAAAAAAACTTATTGCTTCAATGAAAGGAGAAAATTATAAGTACATTAAAGTGCCAATCCGAAAAGATTTTCTCGCGAGCCAATTGCAACGGTATAAAGTAAAGATTAATGTTCTTCCAGAATATTATACAACAAGAAGTATTAAAAAGCTTTTAGAAAAGTTGCACGATAAGAGAAGTTCTACGTACCAAAAGATAAATAAATTTTTAAATTCTGATATCGTATGGTCACGATTTAAAGTAGAAAAAGTTTTATCACAAGAAGAGTTTGTATATGATCTGGAGGTGCCTATTGCCGAAAACTTTATTGGAAATGGCTTTGTTCAGCACAACAGTCGATGGGCCACCCACGGCGGCGTTACCGTTGCTAATGCTCATCCCCACCTTGATTGTACAAAGAGAGTGGCTGTTGTTCACAATGGAATCGTAGAAAATTTTCAAGAATTAAAAGATGGTCTTGTTGAAAAAGGACACAAGTTCTTATCCGAAACAGATACGGAGGTAATAGTACATTTAATAGAAGATTTTTTGAAAAAAGAGGGTTTTTCCTCTGCGGTCCGAGATGCATTTAATATGCTTTCGGGGTTAAACGCAATAGTAGTTGCTGGTGCGGTTTCATCAGAAATTATAGCTGCCAAAAATGGCTCTCCTCTTATTGTGGGAGTTGGTAAAGATGGGCTATACATAGCATCTGATGCAACTGGTATTTTAAAACATACCAATGAAGTTATATTTCTTGAAGATAATCAAATGGTAATCTTAGGGAAAAAAGTAAAACTGCTCAAATTACCAAAGGGCAAGGAAATAAAAATTAATAAACATATTTTAAATTGGAAATTTAAAGAAACACAAAGGGGTAAATACAAACATTATTTTATAAAAGAAATTCATGAAGAGCCTGCAATAATCGAAAATACCGCATTGAATGGACTTTCCAGCGCGAAAACGCTTGCGCAACTTATTAAGAATGCTTTTGGTACATTTTTTATTGCTTGCGGCTCAGCATCTTATTCTGCAATTGGTGCAACCTATCTTTTCTCAAAGGTTGCAAAAAAACACGTTAACTTTTCAATAGGATCTGAATTTAAGTATATGGAAGATTTTATTACTCCAAAAACTCTTGTTATTCCAATTTCCCAAAGCGGAGAATCTATTGATGTTATAGAGCCTGTGATGCGCGTAAAGAAACAAAAAGGTGCTAAGATAGCGGCTATCGTCAATGTTTTAGGTTCCACTCTTTATAGAATCGCAGATTTTAGACTACTGCTTGAATCAGGGCCAGAAAAGGCAGTCGTTGCTACAAAAAGTTTCGTAGCAATGATTGCAGTTTTAATATTAACAGCATATTCATTTGCAGGAAAACAAAAAAAAGGACAAACACTTTTAAATAAGGCGGCTTACAATGTAAGAAAAATTCTTTCAGAATCGTATGTTAATAAAATTAAAAACTTATCGGAGAAACTTAAAACAAAAGAACATATTTATATTATTGGACGAGGGCTTTCATATACAGCAGCTCTTGAGGCAACCCTTAAAATAAAAGAAGCAGCTTGTATACACGCAGAGGCTTTTCCGGCAGGAGAGCTAAAACATGGAGTAATAGCGCTTATTGAAAAGGGAAGTCCATGCATTGTTTTTGCACCGAATGATGAAACTTACTACGATATTATCTCAAATGCTCAGGAGATAAGAGCACGCGGGGGATATATTATTGGAGTAGGACCCAAAAATAACTCTGTTTTTGATGAATTTCTTGAAACCGATGATATTGAAGAGGCAACTTTATTACCCCAGATTACTATTTCCCATCTCCTCGGATACTATTTGGCACTCGCGCGTGGCATCAAAGATCCTGATAAGCCCCGCAATCTTGCCAAGAGCGTCACGGTTAAATAATAGCTCCATTTTATTTGACACCAAAACGTTATCGATGTTATAAATGAATAGATGAGAAAATATTTTGCCCTGGTTTTTGTAGTTATACTTTCCCTTTTTTTTGCAAAAGGATTAAATTTTTCTACTCAGGCAGTAAATTCGAAATCTTCCGTAGTTGAGGGGAACAGGGCAATAATAAAATTTCGCCCGGGTACAGCTTTAAATGTACAGGAAAGTTCAATAAAAAATATTGATGTTTTAAGAAAAGATAAATTAAAACTTGCCGATACATTTGTTTTGACTATTCCCAGGAGTAAAACTTCTGATTTGATTAATAAATTTGCCAAAGATAAAAATATTGAATATGTAGAGGAAGATCACGTTGCAAAAGCCTTAGAGGTTCCAAATGATCCATATTATCCTCAACAGTGGGGACTTGATAAAATTAAAGCTTCTCTGGCCTTTGATGTTACCCATGGATCAGCTGGTGTCAATATTGCTATTGTAGATACAGGAGTTTCAGGGGATCACCCTGATCTTTCTTCAAAGATTTCAAAAGCGGCTGATTGCACTTTATCATTCTGCGAATCAGTTTCATCTTTTGATGATAATGGACATGGAACCCATGTCGCAGGAATTGCTGCATCTGGTACTAATAATAATATTGGAATTGCAGGTACAGGCTACAACACTGGTCTTATTTCTGTTAAAGTTCTTGATAGCTCGGGGAGCGGTTTTTATTCCTGGGTATCAAATGGAATTATCTGGGCGGCTGATAATGGTGCTCGCGTAATAAACTTAAGTCTTGGGGGAACCAGTCCGTCCACGACTCTTTTAAATGCAATAAATTATGCTTGGAACAAAGGAGTTGTTGTGGTCGCAGCAGCTGGGAATAGCAA
>JGI1358J11329_10002656_pt1 | contig 13678 bp, 8 predicted proteins | sample Subgroupgradi54m_FD_11329 | JGI IMG/M metagenome (IMG submission 11329)
CCCCCCCGGCCCGCCGACCACCGCAGTTCGGGCCGGGGCGGGCGAACTCCGGACCCCATCATGATTGGCCCCACCCACTACCTCATCGTGAGCGCCTTGCTCTTCTGCATCGGCCTCGCGGGCATCTTAACCCGGCGCAACGTGCTCATGATCCTCCTGTGCATCGAGGTCATGTTCAACGCGGCCAACCTCGCCTTCATCACCTATTCATACGCGTGGGGCAACCTCGGGGGCCACATCGCCGTCTTCTTCATTATCGTCGTCTCGGCGGCCGAGGTGACGGTGGGTCTCGCGATCGCCATCCTGCTCTCGCGCCAGCTCCGCACGCTCAACGCCGATGAGGTCAGCCTTTTAAAATGGTAACTACCCCGAAAGTTCGGAGTGCGGAGTGTGGAGTGTGGAGTATTAACCGTCCCATTCAGCATTCAGCATTCCGCATTCCGCATTCCTGATGCTTTCAGCGCTTGCTTGGACCATCCTCCTGGCGCCCCTGGCCGCGGCAGCGTTGATCCTGCTCGCCGGCGTTCACCGTCCCAAGCTGAGCGCGGCGGCGGCGATCGCCGGCCTGCTCACCGGGTTCTTCTGCGCCGTGCGGCTCTTCCTCCATGCCTACGGCCGCCACGACGCCCTGCTCTTCGAATCCTCGGTCTCCTGGATCGCCCTGCCCGGCCTGACCATTCCGTTCGGCGTCCTCATCGACCCGCTCTCACTGCTCATGACGCTCATCGTGACCGGGGTGGGCAGCCTCATCTTCATCTACGCGGTCGGCTACATGGCCGAGGACCACGCCTTCAGCCGCTTCTACGGCATCCTGTCGCTCTTCGCCTTCTCGATGCTCACCATCGTCCTCTCGACCAACTGGATCCAGCTGTTCATCGGCTGGGAGCTGGTCGGCTTCTCCTCGTACATGCTCATCGGCCACTGGTACGCGAAGCCCTCGGCGGCCGAAGCCGGCAAGAAGGCGTTCATGGTCAATCGGGTCGCCGACTTCGGTTTCATGCTCGGGATCCTCGCCCTCTGGGCCGCGTCGAGCCCGACGGTGTCCCAGCGGTCGTTCCACTTCCTGACGCTCGAACGGCAGCTCTCCAGTCTGATCCACGCCGGACTCATTCCGGCCGGGACGCTGACCCTCATCGGCCTGCTCCTCTTCTGCGGGCCACTGGGCAAATCGGCGCAGTTCCCGCTCCACGTGTGGCTGCCCGACGCGATGGAGGGCCCGACCCCGGTGTCGGCGCTCATCCACGCCGCGACGATGGTGGCCGCCGGCGTCTACCTCCTCTGTCGCGCCTTCTGGCTCTTCTCCGGACTGCCCGAGGTCATGACCGTGATCATGTGGGTCGGCGGAGCGACGGCGTTCCTCTCGGCGTGCTTAGCACTCGTCGAGAACGACCTCAAGCGCATCCTGGCTTACTCGACGCTGAGCCAGCTCGGCTACATGGTGATGGCGGTCGGGCTGGGCGGCCGCGTCGAGGGGATGTACCATCTCGGCACGCACGCCTTCTTCAAGGCACTCCTCTTCCTCTCGGCGGGCAGCGTGATGCACGCGACGCACGAGCTCAACATCTGGAAGCTGGGCGGCCTCGCCCACTCGATGCGCTGGACGTCCCTGTGTTTCCTCGTAGGCGCCCTCGCGCTCGCCGGCTGTCCCGGACTGAGCGGTTTCTTCAGCAAGGATGAGATCCTGGTCCTCGCCCGCGAACACCACCTCGGCATGTACGTCCTGGCGACCATCACCGCCGGGTTGACCGCGCTCTATATCGCCCGGGCCTGGTTCGTCGCGTTCACCGGCTCCTCACGGCTCTCGACCCGCCACGGCGCCGGGGGCGGCGATCACGGTGTTCAGGCCCACCCCCCCGGCCCGCCCTCCACGCATGCCGGGGGGGAATCCCCGCCCATCATGCTCGTTCCGCTCTTCGTGCTCGCGGCACTCTCCATCGCAGGCGGCTACCTCGGCATCCCGCACTTCCTCGGGGCCTCCCACACCGAGTTCCACTGGGACGTCGCCGCGACCTCCATCGCGGCGGCGCTCATCGGGCTGACGCTCGCCTGGCTCATCTACAAGCGGCAGGCGGTCTCGGCCCAGCAGGTGGTCCAGGCGCTCGCCCTGCCCTACTCCTTCCTCCAGCGCCGCTACTGGATCGACGAGATCTACAGCTGGTACGTCGCGACCGTCCAGCAGAAGCTGATCGCCGGACTGTGCGCCTGGGTCGAGCGGGTCGTCATCATCGGCACGGCCGTCAACGGCACCGCCTGGCTGACGCGGGGGGCTGGCCTCCTCCTCCGCCGCTGCCAAACCGGCAGAGTCCAGACCTACGTCTTCGTCTTCCTCATCGGGGTCGCCGGCCTCTTGACCCTCGTGCTGATCCGGTGATGCCCATCCCCCTCTCCAGTCTGATTCTCGTGGCACCCGCACTTGGGGCGCTGGCCCTGACGGTCGTGCCCGAGCACTACCCGGTGCTCATCCGGCGCATCGCCGCCGCGGTAACCTCGGTGTCGCTGGTTGGGGCGGTCTGGGCGGTGGTCACGTACAACCGGGCCTCGGGCGGCTACCAACATGAGCTGGCCGTGCCCTGGATCCGATCGCTCGGGATCGGGCTGCACCTCGGAATGGACGGCATCAGCGTCGTGCTGGTGCTCCTCCACGCGCTGTGCGCGTTCACCGGCGTCCTCATCTCGTACGCGATCAAGGAGCGGGTGAAGGAGTACTACCTCTTCTACCTGCTCCTCATCACCGGCGTCTTCGGCGTCTTCCTCTCGCTGGACCTCTTCTTCTTTTACTTCTTCTACGAGATGGCGGTCATCCCGATGTACCCACTCATCGGCATCTGGGGCAGCGATGTGAAAGAGCACGGCGTCGTGCGCTTCTCCAAAGAGTACGCGGCCATGAAGCTAACGATCTACCTGACGCTGGGTGCCGTCATGGCGCTCACCGGGGTCCTGTGGCTCTACGCCGCTTCGGGGGCGCGCACGTTCGATCTCGTGGCGCTCCAGCAACGCTTCGCCGGGACGCCGCTGGACCCGTCGCTGCAGCGCGCGATCTTCCCGTTCCTCGCCGTCGGCTTCGGGGTCATCGCGCCCATGTGGCCGCTGCACAGCTGGTCACCCATCGGCCACGCCGCCGCTCCCTCCGCGGTGAGCATGCTGCACGCCGGCGTCCTCATGAAGCTGGGCTCCTACGCGATCATCCGCCTGGCCGTCACCCTGCTCCCGGAGGGCGCCCTCATCTGGCTGCCATGGCTCGCCTCGCTGTGTGTGATGAACATCATCTACGGCGGCTTCGTGGCGATGGCGCAGAAGGACCTCAAGCTCCTCATCGGCTACTCCTCGTCGAGCCACATGGGCTACGTCCTGCTCGGCATCGCCTGCCTGACGCCGCTTGCACTCGACGGCGCCGTCATGCTGATGTTCGCGCACGGCCTGATGACCGCCCTCGCCTTCGCGCTCATCGGCCATGTCTACGACCAGACCCACACCCGCTGGCTGCCTGACCTCGGCGGACTCGCGCACCAGATCCCGTTCATCGCATGCTGCAGCGTCATCGCCGCCATGGCCTCGAGCGGCCTCCCGGGCTTCGCGAACTTCGTTGCCGAGCTGCTCATCTTCCTCGGGGGGTGGGACCGGTATCCGGTCCAGATCGTCTGCGGGGTCTTCGGGGTCGTCATCACCGCGGTGTACATGCTGCGGGTCGTGCAGGGGACGTTCTTCGGCGAGTCGAGGCAGGAGTTCGCGCACGTGCGCGATGCGGCGACCCCGTTCGCGACCCTGCCCTACGTCGTGCTGATCTTGGCCCTGCTCATCACGGGCTCCTGGCCGAAGCCGATGCTGAGCCTCATCGACGCAAGCGTTCGGCCGCTCATTGAGCGCGTATCGCCGCGCCGGAATCAACCGTCAGGGCAGCCGATCACCGTGCCCATCTCCGTGTCGGTCTCAGCGGAGGTCCGCCCACCTTCGTCCGCGATGGCGGACGAAGGTGGGTCCCGAGGCCGACCGGGATCGGCTAGGTCAGCCGAGGGATCACGCCCATGACCCTCACAGCGGACTGGTCGCTCTTGGCGGTGGAACTGACGGCGTGCGGTTGGATCCTGCTCACCCTGGCCGCCGACCTGCTCCTGAGTGCTGCGCGCAAACGGTGGCTGTGGGTGCTCACGCTCTCCGGCGTCGCCGTTTTGGCGCTCCTGCTCGGTGCGCAGCAGCACGCGGGCCTGACCGGGTCCTTCCAGTCGATGTTCGTTCTGGACCGATTCGGCATCTATTTCAAATGGCTCTTCCTGCTGACCGTGGCGGCGGTCATCGTGATGACGCGCGAGTCCACGGCACTCCTCTCCGAACACGCCGGAGCGTTCTACCTGCTGCTCTTGACCGCCCTCCTCGGGATGTTCGTCCTGGCCTCGATCAACGACCTCCTGCTGCTCTTCATCGGCCTGGAACTGCTGACCTTCTCGCTCTACATCATGGCCGCCTACCTGCGGACCGACGCTCACTCGGTCGAGGCGGGGATGAAATACCTCATCATGGGCTCGGTCTCCTCCGGCTTCCTCGTCTACGGCATCGCCCTCCTCTACGGCTTCGCGGGCAGCACGAACTGCAATACGATCCACGCCGCACTCGCCTCTGGGCCCGCCCCGCTGACCGCGCAGGCGGGGATGCTGCTCGTCCTGGCGGGGCTGGGGTTCAAGATTGGGGCGGTCCCGTTCCACCTATGGGTGCCGGACGTCTATGAAGGGGCGCCGACGCCGGTGGTGGCACTGCTCTCCGTGGGCTCGAAGATGGCGGGAGTGGTGGTACTCCTGCGTCTGCTCTGGGGCGTCTTCCAGCCGCTCGCCTGGCTCTGGACGGACCTGCTCGCCGTGCTCGCTACCGCCACCCTGCTCTACGGCAACCTGGCCGCCATCCCCCAGACGAACATCAAGCGGCTCCTCGGCTACTCGTCCATCGGCCACGCCGGCTACCTCCTCATGGGGCTCTCCACCGGATCGCTGGCGGGCGCTAGAGCGGTGGCGTACTACCTGCTCGCCTACCTCTTCAGCAACTTGACGGTGTTTCTCGTCGTGACGGCTGCGACGGACGCGCTGGGCGGCGAGGCGCTGGACGACTACCGGGGGCTGTCAAAGCGGTCGGGGCTCTTGGCGGCGACGATGTTCATCGGCCTGCTGTCGCTGGCCGGCGTGCCGCCGCTGGGAGGCTTCGTGGGCAAGCTGCTGGTGCTGCTCTCAACGGTGGAGGCCCATCGCGTGTGGCTGGCGGCACTGGGCGCCGTGAACGTCGCGATCTCGCTCTACTACTACCTGATGGTGGTCAAACGGATGTACCTAGACGCGCCGCGGGTCGCTTCACCCATCCGAGTGAGCGCGCTCACCCGCGCCGCACTGGCCGGCCTCGTGTTGGGCATCCTCGCCGTCGGTTTGGTCCAGGAGCCCTTCCTGGCGCGCATCGCCGCAGCCCTCCAGCCGTAAGCCCGCGGCACTCGTGGAGCCCCACGGGCAAACCTGTGGCACTTTCTTGGACGCCCGTCCCTCGCTGTGGATCGGGATCGCTCGGCTAGGCTCCCGAGGACCACGATCCCGAGGCCGACGGCCGAGGGATGGGGTGGAATCCCGAGCGAGCCCCCGCGGCTTCGCTTGGCGAAGCCAAGCAGCGGGGGCGAGTCGAGGGGTCGTTTCCAGCAGCCACTTGAGCCCTTGCGCTCCCCGTCGCATCACCACGTCGTGATTCCAGCGGAAGACGGCCCGCGCGACCGGGGCGAACCAGTTCATCCATCGCTTCGCCGTGCGCACCTACCAGTCGTAGCGGACCGCCGTGCCTCCGGGCTCCTCGGACAGGGTCCACCGGCCCATCCCCTGCAGGGCTCCTGAGGCGAGGCTCTCGAGCACGCGCGGCCGCTCCACCCGCGTCACCTGCATGTCTACGACCAGCGTATAGGGCAGCCAGCCCTGCCAGGTGAAGCGCTGCACGCAGCCGATGCGCTCCACCTGGCCGGCACGCAGCTCAACGACCTCGCGCAGCCCCCGCCACCATTGCGGCCACCGCTCCGCATGGTAGAGCGCCTCCCAGACCGCCTCAATGGAAACCCGGATATGCCAGCGCGTCACGAAGCGATAGTCGGCCATGGAGCCCCACGGGCAGCCCTTCGATTCCTCGACTCGTTGCACTCGCTCGGGATTGTGGTGAGCGAGGCCAACCGCCAAGTCGAACCACGACCCTGCTCAGGGTTCCCTCTCTGGTTGAAGGAGTCCCGAGCGGAGTCGAGGGAAGCTCCTGGTCCCTTTCGGTGCGCCCGTGGGGCGGAATCCTATGGAATTCCATCGGTACCGCGACCCAATCATTACGTCAGAGGCGTCCCGCTTCCAGGAAGCTGTAATACCCATTCCGATTAAAGATAATGTGGTCCAAGAGTGCGATGCCAACGACAGAGCCTGCTGCCTTGAGTTGACCGGTCACTTCAACATCGGACGCGGACGGTTCAAGACCGCCTGCGGGATGATTGTGTGCGACGATAATCGCCGAGGCGCGATCCGACAACGCGTCAGCGAAGACTTCGCGCGGGTGAACCGGCGCCCGGTCAATCAGCCCGATGGACACGACACGAATGTTCAGGATCTCGTTCGCGCCGTTGATGCTGGCGCAGAGAAAGTGCTCCTGTTTGCGATCGGCGTAGTGCCGAACGTGAGGGAGTAGATCGGACGGGGTTTCAATCTTCGCACCATCCGGCTTGATGCGGCGGCGGGCAAACTCTATCGCCGCCAGAATCAAGGTGGCCTTCGCATCGCCAACGCCTTCAAACTGCGTCAGGTCTTCGGCCTGAACTTGCAGTCCTTTCTCATCGATGGTCCGCGCTAGTTTTCCCGCCAGAGTCATCACGTCCATCCGAGGCGTGCCCTTTCCCAGCAGGATCGCGAGCAGCTCCTGATCGCTTAGCGCCGGTGCGCCTTTGCGGAGAAGCTTTTCCCTGGGGCGATCTTCCTCAGGAATCTGGTCAATGGGCTTGCTCATCGTGGATCAGGCCGCTTGCAACTCATGGAGATTCTGCTGAATCACGGTGAACGCCATGATGTCAAAGATGGCTCCTGGGTCGGTGTATTTGGGATCCGCCAATTCGTCGTAGCGGTCGCGTTCTTCGAAGGCGGTTTGAATCTTCCCGTTCACCTGGCCTTTGAAGACCTCCTCCAAATAGACAAGGTCGGCTTCGTGCGCCTCCACCGTTTGTGTGATGTCCGCATCACTCATCTTCTCCTCGGTCACTTCCCGAATGTAGAGGGCCTGCTCGTCCGTGATGTCACACTGCTGGCGGATCTGCGCGATCATCTCCTGCACAGATACCTTCTTGGGTGGTGGACCACTACCCTTCTTTCCCTTGCCTTTCTGGAGCTTCACCGGACCGCCGCTTCGCACTTCGCCCTGATACTGCACCGACGCCTTCACGACATCCGTCTGTCGGATTTGCTTCATCAGGTCGGAGACGCTGCCCTGCTTGACCAATTGCGGCCCTACGTATTCCGCAAACGCAGCAAACTCCTGAATCTCCTTCGGGTAGGTGAAGAAGCACCGGAGGAAATGGTAGCTTTTTACGAACTGCGCGAGCAGATAGACAAAAGCCTTTCGTTCCTCGAAATCCTCAAACGCTTTCTGGAACTTCACCCGCAGCGCATTGACTGTGAACTGCACCAGCGCGTCATTATTCCCCGCCAGTAGGGTGACGACTCTTTGAGCGTCCTCCTGCGTGAACACGCCGGCCTTTAGAATCTCCTTGTGCAGCTTGACGCATTGCTCCTGGTCCGGCTCTTCCGGGTCAAACGGCAACTTGCCTTCCCGATACTTTGCGAACGCCTTGAGGATGCCCTTGGCGTTGTTGGTGAAGTCCACCACCACAACGTCCTGTTTGCCCTCGTGACAACGGTTCAGGCGTGAAACGGTCTGCACCGCGTTGCGGTCGAAGACCGGTTTATCGAGGAACATCCCCGCCAACAGCGGTTGGTCGAACCCGGTCTGAAACTTGTTCGCCACCACCATCAGCCGGTAGTCGTCGCCCTCGAACCGGTCCTCGATGACCTCGCCATCCTTCAACTCGTTCACCGCGTGTTCGCTGATGGCTGCATTCGTCTTGGGGTGAACGAAGTCAGAGAACGCATAGAGCACTTTGTAATTGGCCCCACGCTCTCGGAGCTTCTCCTTGATCACCTCGAAGAACCGTAGACCAGCCACGCGCGAGGTAGTCACGATCATCGCCTTCGCCCGCCCGCCGACGAGCGGCTTCACGTTCCCCTCGAAGACGCGAAGCATCACCTCGGCCTTGTATTGGATCAGCCCGTCGTCCTGAAACGCGACGTTCTTCAGCGCTTTCGCCACCACGCCTGCCGGATACAGCTTCTCCTCATCCGGCTTCGGCACGATCGGGCAATGGAGGTGGTAGAGCGTCTTGTAGGAAATGATGCTAGCCGCCACGTCCACGATATAGCCTTCCGTAATCGCCTCGGCTTCCGAATACGTGTCGAATGGCTCGCCGAAGAGCGTAACGGTGGCGGGCGCCGGGGTGGCCGTGAAGGCGACGAACAGCTGGTTGCGGTCGTGCTCGCGGATGATCTTCGCAATCTGCTCTTCGTCGTCCTGCGTGTCCTCTGCCGCGTCCTCGGCATCGGGGTCATCCGCCTTGCGGAACGGCACGCGGATGGCCACGCCCATCTTGCCTTCCTGCGAGCGATGCGCTTCATCGATCAGGAACGCCACACGCCGCGTTTTCAGATCGGGATCGCTTTCGATTTCTTTCAGAATCCACGCGAACTTCTGCTGCGTCGTGACGATGATCGGCTTTCGCTCTTTGAGGAAGCGTGGCAGGTCATCCGCCTTGCGGGCCAGCCCCACCACGTCCTTCAGGTGGACGAAGTTCTCCACCTCGTCGCGGATATTCTTATCCAGCGATCTGCGGTCGGTGAGAATCACCACCAGATCCACCAGCTTCTCACTGGTGCCGGGCTTGAACAGGCTGTGCAACCGGTCGGCCAGCCAGCAGATCGAGAGCGTCTTCCCGCTGCCGGCGGAGTGGTGAATGAGGCGCTTGCCACCGATTTCACCGGTCGCAGCGAAGTGCTCCGCCGCCGCATCCGCCACCTTGCGCACCATACGGCTTTGGTGGTAGCGCGGGAACAGCGTGAACGCGGGCCGCTCCGGCTTGTCGTCCTCCGCCTCGCGTTTCGGCACATACACGAGGAAAAAGGCCAGCGCCTCCAGCAACCTCTCTTTTGAGAGGACTGCTCGGTAGAGGAACTCTACCGGGTATTCGCCCGCCGTTTGCGGCGCATTCGTCAGGCCCGTGTTGTGCCAGCGGAAGTTCTGCTCCCGGCACGGGTCGGTGGCAGCCATCACGTCGCTGGTGTCGGCGGCGAGGTAGAGAAACGGGTGCTGGAAAATCTTCCGCGCGTGATCCCGCTTCGCGAACTGCGCCACCGCGACATGCACGTTCTGATTCGCCTCGTGCTTCAACTCCAGCGCCACGATGGGCAGGCCGTTGAGGAACAGGACGAAATCAGTCTCCTGATTCGTCTCCCCGAAATAGAAGTGCGGGCGAAAGGTGATGCGGTTCTTGGGGTAGTTCTTGACCGCTTCGCTCTCGCTGGAGCGCGGCTTCGGGTAGTAGAGCCGGAACTCCAGCCCGCGCACCTTGAGCCCGTGGCGGAGGAGCATCCACAGCGGAGTGTGCTCCAGTTCCTTGCGCAGGACCTTGAACACCTCGTCCCGCGCGTCCGTTCCGTAGTCGTCCGTGAGCTTCTTGAGCGCCTCGGGCTGCGTGGCTGTGAGGAAGGCCCAGAGCTGGTCTTCAGCGATGAAATGCTCGTCGTCCGTGATGTCGGACTGTTCGAGCACGCCATACCCATGCTCGCGGACGAGGAAATCCGCGATGTGCTGCTGAAAGGTCAGCTCGGGGGATTTCTTTCGCTTGGGCATAGTCAGTCCTTCCCCATATCCAGCCGAGCCCGCGCTAGGCGCACGGCTTCACGTAGTTTCTGCTCAAGCTCGGCCTTAGGCAATACTTCCTTCCAGTAACTGGCCACATGGATGCCGCTCTTTTCAAGTTCGAGCAGTTCGACATGCTGATCATTCTTGCCCGCACAGAGAATGATCCCCAGCGGCGGCTCTTCTCCGTATTCGAACGCGTACCGTTTGAGCCACGCCAGATAGAGCTCCATCTGCCCCTTGTCACTGGCCTTAAAATCCCCGATTTTGAGTTCAATCGCCACGAGGCGGCGTAGTTTGCGGTGATAGAACAGCAGGTCGAGATAATAATCTTCGTCGTCAATCTGCATCCGTTTTTGACGGGCAACAAAGCAGAAGCCGGTTCCCAGTTCGAGAATGAAGGACTCCATGTCGCGTAAAATCGCCGCCTCGACATCCTTCTCGGCATAGGTGTCCTTGAGACCGAGGAAGTCGAGAATGTAGGGATCGCGGAAGACCAAGTCGGGCGTGAGCTTGTCTTCTGCCCTCAGGGCGTCGAGTTCCTGCCGGATGAGCTTGTCTGGTTTCTTCGACAGAGCCGTCCGCTCAAAGAGCATGGACTGAATTTTCTGGTGGAGCGTCCGCGTGTTCCAATTCTCCATGCGGCACATCTCGGCGTAGAAATCGCGCTTGAGCGGGTCTTCAATGGGAATGATCCGCAGAAAATGCGTCCAGCCCAATTGTCGTAGCAGCGATACGACAATCTTCCGGTCGGGGAAAACTCCGGCAAACTGCACCATGCGCCGGAGATTTTTTACTCCGAACCCTCGTCCGAACTCCTGCTCCAATTGTGTACTCAGTGCGTACACTATCTGCTTGCCATACTCCGCCCGATTCTCTTTGAGAACGTCCTGCCGAATGCGGTACCCGACGTGCCAGTAGAGCGTCACCAGCCCGGAGTCCACCGCCCGCGCCACCCCGACGCGCGCCTGCAGGATCAACCCCCGCACGTCGGCCAGCAACACGGTGGGCCCTTGGGCGGGCAAGACGGTTACGCCAGTTCGCTTGGTTGATGTTCGTTTCGTCATGGCCTGTACTCCACGGGGTGGACGCTGCCGGCACGCCCCGCGCGCCGTACATCCTCTTCCGTCACCCGCCGCTGGCCGGTAACGCATTCGTGAATCAGCGACTTGCGGTAGGCGGTGATGGTGGCGATCTGGGCTTCGATTTGTGCCGCGAGTCTGCGAAACTCGCCGTCTGTTTTCTGCACGTGGGCAACGATGGCTTGCTGCTCAGGCAGAGGTGGGACGGGTATCGTGAGGTAGTTATATTTCGCGGCACTGATATTCTGGATAGTGGCTTGCGTGAAAATCAGGTTCTTCCACGCTTCGTAGGCGAGCGTCTTGGTGAATAGGTAGAGGAATTGCGCGTCGAGTTTCCACGGAAGCGTCCGGGCACGAATGAGGTAGCCTGCAAAACAAGCCACTCCGCTGTAGTTACGAAACATGAATGTCTTGCCAACTGTCGCTCCGCTCCGTGCGAACAGGACATCGTCAGGTTGAAGCAGCGCCCCGCGAGCAACTTCCCACGGCAAGGAACGAAACGTGTCATCCCGAAGCGTTCCGTCGTCGTCGAAGTCCGTTATCCGCAAGTATCGAGGCAAGTCACGATCTTCGAGTTCGGCTGCCTCGTTCAACCCATAGGTCAACGGCTCGCGCAGTAGTCGTTTGAGACATAGAGGCGACCAGTGCTGCGGGATTGCGCTAAGCCAGTCCTGCCCCGATGGCCGTGTTTGAACGTTGGGCTTTAGGCCGAGAGTGAGCGCACGCGTGATGATTGACTTGCGCAAGGCGTCGAGGGTTTCGAGTTGGTGGCGTTTCGCGGCCACCGCCGCATCAATCGCCGCACAACTCGCATCCAGGTACGCCGCGATGCGCTGTTGCTCGGGCAGTGGCGGCAGAGACACTTGAAGGGTGTTGAAGTCCTTGTCGTCCACGGCAGGATAACCAACGCCTTTCGCTGTGGCCTCAAAGTATTGCCGAGCGCCTTCGGAAATGAGGGCGTAATAGGCGAACTTTGGCGACAGCTTCGCCTCGCTCGGTTGCACGACATTGAAGCCGGTCGAACAAACAAAGTGCTCTTGGACATCAGGCACGAAAGCGACCGCTTGAAGATTCGGCCTGACCGACGAGATCACGGTGCTGTTTTTGGCAACGCGCCGTCTGGCGCGTGAGGGGGCGTCTTCGTAGCGCAAACGCTCAATGGCACTTGGGTCAACGATGCCGTGGTAATCCACGTTCGAGATTTCGAGATAATCGAACTCGTAGTCAGGGTCGGTGCTCGTTGGCAACGCCGACAAATTAACGCCAGTCACATCCTTCAGGCGGTCGGTTTTCCAATCTGAGGGCAAGCGATTCATGAGTTTGCCAGCCCCTCCAACATCTTCTCCGCGTTTTTCTCCAACTGCCAGAACTCCGACAGCAACTCCTTGGCGGGCGTGGGCGCTTGGTAGCGGTAGAAGTATTTGTTTGGCAGAATTTCGTAGCCAAGCTGCGGTCTGTCTTCCCAACGGATGATAGGCTTGGCGATTTCCCGTTTGAGGAACGCCACGATGTCCTGACCGTGCGGGATGTATTCGTCGTCCTTCACATAGTACCGGTGCGTCCATTCGACGGAGAGAATTTCCGGACGGTCACCCAGGGCCGCTTTGAGTTTCTTCGCGGCGCTGTCGGCCGTCTTGAGGACGAACTCCACGGTCTTCTCTTTGTTGTCCGTCTTCACGCGCACGCGGAAGGTGAGGTCGCTGTCATGGAACGTCTGCTCCTTGGCGAGGTTGGCGGCGGCGAACGCTTTCTCGTAAGGCTCCGTGATGATGGCCGGCTGGTCGTTCTCGTTAGTCTGCCAAAAGACTACCTTAACCTTATGGAATGCGAAATCCTCCTTGCGGAAAAACTTCACGTGCTCATCGTCAAAACCGAGTTTCCAGCCTTTGTGGTAGCGTTCCTCAATCCATTGCCGGTGAGCGTCAGTCATCCGGTTGCGCTTAAAGCTGAAAGCTTTTGGCTCTTTCTCGAACTGCTGGCGGGCGTCAATGAGCATCACCCTTCCACGGTGGCTGGCTGTCTTCTCGTTTCGCAGCAGCCAGATGTAGGTGAAGATGCCGGTGTTGTAGAACAACTGGTCGGGCAGCATGACGATGGCGTCAAGCCAGTCGTGTTCCAGAATCCAGCGGCGGATTTCGCTTTCGCCCGATCCGCAGTCGCCATTGGAGAGCGGCGAGCCGTTGAAGATGATGGCAATGCGGCTGCCACCATCTTCAGGCGCTTTCATCTTGGCCAGCATGGTTTGCAGGAAGAGCAATGCGCCATCATCAACCGCAGGCATGCCGGCTTGGTAGCGGGTCTTCTCCAACTTCCGCGCCTCCGCCTCGTAACCGTCCTTGCCGCCCCAGGTGACGCCGAAGGGCGGGTTGCTGAGCATGCGGTTGAAGCGGTATTTGCTTTCTGGAAGCTGGTCGCCCAACTCTTTGCTGTGCGGGTCGTGGGGAATAAGCGAGTTGCCGAGGAAGACCTTAGCCTGCTGATCGTTCTTGATGAGGAGGTCGGCTTGACAGACGGCGTAGTTCGTCGGAGAGATTTCCTGGCCATGGACGGTCAGGAACTTCTCGACGCGCTCCTTTTCCTCCGGCGTGGCGGCGCGGTCGAGCAGGTGCTCCTTAGTGACGGACAACATGCCGCCCGTGCCGCCAGCGGGG
>JGI1358J11329_10002663_pt1 | contig 13662 bp, 11 predicted proteins | sample Subgroupgradi54m_FD_11329 | JGI IMG/M metagenome (IMG submission 11329)
TTCCCCTTGGCCCCCTCATCATTTTGCAAATCCGTTGTAAGCGGTGGCTTCACTTTCGACAACGCTTCGTTCACGATCGGATCCTGCGCCTGCCATTTTGTTTCTCCGAGCAAATCGGCAAAACGGCCAATATCAAAAGCGCTGGGTGTTAATTGAATTTCAAAATGAGCCTCTAAATCTTTCGTTTCCTTGGGAATCTGATCCACGTTCCAACGCACGGTTCTCGTCGACGCATCATAACTCACGCTTCCCGCATCCGCCGTGGTACGCGCACTCCAAGCGACTATTTTTGGAAGTTGTGCGCTCACCACCAACCCTTCCAACGCGTGAAGCGTTTTGTGTAGGTGCCAGGTCATCTGATAGGCAGTCGTCTTCAGAGCGACGGGTGGCAGTGGTCCAAATCCCACGGGCGCGCCTTCTTCCGTAAAGTAACGCGCCTCGGCCTGCACATCCGCATCACTGCGATAATGAAGGTTGATCGGTTGCGCGTGAACCAAACGATGGACGTTCGTCCCGCCCACACCAAAAACTTCCCCTTCCACCGTGATGCGAATCAGCGCATCTTTTGTGCCGCTCGCAGCAGGCAGAGTGGGGAGCGTGAGCTCGATCGTCCCTTCAGCCTGCGGCTCAAAATCCAAAAGCGCCGGCAATTGTTTCTTCCCATAACGCAACGTTTGCACTCGAGCCTTGGTGGTGGATGCCCCCTGCGTCGCGTCATCCAATTTGGACCAATCCAAAAGAGACGTGCCTGTGGCGGAACGACCGTCCACGATCGTTTCAAACCCGAGCGTGAGCGTCACTCCTTTTAGTCGTTCCGGGCTGGTATTTTGATACCCGAGCGTCACGCGAAGCGGTTCTTGCTGCCCGATCGTATGATCCGTGTCCGAACCATTGGCCACCAATCGAATGCTCAAATCACCGGCGACCACCGGCACTCGACCCTCTGTTCTCTCTGCCACCACAAATCCTCCTCGCGCATCGCGGTGACCCGTCTCTAACAAAAATGTCTCTTCACCGGAAACATCAGAAGTAAAAGATCCGCTGATGGAAACGGTGGATGAAGCTCCCGGGGCAAGAGGTTCGAGTGGCAGAAACAAATCATGAGTAAGAACCGTGACAACCGAACTCGTCGCGGCACTCACCACAAATCCCGATGGGAGATGGACATGTGTCATGAGACCGGAAAGCGTCTGCTTCCCTTGATTGACTACATGGTACGTGATGGGAATAACGTCGCCTGACAAAACTTTTGGAGGAAGTTCGACCGCTCCTTTCAACACGCTGTCTTGATAGGTGATCGCTTGCGTGGCTAAAAATTCAAAATCTCGAGGAAAGCCGGATGGACGATAGTTTCCAATGGCTTGCAGGGCGCTCTGCGTATCCAAAGCTCCGGTAAACACGCCGCGAACGGTGATGGATCCATGACCAGCAACCGGCACAAGACCCAATTTCCAGATCGGGAGCGACGCGTCCGTAGGTTTTGGATCAAATGACGCCACAACAAAATCCGGCGGCAAACCAAGACGAACATCGGCTTCCGTCAATGCATGTTTATCTTTGTTCGACCAGACAATCGTGTAGGTTTCTTCACGACCAAGCGTGATGCGTTCCGGGCCTTGAATCGTAAGTTGCAAACCGCTCCCTCGGAATTCTCGCAAAGGTTGTAAGAGAAAAAATCCAGCCCAAGCCGCCAAACCCACGACGACGACGAGACTCACGAATCCAAAAAAAATCCACGGCCAACGGTTACGTTGACCTCTCTCCAGCGTCCCTAAATCTGGCAGACGACCATTCCCTTCGGCATAAATAGTTCGCAGACTTTTTTCCATCTCTGCCGCACGGTCGTTGCGACGATGACGACGGAAAAGGTGAGGGTGATGTTTACTGAGCTTGGACATAATTTGTATCGAATAAACTTGCCATCACCTGATCGCGATCCCAGCGACGATCCAGATCTATCACCTTCGAAACATCCGTATCATTCACCGTTTCGTTTGACCACGCGACATTCCAAGGACGAGGCAATGTCACTCGAGAATGAATTTGCCGCTCTGATTTTCCCGACTGGCTGGTTAAGAGAAGAACATAGGCGGCGCGAGCCTTTTTTACCTGTGAGGCTTCTGACGGATTCCCTATCTCGCGAGCTAAATCAAAAACGGTAAAAGGCAAGCGATACGTAATGGTGATGGTTGATGTTTTACCGGGAGGAAGCTGAATCCAACCGCCAAAAACCGTGCGTCCCCATTCTTCTGTGGCTGTGAGACCGGAAGCGAGCGTTTCCTCATGCGTCACGAGCTCGCTCACATCTTGATCAACCGCATCTTGAGGCAAGGGGTGCTTGAACAATGTCTCCGCAGGAGGTTGGTAGCCGGACGCCTTAAGAAGTTTGGAACCGCGCGGAACATACACGCGCAGATATTCCACATTGTTCACCCCGCGAAACAACTCTCCCTTTTGCCCGGTGTGTCGCCGCGTCAATGTCACCTGATCAATGATGGATCCGTCCTCACTAATTTTGGCTTCATGCTCCACCTCTTCTGCGATGACGCCGTCCGTCTTTTGACCGGCGATATTAGCTTCAATCAAGGAGAGTGTATCTCCGACGACCGGCTTCATCTCCCCGCGCCATTGAAAACGATGGGCTAACTGGTCCTCTTCCGGATCGGTCAAAGAGATTTGAACGTCCTTTGTTTCAAGCGCATCGGAAATGAGCGCCAGATACTTTGGCCAGTCATCATGCGAACTTTGCTTGAGGCGTTCGACGATCTTTGGCATCAGATCCCCAATAAATTTTTTCGGTTGGTTGGTAGTTTTATCGTACTCAAGCTCCACGGCTTTTTGTGTTTCCAACATAAAATTTTCCGCGGTGATGAGCTTGCCATACTCCGGCATATCAATGGGACCGGTAAGCTGCAAAATTTTTTCCATGAGATTCGCGTTCACGGCAATCACGCCGTCCAAAGACGGTTGCCCGGCCTGACTCCAAAACCAACGAATTTTTTTGGCGCTTGCGGGAAAATCCGGAAACCAATTTGCATCTTGGAGCTCCCAGCGCGAGGCTACGAGTTGCAAAGGCTTTGGAGGAACCACGCGCGCCAACAGTTGATCCCGAAAATCATACGGCCCTCCTCCCGGCACAAAAACTTTTTTGATCTCTCCGCGATCAAACGTCACCTCGGCTAAAGAACCCATAAATCCCCCTGTGGGACGAAGTTCCGTGTTATTTTGAAACACGAACAAATAGGTGTGTGGCCGCTCGTGGCCGATCCCCGCCAACATCAATTGGGTCATCACGTGGAGCTCTCGCATGGATACCTCGCTCGAAACCAAAGCGTCGCGTAACTGATTTGCCTGTGGACGCGCCTTTTCCGGCACACTCTCCATATCAATGCGACCGATCGATTGCACGGCGCGTTCGAGCGGAGTTTGCGCCGCCTCCAGATAGGTTAAAAACGTGAGCAGACGATCGTCGGGGTATCGGGTGGGCTCTTCCAAAGCCTGTGTCAGTCCTTGTGAGAGCAAGCGTCCGGCCTGCACCGCCTCGTCGCCCGTTTGTAAAAACGCTCGGGCGTTTTGATACAGAGATCTCGTCTCGGGCAAAAGCTGGGCCAACGCCAACACGGAAGTATTAATATTGGAGAGAGCCTTATCCGCGGCCTGAAATCGTTTAGAGGCTTGGTGCCACGCATCAAGTTGACTTGCGCCACTCGAGTGAGCCGCGGCCTGAATTTCTACGAGCGCGGCGCGACTCTGATCGTCGAGTTCTCGAACGGATGAATGAAGATTGCGAGTCAAAGACACAGCTCCGGCCGGTACAGACACAATCATCAGCAATATGATAAAACCGGCCATCACCCGCCCCACATGCAGCCGAGGAATAAGTTCCGGCGGAGCCCACGATGACGGTTCCGGCAGAACATCTTTACGAAAATGCGAAACGTCACGAAAATACGAAAAACAAACTGAAATCAAACGAGCGGTCCAACCATACACCTCATAAAAAGCCCGATCCGCATCCGAAGGAGTAAATTGATTATGAAGCGTAGAGCGTATAGCGTTTAGCGTAGAGCGTGGGGCATTCAGATCTAAACGCTCACCGCTATACGCTAAATGCTCCCCCGACCGCTCCCCCTTAGTTTCCCACCGAATAAACGGGGCGCGCATCTTTGACCACAAGCCATATCGCTCCGCAAAAGCCACATCCGCATCGTGCGGAGTGAACTGATCTAAAAAAAGACGCGGGTCAACCCGATCGAGATATAAATCTTTTGTATGAGCCACCATGTCCTCCAATGAAGGAGGAACATCATATGGAGCGACCCAGTCTCGGATCGATGGACCGATAAATTCGGACGGAGGCGGACTTGGGTGTTCGATCGTTCCTTCGAGCGACAACACATGTGCGCTCGCCTCGTGAGGACCGTGGTGAATGGGGACGCGCTTGGCCAACCTCGCTTTGATCCCCTGCTCTGCCTGTCGCGCGAGTGAATGATCAAATGATTGGATGCGATCACGGGCCACCGTAGTGGCGTCCATGATTTTTTTTGATCGAGGCTTGTGAGTACGTTGCCGTCGAGCCACGGAAATCGTCATCCCCGGCTGTTCGATCACCGAAGCGAGTTGCCCCTCGAGCATGGAGGGTGATGAAGTGATTTTTTTGCGAATGCGGGTTGTTTTTTTAGATACGGGAACAGACTTCCTTTCACCTTTAGGTTTGATGGATTTCTTTCGAGGGGAACGAAGCGGGATTTTTGGCATGAGAGGGAGAAAGACTGCGTTCGTAGGTTTCGAGGGTGCGTGCAGCCACCTCGGACCATTGATAACGGCTCTTCACGATCAATTGCGCACGACCGGCCGCGACTCGAGCTTGGTCATACGAACCGAGAAGCGTATCAACAGCCCGTATCATATCATTTACGTCGCCGTTTCGAAAGAAAAAAACACCTTCCTTTGGCAAAACCTCCGGCAAACAGGTTGAGTCGCTCGAAACCACAGGGCAACCGAATGACAAAGCCTCAAGTGGCGGTAGACCAAACCCCTCATGAGAGGAAGGAAACACGAACGCGGTCGCCTGCGACAAAAAGGCGGCGAGCTCCGCGTCTGTGACTCGACCGGTGAACGTCACGCGAGGCAAATTCTTCTGTTTGACAGAGGCGATGTGTCGCGCCATGAACACATCTTCTTCCCCGGCGATGACCAAAGAGAGTTCCGGATGATATTCGGCAATGACCTGCCATGCATCCAGCAAAAGATCGAGACGTTTGTGCGGATACGCGCTGCCAATGTATAGGAGGTAGGCTGTAGGTTGTAGGTTGTAGCGGGACAGAATGAATGAGTCTGGGGTGGGAAAATCCGTCAGACCTTCGGAGGTGATGGTGATGCGGGATGACGGAACGCGATAAAATTCTTGCAATTCTTGCGCGACGAATTTTGTGGGCACGAGAGTGTGACGAGCGCGCGAAATTGTGTGATGGATGAGCCCGCGATAGGCATAATATTTAACCAACGCATACGCGGGATGACGTGTGGAAATTTTCCTGCTGAATGGTTGGCGACGCAGGAGAAGATCGTGGATCGTTAAAACGTACGGACCGCGATAAAAAAATGGTGCGTTCCAATGCGGGAAGTGAACCAGATCCACACGCGCCTCGCGAAAAAATTTTGGCATCTCAATCTGTTCGCGCCATCCGTACCACGGAATATCCACGGCGATGTGTTCAACATTTGTTTGACCGAGGAATGGCGATGTATCAGGATTTCGCATCAACAAAACAAATTGATGTTGCGGCGCTTGCGCAATCATGGCGCGCGTAAGTTCTTCGACATAACGCCCAATCCCCCGCGTCACAAGCGGCCCCATCATGCGAGCGTCAATGGCGATTCTCATACCAGCATTAAAACACAAAATCACCAGAACACAAGAATAACGTCAAACAGAAAAAAACATGCGTACTTTGTTCCCTCTTGGCTTTCTTGTTGTTTTCCATTAGGATGGTCGCACTTCCGGATGAGTCCGTGGTCGGGGTGTAGCTCAGTTGGCTAGAGCATCTGCTTTGGGAGCAGAGGGTCGCAGGTTCAAGTCCTGTCACCCCGACCATGCACTCATCAATGTTATGATCAAACACGTCTGGTTCGATTTCAGTGAAACGCTCGCTTCTCTCATCAAAGAAAAAAATGATCAACTTCGCTATGCTACTTATAGCGAGGTAACTCACAAACCGATCACGCCAGCGTTGATTGCTGAATACGAAAATTTGTATCAAAAAAATAGTCACAGCAACGCTGCCATTTTTCGATCGTTAGGACTGTCGGCAAATTATTGGTCTGATCGAGTCAATTTGATCGCTCCGCATGAACTGTACAAACTCATGGATGATCGGATTCCAAAAATATTACAAGAAATAAAAGTCCTCATTCCCATCTCGATCTTTTCCAATATCAAAGTTGATCGTATATTGCCGGCTCTTGGTATTGATCCATCATGGTTCATCCATATATTGAGCGCAAGTATGATCAAAGAACCAAAACCGGCACTGGAAGGTTTTTATAAAATGATTGAATTGAGCGGGCTGCCCCCACAAGAAATCCTCTACATCGGTGATCATGTAGAAAAAGACATCCGACCGGCAAAACAGGTAGGGATTCAAACAGGGCTCCTCTGGAGCCAATCCTCTGAAGCAGATTATTGTTTTAAAACATTCCCGGATATCTTTTCATTTTTGCAAAAACAATAACTTGGCTTTTCAGCCTATCTTGTTTAGGATGAAGGGAAGAGATAATGAGCTCTCTATGACCATGCCTTTAACGCCTGAATTAGAGCCAAAGGATGTAAACGAAACGGATTTATATCCGATTGTTAATGCCTCTCTCCGGCAACGGTATGATCGCATTGCCGCCTGTTGGAATACCGATGCGTATGAGGGAACGCGACGTGATGATCTGATCGAAGAACTCGTTCGTGTGGGACAGGTGGAAGATCATCAAACAATTTTGGAAGCCATGTGTGGAACGGGTATTTTGGCTCGCAGCATTCGACAACGTTTTCCACGCGTCCAAATGTACGTGCTGGATTTCAGTCGCGGCATGCTCAACATGATTCCGGAAGGCATGGTCAAAGTGCAGGCGTCCGTCATCGCCATGCCGTTTCCCGATCAGGTCTTTCATCGAGTCTTTTTACGCTCCGGCATTTACGATCTCCCAAAACGATTGCAACTCAAAGCGCTCTACGAGATGAAGCGCATCCTCACGGAAAAAGGTATGCTCATTTTGCAAACCTACTACACAACGCCAACCACAAAAGAAGCTTTAAACAACATTGTAAATATCAAAGACCTCGCTTCCGGCCAATACGAAGACATGGGCCGAGAATATCCGCGATACTTTGCCCTGCGCGAAGAACTTGAAGCGTGGTTGGAAGAAGCGGGATTTGCCGTGGAAACAATCCGCACGTTTGAGGGGGCCATTCGCTATCTCAAAACAAAAGAGATGATGGAATTAGGCAAAGATTTATGGGTGGAATACATGAACGATCTGCCACAACAGACAAAAGAAGAGATCAAATTGCGATCCGAACCGGACGGCAGCCTCACCTACAATTTTCCCGGTATTATTTATCGTTTAACACCTTCATCCCTATGACCTTTGAAGAATACCAAAAATCCTCTCGCCGCACGGCCATTTATCCCAATACGGGGAAAAATATTATTTATCCGGTTTTGGGGTTGACGAGCGAGGCGGGCGAGGTGGCGGACAAACTGAAAAAGATTTTACGCGATCACGATGGGGTGATTGATGAAGCAAAAAAACAGGAACTCGCAAAAGAGCTGGGCGATGTATTGTGGTATGTGGCGCAAATCGCGACGGAAATCGGATTGCCTCTGGAAGAAGTGGCGGCAATGAATATCGAAAAATTGATGTCTCGTTTTGAGCGCGGGAAATTGTCGGGAAGCGGAGATAATCGATAATAAAAAAACCGTCCCAGAAAAAACTGAAACGGCGGAGGTGATGAAAGGGCGAATCGGACTCTACAACCCTGCGTCCGTGAGGGGCTCCATGCGGAACATCCACGGATCCTCACCCTCGATCGTGCTGCCGAGGTCGGCGAGCGGGATCGTTGCGACGTAGCGGAAAGGGCCATCCTCCAACCCCTCACGCGACACTGGAGGGGATGGAACAAAGAGCGGCGGAACCTCGTGCCGATAAAGATCGGCCACGAACCGACCCCCCACAACCTCTCCTTCCTCGACGAACACGATGTTGTAGAGGACGATCACGGCACGAGCGTCCGCATCCCAGAAGAAGACGCTCTGCGGATCCCACGGACAGCTGGTGGTGCAACGTGCCGCCGCGCACTCGTCAGCGGTCTCGATGATGAGCGGCTCGCGGTCGATGATGGCGACGGTCCTGGGAGTTGAGATCTCACGCACGACCTCCTCGAACATGAAGCGCGCCATACCCCTCATCTGCGACATCACGAACCCGATCGTGGGGATCATCCGAGGAAGTCCGACGAACCCCGCCAAGACCATGATCAGGGCCAACCATCGACGGTTCATCATGTTCATCTCCTCTGCGGTGAGGGGTGGGTTGCCCGAGAAGGGCGGAAGGTGCGAATCCTGTTTCAGGATAAAGGACACGTTAGGCCAAGCCAATATGATGGTCAAGGATTGCCAAAAATAGATTAACTTTATAAACTGAACCTCACACGCGGGTGTCGTATAATGGCCATTACCACAGGTTTCCAACCTGTTGACAGGGGTTCGATTCCCCTCACCCGCTCCAAACATAAAACACCCTTTAAGGGGTGTTTTATGTTTGGAGCGAGGCTCGCCCCTTGCAGGGGCGGCCCGCTCCACAATAAAAGTTACCGAAGGTATCATAGGAATCATGTTCCTCACCTATATTCTTCTGAGCCTGAAAGACCATCGAACTTACGTCGGGTATACCAATAACTTGAACGAGAGATTGGCTCGTCACAATTCTGGTCAGGTTACAGCGACGCAACATCGTCGTCCGCTTAAATTATTGTTTCATGAAGAGCTTCCCACGATGCAGGAAGCGAAAAAACGAGAGTTATATTGGAAGAGTGGGGCAGGAAGACGGAAATTGAAAAAATTTTTTGAAGAGAGGACACGTTATCAATGATTTATTTCATACCTCAATCTCCTTGTCATACTCCCCCGCTTTCTCCCAAGCCAATTCCCACGCAACTTTCAGCGCATCCACAATTTCTTTGCTCTCCAACAAAAATCCAAACTTTTCTTTGAATGACATGACGGAAAATTTATTGTCATACAAATAAATCTCGGGTGAGAAATCAAATTTCGTTGCAGGGATGAGACGAACCTGACGCAAATATTTTCCCGCTTCTCTTTTGCATTGTTTTCCATACTCCGTATCCGGAATAATCCCACGACCGGGAATTCCTCGACGTGTTCGTTCTGCATAATAGCGATCAGCATAATCCCCCAGCTCCTCGGTCAGGTCTCGTAAGGACGCATAGACGCGCAAACCCTCCTCCTTGTTCTGACAGTGCAAACTGTCTTCATATAATTCTTTAATACCTTCGATGCCCTGCACATATTTGATGATGGGCTTTGTGCGCTTTTGTACGTATCGCTTAGCCAATTCTGACTGAAAGAGTTTTGCTCTCTCAATCGTTATTTCGATCTGCTTTTTTTGCTCCTCCAAATTTTGGAGCAACTGACGCGGATCATCTACCCCATAGGATAATTTTCCACGATACCGACTCTTGCTGATCAACTTCCTCTGTGCAAGCGATTCCAAAATGTTGTAACACGTTGTCCGATTAACTTTGGCCAAAGCCGCAACAGGGGTCACCACGGATTGTCCTAATTCCAAAACCGCCTCATAGACACGGGCTTCTTCGTGAGACAGCCCAACATCACGCAATGTATTGGAAAAGGCTTGATCCATAAAATTCAAAACTGATCTTAGTCTAGCCTAAAAATAATTTTGTGTCAAGTTTATAGCACAAAATATATTTTTTTAGCTTATTTAAGCCTAAATATTTGACTTTTATACTTGACAAAAGTATGTAAAACTGTTATAAACATAAACATCTAATAAACTAAAAAATATTTTTCTTCACTTATGAAAAAGAAACTTATTGGGCTCATGACAATCTTGGTTGTGATTATGGGTGCCGGCTGCCTAACTTCACCGCAAGGTCAGAACACTCAATCCCCCATCAAAATGGGTTGGATCGGTCCACTCACCGGAGAAGCATCCTCGCTAGGAAATGATGCTTTTAAAGCCGCTCAAATGGCGGTAGAAGAAGTGAATGCCGATGGAGGTATTCATGGACGTACATTAGAGCTCATAGCGGAGGACGGGAAATGCCATCCAAAAGATGCATCACTGGCCGCAAATAAACTTATCATGATTGATAAAGTTACAACCCTGCAAACGGTTTGCTCCGGCGAAACCATGTCCGTTGCTCCAATCGCGGAATCAAATCGAATCGTCGTGATCTCAAACTGTGCCGCCGTACCCGCCGTGACTGATGCCGGAGATTATATTTTTCGTACCTATCCTTCGGCCGTCTACCAAGGGAAATTCTCTGCGGATTATGTGTATCAAAAATTTGGCAAACGAAAAGTGGCCACCCTTTCCATCATCAATGATTACGGAGTTGGGATAACCAAATCTTTTGAAACCAGCTTCAAACAACTTGGGGGAACGGTCGTAGCTTCCGAACAGTTCACTCAAGATTCGAGAGATCTCAGAAGTCAGTTGCTAAAAATAAAAAATAGCGGCGCGGAGCTCATTTATCTTGTGGCGTATCCTGATACGTATCCCGTTGCATTTAAGCAGGCCAAAGATTTAGATGTAAATTTACCAACCTTAAGTCCCGATTCGCTGGATGATACAAAGGCCTATGCTTCCAGCTTCGCTAATGGCGCGCTCTATACCGTTCCAGGCTTTGAAACGAACGATGCATGGAAAGCAAAACTCACTGCACGTGGAGGAAATGCAAGCTCCTGTGCTCCCCGAAGTTACGATAACGTAAAGCTCTTGGCCGATATTATGAAGCAAACAGGTGAGGATGCGACAAAAATTAAAGACGCTCTCTATCAAATAAAAAATTTTCCTGGCGCAGGCGGACCGATCACTTTTGATCAAAATGGCGATCCGGCAAATGCAACCTATAACGTCATGGTCATCAAAGATGGGAAGGCGAAAATTGTAAAATAAAACTCTCAACCAAAGGAGGCGGACATGGAACGTATCAGGCCTGACCAGCTTCCGGAGGAGTTTGAGATTCGTCGGAACGGCTACGTCATGCGCGGATGGGATTTTTCCCGAGAGGAACTTGCGGCGGCGATCAACGAGGGCCGGATGCTGAATCCGACGTTCGAAGGTATGGGCAACTATTGCATGCACAACTGCAATTATTGCTTTACCGAGCGGGACAATAGCCCTGACGGACACAAACGAAGGCTCGCAACCGAACTGCCAATTCGTGATCGGCTGCGCATCATTCGTGAAGCGGCTGCGCTCGGCGCCAGAACCATGAACTTTGTGGGCGCGGGCGAACCGACCGCGGATAAACACTTCTGGAAATTGGTCGAATGTGTGGCCGATCTCAAGATGGTGCCGATCGTCTTCACGGAAGCATCTCGCCGTCTGACGGACCGAAAATTCGTCGAGCGTCTCTACGGACTTGACGCGACGGTCGTCATCAAGATGAACTCTCTCTGGAATCGGGAGTATCAGAACCGGGTTGTTGCTGGTGATACTGGAAGCGTGTCGTCAAACTATTTCGGTCGCCGAAACATGGCTCTCGAAATTTGTCGACAAGTCGGCTTCGCGAGCCATACTCCGACGCGTCTGGGGTTCGACACCATCGTCACCCGTCAGAACCGAGATGAGATGCCGCACTTGCACCGATATGCGCGGGACAACAACATCTTCCTTGAGGCCAAAGGCTTTCTGCGGACCGGTCGAGCGCGAGAAAGCCGGGTTGATGACCTGACGGTCACGGAGATGAACGAGGTCTGGCAAGAACTCTGCGTGATTGATGCGCAGGAGTACGGCATAAAACGGAGAAGTGGCTTTCCCTTTGGGGGAGGCGTGCCGTGCAACCTCCGTTCGGTGGGTTTTCACATTAGCATCGAAGGAAAAGTGTTCCGATGCGACGGACAAGAAACTCCGATCGGAGACCTGCGTCTGGAATCTTTGGCCGAGGTGTGGCACCGCGTCCGTCACATCGACCAAAACATTCGTGGTGGCTGCCCTCCGCGCGAGCGCTTCTGGAAAATTCACCCATCAACGATCAAGTCGCCTCACCGGTTACCGATCCTTCGCTAACCCCATCGCATTCCAACTCATCGGAATGCGATTTTTTATTTTTCCAAATTTTTCTACATCGGCAGCCAAAGTTTTATCAACACCAGATACATCACCCCCCACAAAATATTCGTAATGAGTGCATCCACGGCAAACCAGGCATCATGCTTTAACCCAAACCAACCGTGACCTTCGAGAGGCATCACAATCAACCCGCTAAATAACAACAAAATAATCGACCAAGCTAAAATTGGGAGAATCTTAAACGGTGCCCAACCCCACTGAACTCCCACGGCGAACAAGATGCCGGACAACGTGGAAAGAATGAGGTGGATTAAGATGCCGATCAAATGAGCTTCGCGACGACTAAGAACGCGACCAAACATGGTGGATGGATCAAGTTCCCGGATAAAATTTTTGGCAGCAAAACGCGGAGCAATATGAGAGAAAAGAAGCAGGATCGCTCCTGCGGCAAGGCCTGCATAGGCACCGATCATGATCATAGAAAAATTATTTGACGGGCAGCGGACCGCGCACCACTTTTGTGACGCCGGGAAATTTGAGCAGCGTCGTTTCAATCACCGGATCCACCATAGCCCGCACATAAGATACGCCGGCCCATGCGTTTTGATCCATGCCCAATTCCACATAGGCCGTTCCATTCTTGAACGAAAAATTTATGAGATCCAATTCCGTATCAAGGCGCGTTGCTTGTTTCAAATGAAACAATAGCACGGCCAAGGTTGCCTGGATGGGAGTACGGGTCTCAACCGTTGTCACGGATTGAACTTTGAGCCAGGCGGCCGGCGACGGCGTCGGAGCATCTCCATTGATCTCCTTGGTTACGGCAGTGCGCCATGCCTCCCAATCGCTTGGCATCCAAAGTTTGATCACGCTCGTTTTAGACGGAAAACGCACGGGAATAATGAGTTTGTTCACGACCTCCCCGTCACGCGCAGAAAATTCGAACAACATCAAAGAACCGGTCGGTGATGATGGAAGGGATGTAAAGAAAGAACGCAATTCAAACGTCGAAGCTCGATCCACATCCGGGTTCGGTGCTTTGGCCATCACATTTCCCTTTTCCATGGCATGGCCCTGCGCATCAAAAAGTGTCCACGAAAATTGATTTTCAAACGCTCTTGCCGTGCCCGTCACCATCAGAGGATTTGTCAGCAAAATATTTTGATACCCTTGGTCAACACAGATCAAATTGTTTTCCCCGCAAATCATCCCATTCGGTGTTGGACGAGTGTTCGTGGACTTTGGTTCTGGAGTGGGAGATGGAACAGGCGCGGGTGGAGAGACGGGCGGCAAAACATTTGGAGGATTGGAAGCGGCTGGACCCGG
>JGI1358J11329_10002668_pt1 | contig 13646 bp, 12 predicted proteins | sample Subgroupgradi54m_FD_11329 | JGI IMG/M metagenome (IMG submission 11329)
CGCTGCCGCCAAAATTCAATGCAAAACGGATCAGAAACGAAAGCTGTCTGAGCCCGGCCTCATCGGGCGAGTTCTTTCGTTTCCCGTTTTGCATTGAATTTTGGCGGGTACCCCGAAGGGGCAGCGTCTTGCGGTCGCCTTTCTTTGGTTACTTTCTTTGGCGAAGCAAAGAAAGTAACTTGCCGCCGGGGCAACCCCCCGGCACCTGCCCACGAAGCTCAGTGTCAAGCGACCAGCGCATACGACGCATTAAGCCTGCGGCTAATACGTTGCCCTACAAGTTCTACGAGTTCTTCGTGGCACCAACACCCTCCGCTCCTGGCGGTAAGCAATGTATCTACTCGGCAATGACGGCACCCGAATCAATCCGCATTGCCCTCAATAAAATCAGAAAACAGCATCGGCCTTGATCTGCATCAAGGTTTTGCCGATTCGGTTTGGCTAGCATGCAAGGGCGATGAATCAGCCCGCCCACCCACAGCCGCTTACACCGTCGATTGAATTCGACGGCGATCTGATGCGCCGGCTGGATCGGCCGGGGCCGCGCTATACCTCGTATCCGACAGCGGATCGCTTTTCCGGTGCTTTTGGCGCAGCGCATTACCGCGACGCGGTGGCGATGCGCAACCGGCTCGGCGCGCGGCGCGCGCTGTCGCTCTATGTGCATCTGCCGTTTTGCAGTACGGTGTGCTACTACTGCGCTTGCAACAAGATCATCACGCGCGATCCGGAACGGCTGGCCACGTATCTGGATTTTCTGCTGCAGGAGATTCGTCTGCACAGCGCCCTGTTCACCCGCGCCCGTTATGTCGAACAATTGCACTGGGGCGGCGGCACCCCGACCGCACTGAGCGACGTGCAGATCACACGTTTGATGCAGGGCTTGCGCCAGCATTTTCAACTGGCTCCGGACACGCTCGGCGAATATTCGATTGAAATCGACCCGCGCACCGTGGACGCGGACCGTATCGCGCTGCTGCGCGCACTGGGTTTCAATCGCTTGAGTCTGGGCGTGCAGGATTTCGACCCGGCCGTGCAACAGGCCGTCAACCGCATCCAGTCAAACAGCGTGACGCGCGCGGCTGTCGATGCGGCGCGCAACAATGATTTCCGTTCCGTCTCGATCGACTTGATCTACGGCCTGCCGCAGCAAACCGTGCGTTCCTTCAATCAGACGCTGAATCATGTGATTGCACTCAATCCGGATCGGATTGCGATTTACAACTACGCCCATCTGCCGCATCTGTTCAAGACGCAACGGCGCATCGACGCTGCCGCGCTGCCCACGCCGGCAACGAAGCTCGATATCCTGGCGCAGTGCATCGAGCGACTGGTCGCTGCGGGTTATGTCTATATCGGCATGGATCACTTCGCCAAACCACACGACGATCTCGCCATCGCGCAACGCCAGGGCCGCTTGCATCGCAACTTTCAGGGCTACTCGACGCACGCCGATTGCGATCTGATCGGTCTGGGCGTATCGGCCATCGGCGCGATCGGCCCCAGCTACAGTCAGAATGAAAAAAACCTGGATGCCTACTATGCGCACCTGGCAGCGGGGCAACTGCCGATCCAGCGCGGCATCGCCCTGACCATGGATGACCTGCTGCGCCGCACGGTGATTCACAGCCTGATGTGCCAGGCCGAACTGAGTATGAGTGCGGTCGAACAAGCCTACCCAATCACTTTCGCAGAATATTTCGCCACTGAGATGCAGGCACTCGAAGCATTGGAACGGGAAGACCTGATCACGCTCGAACCCGACTGGATCAACGTCACCCTCAAAGGCCGCCTGCTGATACGCAATATCGCCATGGTGTTTGATCGCCACCTGCAACAACCGACGTCATTACGGTATTCGAAGACGATTTGATGACCATGAAGGCACCAGACAAAAAACAATCGCCCAGCACAGCTGAGTCACTGAGGTAAGTCAGATCACACTCATCTGCCTCACCAATCTGCCACACTCATCCGAATAATGATTTACCGAACTCGCCCCGACCATTACAATTTACGCACGGTGAGGGGTGGGTAGATACATCACGTAAAAGTCAGTTGCATTTTTCCATCGACCCCTTCTGTTGCATGACAGCACACTCCGGCGATCCACCATAGCCGAGGATGCAGACAGCATTGCACAGGCACCCAGCGGGCCGCACGCGCTCTGTCAGAGCTGTTCGGATTCCTGCTGCTACACGCATCCATGAAGAATGACGCAACCACGATATTGCATCGGGTCAGCGTTGGTATTGGTGCGCATCCGGGAGACCATCTCCCGAATGCGTGATCTGATGTTCTTGAATTTTGCAGCGGGCAGGGGGAGTTTTGATGGATAGTCTTTCCAGCGCAGTAGAACAAGAAATTTCACAAGAAACTCGCCGAAAAGTTCGGCAAACAGCTCGGCAAACATCTCAACAAACAGCACCGCAAATCACAACGCCGCGTATTTCCGCGCAGTCGGCGTCCTTCACAGCCGCCGATCTGATTATTTCCACCCTCCACGATATCGGTGTCGAATATGTATTCGGCGTGCCCGGCGGTGCGATCGAACCGTTGTATGACGCGCTCGCGCGCAGTGCGCGGCGCGGCGGCCCGAAAGCGGTAGTGGCGCGGCACGAAGCGGGCGCCGCCTTCATGGCCGACGGCTACGCGCGCGAAACCGGCAAGATCGGCGTCTGCATTGCCACCTCCGGCCCCGGCGCAACCAACCTGATGACCGGCGTCGCCTGTGCCTATGAAACCCATGTGCCCCTGCTGGTGCTCACCGGCCAACCGGTGCTGCCTTCGTTCGGCAAACGCGCGTTGCAGGAATCGGGCTGCATCGGCGTCAACACGCTCGGCATGTTTCGCCACTGCACGCGCTACAACTCATTCGTCTCCCATATCGATCAAGTCGAAAACAAATTGCTCAACGCTCTGATGCGCGCGCAGCAAACGCCCGCAGGCCCGGCGCACCTTTCGATCCCGGTGGATATTCTGCGCGGCATCCCCACGCAGAACGCGGAGACTTCCTATGACATGGACATGCTGTTCAGAAAAAAACCGTCGCTGGTGGACGAATATGCCGTGCAGTCCCTGCTGGCAGAACTCGGCGATGCACGGCGTCTTGTTTTCCTGATCGGCAATGGCTGCGCCGAAGCCATCGAAGCACTGATGAAACTGGTCGATCTGACCCAGGCCGTTTTTGTCACCACCCCCGACGGCAAAGGGCTGATCAACCCGCGTCATCCCGCCTATCGCGGCGTATTCGGTTTCGGCGGACACGCTAGTGCCGACGCCTTGTTGCGCAGCTTGCCCGATCTGATTCTGGCGTTCGGTACGGGCTTTGGCGAATTTGCCAGTGGCGGCTGGAGCACAAATCTGCTCAACAACAAGCTGATTCACATCGACAGCTACGAAGAAAACCTGATGCGCTCGCCGATGGCTCGGCTGCATGTGCGTGGCCGGATTCGCTCCGTCTGCGAACGTCTGGTCAAACTGCTGGAAGGCGATTCCCGCAACGCCTATCACCTGCTCGAAGTGGGCCGCGCCAAACAAGAACGCCTCGAAGGCATGTTCCAGTCGCCCGAAGGCTTTCATTCCGATGCCACCCCGATCAAACCGCAGCGGTTGATGAAAGAACTGTCCGAACGCTTCCCGCCCAACACACGCTTCGTCGCCGACGCCGGCAACAGCATGGTGTGGTCGGTGCATTACCTGCAACCCCTCAACCGCCGCGCCTTGCGCACGCCAAAGCAAGTCGTCCCCAACGCCCGCGCAGACCGCCGCTCCGGCACCGCCAACTGGCTGCGCGTCACCATGGATTTCGCCCCCATGGGCTGGGCCATCGGCTGCGCCGTCGGGCTGGCGCACGGCAACCCGCAAGACCCCGTTGTGTGCATCACTGGTGACGGCGCCTATCTGATGAGCGGCCAGGAAATCACCGTCGCCGCGCAACAGGAACTACCAGTGATTTTCGTGATTCTCAACGACAGCGCCTACGGCATGGTCATGCACGGCCAGCGCCTGGCCGGTGCGGAACAGATCGGTTTCGAACTGCCGCAGGTGGACTTCAGCAAGATGGCTGCCGCCATGGGCATCCCCAGCCACGTCATCAACGGCCCGGAAGATTTCGATCAACTGGATTTCGCCACCATCCTGCGCCGCAAAGGGCCCACCCTGCTCGACGTACGCATCGACCGCGAAGAAGTGCCGCCGATGAAGGTGCGCATGAAAACGCTGGGAACGGTGAAGTAACCCTTAGGACTTACACAAATTGAAACCGGATTACATAGCTACCTCAGCTCCCTCATCCCTAGCCCTTAACTCCCAAGGGAGCTCCGATTTGCTACGCGCTAAAGCGCGTGCAAAGTCGTATGTCCCGAAGGGAGAAGGGAACTTAAAGCCCCTCTCCCTCCGGGAGAGGGGTTGGGGTGAGGGAACAGCGTCAACCATTGCGTAAATCCTAACCATGAAAAAACTATCAGGAAAGACTGCTCTCATCACGGGTGGCAGTAGCGGGATCGGCCTGGCCACGGCCAAACTCTTTTTGGAGCACGGTGCGCGTGTGGTCATCACGGGGCGCGACGCTACAGCGTTGGAGCAAGCGCGCAACGAACTGGGCAACGACGTCCTGGCTCTCCAGAGTGACGCGAGCAAAATGGCCGACATCGAAACACTGATGACCACTATCAAGGAGCACTGGGGCCGGATGGATATTTTGTTCGTCAATGCAGCCGTCACGAGGCCCGCGCCGTTCGAACTGGTGACGGAAGCGCAGTTCGATGAAGCTTTGGCGGTGAACTTCAAGGGCGTCTTCTTCACCGTGCAGAAAGCCCTGCCGCTGCTGGCGCCAGGCGCGTCCGTCATCCTGACCACGTCGATCGCCAACCAGATGGGCTCGCCCAACTTCAGCGTGTACGGTGCTTGCAAGGCCGCGCTGCGTTCGCTGGTGCAAACCTTGGGACTGGAGTTGATCGACAGGGGAATTCGCACCAATGCCATCAGCCCTGGCCCGATCACAACGCCCCTGTGGGGCAAGTTCGGCTTGCCCGAAGCTGCCGAGCAAGCAGTGAAGGCGGAAGCCCAGCGCAAGTCGCCAGCCAAACGCTTCGGCGAGTCCGATGAGATTGCGAGGGTGGCGCTGTTCCTGGCTTGCGAGGATGCATCTTACGTCGTCGGCCATGAGATCGTTGTCGATGGCGGAATGAGTTTGCTATGAGCGACGACACGAAGACTGAAACCGTGCTCACACGTATCTGGCTCGAAGAGCCCGAGCCAAACAACCCCTTCGCCACGCGTGCGGCCTACTGCCATGGCTATGATGTCTATGGCGAAATGCTCGGGCAAGCGCGGTGGGTGGAGATGTTGTACCTGCTGATGCGCGGCGAACGTCCGACAACCGCACAGGCGAATCTGCTCGAAATGCTGGCCGTGGCAATTGCCAATCCCGGGCCGCGTGACCCAGCCATCCATGCGGCCATGTGTGGCGCGGTCGGCGGCTCACCGGCAGCCTCCTGCCTGATGGCGGCACTCGGGGTCGGTGCGGGGCATCTCTCCGGCAGCAGAGAAGTGTTTCTGGCGATGGAAGCCTGGAGCCAATGCGCAACCGATCTCGACGCATGGCAACGCCACCTCACTACGCCACCCGTCGCAACTGCATCCATCTGGCCCACACCGGAACATCCTTCAGGTTTCGATCCGCATGGGATGAGCACGGCAAGCACTGTCAAACAAACGCTTTCCTGTCTCGCAAAAATAAGCCCCGGGCCGCTCCTGCCCTGGCTGCAAAAAAATCTGTCCGCACTGGAAACCTTTACCGGTCTTCCCTTGGCCATGTCCGGTGTAGCTGCGGCGGTTTTCACCGAACTTGGTTTCACACCGGCACAAGGAGAAATGCTGCACTTACTACTGCGCCTGCCGGGCGCCGCAGCACATGCGCTGGAACAGTCCCAGTCTGGTCACAAAAAATTTCCTTTCTTTTCCATTGAATTGGAAAACGATCCTGCACAGAAAGCGATGCCATGAACGGCCCTGAATTGTTGCAACAAAGTGTCGGCCACTTGAAGAGTCGCATGGGCAAATTCTTTCCCGGTGAGCGTACAGTTTTTCGCGGACATGATCTGCATGTCGAGCTCAAGGACATGGATTGGATCGAGCTCTATATCTTTGGCATTACAGGCCGGCACTTCTCACCGGAACAACTCCGCCTGATGCATGCTATCTGGACCCATACCAGTTATCCGGATGCCCGTATTTGGAATAATCGCGTGGCAGCGTTGGCGGGAACCACACGCAGCACCGGCACTTTGGGTACGTCTGCGGCTCTGGCTGTTTCGGAGGCATCAATCTATGGCGGAGGCATTCTCGTTCGGGCGATAGATTTCTTTATCCGTACCCGGAAGCGGTTGGAAATCGGTGGGAACTTGATCGATTGCATCCATGAAGAATTGAATGCGCATCGCGGCATAGCCGGATACGGCAGGCCTCTTGTTAATGGCGATGAGCGTATTCAGCCCATGTTGGCGCTGGCTAAGAGCCTGGAATTGGACCAAGGACCGTACATGCAGCTAGCATTTTCTATTGAAGAAACATTACTCGCTGGGCGATGGCGGATGAAAATGAACTACGCTGCCTTGGTTTCCGCACTTGGAGCGGATATCGGATTGACTCCACGAGAGTTTCACTTGTTTATGTTTCCTGTATTTCTGGCAGGAATGCAGCCTTGTTTTATCGAAGCCGCAGAGCACCCCGAAGGGACATTATTTCCTTTGGCGTGCGCCGACATTCTTTACCAAGGAGCGCACAAACGTCGATGGCAAGCCGCCATTGAGATGCCCCCGCCGATTCCCATGTGGAATCTTTCTCAAGCGACTAACCCACCCAACGCAGTGCATCACTCAGAAGCAGAACATGGATATCACCCCCAGCACCCACTATCACCCGTTCCCGGTCAAACTGATCAACCGGGTCGTGCGCACCCTTAATGCCATTGGCTTGGCAAAGATTGATCTGTCCGAATCGGCACTGATCGCTGCCGCACAAAAGCAGACCGGCCTCACGCGCTTTGGCGACGAGAGTTTTCTGCCACCACTGCGCAGGCTGCTGCAATCGCTGGCAGAAGAAGCGCAACTCAACCCGATGGGCCGTCTGTATGCCAAGGCCAATACGATTGACTCGCTGAAGAACCGCCTCTGGGCCAATGCCTGTTTCGAAGCGCACCCGGAAATCCGCCAGCGCAAAATCGTTGCGCCCATCATCATCATTGGCCCGCATCGTTCCGGGACCACGCGTATGCAACGCATGCTGGCGGCCGATTCACGTCTGCAACATCTGAAAACCTGGGAAGGTTTCAACCCGGCCCCGCGTCTGGATCGCCCCGATCAGGGCAAAGCAGCCCGCTACGCCGAAGTCAAAAAAGCGTTGCGCCAAGGCCCCAACTTTTATCCCGGCGCATTCGTCGCGCATCCGATGGATGCCGCTTGGGCCGAGGAAGAAATGCTGCTGCTGAATCACTCGTTCTGCGGCTTCTCAGTACTCGGTGCCTACAACATTCCGGGGTATTACGAATGGTTCCTCAACCATGACAAGACCGATGCCTATCGCCATATGGCAGACCTGATGAAATTGATTTCATGGTCGCGCGGCGATGCCGAGGACAAACCCTGGGTGCTGAAAAACCCGCAACACATGCTCGATCTGGATGTGCTGCTGAAAGTTTTCCCCGATGCGAAACTGGTGTTCACCCACCGCGACCCCTTGAAAACCGTCGGCTCGGTGATGTCCTTGATGTGGATGTACGCGGTACAGCACACCGATGTTCCCTGCCGGGGCAAGGTCAAAGATGTCTGGCTGGATTTTTGCGAACGCATGGCACGCCGCTGCATTCGACACCGCGAGACGATTCCGGCAAGCCAGCAACTGGATGTGTACTACGAAGAAATGAATCGCGACTGGCGTTCCACCATGCGACGGATTTACGATTTCAGCGGCATCGAATTCACCGCCGAGGCAGAACAGGCTTTAGGTGATTGGCTCGCCACCAGCGAAAGCGAAAACCGCCACAGCGGCCATCGTTATGCGCTGGAAGATTTCGGCACCACGGCCGAAGCCGTCGATGCGCGCCTGATGTTTGCGCGTCAACACTACGCCATTCCCTACGAGAGCAGATAAGCATGCAGCAACTTGCACAACGTTTGTATTAGAAAACGCCATGGATACCAAACCCAGTAGTCACTACCACCCGCCGCAAGTCAAAAAATTCAACCGGATCAGACGCTGTCTGAACGCTGTCGGCCTGGCAAAGATTGACCTGTCAGAGGCATCGCTGTTAGCAACGGCACGACAGGAGACTGGTCTCGATTGCTTCGGCGACGAAAGCTTTCTGCCGTCACTAAGGATGCTTCTAAAATGTCTCGAGACCGAGGCTCAGCTCAATCCTTTTGGCCGCCAAGTCCAAAGAACCCGCATCCTCCGCTCGCTCAAAAACCGGCTCTGGGCCAATGCCTGCTTTGAAGCACACCCTGAAATCCTGCAACGCAAAATCGTCGCGCCGATCATCATCGTCGGCCCCGGCCGTTCTGGGACAACACGCCTGCAGCGCATGCTGACCACTGACACACGTTTGCAGCACCTCAAAGCATGGGAAGGTTTCAACCCTGCCCCACATTTGGAATCTCCCGATTTCGGCAAAACGATCCGACGCATCGAGGCCAAGGCACTTCTCGAAAAAGTGCGACACCTGAATCCAGGGGCATACGCAGCACATCCAATGGATGCCGATTGGGCTGAAGAAGAAATCCTGCTGCTCGATCATTCTTTTTGCAGCCTGCAGGCATTTGCCTTTCGCGACTATTACGACTGGCTTCTCAACGACGACAGAACGACTGCCTATCGTTACATGGCGGATTTAATTAAATTGATTTCCTGGTCGCGCGGCGATGCTGAGGGCAAGCGCTGGGTCATGAAAACACCTCAGTTCATGCTTGACCTCGATGTTCTGATGAGCACTTTCCCTGATGCACAGATCGTGTTTACCCATAGAGACCCCCTGAAGACAGTTCCTTCCATGATGTCGCTGATGTGGAATTTTGCTGTGCTCAATACTGATCATTCCTGCCGCACTCGCATCAAGGACGTTTGGCTTGACCTATGCGAAAAAATGGCGCAGCGCTCCATGGAAGCACGCGGATCCATACCGGCGGCGCAACAATTGGATGTTTACTACGAGGAGATGAATAACAACTGGCGCGAAACCATGCAACGGATTTACAACTTCAGTGGCATCGAATTCACGCCTGCTGCGGAAAGCGCAATGAATCAGTGGCTCACTCATAGTGAAAAAGAAAACCGGCACGGTGCTCATCGATATTTGCTTGAGGAATTTGGGCTCACCACCAGTGAAGTTGATGCGCGCATGATGTTTGCCCGTCAACGGCATGACATTCCCTATGAAAAGAGATAGCTGGCAGTTTCTGAAAATCTGACCACGACAAACCATCACCTTTACCCAATCCAACCGAAGCACAAAACTTCAATACCGAACGGAAGAGGATCCCGTCCAGGACGGGAGGAATCCACACCATGAACAGACCAGAATTATTGCAACAGCATGTCGGCCACTTGAAAAGCTGCATGGGCAAATTCTTTCCCGACGAACAACGCACAGTTTTCCGGGGCCACGATCTGCACACCGATCTCAAGGACATGGATTGGATCGAGCTCTATGTTTTCGGNATTACCGGCCGCCGCTTTTCCCCCGCACAGTTGCGTTTGTTGCACGCCCTTTGGGTATATACCAGTTATCCCGATGCACGTCTTTGGAATAATCGGGTGGCAGCACTTGCCGGCAGTTCTCGCAGTACCGGCAATCTCGGCATCGCCGCCGCGCTCGCAGTGTCAGAAGCGTCGATCTATGGGCGCGGCATCGATATCCGCGTATTCGGTTTTTTGACCAGCACGCATCAAAAAATGGAAGCAGGCGGTGAGCTGGCTGAATGCGTACTGGGTGAACTCAAATCGCAACGTTCTCTCGCCGGCTATGGTCGACCATTGACATCGTCAGATGAGCGTATCGCGCCAACAATGAAATTTGCGCAAGAGCTTGCTTTGGATAGCGGCCCCCATGTGCGCTTGGCTTTTGCAGTGGAGGAATTTCTTCTCGCAGGCCGGTGGCGGCTGGGGATGAACTACGCGAGCCTGGCTGCCGCGCTAGTGGCCGACATGGGATTCTCGAGCCGGGAATACTATCTTTGTATGTTTCCCTCCTTCCTCGCCGGCATGCAACCCTGCTTTATCGAAGCAGCGGAGCGCCCAGAGGGAACCTTGTTTCCCTTATCGTGTGCCAACATTCTTTACGAAGGGCCGGCCAGAAGACCGTGGTCTGCAGGTACTGCATGAATCCCGTTCCACTCAAACGACTGCCACCATGACCACGACAGCTACGCCTTCCGACCCCTACGCACGTTACGCCAGGATGCGTGCGACCACGCCGGTGCATTTCAATCCGGATCTGCAACTGTGGGAAATTTTCGGTTACCACGACATTCAAGCCGTGCTAGGCGACCCGGCGACGTTCTCTTCGGACATCTCGGCTTTGCAGACCATGGTGACGATGGACCCGCCGCGCCACACCCAGTTGCGCAAGCTGGTCGCGCGTGCCTTCACAAACAAGCTCATCGCAGCGCTCGAGCCGCGCGTTCGAGAGATCACCGTGAAATTGCTCGACCGCGTCGAGAACGCGGGTCGCATGGACATCATCGGCGACCTCGCGTTTCCCCTGCCAATCGCCGTCATATCGGAACTGCTGGGCCTGCCGCCCGACGACCGCAACAAGTTCAAGCAGTGGTCGATCCCCGCCATCAAGGCGGCAGAGATGGAACTGCAGGGGCAGGTGCCCGAGCCCCAATTCGTGGAAGCTGTTGCCCAACTGGAGCAATACCTGGAGGCGTTAATTGTCGAACGCAGGCGTGACCCGGGTGAAGACTTGATCAGCGGTCTGGCCACAGCAAACGTGGACAGCGAGTGTCTGACAATGCAAGAGATCACGAGCACCTGCCGGCTGCTGCTCATCGCGGGATTCGAGACCACCACCAACCTCATCGGCAACACGGCGCAACTCCTGCTCGCGCATCCTGCTAGCCTGGACGCAGTGATTGACGAGCCCGAGCTGCTCCCTTCCGCCATTGAGGAGGCCCTGCGCTATAACTCACCCTTCCAGTTCTTCCTTCGCCGCGCCACGCTTGACGTGACCATCGGTGGCCAGTCAATTCGTGCCGGGCAACGGGTGCTCACCATCAACGCCTCGGGCAATCGCGACGAAGCGGCCTTCCCCGATGCCGATCGGTTTGACGTGAGGCGCTCGCCGAATCGCCACTTGAGCTTCGGACACGGCATTCACTACTGTCTCGGCGCCGGGCTGGGACGACTTGAAGCAAAGGTGGCGCTGGAAACCCTGCTGCGCCGTTTCCCCGATGTCCGCCCGGACACTGCTGTGCGCAGCGCCGAGCCTTTATCGGCCGTCGTGCTGTATGGCTGGCGCAGCCTGCCGGTGCAGTTCCGCACTGCGGCTGCAGAACGTTCGCCTGCGATATAAACAGAGCAGATGCAGATGTGACTGCGGCCAGTGCGCTGTTCGGTTTGCGCTCTCTGCCCGTCCGATTTACAGCAGGCAAGCAGCCATCAGTAGTTGCCGTTGTAAAGAACCCCCGGGATTCACCTATCGTTGGCAATTCGCGTAAAACCCGGGCCTGATAATGAAGTAAGTATTCTGCGGTTTCCCTGTAATCAGGGCTGCACGACTGTTGGCGTAAACCGAACAGGCAGATTGCGTAAGCCAAACAACACCTTGGACGATAACGGTTCGATGGGTTTTCTCTCATCCAATTGGATATCCGGGAAGCGCTGCAGAAGCGAGTTGATCGCTATCCTCGCTTCGATCCGGCCCAATCCGGCACCGAGACAAAAATGGATGCCATAGCCGAAACTTAGGTGGCGATTGGGTGAGCGTGTAATGTCGAAGCGGTCGGGGTCGGGAAACGCCGCCGCGTCGCGATTGCCTGATGCATTGAAGACCACGACCCGTTGTTCGGCTCGAATCAATTGACCCCCTAGTTCCATATCGCGGGTGGCGATCCGGGCGAAGAATTGGGAAGGCGTACGATAACGGAGTACTTCCTCGATGGCTGACGGCAGCAACTCTGGTTCGGCACGAAGCCGCGCCAGCGAGTCGGGATGTTCAAGTAACAGATGCATGGCATTACCAATCAAATTGGCAGTTGTCTCGTGACCAGCAATTAGCAGCCCCCGGCAGGTGCTGGTAATTTCTTGCAGCGTAAGGTGCTCACCATCTATGTTGGCTGTGGTTAAACCGCTGATCAGATCGTCGCTCGGTTGCCGCTGGCGTTCAGCAACGACGGCTTCCAAATATTGCATGATCTCGTCAACCGCTTGCAATAAGTGGGGTTTTGGTGCTTGCCCCTGAAATGCCAGTTCCAGGATTTGAACTAATGCATCGGACCAGCCCTTGAATTTATCTTGATCCGATAGAGACACACCCAGCAATTCGGCAATGACCGTGATCGGCAAAAGAAAAGCGAAATCGGTGATGATGTCCATCTGGCCCATGTGGGCGACTCGATCCAGCAGTTCATTAGTGATCGTGTGGATGCGCGGTTCCAGAGCGGCCACGGTCTTGGTGGTAAAGGCACGGGAGATCAGCTTGCGTAGTTGGGTGTGGCGGGGCGGATCCATGGTCCCCATCGTTTGCATTTTCGACTTCATGGCCGTACTGTGAATTTCCGACGAAAACGTCACGGGATCGCCCAGCACAGTCTGGATATCGTGGTAGCCATACACTTCCCATACTTGGCGCTCTGGATTGAAGAACACCGGCGCAGTGGCGCGCATCTTGGCATAGTGCGTGTAGGGGTCTAAACGCATATCGAGGATAGTCATGGCGAGTAATTTCTGGGCTGAGTCAGTTGAACAATGAGCGCCCTACATAAGTTGAACAAGGCCTGTTCGTGGACATGCTTAACAACCTTGATGAACTGGCCGAGGACAAGCTGCGGGTGCTCGCAGAGGCGCAGCGAATAGTGCTGACATTCGATCGTCCGCATTTGCTGCGGGCCTTGGCCAGCTACGGTTCTATGGCGACCAAGAAGCGGGTGGCGGGGTGGCTGCATGGCTGAGTTTTTGCACGAGTATCAACGTGCGTGGCTTTCATAAGGAATCGCATATCGTTTCCGCACGAACATCATGGTGGCATCCACTTGTTGATCCGTGATGCCAAAATCAGTCACATCGTAAAGGTGGTTGCCGCTGTGACTTCGTTCACGCTGGCTCCCGATGAGCCAGGTTTCCATCTTCTGTTCAACTGCAGATGTAAAAGGCAAGTCGATGAACCGATAGATGCGCTGCATCACGGCGCGCCAATCCTGATTGGTTTCGTCGTAATAGACATCCAGTTGTTGCGCAGCCGGCGTACGTTCACGCATCTGGATGCACCGAGATGCCGCCTGCACGCAGAAATCCAGCCAGGTATTTCTGATCTGTGCGCGGCACGAGGCGTTGGTATGCTGAACTGCAAAACGCCACGCAAGCGACAGCATTGACCCCACTGTCTTGATCGGGTCGCGGTGGGGAAATACCAGCTTTGCATCCGG
>JGI1358J11329_10002669_pt1 | contig 13644 bp, 12 predicted proteins | sample Subgroupgradi54m_FD_11329 | JGI IMG/M metagenome (IMG submission 11329)
ACCCGGCAGGGTTTTCAATTTCATTCGATTTTCAAGAAGAATCTGAAATCCGCGATTCGGACCATTAACGAAAAATTGGGGACCACCTTGGGCGCATGCGGTGACAATGTGAGAAATGTTTTAGGATGCCCCGCACCATCACTTGAGCGAACAAAATTAAAGGTTTATGAATATACAAAATCTATTTCCGATCAATTTTTATCCAAAGCCGGTACTTATCATGAAATTTGGTTGAATGGTGAAAAAGTAGAAGACCTTACGAAAAAAAAACCGGAAGAAATTGAGCCAATTTACGGAAAGCTTTATCTTCCAAGAAAATTTAAAATTGCCCTGGCATTTCCCGAAGATAACTGTGTTGATGTTTATACCAACGACATCGGTATTGTTCCTGAGATTAAAAAGGGTCAAGTGACTGGTTTCAATATATTAGCGGGCGGCGGTCTCGGCATGTCGCACGGAGCGAAAGACACTTTTCCGCGACTGGCGGATCCTTTGTGCTTTGTGAAACCCGATGAAATTTTAGAAATTACCAAAGCGATTGTATTCGTTCAGCGCGATTACGGCGACCGTAAAAGCCGAAAACATGCCCGAATGAAGTATTTGATTCATGACCGAGGACTTGCTTGGTTCCGGGAAGAAGTTGAGAAGCGGTTTGGTAAAAAATTAGAGGCGGTTCATTCCATTCAGTGGAAAGGTTTTGAAGATCATTTGGGGTGGAAGGAACAAGGAGACGGCCGATGGTATTTTGGTGTTTCCATTGAGAATGGAAGAATCAAAGATGAGGGAAAGAATCGTTTGAAGTCCGGCCTTCAGGAGGCGATCAAGCGGTTTGAGACACCGATTTATCTAACGGCGACTCAGGATTTGCTGATTTCAAACATCAAGGAAAATCAAAAACAAGAGTTGGAACAAATTCTAATTTCTCATGGTATTGCTCTTCCAAACCAATTATCCATGATTCAAAAAAATTCGATGTCTTGCCCAGCGCTTCCGACCTGCGGTCTTGCCATCACGGAATCTGAACGGCTGCTTCCTTCTTTAATTGACCAATTTGAAAAAGTATTGAATGAATTGGGTTTGGTGAACGATCGGATTACCTTGCGTATGACCGGCTGCCCAAACGGTTGCGCCCGTCCCTATTCATCTGAAATCGGCCTGGTCGGCCGGGCGGTGGGGACCTATAATGTTTATCTGGGTGGTAACTTGGATGGGACCCGTTTAAACCAACTTTTTGCGGAAAATATTCCGGAGAAAGAAATCGTAAAACAGTTGATTTCAGTTTTTAAATTGTATAAGTTTCAACGGAATAACGGAGAAGAATTCGGCAATTTTTGTCATCGGATCGGCATTTCTCGGCTTCGGGAACTGGTAACGAATTCAAATTAAGTCAGGAGGAGTATTATGGATAATCAATCGTTTGATATCGGAATAGGAAAATCGGCAACTTCTGAGCGAAGTTTTCTTTCGCAGGTATTTTTTTGGATGTCGATGGGATTGGCATTGACGGGTATTGTTGCCGGTTGGATGGCGATGAATCCGAGTTTGGTTGTTGCTTTTGCCAGAAACACCGGTCTTTTCGTGATCTTGGCATTGGTACAACTAGGCATTGTTTTTTGGCTTTCAAGCCAAGTCATGCGGTTGAGCATTACGGCCGCCACGACCGGATTTAGCATTTACGCCACCCTCAATGGGATTTTATTTTCGAGCATTTTTCTGATTTATACCGGAACCTCCATTGCTTCCACATTTTTAGTGACTTCCGGGATGTTCGCTGCAGTGAGTGTCTATGGATTTACGACAAAGCGAGACCTGACCTCAATCGGAAGTTTTGCGTTTATGGCATTAATCGGGATCATTCTCGCTTCTTTGGTGAATTGGTTTTTAAAAAGCGAAGCGTTCTATTGGGTCATTACCTATGTAGGAATTGCGGTGTTTACCGCCCTCACGGCCTATGATGTTCAGAAGCTCAAATCCATTCATCGCCAGGGGTTTCAGTCGGCGGAATTAATCAAGAAGGCCGCGTTGCTGGGCGCGCTGGCTCTTTATCTTGATTTTATTAACCTGTTTCTCCTGCTTTTAAGGGTTGTGGGGCGCAGGCGATAAGCTTGAAATAATGCTTGAACTGGGGAAAGGCTTTATTTAAAATTATCTACAAAGCAGGTAATCGAGTTCAATGAACAAGGTTTAGATTAACTTAGCCGCAAGTTTTAGATATTAGAACTTGCGGTTTTTTATTGGAGGCTCGGAATTAAAATGGCAAAAGGAGCGGTTAAGTGGTTTAGCAATCAAAAGGGTTATGGTTTTATTACTCCCGAATCTTCTGACAAGGAAGTGTTCGTTCATTATTCGGCCGTTCAAGGTGACGGATATAAAACTCTGGCCGAAGGTGACAAGGTGGAATTTGATATTACCAATGGTCCGAAAGGTGAACAAGCTACCAACGTTTGCAAAATAGCCGGTTAATATTTTTCTGCTTTTAAGGAGATTGATCTTTTGCCGTATAGTCTTTTAGTTGAGCGTTTCCAATCGTGTTAGTCAGCCACTGAAGCCACTGCTTACCACGTTCAGCTTCAGGTACTCCGCTCGAGACTTTTTGGCGGATTTTTTGGACAGCCAAATATTTGCGGAGCATTTCTTCGAAATCGCGCGGACGCCCCTTGAAATTTCGCCAAATCCAATCTTGATAAAAAGGCAGGGTGAATTGGCCGTTTACCGCAAATAACTTTTCAATTTCTGCTTTTATTTCTTCGTCCGATACTTTAATCCCTTGTCGTTTTGCTTCGCGGCCGATGATAAGGGTTTGCCAAGTTAAGGCGTGGAGTTGATCATAAGTGGGCGGTTCCGATTCGGAGTCAGACTTTTTCTGAACACGGGTCAGAAGTTCGTAAAACTGCAGGGTCATCGTAAATTCTTTTTTCGTGATTTTTTTGCCCCGAATAGAACCTGCATAAGGAGATGATAATAGAGTGGAAATGCCGAGCGTACCGATGCCCCACGCTATAAATGAGAGCACGATAATCCAAATGATCATTTTGATGTTTTGACGGTAAAATTTAAGCATGTGCTTATTATAGCGAACATTCTTATTCCCGCAATTCCTAAATCGCGTTTACCCCGTTAGAAAGCGTTCTTAAATTATAATTTTTGGGATACTTCATAACATTGTTCTTTATATTTTTATCGTCAGATTACAAAATAGACAATTATTTTCTAACGGGGTTTACTCTTGTTTTCAAAAGGACTTATGTTATAATGACCGCCAATTAACATTAACTTAAAAACTCCTGTGAAATTTCTTAAAACCTCCATAGTTGTTCTGTTTATTTTAAGTTTTTCAAGCGCCGCGCTCTCTCTATACCTTTCCAATATTCGCGAAAATGAAAAAGAAAAACGGATTTACCTGGAAGGGGTAAAGACTGATCTTGAAGGACGTCTTGCCACCTTGGAATCAGATAAAGCCCAGCTTTCCAATAAAGTGACTCAACTGGAATCCGACAACAAGGCTCTGGGAAAAAAACTAAAACAGGAGCAAGATGCTAGACAGCAGGCATTGCGGCTTGTTTCAGAAAAAGACGCCGATTTAGAAAACCTTCGCGGCGAGGCCAGCCAGGCTCAATTTGCGTTCAAAGATGCTCAAAAAAGAAATCAAGAATTGGAACGAATTCTAGATGAGCTTGAAGCCCGCATGCGCCAAATTGAAGGTCAAAATGAATTACCCAGCTCTGAGGTAGGCTACCTCGAAGTCAAGCCGGTTGTTTCGGAAGAAGCGGTTAAGAAAGATGGGGTAGGTCAGTCTTTGACAGAAGAAAAAACAAATCAAGCCCCTGATATCACCTTCAAACCGCTTACCAATTTACCGGAACCACCAAAAAAACGCGGCTTCTTTCCTTTTCTCAGTTCATCCGATAACAAAAAACCAGATTCAAAAGTTCAGGAAACAAAACCAATTCTGAATCAAGTTGTTCCGGTTGAAACTATGCCAAAGGTTAAAGCTGTTTCACAAGCCGTTGATCAAGCTCAACAAGAACCAGTTCAAGTTAAAGCTCAAGCTATTAAAGAACCAGTTCAAAAAACTGATCAGACAATTGCCGCCGGAAACGTACTTCTGGTAAACCGAAAGTATAACTTTGTTGTGGTCAATTTAGGATCCCGCCAAAGCTTGAATCTCAATGATACTGTCAGTATTCAGCAGGAGGGAAGCGAAATTGCAAAAGCAAGAGTTGAAAAAGTCTACGATGATTATAGTGCCGCCTACATCGTTGAAGAACAAAGTGACCATCCGATTGCCGAAGGCAATGCGGTTGCTCGAGTTTAAAAACCGTATTGGCGCTATCTTTATCCCCCTCATGGTTGGCTTGATATTGATATGTCTTGCGTTTGTTTTGGCGATTCAAACCCTTGAATTATTGCGTTATCTCCGGGTTACGGAATGAGAATATCGATCGTAATTTTTTTCCTTTTTCTGATTTTTGGAACCCGTTATCTTTTGGCTGAAAATACAGGATCCGATGTTTCTGGGCGGATCACGCGTTTAATTGGACAGGTTGATGAACTGGAGAAAAAACAGCAGCAAATATTGCTTACCGAAAATAAACTTATTGAAGAAATTAAAAACTTAAAAATTCAGGCCCGGCACTAATGCAGTCCGTTAAAATGATTTTACTTCTTCTTATTTTTCTTTCCCTTTCGCCGGTATTAAAAGCCGAAGAATCGTCCCCAGCCTTGCGTGATGTCAGTCAAAAATTATTGCTTCTTGAATCTAAAGTGAGCCGCCTCAGCGCTTCTCAAGAGCAAATCGTTCAGAAGCATGAACAAATCAGTCAAGAATTGGATAGTTTGCGCATTTGGATCAGGCGTCACCGCAATTAATCTCATCAGGACTGTGAATTAAAAATGAATCGTCTTCAGTCACATCCTGCTTCAAAGATCCAAGGTGAATATTCTGCGCCCGGAGATAAATCAATTTCTCACCGGCTTGCCATGCTTGGTTCCTTGGCGGAGGGAACCAGTCAGTTTTCTCATTTCCTTTATTCGGATGATTGTAAACAAACCATTGAAGCGTTTAAGGCCATGGGTGTTTCGTTCCAGCAGAAACAAACAGCCGAAGGGGATACGCTTGTCATAAATGGTGTTGGATTAAAGGGTTTGAGTGCGCCAAAAAAAGAACTCGACTTAGGTAATTCCGGCACAACGATGCGGCTTTTACTCGGAATTTTGGCTGGTCAGTTATTTGAAGCACATCTTACGGGTGATGCGTCTTTATCGCGCCGTCCGATGCGTCGAGTCACAAAACCACTTCGGGAAATGGGAGCCATCATCATAGGCGCTGACGATGCCAACTACGCGCCGCTTCAGATAAAAGGCGGGAAGTTAAAAGGGATCAGCTGGAAAAATGAAATTGCCAGCGCCCAAGTTAAATCGGCAATTTTATTGGCCGGTCTTTTTGCCGAGGGTGATACGTCTGTCGAGGAATTTTTTTCTTCCCGCGATCATACCGAACGTTTACTGATCATTTTTAAAGCTCCGTTTAAGAAAATGAATTCAAAGTTAATCATTCGAAAAACAGAAAAACTTTCAGCGGTTCAATTCCGGGTTCCCGGCGACATATCTTCCGCCGCTTTTTTTATCGCCGCCGCCTTAATTGTTCCCAATTCTGACTTGATTGTTCGTCAAGTCGGTCTCAATCCAACCAGAATTGGTTTTCTTGAAGCGCTTAAACTAATGGGCGCGGACATAAAAATAGAATTTAAAAAAGATCAAGGAGAGCCTATTGGTGATATACACGTCAAGTCAAGCCGCTTAAAAGCCATTAAGCTTAATCAAAATTGGATTCCAAAGCTCATTGATGAACTTCCGATTTTGATGATTTTGTGTGCTCTGGCCGACGGAACCAGTGTGATCGAAGGCGCTGAAGAATTGCGGATCAAAGAAACAGATCGCATTCATTCGATGGTCGCCGGCTTAAATGCCGTTGGCGGAAAAATTGAAGAACGTCATGACGGTTGCGTGATCGAAGGCGTTAAAGGGTTTGCCGGCGGAACCATTTCCAGTTTTGGAGATCATAGAACGGCGATGAGTTTTTTGATTGCCGGATTGCGATCGAAGGAGGGAATTGTTGCCGAAGATACGGACTGCATTCAGACCTCCTATCCCGGATTTGAGAATGATTTGAAGCGCTTATCTGAGCGCTGATTTCGGAAAATAAGGTGTTTTTTACTTTCGAACCATTTGAAAAAATAAAATTGACGCAAAACGTTTATCCGATGGTATTTATCGCATAAATATACTTGACTCTTAAGAGCAGTTCCTTTAGAATACATCCACTTTTTTAAGACGTCTATCTCGTTATCTCCAATCCAAAGGAAGCTAATGGTTTTGTTAGATAAAATCCTAGGTATCTTTTCCAACGACATTGGTATCGATTTAGGAACCGCGACGACACTCGTTTATGTAAAAGGTCAGGGTGTTGTTCTGTGCGAACCATCCGTCGTTGCGATTGACCGCAACACGAATCGTATTTTAGCTGTTGGCGAAGAAGCCAAGCGAATGCTCGGCCGAACACCGGGCAATATTGTTGCCATTCGTCCCATGAAAGACGGCGTCATCGCCGATTTTGATATTACCGAAGCCATGCTTCGTTACTTCATCGGAAAAGTTCACAGAAAAAAACCTTTAGTCACTCCTCGCGTTGTCATCGCTGTTCCAAGCGGAATTACCGAAGTGGAAAAACGCGCCGTCAAAGATTCTGCCGAGCGCGCTGGCGCAAGAAGCCCTGTTTATTTAGTTGAAGAACCCATTGCCGCTGCGATTGGCGTCGGTCTTCCGATTCATGAACCCTCCGGAAATATGATCGTAGATATTGGCGGAGGAACTACTGAAATTGCCGTTATTTCACTTGCCGGAATTGTATTTGCGAAAAGTATTCGAATCGGCGGCGACGAATGCGATGAAGCGATTATCAATCACTTAAAGAAGACTTATAATCTGATGATCGGAGAACGTACGGCCGAAGAGGTAAAAATCAAAATTGGCTCTGCTTTTCCGCTCGAAGAGGAAACAACCATGGAAGTCCGCGGCAGGGACATTTTAGCCGGCCTGCCAAAAACAATTACGGTTTCGAGCGAGGAAATCAGAGAAGCCCTTTCGGAAGCCATTTCCCAAATTTTGGAAGCCATCCGCATTACGTTGGAACGAACCCCACCTGAACTTTCTGCTGATTTAATCAGCCGCGGCCTGATTTTGGCTGGGGGCGGCGCTCTTCTAAGAGGTTTGGATAAACTAATTAGCGAGGAAACCGGTCTTCCGGTTCACATTGCTGATGATCCGCTCACCGCGGTGGCGCTCGGTACGGGCCGGTATTTAAGCGATATCGGTCTCTTAAAACGTCTGTCTGTAAACACTAATAATCATAAACACTTCGAGCTTTAAGCTCTGAGGGTGGGATCAACATGTATCTCAAGCGATCCCTAATTCTCGTTAGTGCTGTCCTTTTCCCTTTATTAATCGGTGCTATTTCTCCCCAATTCGTCCAAAATGTAAGATCCCTCACCACCACCGTCACCGGTCCTTTTTTAGAGCTCCAGAATCAAGTGACCCGTTTTTTTAGGAAAGAGACCGATTATCTGCTTCAGCGGCCAAAGCTGCGCCAAGAAAACGAAACGCTTAAAACAGAAATCAAAAAACTGAAATCCGAATTGCTTGATCTGGATGAAACCAAACACGAGATATCCCGTCTTGAATCCCTTCTCAAATTAAAACAAAATTTTATTAAACGGGGAATTGCTGCTCAGGTCATTGCCCGGGACCCGTCTCATTGGACGCAGTTTATCGTGATTAATAAGGGGATTCGTGACGGCATCCGGAAAAATACGGTTTTGATCAATGCCGACGGTTTGATCGGAAAAGTGGTTGTGTCCGGAGCTTATTCAGCTCGCGCGATTTTATTGACCGATCCGGAAGCGCGTGCCAGCGCGATGAACCAACGGACAAGAGACGTCGGCTTAATCGAAGGAACCGGCTCTTTGATGTTGAAGATGACTTATTTGGATCGCCAATCGAACATTCAGGTAGGCGATATGATTATGACATCGGGGCTGGGAGGGATTTATCCGAAAGGAATCCCAATTGGCAAAGTAGAGCTTGTTGGAAATGAAAAAAATAATCTCAGTTTGTACGCTTCCGTCAGACCGTTTGTTCCATTCGCTAAATTAGAGGAAGTTTTATGCATCTCTTCACAAACAAACGGTTGATTTTGGTATTGCTGCTTTTGTTCTGGATTGAACTTTCAATCCTTCCTTTTTGTTCCATTCGCAATATTAAACCGGATTTGATTTTCATTTTTATTGCTTTTTATGCCTTTCAAATCGATTGGAAGCGTCTGGTTCCGCTGGCGTTTGTTCTGGGAATCATTCGGGACTTACTGACCAATTCTTTTTTCGGAATCGAAACAGCTTCCTTGATCGGCGGAGCCTTGCTGCTTCAATTTTTTGCCGATCAATTTTACCGAGAGAAACGCTGGGTTCAAATCTTGGGTCTTTTTTCTTTTTCCTGCTTTACGCTCTTCCTTTATTCTATTTTTGTGTTTGTGACCGAAGGCCGTTACTTGGATGAGCGGATGCTGATTAAGACTTTTTTTATCTCGGCTTATACGACAGCCGCCGGCGCGATTTTATTTCCGCTTTTTGAAAAATGGTTCAAGCGCGCTTTGTATGTCAAACAGTATGAACTGTTTTAAATCATGTTTTCTTTCCTGAAGCGTTCATTTCGGTTCCCGATCCTGCAAGGGATGATTATGGGAAGTTTTTTGCTCCTGCTCTTCGGACTTTTTCAGACCCAGTTGATCAAAGGCGGTTATTACCGAAAAGCAAGCGAGCAAAACCGGATTCGACTCATTCGAATTGAAGCCCCTCGCGGAAATATCTATGACCGCAACGGTGCTTTGCTCGCAACGAACAGGCCTGCTTATAACGTATACGCTATTCCAGAAGATTTTGATCCAAAAGATATTCTGCTTCTGAGCCGTCTGCTGAAATTACCGGAACAAAAAGTCCGCACCCGCTTGTCTCAGGCCCGGTTTACTTCATTTACGCCGGTTCTTCTGAAACAGGACGTTTCAAAAGAAATTGCAATGAAGATTGAAGAATTGCGTCCTGGGCTCGCCGGTGTTTTTATTCAAATCGGCTGTATGCGTTATTATCCGCAAGGTGAAGCGGGCGCTCATATTGTGGGTTATATCAGTAAAATTTCAAAAGAAGAATATACCCGGTTGGATCCGAGCGTTTATGCTTTCGACGGCTGGATCGGCCGTGCCGGTATTGAACGTGTTTTCGATGCTCATTTACGCGGTGAAGACGGAGGCAGGCAGCTTGAAGTCAATGCGCGCGGCGTTCCCATTCGATTGTTAAGCGAAAAAGATCCAGTTTCTGGTAAGGATCTTCATCTAACCCTGGACGCCAAATTGGAAACAGGATTCCGGCCGTTGCTTCCTAATCATAACGGCGCTATTTTAATGATGGATTTAAAAACGGGCGGAATTCTCTCGGCTGTCAGCGCGCCCGGATTTGATCCGAACATTTTTGTTTCTCCCGGCCATAGCGCAGAAAGGCTTGCTGTCATCGGTTCCAAGGCCCGCCCGCTTCTGGACCGGAGTTTTAACGGTCTATATCCGCCCGGTTCGATTTTTAAATTGGTTACCGCGATGGCGGCTCTTGAAACCGGAACCATCACGCCCCATACGACATTTAATTGTCCAGGCTATTTCAGATTCAACAGCAATTCCCGGAAATTTAAATGCTGGAATCACGAAGGACATGGCCGGGTCGATCTTTATACCGCGATTGAACGTTCGTGTAACGTATACTTTTATAATGTTGGCCGGCTTTTGGGAGAGAAAAAATTGGCGGAATATGCGCGAAAACTTGGATTTGGTTCTTCGATTCCGCTTGAACTTCCGACTGCAGGAGGCCTTGTGCCTGATGCAGAATGGAAAAGTTCGACGTACAAAGACAATTGGTATCCGGGCGATACGATTACATTTGCGATTGGTCAGAGTTATTTATTGGTCAGCCCCCTGCAAATATTGCGTTTGGTTGCGGCTGTGGCGACGGATGGAAAAATAACGGAACCCGTGCTCATTCTTGATCCGACAAAAACACGGAAGGCAAATCATAAAATTTCCATTCAATCAGATACTTTTAAAACGTTAAGACAAGGAATGCTTCAAGTGGTTAACTCGGATCGGGGAACGGGACAATTAGCCCGTATCGGTTTCACAAAACTGGCGGCTAAAACCGGGACGGCTCAAGCTCCGCCTGGTGATGCTCATGCGTGGTTTGGCGGTTTCTTCCCCTATGATGATCCGAAAATCGGGTTTGTCGTATTCGTAGAACGTGGAAAATCAGGCGGGTTCACTGCGGCCCAAATTGCAAAAAAAGCCGCTTATATTTGGAATGATCTTTATGGCACCCAAGTTCCTTAAAGATATTCATTGGCCGATCACGTTTTTGACGGTTTTATTAGCAGTGGTCGGAATATTTTCAGTTTACAGCGCTACGTTTCGGGAACTGGCGGATTACGCTCAAAAGCAGTTCATCTGGAGCTTAATCGGAGTGGTTGTATTTTTTGTTACGATCCGGCTTGGTTATCGATTTTTTTTGAATATTTCCTACACCTTTTATGTGATCACAATCGGACTTCTTCTTTGGGTTCTTTTTTTTACCGACGCCAGATCAGGTGCTAACCGTTGGATTTCGATCGGACCCTTTGCGCTTCAGCCGTCTGAATTCGCAAAAATGGCGACCGTTCTGATGCTGGCCAATTTTTTGGCTGGGCGAAATCCAGGATCAAAACATTTCAAAAATCTTGTATTGGCTGCTCTATTTGTAGGACTCCCCGCATTTTTGATTTTAAAGCAGCCTGATTTAGGTTCATGCCTTGTATTCTTTCCCATTTTGATCGCCGCACTTTTTTTATGGGGCGTTAAAATCCGTTATCTGTTTGGTTTTTTTATTTCAGGAGCCGCCAGTTTGCCATTTTTGTGGCATATGTTAAAACCCTACCAACAAAAGCGATTATTGGTTTTTTTAAATCCGTCCATTGATCCAATTGGCGCAAGTTACACGGCCATTCAATCTAAGATCGCTGTCGGTTCCGGGGGTCTATTTGGAAAAGGGTGGCTTCAGGGAACTCAGACGCAGCTTGACTTTGTGCCGGAACATCACACGGATTTTATTTTTACTGTCATCGCCGAAGAATTTGGATTCATCGGCGCATTGTTCATCATTGTTTTGTTCGCGCTTTTAATCGCTTACAGCTTTCGAATTATGAGACATACCACGGATCATCGGGCGAAATTACTTGCGGTCGGAGTCATTGGGTTTTTTTCCTTTCAGGTGATCCTCAATATTGCTATGACCATTGGCTTGGCCCCCATCACCGGGATTACACTGCCTTTCCTCAGTTACGGTGGATCTTCCTTAATTGCCACGTTTTTTGCCTTTGGGCTTCTCTCCAGTATTTATAGAGAACGCTCCATTTTTTAGCTCGCCAGTCAAAAAATCTTTATTTTTAACATAAGTCATTTATTTTAAAGGACTTAAAGTTTAATCCATCGCTTGTAATATAAGGTATTTAAGGGTATACTTTTTAAACTCTTATAAAAAGACTTGGAGACTAGCATATTCCGTCGTGAATAAGAAAAGTCCCTTCCTTAAATTCATTGCTTTCTTCGTCCTTCTTGCGTTCTGTCTAAACAGCATCTCCAGTCCATCTCTTTATGCCCAGACTCTTTTAGGAAACGTCAATCCTCATCGAATTCCGGATTTAGCAAGTCTTCATTCTCTTAAACTCCCCGAAGAACTTGGAATGGTTCAAGACCAATATTTGCCTGCGGCACCAATCAGTCAACTGGTCATTTACCTCCAAAGCGCTCATACCAATTATGATTCGGAAGTTAATACGGAAAAAATCATTGAATTTTTTCAGAAAAACTACGGCCTTAATTTGGTTCTCCTGGAAGGCGGAGAAGGGCCTTTAGATAGTCTTTTTTTTAAGTCCTTTCCGGATATTAAGCTCAAACAAAAAGTCCTGAATCAGTATCTTTCAGAAGGTGATTTATCAGGAGGCGAGATCGCGTCGATTTTAGATGAGTCGTACGATACAAAATTCCAAGGCATCGAAACTCAGGCGCTTTATGATGAAAACAAAAAAGTTTTTTTAAAAGCAGTCAATCAGGAAAAACAAATTACTGAAGTCCTTGAGCCGTACCAAAAAAGGCTGATCGGTGAAATCAACAAAAATTCAAGCCCCAGTATTCGTCAATTCTGTAAAAAAAGGTACGAATTCAAAACTGAACGGATTGATTTGATCGAATACATCAAAACGCTGCAGTCGCTTTATCAAAAAAATCCAGTTTCTAAAAATCAGGTTTCCCAGCCGTTCCAAAAATCTTTTCCGGAACTCGATCGGATCATAAAAGCAGAGTCCAATGAACTTCGTTTTAAATCAGATGATATTCAATCTGAAATGGCCCGTGTTATTAGGTCATTTCAGAAGGAAGTTCTTCCCAAACTCCCCAAAGCCGCGCAAATGGAATTAAATCAAATGATCCAAATGCAGCGCATTGGCCATCTGAGTTCCGGAATACTTGTGGATCGGATTAAAACTCTGTCCAAGGAACATAATTTCTTTTTTAAGGTTCCGCATGTTTTAAATCCTGTTGCGGAACATACAAAATCACTTTCATCTATTCAGGGAACGAAACTTTTTAATGAGCTTGAGACTCTGGAAGAACAATTATCCAGGTCCTTAGCCAAAACAAACGCAGACAAGAAATTATTTTCCGATCTTCATCAAATTGAAATTTTAGAACGGTTTTCAAAGCTTGAACTCCTTCGCAAAGATTGGCATGAGATAGAGTCCTTGTTTGATACTGTAGGGGTGAGGTCATCTCGCCCTTCTTCCGATGCGGGCGGTGGGGAAACCCCGCCCCTACGTCTTGTTGAGCTGAAACCCCTCTTCGCTCCCCATTATCAGTTCTACTCACTCGCCCTTAAGCGTGATCAAGCGATGTTTGAAAACGCCCTTAAATTCATGAGAGAGGCCAAAGCCAAGCTCACCTTAATCTCAACCGGAGGTTTCCACTCAGAAGGCATCACCCAGAAGCTGAAGAGTGAGAAAATCCCTTATATTCTGATCTCACCCAAAATAAATCAAATCAGTGACCGCACTCAGTATCTGAACGTGATGGAAGGGAAACGCTCTTACATGAAATACTTCTCTGGAAGTCTCTGGGACGCCTTGGCCCAAGACTATGTCACAAAAATTGTAGGGGCATCCCTTGTGGATACCCGCATTGGGCAAACACAAGGCTTGCCCCTACAGTTAAAGAAATGGCGCGACCGAATCATCCAAAATTCCATCGCTGAAGGCAGAATTACCCAAGCGAGTCAATATACCCGTTATGTCGATGCTTTAGTCCAAGCTTTAAGGAAAGAGTATGAGAAGGGAAGTCCGCTGAATCAAGAAGACAAAATCAGGGAAGCCCTCAAAGAAGAACTCAATTCCTATCTTTCAAATTACTTCAACCAAATCGAATCTTTAATCAAACACAGATTCAGCACCTTCTCATCCGGACTCAAAGACCTG
>JGI1358J11329_10002675_pt1 | contig 13636 bp, 12 predicted proteins | sample Subgroupgradi54m_FD_11329 | JGI IMG/M metagenome (IMG submission 11329)
CCGCTTGAGCGGCTCGCGGAGACACTGGTCGAGGGGCTCGTGAAATCCGCGACCCGTAGGGACATCCCGATTCAGATCAACCGCATCGGTTCCATGCTCACCGTCTTCTTTTCAGAGGAACCGATCCGGAACTTCGCGCAGGCCAAGGCGAGCCAGCGGGACTGGTTTGCGCGATGGGCGCAGGCCCTGCGGCAGCAGGGCATCCTGGTGCCGCCATCGCCGTTCGAGGCGCTGTTCCTCTCCACGGCGCATACCGAGGATCACGTGGCACGGTTCGTCCAGGCGTCCCGCAAGGCGCTGCGTCTCCCACCGAGGAGACGACACTAATGCGTCGGACCAACCATCGGACACTCTCCACTCGCGCGGCTCCAGAAGCGTCGGTGGCGAGGCTGTCGCTCTACATGCGTGAACTCAGGCGCCTCGGGGTGCAGCGGGTCGGGTATATCTCATCGAGACGCCTGGCCCAGCAGTTGGGCCTCACGGACGCGCAGGTGCGACGGGACCTGAGCTACTTCGGCCAGTTTGGGACCAGCGGCCGAGGCTATGAGGTGCGGCAGCTCCACGACCGGCTGACCTCGATCCTGGGTGTCGCCGAGCGGCCGTGGAATGTCGCGCTGGCTGGGGTCGGGAATCTCGGTTCGGCGCTCCTCGCCTACCGAGGATTTCGGGAGCGCGGATTTCTCTTTCGCGTCGTCGTGGATGCGGATCCGCAAAAAGTCGGACGGTCCCTCCAGGGATTAGCCGTGACCCCGGCCCACGAGCTGACCGAGCTGGTGAAGAAGCACGACATCCACATCGGGCTCATCGCCGTCCCTGTGGAATCGGCCCAGGAGGTGTGCAACCAGTTGGTGGCAGGCGGGGTGCGGGCCATCGTCAACTTCGCGCCGGTCCATCTCGAGGTTCCTCCGTCGGTCTGGCTGCGGGCGGTGGATTTGGCCACGGAGCTGGAGAGCCTCGCCTTCTACCTCGCACGAGCCGTGAAAGACTCATGAAAGAAGACAAGCGGTTTTTTGTTCAGCGCCTCTTCACGGCGATTGCCCCTCGATACGATTGGTTCAACCGGCTGGCGAGCTGCGGGCTCGACCAACGGTGGCGGAAGGAAGCCCTCATCCTCGGCGGGATCCAGCCTGGCCAGCGGGTCCTCGATGTCTGCTCGGGAACCGGTGACCTCGCGATCCTCGTCGCCAAACGCCAGAACGGGAGTACCGCGGTCGTCGGCATCGATATGAATCGGGAGATGCTCGCGTACGCGCAGCACAAACAGCGCTCGCAGCGGCTCGACATTGACTGGCTTCAGGCGGACGCAGAGAAGCTCCCCTTCTCAAGCGAGAGCTTCGATTGCGTCATGATCGGATTCTCGACCCGGAACCTCAGCGATCTCATGCAAGGCTTGCGCGAAATGGTGCGGGTCCTGCGGCCCCATGGTCGTCTCATTATTCTGGAAACAGGCTCCCCCCGCCATCCACTCGTGCGGATCGGCTACCAGACGTTCCTGCTGACGTTCGGCCGCCTCATCGGCTGGATCCTCACGGGACGGGTCTGGCCATTCACCTATCTGGCGCGATCGGTCCGGCAATTCCTGACTCCGCAGCAGGTCGCGGAGCGCTTGCAGAGCCTCAGCACTCAGGTACAATACGTACCACTCTCCTATGGACTGGCGAGCCTCTACCTTGCGACCAAAATCACCGTCTAAGCTGGATGGGGCGCTCGCCCCTGTGCAAGGCGAGCTGGAGGCGGTCAGCGACCGGCTGCTGGCCGAGCTGCGTGATCCGGTCGCGCGCATGGTCGTCTACCTGATCACCTCAGGAGGAAAGCGGCTGCGGCCGGCGCTCGTCCTCCTGGCGGGCAACTCCGGGTCAGCACCTGATCGGAAGGGATTGATTGATGCGGCCACGGCGGTGGAGCTGATCCACACCGCAACGCTCATCCATGACGACATCATCGACCGCTCGACCCTGCGGCGCTCCCAGCCGAGTTTCCACCACCGCTGGGGCACCGAGCGGGCGGTCCTGATGGGCGACTACCTCTACGCCACGGCGTTCACGATGTTAGCACGGCTGTCCATCCCATCCGTCACGCAAGTCATGGCCGATGTGTGCCAGCAGCTCTGCCGAGGGGAACTCCGGGAGGTGGAAGCGCGCAACCGGCTGGATCTCACCGAGGGCGAGTACCTCGAGATCGTCCGCGATAAAACCGCCTCGCTCATCGGTGGCTGCTGCCATATCGGCGCCGCTCTGGGGGGCTGCGATGCGAAGACAGCAGCGCAGCTCACGACGTTTGGCGTGACGTTCGGCCTCGTCTTTCAGATCATCGATGACTGTCTCGACCTCACGGGAGACCAGCGGGAACTCGGCAAGTCGATCCTCTCCGACCTGGACAAGGGGACGCTGTCGCTTCCCATCATCTACCTCACGCAGATGCTCTCGACGCGAGCACGTCAGAAGTTGTTCGAGCCGCTGCTGACGACCCTTCGACGAGGGAACAGCCAGTCGCCCACGCGAGCCGCAGGGGTGCGGACGCTCGATCCGGCCCTGTTGCGGCGCATCGCCAGGGCGGCCCAATCGCGCGGGGCCATCGCGAAGGCGAAGACGCGAGCCCGAGCGCTCATCGAGGAGGCTCAGGGTGCGCTCGCGCACGTTCCGCTGAATGGGTTGAAGGACTCGTACCAGTGGCTCGCCGACTACGCGGTGAACCGGAGGAGTTGACACATGAATGTGGGATGGGGTGAGTTGCTCGTGATCCTGGCGATCGTCATGCTGATCGTTGGGGGGCGCCGGCTGCCGGAAGTCGGCCGGGCTTTGGGTGAATCGATCAAAGCATTTCAAGACGCGATGCGCGGGAAAGATAAGCCGGACGATGACTAAAACGTTGATCCGCGAAAATCCGCGTGGTTAAATGGAACAGCCCCCAGCAACACCCGGCGCGTTGACGGTACCGGCTCCCCAACAGACGGTCGGTGGAGCGCCGATGCAGGCCGATCTGTGGCGACGGCTGGACGAGCGGTTTGGCCGGCGCCAGTTCCTGTTGAAATCTGGGTGGGCCTGCTTCTGGATCTTCTTGGGCGGATGGCTGTTGTCCAACCTCCGCTATCTGTTCCCGAACGTCCTCTACGAGCCGACCCTCTCGTTCAAAGCGGGCAAGCCGGCAGACTACCCCCTGGGCATCAGTGAGAAGTGGAAGAAGACGCAGCGGGCCTGGATCATCCGCACCGACCAAGGCTTCTACTGCTTCTGGGCGCGCTGCACCCACCTGGGCTGCACGCCGAACTGGTTTGATGCGGAGAATCGATTCAAGTGTCCTTGCCACGGCTCGAATTTCAATCGCTCCGGAGATGTCATCGCCGGACCCGCGCCGAAACCGCTGTGGCGGTGCGCGATCAAGCTGGCCGATGACGGACAGCTCCTGGTGGATAAGGCCCGGTTGGAGAATCGACCCGGCCCGCGAGAGCAGGGGGACTTCTTCCTCCCCTATACGCGCGCGTGATGCATGGCTGACAAGGCCCCGTCCCTGACACCGTTCGTGAAGAAGACCAAGATTTGGAAGTCGGTGTTCCGCCACGATTTCACCGACACGCCCCGCACGCGCCTGCAGCGCATCTTTGGCAACGTCTTCCTCCACCTTCACCCGGTGCGGATCGCGAAGGATGCCATCCGGGTGACGTACACGTGGGGGCTCGGCGGGATTTCGTTCTACCTCTTCCTCGTCCTCATCGTGACCGGCATCCTCTTGATGTTCTACTACCGGCCGGCCAGCAGCCTCGCGTATCAGGACATGAAGGACCTCTCCTTCGCGGTGACGCTGGGGCAGCTGTTGCGCAACATGCACCGGTGGGCTGCGCACCTCATGGTGGTGACCGTGATCTTCCACATGCTGCGCGTCTTCCTCACCGGCGCCTACAAGCCGCCGCGGGAGTACAACTGGGTGGTCGGCGTCCTGCTCCTCGTCATGACGCTCTTCCTCAGCTACACCGGCTACCTCTTGCCGTGGGACCAGCTCGCGCTCTGGGCCGTCACCGTCGGGGCGCAGATGGCGGCGAACTCTCCCATGCTGGGCAACGAAGGGCCGTTTCGCCTGCCGTTCATCACGACGTCCAACGACGCGCGCTTCGGCCTGATCGGCGGGACGATGATCGGGGATGCCACGCTCATCCGGTTCTACGTCCTCCACTGCATCGCGGTCCCGTTTATCTTCTCGGTGTTCCTCTGCGTTCACCTCTGGCGAGTCCGCAAGGACAGCTTCTCCAAACAGACCGGAGAGAAGGTGGACGTTTGGCCGCACCTCGTCTCACGGGAATTCCTCGCGGCGCTCCTCGTCACGGTGATCCTCTTCGTGTGGTCGATGGTGCTCAACGCGCCGCTGGAGGCCCAAGCGAATTTGAACGTGACCCCGAATCCTTCGAAAGCGCCGTGGTACTTTCTGGGGCTGCAGGAGCTCCTCGTCTACTTCGATCCTTGGATCGCCGGTGTGGTGCTCCCGACCATCATCATCATCGGCCTCATGGCGATCCCCTACGTGGACACGAATCCGAAAGGGGTCGGCTCCTGGGCCAAGATGCGCTGGAGGCGGGTCGGACCAATTCCGGTCTGGTCGGCCGAAGAGCGCCCCTTCGCCGTCTCGGTCTTCATGCTCGGCATCACCATGTGGTTCGTGCTGATCTTCATCGGCACGTACTGCCGAGGCCCGAACTGGGAGTGGTACTGGCCGTGGGAGGCGTGGAGCCATCGCCGCATCGCGAAGATGACGCTCAAGAACATCCCCAATCTTTGGGGAAGCCTGCTCGTGGGCAGCTATTTTCTGCTGGGCTCACCCGTCCCGCAGAAGGTCAAGGCGATGCTCTCCGCGAAGGCCGGCCCTCAGGCACCCGCGCGGGCCTCGGCCGCGCTCCATGTCGGGTTGGGCCTCCTCATCTCGGCGGCCCTGTTCGTGCCGCTCCTCATATCGCCGGATGCGGACTACCCATCCCGGAGCCGGTACACGACGCTCTTCGAAGCCTTGGGGCGCTGCCGCAACGCGCCGGTTGTCTCGACGATGTACGCGCTGGTGCAGCAGTTGGGTCCGGCTGCCGGCTACGCCCTGATTGCGGTCATGATCGGGCTCGTCGGGCTCCTGCTCGGCTGGGCCGGGATGCGGTTTGCCAAGCTCAAGGACCGCCTGTACGAGGAGCTCGGCCTCATCAAGTACTCGGTCGTCATCTCGCTCCTCTTGATGATGATGGGGGTGCTGGGGAAGATCGTCCTGCGGCTCGCCTTCGGGATCAAGTACCTCATCAGCCTGCCGATGTTCAACTTCAACATTTGATATGAAGCGGCTGCTCTTTCTCATCTTGACCGCAACACTCACGGCCCTGTTCGCCATTGCGGTGTGGCAGGACACGAACCGCGAGTGGACCACATACCAGCGGACGTTCCTCGGGAGGCTGGCCAAGGACGAACGGCGCGGCCTGACCGGAGGTATCAAGCAGATCATCGCCTCAGATCTCGGCCGCGTGGATCGGTGCACGACCTGCCACCTCGCGATCGAGAAGCCACAGCTCGCGCTGGGCGCCGAGCCCTTCAAGGAGCACCCGGGAAAGTACCTCACCTGGCATCCGGTTGAGAAGTTCGGGTGCACGGTGTGCCACGGCGGGCAAGGGCTGGCGACTGAGGTGGCCGCGGCGCACGGGGATGTCGAGCATTGGGAGGAGCCGCTCCTGCGCGGTTCGTTGGTCCAGGCCTCGTGCCGGCAGTGTCATGGCAACCTGCAGGCCATCGAGACGCACGTCCCGCAGCTCATCAAAGGACAGCAGCTCTTCAAGGCCAAGGGATGCTACGGCTGCCATGCGATCAAGGAGTTCGGACAGACGGTGTCCCAGGATCTGACCGAAGTAGGCTCGAAGTCTTACCTCTTGCTGAAAGCGGACTTTGAAATGATGGAGCGACCCCATGACCGGATTCACTGGCTCCAACGCAAGCTCAGGCATCCTCGAATGCTGAACCCGGGTGTTCGTCCAGAACAACTCCCGCCAGGAGAAGAGGAGGTGTTCCCCAGCGTGATGCCCCACTTCGGCTTCTCGAATGAGGAGATCGAGGCGCTGACGATCTACCTCCTCAGCCTGACCGCGAACGATTACCCAGCCTCGTATGTCACCCCGGCTGCCCCGGAACCCACACCCGCATTCGCGTCTGAGGTCGAGCATGGCAAGGCGGTATTCGCGAAGTTCGGGTGTACCGCTTGCCATGGGATCGGAGGCGTTGGAGGACGGAAAAATCCGAACGCCGGGCTCGGCGGAGAGGTTCCGCCCCTGCTGTACGTGAAGGCCTACTACGGAAACGATGTAGAGAGCCTCAAGAACCTCATTCGCAACGGACGCCAACCGGTCCCGCGCGCCAACCCGGCCCGACCCAATCCTCCCCTCTACATGCCGGCATGGAAGGATCGGATTTCAGAAGCCGAACTGGACGCCTTGGTCGCGTATCTGTTCTCGCTCTCTGAGGGACTCCCGCAGGAGACCGCGGCCGGGCAGCCCTCAGCTGCCAAGCCTGTCGTGAACTAGCATGGGCACACGGATTGTCGTCGCGATGAGCGGAGGGGTAGACAGTTCTGTCGCTGCCGCCCTGCTGCATGAACAGGGCTACGAGGTCATCGGGGTCACGATGCAACTCTGGGGCAAGGACGTATGCACCTCGTCCGCAACACGGCTGTGTTGCTCTGTCCGCGATGCGATGGACGCCAAGGCGGTCGCCAAGCGCCTCGGGATCCGCCATGAGGTGCTGGAGCTTGAGCAGGTGTTCCGGACGAATGTCATCGACTACTTCGTGGAGAGCTACCACGCCGGACTGACCCCGAACCCATGCATCGCCTGCAACGACCACATCAAATTCGGCGCCCTCCTGAGGCATGCCGATACGCGTGAGTGCTCGCTCATCGCGACCGGCCACTACGCCCGCTCATCCTCTGATGTCGAGCATGGCCGGTACCTGTTGAAACGGGCGGCCACGCCTGAGAAGGATCAGTCCTACGTCCTCTTTAACCTCACGCAGGCGCAACTTTCGCGTGCGCGGTTTCCGATTGGGGAACTCTCAAAATCGCGGGTGCGCCAGATCGCTCGTTCGCTGGAACTGGCCACCGCGGACAAGCCGGACAGCCAGGATGTCTGTTTCATCCGTGACCGAGACAAGAACGGCTTCCTCCGTCGAGAGCTCGGCGTCGCGGACGCACCCGGCCCGATCACGGATGTCGAGGGCCGCGTCCTCGGTGCCCACCACGGCCTCCTCGGCTACACGATTGGGCAGCGCGAGGGACTGGGCATCGCCATCGGCAAGCCGCTCTACGTCGTTGCGATGGACCAGCCCCGCAACCGGCTCATCGTCGGCTCCCGCGACGACCTCTTGAGCCGGACGCTGACCGCGGAGCGCGTCAACTGGGTGTCCGTCGAAGCGCCGAATGAGCCGCTGCGCGCCTGGGCCAAGATTCGCTCCCGCCATGAGGCGGCCGCTGCGTGGATCGCTCCCGCAGAGAGCGGGAGGGTCCGCGTGGAATTCGATGAGCCGCAGAGCGCCATCACCCCAGGCCAAGCCGTGGTCTTCTATGACGGCGAGCTCGTGCTGGGCGGGGGGTGGATTGTGAAGAACAGTGAGTGAGTGATTAAGTGAGTAAGTGATTGAGTAAAAAAGGACGACGGAGATGGACGAGGGACGGCTGCATCAGAGACGAAAGGTGGTGGAGGAGACCCTCAAAGGATTTGGACGGGTGATCGTGGCGTTCTCGGGAGGGGTGGACTCCACGCTGCTCGCGAAGCTGGCGCGTGACATCCTGGGGCGAGAGAACGCGCTCGCGGTGACGGCGGACTCGCCCTCGCTCGCTCGTGAAGATCTCGAGGAAACTAAACGGCTGGCGGGCGCGCTGGATCTTGAGCACCTCGTGATTGACACCCATGAGGTCGAGCGCTCCTCCTACCGCGCCAACTCGCCTGCGCGCTGCTACACCTGCAAGCACGAGCTCTTTCAGGAGCTCGAATCGCTGGCCTTCGCTCGCAAGATTCCCGCGATCCTCTACGGGGCCATCGGCGACGACCAGCTTTCCGAGCGTCCCGGAGGGCGGGCGGCGCTCGAATTCGGCGTGCGGGCCCCGCTCCAGGAAGCCGGCCTTGCCAAGTGGGAGGTCCGCGAGCTGGCGCATCGCATGGGCCTTCCAAATTGGGATCGGCCTCAGAACGCCTGCCTCTCCTCCAGGATCCCGCATGGGCTGGAGGTCACCGAAGACAAACTGCAGCAGATTGAAGCCGCAGAGCGCTTCCTGCGTGAGCAGGGGTTTCGTCAGGTGCGGGTCCGCCACCTCGGCGGGCACGCGCGCATCGAAGTTGACCGCGAAGAGGTGAGCCGGTTTGACGATGAGACGCTGCGGCAGCGTATGGCTTCGGCATTCGCCCGCTTTGGGTTCTCAACGGTTGCGGTCGATCAACACGGCTATCGCCCCGGCGGCGCCAACCAATAAGGAAAGGAGCTACCCCTCGTATCACCCATGGTAGCGACAAGGCGGTGTAGCTCAGTTTCCGCCAAAGGACTGGCGGACCCGCTCATGGGGTGAGATGATCAAACGTGAGCATGGCGGCGTAGCTCAGTTGGCAGAGCAGCGGACTCATAAGCCGCGGGTCACTGGTTCGAGTCCAGTCGCCGCCATCTCCTTGGTTGCGGACCCGCCAGGTAGTTTGGCGGGGGTTAGAGCAGCGGAATCATAATCCGCGTGTCGGGGGTTCGAATCCCTCCACCGCCACGTTTTTGATATCAGATACGTAAGGCCTCTTACGTATCTGATATCGCTCAGCTTGATGACACAACCTCGCGTAACGGTCCTGCTGATTGAAGACAACCCCCGCGACGCCCAGATCATGCAGGAGGCGCTCCTGGAAGCCAAGGAGACGGCCTTTGTGGTGGAGTGGGTCGATCGCGTCTCCAAGGGGCTGGACCGCCTGGCCCAAGGGACGGTCGACCTCGTCCTGACGGGTCTGCAGCTGCCCGACAGCAACGGCCTGCAGACGGTCACGAGAATTCGAGAGCAGGCGAAGGGCGTGCCGATCATCGTCTTGACGTCGCTGGACGATGAGGCGTTGGCGATCCAGGCGTTGCAGAAGGGGGCGCAGGACTATCTCGTCAAAGGCTACATCCAGGTCTATCGCAATCTCTTGGTGCGCTCCATTCGCTACGCCATTGAGCGCAGCCGGACGGAGGAGGAGCGCACCCGCTTGGAGAAGGACTTCGCCGCCGCGGTCGCCGCGGCCGCGGTGGCTGACAGAAAGCGCGCCGCCGAACTCGACGAGGCCTACCAGGAATTGAAACGAACCCAAGCGATGCTCGTCCAGGCGGAGAAGCTGGCTGCGGTCGGCCAGCTCGCCAGCGGGATCGCCCACGAGGTCAAGAATCCCCTGGGCATTATCCTGCAGTGCGTGAACTACCTGGAGCCTGAGCTGAGCGCGAAAGGGGGATCGCAGGCTGAGATCCTGCAAGTGATGCGGGAGGCGGTGAAGACTTCCGATAAGATCATCCGGGGGCTCCTCGATTTCTCCCGTCCCACGCCGCTGGAACTCAAGTCCACGCCGATCCTCACAGTGATCAACGCCTCCTTGGCGCTCGTCCAGGCGCAGGCCCATGACAAGAAGATCCGGCTCACCACGGACGTGGTCCCCGAGGTGCCGCCGGTCATGCTGGATGAGCACCAGATGCAGCAGGTGTTCATCAACCTCATCTTGAATGCGTTCCATGCCATGCCCCAGGGCGGAGCGCTGACGATTCGCGGCCGGGTCAAGCGGCTCACCGAGGCGAGAACCGGAATCGGCCGACGCACGAACGACACGTTTCAGATCGGCGAGACCGCCCTGGTCTGCGAGATCCACGATACCGGGACCGGGATTCCCAAGGAGATCCTGCCCAATGTGTTCAATCCGTTCTTTACGACGAAGCCTCCCGGGGAAGGAGTCGGACTGGGGCTTGCGATCACGGCCTCCATCATCCAAGGCCACCGGGGGATCATCTACATCGAGAGCAAAGAGGGGCGGGGGACAACGGTGAGCATCATCCTCCCGCTGTCGTCAGCGACCCCGAGGCCAGGGAGGGGCGATGGACAAGACTAAGCCGCAGGTGACAGTCCTGATGATCGATGATGAGAGCAACGCTCGCAAGATGGCCAAGTTGCTCTTGGAGCGCGAAGGCTATCGAGTCGTGACCGCGGCAAACGGGGAAGAAGGGCTCATCCTTGCGAAGGTGGAACAGCCGAGCGTGGTCTTGTTGGATCTCATGATGCCGAAAATGCACGGTCACGAGACGCTCCGGCGCCTGCGGGGCGACCAAGACACCAAGCACATCCCCGTGATCGTGGTGTCGGCGCGCGGGACCGAACATGACATCGCTTCATCGTTTCGGTTGGGGGCGGTGTTTCACGTGGAGAAGCCGTATGAAACGAACGACCTCATCCAGAAGATCCAAATCGCGGTGACCTTGGCCGGCCGGGGGCAGTGAAGTTTAGTGATAGACCAACGATTTCACTTGACAGGAATAGGAACCCAACTTAGACTGTGCCAGTAAAGAAAATGTTTTATAAAGAATAATCAAGTAACGAGAGGAGCGGGAGACATGAGAACGCAATGGGTAATCCGGATGATGCCTGGCGTCATCGCGATTCCGTTCTTCCTTAGCGGGGTCGAGGCAAGCCATCAGACACACGACCACTCGCACGAGCCAGGAGCGCCGACGCCAAGCGTTGGATCGGTGAACTTTCGAGAGGTGATTCCGGAGTTTTGCGCCATCCCCACGATTGCTAGTATCCAGAGCGGTCCATGGTCCGATCCGGCCACCTGGTCGCTGGGGAGGATCCCTGGCTCCAACGACGCGGTGGAAGTCGCGGCCGGTACCGAGATCGCCTATGACCGGGTGAGTGACGACGCGCTGGACTGCGTCAAGGTTGATGCGGGGGGGCATCTGGCGTTCAAACCCGATGTCAACACACGGCTCAAAGTGGGCACCCTGGTAGTCTTCGGGCACCTGGACATTGGCACGGAGGCGAAGCCGGTGGATGCGGATGTCAAAGCCGAGCTCATCATTGCGGATCATCCGTTGGACACCATGGTTGATCCCAACCAATTCGGCACAGCGCTGCTCGTCCAGGATGAGGGGAAGCTGACGATTCATGGAGCCCTGAAGGCGCCCGGCTTCGTCCGACTGGCTCAGGAGCCCACGAAAGGAGCGACCACGCTCTTTACCGCTGAGCCCGTTGCGAGCTGGAAGCCAGGCGATCGGATTGCGCTTCCGGACACCCGCCAGTTGACCCTCGCTGAACGCAACACCTACGTGCCCCAGATCGAAGAGTTCACGATCGGCGCCGTGACCGGAGGCAACCAGATCGCACTGGTTGGCTCAGTCCAGTTTGATCACACAGGGGCCCGCAACGGCAACGGGGTCCTCGAGTTCTTGCCGCACGCCGCGAACCTCACACGCAACGTCGTGATTCGCTCCGAACATCCCACGGGGACCCGCGGGCACGTCCTCGCCATGGACCAGGCGGACGTGGACATTCGCTACGCGGAGTTTGACGATCTGGGCCGCACCAAGGCGGAGGAGTGTCTGGACTCCACCATTTTTGATGCGATGGGCAACGTCCTCTACATCGGGAGCAACCAGATCGGCCGCTACGCGGTCCACTTCCACCATCTGCGCGGGCCTGCCCTCACCCCGGCCAACGGCTACCAAGTGACGCTCATCGGGAACGCCATCAACGGCTCTCCCAAATGGGGCGTGACGATCCATGACACCCACTTCGGGCTGATCCAAGGCAACGTCGTCTACGGCGCGGTCGGGACGGGGATCATGCTGGAGGCTGGCAACGAGTTCGAGGATATCGTGGAACGCAACTTCGTGCTCAACTCCCAGGGCTCCGGGGAAGGGATCGAGAGCCGGGTGAACGAGAAAGACTTCGGGCATGAAGGGGCCGGCATCTGGTCTCGAGGACCGTTGAGCACGATTCGGGACAACGTGGTGAGCAGCGTGAGATTGAGCGGTTTCGCGTTCTACCTGGGGAAGCTCGGAACGGTGAACGTCCCGCGCTTCAAGGGGGCGGATACCGTCGATCCCATGCAGACCAGGCCCGTGAGGACGGGCTCGGTGCCGCTCCAGCATTTCACCGGGAATGAAAGCTACGGGGCGATCAAGAATGGATTCGAGTTTTGGTTTTTTGGAGGTACCGTCCCGAGCCGCGTCGAAGAGTTCGTGGCTTGGCACACACACGCCTTCGGCGTCAAGCCGTTCTACTCCCCGCGAATCGACGTCAACGGCGTCGTCGTTCGCGGGAATCCCGCGCTTCTCGCGGATCCGAAGGAATCGTCCATTGGGATCCGGTTCAACCAGGGGCCGTACCTCCAGGAGATCACGGTGAACGGCGTGAACGTGCAGGGCATGCGGATTGGGCTCAATATGCCAGCCCGCATCGGGACCATTCGGGGGAGCTACCTCAGGAACTATGTCAACGCGGTGGTCAATCTCGCCCAAAGCGACAAGCCGGGCGGCAGGATCGTCACGTTCACCAACGTGATCTTTGACACGGTGGCCATGGCGTCCCTCTCAGGTTCCCCCCAGCTCTCGATCTCCATGAAAGGCTCCAACACGCAGTTCCCCATGGTGCTCCAGCGAGACGTCGTCCGACTCTTGAACTACCAGTCTGATGGAGTGAGTGGAGGGGATCTCCAGGTCTTCTATCAGGAACAGGACAGCGCGTTTACCATCAAAAAGCTGGGGTTGACGAATGCGCAGGCCTGGGCCACGTTAGGGATCGCGGTAGCGGACGCGGTCACCCCCTGCACCACGACGAATGCGAAGATCGCCGGGTTCACGTGTCCGCTGACAGACCTTGGCCCGTTGGTCGTCTTAGCAAGCCGGGGTCTTACGAACAACCCGTCCTATACGTTGGCCTATAAGGTGGATGGGCAGAAAATTGTTGAGCCCACCCCCACGCTCCTGACCGAAGGCTTGAATACGCTCACGCGGACCATCGACCTCGGGGCCGGCGCGCCACCGATCCTCAAGAGCTTCTTCGTGACCCTCGACACGGTGCCCCCCACGATTGAGATCGTGAGCCTCGATCCCAAGGTGCCCACCGTGATTGGCCTGGTCAACGCCACGCGCTTCGTCGTGAAGTACAAGGTCGTGGATAACCTCGGGACCTCCACCCAGAAACACACGTTTACCAACCTTCCTGTCGGAAGCACCATTCTCACCATCACCGCGAAAGACAAAGCCGGCAATCCCGCGCCCCCTGTGAGCTTCGAGGTGGTCGTCGACCCCACGAAGACCGACATCATCCCGGATGGCGATGACTGCGGGGTCGGGGCCAAGCACAAGCACGGGAAACCCGAACCCCGCTAAGAGCCCTTACGCACTGAAGCGTCGAAGACGCCTTCCCAGTCGGATGGCGGGGGGCTGCTGGAGTACTCGACGATCCGCTCGCTGTAGAGGGTGTAGAGCGAAGCCAGACCGAACTCATGGGTGTTCAGTTTGGTGCAGTGGCCCAGCAGGAGACGGGCCTCTGCCCATTGGCGAGCCCGGTAGGCTGCGAGCATTTCCTGGTGTCGCGCTTCGAGCTCTTGAAATCGCACGCTCTGCCTGGTCATCGGCGG
>JGI1358J11329_10002676_pt1 | contig 13631 bp, 12 predicted proteins | sample Subgroupgradi54m_FD_11329 | JGI IMG/M metagenome (IMG submission 11329)
CGCCCGCCGCTGACCATGCGGCCCTGGTAGCAGGTGCCGTCGGGCGTCACGAAGTGGTAGGGCGGGTTCGCGCGGGCCAATTGTTCGGCGGCCGCAGAGGTTTCGACCAAAAAGGCCGAGCGCAGCCGCGGCAGAAACTGTTTGGCGGCCGAACCCAGCGGGTCGCGGAAATCCACCAAGCGGTCGAGGCGCGAGACGACTCCGGCGCTGGGGAGGAAATTCACGGCGGGCTCGTCGGCGGCGGGCGGAAGATTGCCCAGTGAATCGACGAAGAAGGTGGCGCGGCCGCCGACCTCTTCGCGGAGCAAGGCAATGCCGGCGCGGGCATGGTCAAACGTTTCCACCACGACGTATTCCAGCTCGTCGCGGAGGAACTGCTCGACCGCGGTCTCGTGCTGCACCTGCACCTCGGCGTAATCGGCGAGCACGCCAACGGCGCGGAAGCCGCTGTCGGAGGCCTCGCCGTTGGAGGCAAAAAGCTTCTGCACGGCCTCGGCGGTGTAGGAGCGATCGTTCAGGATTTGTTCGAGCGAGGCGCGGCGAGCGCGGGCTCCGGCCAGCGCGTCGCGGGCAGCCTCGCAGCCCGCGGAGGTCTCCTGATGTTCGCGGCGGAGCTCGGCGATGCGCCCCTGGGCGTCGCGCAAGGCCTGTTCGATGCCCCGCGCCCGCTCGACGCTCGCTTGCCAGAACAGGTCGGCGGCCTCGGCGCGCTCGCGGTGGTGCAGAGACTCTTCCAGCAGTTGCTGCTCGGCGAGCTCCTGGCGACGCTGCGCCTCCTCGACGTGCGCGAGCGCCTGCTCGGCCTGCGCCTGTTCGCCGTGCAGGCGCGTCAACTCCTCGCCGAGATGCCCCGAGGCGAGCCGCAGCTCCTCGAGCCGCGTTTCGGTGGACTGCGCCGCGCCGGCAAGCTGCTGCGCGCGCTCGCCTAGTTGTGCGAGCAGGGCTTCCAGGTTCCGGGTCTCTTCCCGCAGCGCCGCCACCGCCTGCTGGTGGGCAGCGGCGCGCGCCTCGAGCAGCGCCGCCTGGGCCGCGGTCTGCTCGATTTCGGCCGCGCGTTGCTGGCGCTGGGCTGACAGCTCCGCCGAGCGCTGGCGGTTAAAGCCGATGCGGTTTTCGGCGCGGTCGAGCTCGAGCGCCGTCTGCCCGAGCAGGTTCTGGTTCTGGCGCAGCTCGGCGTCCAATTCGTAGGTGCGCGCGCCCAGGCGCTCCTGTTCGACCTCCAATTGTTCGAGCGCCTGCACTTGCTGGGTTTCAGTGGCGGAGCAATCGCGGAGGAGCTGCGCCAGGCGTTCCGCCTCGGCGTCGAGTTCCTTGGCCTTGCTGGCCAGCCATTGCCGCTGGAGGCCGCGCATCTGCTCGCGCAGCTCGGCGTAGCGGCGCGCCTTGGAGGCCTGGCGCTTGAGCGAGGCGAGCTGCTTTTCCACCTCGACCAGGATGTCGTTGACGCGGGCGAGGTTGAGCTTCGACGATTCCAATTTCGCTTCGGCCAGGCGCCGCTTGGTCTTGTACTTGGTGACTCCGGCGGCCTCTTCGATGATGGCGCGGCGGTCCATCGGCTTGGAGCTGAGGATTTGGCCGATGCGCCCCTGTTCGATGATGGCGTATGTGTCGGGCCCCAGGCCCATGCCCATGAACATTTCCTGGATGTCGCGCAGGCGGGCGATGCGGCCGTTCATCAGGTATTCGCTCTGGCCGGAGCGGTACAGCCGCCGCCCGATGACCACTTCGCCGGGCTTGGTATGCGGCGCGGGCTTGGCTGCGGCGCGCTTGCGCCCGGCAGGCTTGTCGTCGCTGCGTTGCTCCGCGCCTTCTGTGTCCTCGGCGGCGAGAATGTTTTCCCGCTCCTCCGCCTGCTCTACTTCCTGCGCTCCCTTGGGCTCCTGTTCCTCCAACACACCATCCAAGATCTTTGCCGCGGCCTCCGCGAGCTCAGGGTCCACCAGGGTGAGGGAAACCTCCGCCAGGCCCAGCGGCGGGCGCTTAGCCGTGCCGTTGAAGATGCAGTCGGCCATGCGCTCGGCGCGCAGAAGCTTGTGGCTCTGCTCGCCCAGCACCCAGGAGACAGCGTCCACGATATTCGATTTGCCGCAGCCGTTCGGGCCGACGATGCAGGTGAGCCCACTGCCGCTGAAGGTGATGTGCGTCCGCTCGCAAAACGACTTGAAGCCCAGCATCTCGACTTTGCGCAGCTTGAGCAATGGTGACCCCTTGTGTTTCCCTGGCCAGGCTCGCTCCGGCGACGCCTCGCGCGGCGGAGCAGGGCAGAGACGAATTGCGTTTCCTCGAGGGGAGGGCTGAGACGATAAATCCCCGGTGGGTCGCCCCGCAGAGCGGGATGGCTCCAGCCGCCTGGCGCGTGGATCGGCGGTTACAGGGTCGGAAGATAACACACGCGGCAAAAGGTGTAAAGTCTCGCGGCAGCAGTTGTCCTTTTATAAAACCCCGTCTGCTGCCGCCGCGGCCGGTGCAAGAAGGACGACCGGACTTTGCGCGGGCACGGCTGGAAATCCTGCGACCGGGCTCTCGAAGAACCCCTGCCTCTATTGCTGCAAGTTAATGCAAACTGTCCGCGAATTTCCAACTAGGTTTAAGAGAGGTCAGGCTTCTGGAACAATTCCACCGGTTGCTGAGCTGGCTGAATGACGCGAAGCTAGAGCTTCTCTTGCACGTGGCGCGGAAGATGCCTCGGCAGTAGGCACTCTCTGCTTCTGCCTAAGTTTCGCACCAGGCAACGAAACCGCCATTTTGTCACTCTAGACCGTGAAGCTCTCACAGCTTAGCGTTCTTCAGTACCGCTCCGATTAGTACTTGACTTCGTAACTCCCTCGGACAGACAATGCGCGCCATACACCGTTTCCCAAAAGGCCGAATTCAAGCCCGATCGCACTCTTAGGCATTTTCTGGAGGCAGGACCCTTCACTGGGTCCGTACCCTTCTTAGGGGAATTGCGATGAGAGCAAGTTTCCTCATCTTTATGCTCGTCTCGCTTCTGCTTGTTACAGCGTTCTCCACCCAACCTTCAGCACCTGTCGCAATCGCTCAATCTGGCCGGTCGTGCACGAAACCTGCTTATTTCCTCATCCAGGTCCAAGACGAGAAGTTTGTGCTTGCCATTACGGATCCGCCAGCCATCCGCGACGCCATGGACACAATGGCACGGCATAAGCAACTGTTCCCGATGGGAGAAATCGCCATCGGAGACGGCGGGTTCAACACAGGTTATAGCTGGCATCTGGTTCCCGAATCAGTGCGGATGGTCGAAGCTGCGATGGAGGTCTGCGACGGCCTCCCTAGCCAAGTTGAAAACATCACCTCGAAGGTCTACTGCCCTTGGTCTGCACGCGTATTGAAACGCTTGCCAGACACAAACAACAACCAGAATCAGACCATCGAGGCGTCTGGATGTGTAAGGAGGGGTGTCGAGGCCGGTTGCCTGGTATTGAAGGACTTCGAGGGTAAAGAGGAGTACAGCTTGTTCTTTCCAACAAAGAAAGAACCGAACCCGGACACTGCGATTTCTCTTGAGGGGACGAGACATAAAGGCGGAACGAGATGCAAGCGTGGCACACTCGTAGATGTGAATAGGTGGACGACGCTGAAAAGGCTCTGCCCAAAAGAGTCTAAGGAGAGACCTATGGCGACAGAGGAAAAAATCCTCGTAGAAGTCCTGAATGTCACCGTCGAGAAGATAAGGGGAAATCTGTTCCGCATAACGGCAAGAGGGAATGTTCGTACATCGGGCTGGGTGGTTAATTTACACCCATGGATCTACATCAGACCGCCGGAGAATTGGGACATAGACGCAGTCGGAATCAAGCCAACAGGCGTGGTAATGGAAGTGATTACCCCGTGGGAAGCGTCGATCGAAATGAACCTGCCAAGGGACACCCGACACATAACTGTGCACGGGGTGTCGCTGAAGGGGGAGAACCAAGCGATCACAAGAGAGGTCCCGTGGTAGGTGCTCCTGCGCGCAGAACTAATAGATTCGCGAAGCTCGAAAACAGGCAGGCCCAAGCCAAGGCGAACCTAACCTTTTGTCAGGGCGTGGAGCGAGCATATTGGCTCGTGCTCGGAGTCACTGAGCTCGAAGAGCCGAAGTCTAAGTAACCATGTGCGGACTGGCAGCTGGAATGACCTTCCGTCGAGCTAAAGGCAGGCACATCGGTCGGCAGTCGCGAAGAGGAGAGGGTACATGATTAGGGAGGGTCGCCATCGAAGAAGGAACAGGAGAAGTCGCGGAACTGAGAAGAGTTTTTTGTACCTTCTTACCGAAGGTGGCCCAACTATGTTTGACGTCCGACTTCCAGTCTCCGAGATTCGATTTGCAGTCAATGGGCCGCGGATGCTCTTTGAGAAGCTGCAATTGCTGACATCTCTCGACGCTTCCGATGGCGCCACACCGCAGGCTTACCGCAAGCTGGCGGCGGCTCTTTCCGGAGTTGCCCACTGTGGCCACCGCGCCCCTGAGAAAGTTCCCATCACGGTGAAGCTCTCCCGGATCGGTGCTCGCGTGGAAATTGGTCTTGGCCCCATGGGCATGTACCAATCAGAGCTAGTCTTGAGAACCAAGTCGAGGAAGTCCTTCCGACAAGTTCTCGATAACACCCTCGTCAGAGATAAGAAGCGAGTCTACCGGGCTGTCCTATTTCCCATCGCTGGCACTGGGCATCACGAGGTTCACGACACACCCTCCGCAGACGACCAAGGTCGTACCGCTCCCAAGCATGACCACACTCAGCACGGTAAGCACTAGTAGGAGAATGCCGTGGCGAATGACGTAAGAAAGGATGCTGTCAAGTTATCTGATCAGGAGCGAGGCCGCTTCTTGGAAGCCTTTATTCGCCTGAAACATAAGCCGGCGAGCATTGCCGGCGGCAGCGCCAGCGTGTACGACCAGTTCGTGGCCTTACACCAAGCCATAATGGCCGTGACCGTCGCAGGAATGACTGGCACAATCAACATGGGGCATTGGAACATTGGCTTTTGCCCATGGCATCGCGAATATCTCCGCCGGTTCGAACTAGCTTTGCAGCAAGAGGTCCCCGGAGTCACCATCCCATATTGGGATTGGATAGACATGGAGGCCGCCAATGTGCGCCTCTTTTCTAACTCTTTTCTTGGAAGACTCCCGGGCAGTTCTAGCCCACAGCCGATTACCGCCGGCGTTCTTGCCTACAACGGTCCAAACCCGCGCCCGGCTTGGTGGCCAAACAATGCGGCAGGCTGGCGAATTCATCCTGCTCTGCAGGAGCGGGGCATCGTTCCGAGCACGGCGGCTGCTGAAGTGCGCGCCACACTTCACCGTGCTGGGGACCCTCAAGAAACCTGGCCCCCGGCGCAAGACGGCATAAGAAATCTCATCGACGTTCGGAACATCAATTCTCCTGTCCATGACTTCTGGTATTTCTGGCGCGAACTGGAAGCCGGCAGAAGTACCCACAACACCGGACATCGGTTTATCGGCGGACACATGGCCGGCGCGCTCTCTCCGAATGACCCGATTTTCTGGCTCCATCATGCGAACGTGGACCGGATCTGGGCGAGCTGGCAAGACAAGCGCGGGGGAAACAGAAGGAACGGCTATCCACCCAGCGGAAGTGTCTCTCCGTTCGATGGGGACCCAGCGCCGACGGGCCACAACGTAGAGGACATCATGTGGCCTTGGGTCGGCAATACACAGGGCTACGGAACCATGGTTCCACCGGCAATACAGAGTTTGCTGATCGATTACGCAGGCGAGCCCGCTCGCCGGGTAAAGGACGTACTTGACCCGGGGGACTTGGGCGCGCTGGGCGGGTATTCCTATGCTTGAACTTAAAGAGGCATAAAGGTGGACCAAGTTGTATGCAGGCACACCCGTGGATATCACCTAGGTGGATGGTGCTCAGGAGACTCCGCCAAAAAGAGCCCGTGGAGAAAGCGATGCTGAAAGGAGAGCATCAGGGTGTAGCGAAAGAAGTGTGCTGGCAGATAGAATCTTGCGCACATAGCTTCCAACGATAACCGTCACCGACAAACTCGTCCGGGTAGCGCATTCCGCCTTAGTGGGGAAAAGGTATCCTCTTGGAGGACCCAGATGGAAATTGAGCCACAGAAAATAATCATCGAGCACGAAGAAGAGAGTACCACATCCGTTCAGAAACCCGGTGAGAAGGAACCTTCCAAAGAAAGCCGAAGGGGGAAATTCAAGTTCGAGATCGACACACGAGATATCCTGCTTTTGCTTGTGTTTCTCATTGTTGTCGTCGCGATGTTGTTTGGCAAACTCAGCGTCGAAAGAGGAATTGAAGCGCTGTTGGTCGCCGGTGGGGCGCTGGGCGTATCCCAATATTTCCACGCAAGGAAGGATAAGAACGAATAGGAAGGTCAGTTTAGCGCTTGGTGCAGTAAAGTGAAGGAATTGGGGGTCGCCTTTGACTTCAGCTCTGAGGCAGGTCGCCAGCCGTGCCGCGGCGGCGAACGCTTCCGGGCTCTGGTAGCCCAGCGCGCTGTACGGCCGTCACCGCGGCCGGGGGCCAAGCCCCTCGGCCCCATACTTCTCGGACGCTTCCTTGATCTCGTAGAATTGGCGGCGGGAAATCCCCACTCGCCGGCAAGCCAGAGAGATTTTCCGTAACTCCTCGGCCAGGGCCAGCCTTCCCAGCCGAGCCTTGATCAGTTCCTCGCGGGTGCTAGAGGTTCTCTCCTAGCGGTAAGAGTTTCCGTTCCTCGTAAACGCGAAATCCTACCACCGGAGTCCCGGGGCACCCCTGCCTCTATTGCTGTAAGTTAGTGCAAACTATCCGCGAATCTCTAACCAAGTTTAGATGATTTTCGCTAGTTTGTGGGGATGGGCCGGGAGGACAAATGGCGAACGCCAGGGGCCATTCGTTCAACGAAGCTCGTCAAGCTCGAATCTGACTCTCACATCCTGGCCATCCGGCGTCAGCACTTGGACGGTCGCGGGGGCTGAATCCACTTTGCTCGCGTCGAATTCCACATGGACATCCGCGCCCACCAGGGAACCGTGAGAAGAAAAGATCAGCCTGCCGGTGACTTTCTGTGGCGGATACTGCTTTTCTCCCTGGATGAGCCGGAAGGAGAAGTCGCGCCAGAACTCCGCGGGACGAAACCCATCTTGGCTGGGAAGCAGTGCTGAAGGCGAAAAGCTTGGTGTGGCATTGATGCGTACAGAGACCAGAATCACATCCGGCTGAACTCGCGATTCCCGCTCCGCTTGCGAGGAACTGTACCCATCAGGCGCGCGTGCGGCGCGAAGAACGACCTGTTCATAGGGGGTGTGGATGGCAATCTCCGCCACATGTGGACCGTTTTTTGGAATGGGGAGCTGCCGCTTGTACTTGGCCAGGAAAGCAGCGGTGGTGGCGTCCTTTCTCTGTCCTAGGAAGTAGGCCTCGCGAATGGAATGAGGACGGAGAGGGCGCTCATAGGCTGCCGCACTTGAAGCTACGACGACGACAAAGATCAATGCCAGCGGAACTCGCATTTCACAGGCCGTTATACTCCTGACCCGTATACTAGCCAATGATAACGCAGAAATGCCGTCAGGACGAGCCCGGCACGAAGTCAGCGTGACGGAAGGGTGATGCGCAGGAGTTGCGAACGTTGGAAGCGCTCTGGGAGGCCTCGAACATCTGTTCAAACTTCCCGGATGCGGAGTGCGGGGGATTCAGGGGTTTCACTTCGACGAGTAGCGCGTTTATCAGGCGTTAGCCCTACTTAACGCGTTGCGGCTCTAAGTGGGTCCACCTCCCACTGGGCAGCTATAAACCTGCCGTGAATCTGCACCAGCAGTGGCGAAAGAGTTTTTGTAGCACGGCCACGGCCTACAGCGGGCGGACCCACAGCCTCCGGTTTGATCTTACCCTCCGGCCTACTTGCCCATCGTATACGTGCCGGTGCAGGACCAGTCGCCGGAGCCGTCTGCATTATATTTTCCGGAGCAGGTTCCGGAACCCCTGATGCCCTTGTACTTGCCGGTACCGCCCACAATCTTCCATTTGTTGGCGGCAGGTTTGGAGATGTCGGTTGAGACGGATGCTGCATACGTGTAGTAAATCTTGTCTCCGTTGTCCATCGTGGCGTTGAAGCGGCCATGCAAGTTGATGGATGCTTTCCACGCCTCGTGGAATTCGGTAAAGCTGCCGGTTTTTTCCGGGAAGCCGGGGTCGCTAGAGGTCGCGCTGCAGGTGCCTTGATCGATCTCATAGACGTGATCCGCTACGTCGCCGACATCGAACTTCTGGGCTGTAGGTGGTTTCGGGCAGTGCCACTTCGTATCAATCTTGTTCTGGGCCAACGCTACGGATCCAGACACAAGCAGAGCGAATGCAACGACCAAGAACTTGCGCATCTTTTTTCTCCTTTTTCTCCTTGGTGATTTGTGGTGGAAATGCCGAGAGACTATAGAACACTCACCCAATTCGGGCAAGCGTCGGCAGGCAGCGGCGATCGAGCACCCGGCCAGTGGTCCCTTGGCCTTGAAGTCGGCTGATCGTCCACTGGAATCGCATGAGGGATCGCGGACGGCAAGGGCATTTAGCAGAAGATGCGAACTCTGGAAGTGGTTTGCGTGTCCTCGAACGTCGAAAGGTCATCTCATAAACATCTAAGCCTGGCGAGGGAGATTGACTTCAGGGGCTAAAGCCCTGATTTCTTGCCGCCTTGTGATGTCGCGGCTTAAGCCGCGACCCCCTGAACCCATTTATGAGAGAGCTTCTAGCCAAACTTCCCGGATGGGGAGTTCTGGTGCAGGGGTTCCACTTCTCCGGGTAGCGCGTTCTACGGCCAGGTGAGGTTTGCAGGTACGTGCCAAGGTTCCCCAGGGTTATAATCGCGGCCACTCATGACGCTGGTTGCGGGCACAAAAGTAGGGCCTTATGAGATCCTCGCGCCACTCGGCGCGGGTGGCATGGGCGAAGTGTACCGTGCCCGCGACACGCGACTTGGGCGCGAAATCGCTTTAAAGATTCTTCCCGAATCTTTCGCCCGCGAGAGCGACCGGCTGCATCGCTTCGAGCAGGAGGCGCGGGCGGTCGCAGCGCTGAACCATCCCAATATTCTTGCTGTTTTCGACATCGGTCAGCACAACGGCTCACCTTTTCTGGTCTCGGAGCTGCTCGAGGGCGAAAGCCTGCGCGCGGTACTGGATCGCGGGGCCTTGCCCCAGCGTAAAACGATCGAGTACGGAGTGCAGATCACTCAAGGGCTGGCGGCAGCGCACGCTAAGGGGATCGTACACCGCGATCTGAAACCCGAGAATGTTTTCGTCACCAAAGATGGGCGAATCAAGATTCTGGATTTTGGATTGGCCAAGCTGGCGCAGAAGGCGAGCGCGGCGGTCGCAGAGTCGGAGGGAATCACATTGACGAGTTCGCCCACGGCGGCGGGCGTGGTGATGGGTACAGCGAGCTATATGGCACCGGAACAGGTGCGAGGCGAATCAGCCGATCCGCGCACGGACATCTTCGCGTTTGGCGCAGTGTTATACGAGATGTTATCGGGGCAGCAGGCATTCCGCCGCGGCACTCCGGCCGAAACCATGACTGCCGTTTTGAAGGAAGACCCGCCAGAGTTGTCCGGTCCCGGTCATTTGGTCTCTCCCGCGCTCGACCGAACTGTCCGGCGCTGCCTGGAGAAGAATTGCGAAGAGCGCTTCCAGTCGGCAAGAGATCTCTCCTTTGCGCTGAGCAAGCTTTCCGGAACGACGGACACTAGCGGCGCGATCTACCCAGCCCGCGCGCCTCAGCGAGTGCTTTGGTTGCCATGGGCGGCCCTCGCGCTGGTGCTGGTTGCGGCTGCGGCGGTGATTATGGTCGTGAGGCGCGAACCGGTGAAAGGCCGCATGCAGTTCGCCATTCCTCTTCCCGGAGAAGTGAGCCACATGGCGTTGTCTCGGGACGGCGCGATGCTCGCCTTTGTGTCTCCGGAGGAAAATTCTGGAGTGCCGATGCTGTACATTCAGCGCATCGGCTCGCCCGCGGCCACACTGTTGTCCGGAACCGAAGGGGCAAGCTATCCTTTCTGGTCGCCCGATGGCACAAACGTTGCGTTTTTCGCTCACGGCAAACTCGAAAAAGTAGCAGTCTCAGGCGGCGCGCCACAAGTGCTAGCGAACGTTCTGGCCGCACGCAGCGGAAGCTGGGGACGGCGGGATGTAGTTATTTATAGTCCGGACGCGGGAGGGGCATTGTGGCGTGTGAATGCTGATGGCACGGGGGCTGCTTCGCTCACCGAAGGCCTCATAACCAGAGAGGAGGATACCCACCGTTGGCCAGTTTTTCTCCCCGACGGCAACCATTTCTTATTTTGGGCGGGTAACTTCGGACAAGCCAAGGACGACCGCTCCAGCGGCATCTATGTCAGTTCTCTTGATGGAAAGGAGAAAAGACTTCTGATCCTCTGCCATTCGAGTTTTGGGTACGATTCCCACCATTTGTATTACGCGAATGAAGAACGGCAGTTGGTCAGCATGGCGTTTGACACATCAAGTGCAACTGTTTCTGGAAGCACGAGCGCGATCGGAAATGTCGTCGGATTTCAGCCCTCTACGTATTGGACGGCCCTCACCGTCGCCGAGAACGGGACGCTGGTCTATAACGCGAGCGCTGGTGCGGCGGTGTCTGCACTCACCTGGATGGACCGCACGGGCAAGGAACTGGGCCGGGTAGGTGATTCGGCGGTCATGGCCAATCCCGCGCTTTCGCCCGATGGCCGCCGCATCGCTCTGGACATCAGCGACCAGAAGGCAAATAACGTTGATATCTGGATCGAGAGCGTGAATGGAGCCAGCAACGCACGTTTCACGTTTGACCCTTCGGAGGAAGTAACCGCCGTGTGGTCGCGTGACGGAAGCAAACTGGCATATCGTATGAATAGTTTCAAGGGCCCATCGCTGGTCGTGAAGCGAGCGACAGGCTTGGAACACGAAAGGCAAATCCTTGTTGTCCCCCACACGGACGACATTATTCCGAATTCCTGGTCCCCGGACGACCGGCAGATCCTGTGCATGCATCCGACGCCATCCGGGTCGCATTTGGAGTTGATGCCCGCTATTGGCGGAAACCCAACTCCGTTTCTGACCAGCAAGGGCAGGGAGAGCAATGGCCAAATCTCTCCTGATGGAAAATGGGCGGCGTATGCTTCCGATGAGTCGGGGAATTGGGAGATTTACGTGACCACATTTCCCGGCGCCGCAGGAAAATGGCAGGTATCGCGCGGCGGCGGCACCGAGCCGCGCTGGCGCGGAGACGGCAAGGAGATTTTCTATATCGGACCGACAGGCATGCTGATGGCTGTGCCAGTCAATAGCGAAGGTACGTTTTCCACCGCCACGCCCGCGCCTCTGTTCCAGATTCACGGGCGCGCGCCGATCTCGTCGACCGACATTTTTACCTACGACGTGACCAAAGATGGGAAACGGTTCCTGGTGAACCGGTATGTGAAACCTGACCGCATCATGCCGTTGACCATCGTGCTCAACGCCAGTACCGAGTCACAGAAGTGATTGCGTCCTCAGTGGGAGTCGCGTCAGCCAACGGACTTTGATCAGGCAGTGGAGGCCCGCCGATGGCACAGATGACCGCTGTTCAAGTGAGTCGTCCAGGTGCGCCATTCGAAATCGCCACGCGAGAGGTACCAGCACCCGGGCCCAATCAAGTACGCATCGCGGTGCAAGCTTGCGGGGTCTGCCATAGCGACGAGTTTGTGAAGGAAGGACACTGGCCCGGGCTCCCATACCCACGCATCCCAGGCCACGAGGTGGCCGGAGTGATCGACGAGGTCGGGCCGGGCGTGACGGCGTGGAGGAGAGGCCAGCGAGTCGGTGTGGGATGGCATGGCGGGCATTGCGGCCAGTGCGTCGCATGTCGCCGCGGGGATTTCATCAATTGTCAGAATCTCAGGATAACGGGATTCACAACTGACGGCGGATATGCGCAGCACATGATTGCAAGTAGCGACGCCTTGGCATTGATTCCGGAGGCCTTATCGCCGGCAGAGGCTGGTCCTATCCTGTGCGCGGGCATCACGACGTTCAATAGCCTGCGCCATAGCGGGGCGCTGGCCGGAGATCTGGTGGCGGTGCAGGGCCTGGGCGGACTGGGCCATCTCGGAATCCAGTTCGCGAGCAAGATGGGGTATCGCACCGTGGCGATTGGCCGAGGCAAAGACAAGGAAGCCTTAGCGCTCAAGCTTGGCGCCGTTCGATACCTGGATTCCGGTGCCGTAAATGTGGCCGAAGAACTGACCAGGATGGGAGGAGCGTCGGTGATTCTGGCCACAGCTCCGAATAGCAAGGCCATGTCGGAGCTCATCGAGGGCCTCGGGGTTGGCGGCAAATTGCTTGTGGTGGGGGCATCCGCAGATCCAATCAGCGTGACTCCCATTCAACTGATTGGAAAGCGCCGGTCGATTCAAGGCTGGCCCTCAGGCAGCGCCCGGGACTCGGAAGACGCGCTCAACTTCTGTGCCCTCGCCGGGGTTCGCCCCATGGTCGAGACCTTCCCGCTCGAACAAGCTGCTGCCGCCTACGAACGCATGCTGAGCGGCAAGGCGCGGTTCCGAGTAGTGCTCACCATGAATCGAACGTAGCGGATGAAAGTCCAATCGACGGGGCGGAAATGGAGCCGGAGGGAAGCGTGGTCCCGTGGCGCGGGCGGATCAGGCGGGGAGCGCCTTGCGGAACGGCTTCACGGTGATCCTGGCATAGACGCCGGCGGAGAGGAACGGCTCGGCGTCGGCCCACGCCTGCGCCTCGCGCAGGTCGGCGAACTCGGCGACAATCAGGCTGCCGGTGAATCCGGCCGGCCCCGGATCGGCGCTGTCGATGGCGGGAAAGGCGCCTGCGACGAATAGCCGGCCGGCCTCGTTCAGTTTGTTCAGCCTGGCCATATGCACGGGACGCGTGGCCATCCTTTTATCCAGGGTGCCCGGCGCATCCTCGCAGATAAACGCGTAAAGCATGATGAAACTCCTCTGATTACCCCGGACTTTCCATTTTGACTTCTCGGCCGACCGAAAAGGTACACCGGGCCCCGTCAGTCTGCAATCCTCCAGTCAGGTTTTTTGAGAGCAGAGCCTTTCCGGCGGGCGCAGCAAATCCCCAAGCCAAAAACTGACGCTTCTCCAACGCATACGTCATTAAGAGCGCTTACGGAAGCGAAAAATCAGCGCAGGAACACTCTTTATTCCGCCCAAACCGAGGGCCGGCAATAAGTGTTGTTTTTGCGAAGGGAAAGTGGATGCCATCTCTGAAACGCGTGTGCATCAAAGTGGATGGATGGCCGCAGAAAAACACTTGGACGATAAGTCGGTCTATCGTCCATTGGATTTGCATGAGGGAACGTAGCAGGCAAGGGCGTTTGTCAGGCGAAATCCGCCCCCCAAGAGTCTGCGATCCGCGACCATCACGGTGGAGATGACCCCTGATTTCGGAGCCGAAGGAGTGAAGCTTTCTTCGATCACAGTTGCTGGGCGGGTGACTGTTTTCGATGAGGAGCGGGAACCGATGCTTAGTAGCGCAGGGGCAGTGTGCGCAAAATGTCGCGCCACGGTTTATGGCAGCCAGCCATCTGGCCCTTTCTCTGCTTCGATATCAGCGTTACAGCCAAGCTCCCGCGTCTGCGCGT
>JGI1358J11329_10002683_pt1 | contig 13602 bp, 11 predicted proteins | sample Subgroupgradi54m_FD_11329 | JGI IMG/M metagenome (IMG submission 11329)
CGGGTTTGCGGCAGCTTTGGTTATCTTGCTTTTGCTCTTACTTGCAGTTTTTTTAGGTAAAGGTTCTTCCTGTCGTTTTACACTGCTAGCTGCCTCTTTTACAGCCCATTTGAGTTGCTCTTCAGAAAATTGCTGGGGCTGGGAAGTTTCCTCTACGACTCCTTCTTGATCAGGATTCTTATTAATCTCTTCGGAAGTTTTTTTGGCAAAAAAATTTTTAGAAAGTAACCCCATATTATTAAAGAATTATCTTTTACCCCATTCTGCCCGCAACCGATAAATTTGTCAACACTAATTCTCCTGGTCGTCTTTATTCGTTTCCACGTTATATATGCTACCCGAAATCTGGTCATGCCCCCAATGCAATAATCCCAGTATTAAAAAGATTACACCGGGGACAAGAAGACCCAAACCAAAAACCGCAACCGCAAGAATCCACTGAATCGATATTAACCTCATACCGGTTGCCAGTTGCTGTATAACGTATAATTCTGCCAGAGCAGAAGTCACAATAAACGTTATCCCCTTTACCAGGTACTGCTGGCTAAAAAGTGAGGCCCCTAATATCACACTAATAAGAAGTGCTATCGCCCTAATCGCTACCGAAACGGCCGTAAACGGGTATAGCGAAATTACAGCCATACTTAAAAAACCGAAAGGATTGCGCAGTTGTACACTAACAGGCCCGCTAATCCAATCTAGGACATAGGCAAATATAAATAAAGCTACTGCAATAGAAACTAAATATTCTTTTTTCATTTCTTCCCCTTTGGCGAAGTCCTTGCGGGAGCTTGCGGCAAATTATTACCAAACGCCTTTGGGTTGTGTACATTATAAGAAATCACATACTGTGATGTCTTGTCCGGCACTATATCCCATTCTTTATCTACAAGTACCACGTCGTGGCTATTTTCGACAATCGTCCTAAATTGCCCCTCACCAGCACCTCTGGAAATCCAAAGTGGAAACCCCACAAAAATATCCCGTTTCCAGTTTTTCTTATTGTCTTTTATGAATTTTGCGCCGCTTGAGGAAACCACACCAAGATCTTCCGCCACTTCATGCCCTTCCTTCATAATCAAACTCTTCATCTGCGGGTTGAACTTAATAAAATCATCCATGGGGAACCACTCCGTATGCTTCTCACCCTTCCTTCTCTTTGATTCGAAAATGACACTCACCTGATCTGGCCACTTCTTATCAATAAAAATTTTCATGCAGTCTCTTTTATTTCCGTTTATGTCTATTATTTGCATAGCTTTTAGTCACTATTTACGATCAAGCGAATACGATATTGAAATAATCATAGGTTAGCGTAGCTCGATTTGTCCAGCTTGTCGAAAAACTAGAAGCTCCCTTAACGTATCTGTATGCTCCGGCACCATCATCCTTCATAATAAACCAGTTTCCCGCTTTATTGACAAACCCGTAGTAGGCGGGTGTTGAATCATCAAGTTGAGTAATTTTGTAGCCGTCTGTCGGCGCTTTGATGGCAGGGTCAATTATGGCACCTGTTGAATCCTTGACCGCCACTGTTCCCGGCCCCGGCATACTTCCGAAAAATGCCGCTTCCGCTTTTTTGGTAAATATCGAAAAGAAAAAGAGCGTCAAGCCGGCAGAGCCGATTAGCTTGATAAACATTCTTCTGTCTACGTCAAAACCTTTGAGCTTATCCAGTTTTATGGGTTCTTCGCTCTTCGCCTTTGCCTTAGACTCCGGCCCTTTACCGGAATTAGCAGATACCGGTTTGGGAATAACTAGTACCCTGTTCCTTCTTGGCATCGCCAAAGAGAAAAAGTAAACCATCAGCGGAAAAAATAAAACGGCACTCACAAGCTGGGAGATGGATTTTGCCCCAATGAAACCCATAACAGTCATAATTGTCACTAGAACAAAACTGTAATAAATAAAAAGCTTCTTCATAAAAAGATTACTCCTCTACTAAATAGCTCTTATAAATCCACCCTTTGCGCTTGTCTGGAAGTTCAACGCTGTACCAATCGGGCTCCTTAGAAATAAGGACGAATTCTTCACCGTTATTTGCCAAACCGATAGCATTGGAGCCAGTCGCCGGTTCCTCCCTGATATTGGCAGACTTACTACCATCGGTTATTTTGACTTTTACAAGCTTTCTGCTTGCTGATTTTGAAGCTTCCGGCGTTGATTTCACTACCACCTGAGTATTGGCGTGGTTAAGATTAATATCCGGAAATGGTGAATTTTTGCTTTCTCCGCTTTGCAGGTTAACAAAACCGACAGCAACCAAAATTACAAAAAGTATGATGAAAAAAATAAATTTCTTGCTTGTCAGGGAAATTGCAGTTCCTGAATAACTTTGATTCCCAAGTATTCTTAATCGTCTGAATTCCCTATAAGATGTAAGAACTAAAAAAGCCGTTACTGGTAAAAAAACTATCTGGGTAATAAGGGTTTGAATATCTCGGGCGGATATTAAACCCATTAATGTGATAAAAAGTACCAGGATTGTACAATAATAGAGAAGAAATCTGCCGTCTAGCTTCATTGCTGTGCCCCATTACCAGCTACTTTGACATAGCTTCCGTCTACCCACCCTTCTCCATTATCAAAAGCTAAATAATACCAATTTTTATCATTTAAGAAATAACTATAATTTTGTCCGTAGCGAATTTTGCCAACAACTTTCGAGGCAAGGTTATTTCCCTCATAAACATCCAGTGTCGACCAGCTTTTATCTTTTATCGTTACATAACCCAAACCCGCCGAAGCGGTTGCATCACCTGTAAGTTTTTTTATGAAATCGGCAGTGGTGTCAATCTTAGATAGCCCTAAAACATCTTTTTGGCTACTTCCGTTGTTATTCCCCTTCAGAGCTTTAGAAATTCCGTCAATTTTTGCGTTTAACTCTTGGTTACTCGCCTCGAGATTTTTGATTTGCTCCCCGCTACTGGTAATACCTCTTAAAGCGTCATTTTTCGCCCTAATAAAAGTATAAGAATAAATACTAAAGGCGCTTACAAATAAAGTCAAAAGAATAACAAACGACAAAAGAAGCGGGGTTGCAATTTTATTTTCGGCTTTAGAATCGGAATCGGAAGTGCTTGCGTTTCTGCTGCTTGCCCTGATAATTCTTAACCAGAAATACAAACCTATTGGCAGAATAAGTATAGTGAATAATAAACCCTCTGGTTGAGCTGATTTAAATATGGACCATAAAAAAATTAAGATACTAATAATGAGGCTGTAGTAGAAGAGAAAAATTAGGTATTTCACGCCGTATCTATCATGATAGATAGATGGTTTCCTGTCAACAAATTCAGGCTTCTTTGACCAAAATTACCATCCTGGACACACGATCGTTCCCTTACCGTGAACACTCTCGATATTTATTCCCCCATATTGATTTCATTCTCCTATTTTGGTTTATTCCCAAATCCCTCCAGTCACACCTTCTGTTCGTACGTCGTCAGCTGTCGCAAAATTGATCGATAAATCGTCGGGTTTATCTTCTTGAAGCATTGTTTTTGTATACCGTTTTGCATAGATCATACGTTCTTTTGTTTGAAACACAAATAACACTGTAGGAAATAGGGTATTGGTATTATTCTCCCAGTCATTGCTAAAGTAATATTCTTGATAGTTTCTTATCCGTTTTCGCAGTCTATAGCGCGGAAGGGTTGCGTCAAAATATGAAAGCATAAAATATTTTGTTTTCCCTCCTTTTTCTTTTTTGCTGAAAACTAGGTCAACTGCCAGCACACTTGTTTTAAGAAAATAAAATGGGTTATTTTCACTGCACATATCGCTTTCGGTTACATATTCATAGTGGAGTATGTCACTGTTTTTCTTTTTAAATTCAGTGCACATCGTGGCAACAATTAGGGAGTGCTCAATAAACGTATCAGATCTATTTTTATCAAAGTACAATTTGTGAATAAACGCCGCATCGTATATTCCCAGTGTTTTAATAAATCTGATCCCATTATTCCCCAAAGAAAAGACCGCGGCTCTTCTATTTTTGCCAATAATGTGATTGTCATATATTCTTCTGAGGTATCCTTTTTCTGTTAAGTCTTTTAACCATCTGTTGATTCGTGCTTGGTCTTTGTGATGTAAAAAGGATTGGATGTGGGTTCTGTCTAAGAATCTGAATCGGGGTATAAGAGTTATTATTTGTTCTTGTTTGTTTGTTATATTTGGTGTTGTCATAGAGATACTATTCTCTTTGTAAGTTTTAGGTGTTTATGCCATGCCCAACCGTATAATATACTCCGTATTTGTAAGGGTAGGTGTCACATCTTTACCTACATTTGGCTTCATAATCTTTCAATTATTGTCGTTAACATCAACGACAATGGGTACGACAATTATGCCAAGTACCGTTTTACAACTTGTGCTTCATGTTTTATCCCGTTTATCTTAGGTGATTTTGTGGACTTTTTACTTTTAGACGCTTTTTTTATTTTCCTGCCGGTTGTTGTCTGGAACAGTTGCTTTAATTGTTTTTCAACCTCTTCCCGTGGTGTGGCGTAGTGATTCCTCGAGTATTTGATAATAGCCTTTTTCGTTTTGCTGTTTCCATTACCTTCTACCGGTATCGTAACTCCGGTAAAGGCATCTTCGCTCTCATCGTTTGTTATTTTCATAAAGAAATGATAAGGGGCAAGATTTACGATTTGTCCTTTTTCTACTTCCCGTGAGAAAATGGGCAGCAGAACTTCCTCATCTTCAGGGCTGCCTTTAAGCGTTATATAGTTTCCGCTGTTTCCTTTAATCACTTTTGACACCTTTGGATCATCAATCTGGGCAATATTTTGGTGAGAGGGGGTGAAAAAGACATGGTATTTTCTTGCCTCTGAGAAAAGTTCCATAAAGTGAGGGGTTGCAAAGTTTTGGAACTCATCAATGTAGACAAAGAAATCACGGCGCTTGTGCTCGGGAATTTGTGCTCTGGCGTATGTTGCAAGCTGGATAAGGGAAATAATTATTGTTCCAAAGAATGCGCTTCGTTCTTCTCCCAAATTTCCTTTGGAAAGATTGACGAGTAGAATTTCCCCCTCGTCCATGATTTCTGAAATATTGATGGTACTATCCTTTTGAAGCAATATATATCGGGAAAGTGGATCGGTAATAAATTCCCCAATTTTATTAGTCAGTGGCGCGACAATATCTCCCTGCTGGCCTTTTCTAAACAGCTTAAACTCTTTCTCCCAAAACTGCTTTAGGATTGGATCTGAAAGCGACCTCGTAACAGACTTTCGATATATGTCATCTGTTAAAAGCTTTTGGATTGTGAGAAGGGATATATATGGTGTATGTGCGCTACCAGATCCTATTTGAAGGGTTGTAAGAATTGCATTTCTTAAAATATGCTCCATACGTTGTCCCCAGTGCTTTTCCGGCGTTATTTTCATAAATATTGACATAACAGTTCCTGCAGTTCTTCGATGCTGCTCTTCAATGTCTTCATAATTTGTACCGGGATTTAGGATATTTAGACCTGTGGGAAACTGTTTATCAAACGGATTAAGATAGATAACATCTTTTTGTCTCTCCTTGGGAATTAAGCTTAGTAAGTGCTCAACCATATCTCCATGCGGGTCAATAACACAAACCCCTTTACCGCTTTGGATATCCTGAAGCGCCATGCCTTCAATAATGGTTGATTTTCCCATACCGGTTTTGCCAACAATGTAGGTGTGCTGTCTGTGATCCTTTTTGCGCAGTCCTACTGGTGTTTGCTCCCCTCCGTAAGTATTCTTTCCGACAATTACGTCAAGATCAGCGTCGTCCCGTTTCATTGACCTTGGCGCTGGAAGCTCGGTGCTCTTGCTCTTTACGAGCCCTTCGATTTTTGTTATATCCATATTCGGGAAATGATATAGGTCGGAAATCTCAGAGGAAGAAAGGATAAGATTATTATCGGAAAGTCTGCGCTCATAAAAATCTTTGAGGCGTTTTTCAAATGTACGGTCAGATAAAAAAGGAAGGGATGTCATCTTTCGTTGCGCGAGTAATTGATACTGGCTTGTAAATTGACTGAATGAGGAGATAAGTCCGGTTTGCCTGGCGTCAAATTCTTCTTTGCTGTTTGTCATAATAAAAAGCCTGATTGACGTTTCAAACAGGTGTTGCGACAGTTTCTCTTTGACAACCGCTCCAAGCTCCTGCTCATATGGATTAAGAATTGTTTGCAGCTCAATTTTTGAGCTTGAATCAAAAAAGGATTTTGCGTGCGGGCCATTCGGATCAAGAACCAAGTGAGGAAGATGAACCATAAGTTTGAAAAGAGAAACTATCACCCAAAGAATTGGGCTTAGAATAAATAACAGTATCGGTGGGAGAGGAAATGGAAGAATACCCTTTTTAAATAGTACCGGAGTCAATGGTTTTCCCTGATAAATCGTATTTTTTACCTTCTGCATATGATTCTTCACATTCCCGCTAAGTGTCGGGCTTGTGACAATCTGGAAGGCGACAAGTTCACCTTTTTCAAGTTTTGTCATGTTGCCTGCCAGAAACGCAATGGAATCATGTGTCCCAAGCGCCTTTTGGTTTTCTAAAGGAAGTACAAAGTCATCAGAAAGAGTAAACTCTATAAAACCAAGTGATTTTGCGGCCGTTGGCGACCTACTATTTCCATCTTCTTTGGCAGTGGTTGCTACAGTGCTATCAATAAGCTGAATATTTTTTAGATAATCAGGAATTTCAGAAATTGCAAGCCCAGGAAGATACGACATCAATGTTCTGCGCGTAACGTCTGCATCAGCCGTTGGGACACCAATGATATATCTGATCCCATCATTTCGGCTTGACACAATTTCCAAAGAAAATGTTTTCCTAGTGGAAAAGAAACCTTCGCTTCTTTGGGCTACCGTGTGAATTGTTTTATATAGCTGCTCTGTTGCATACGCGGATTTGCTTGTGTCAGCCGGGAAGGTAAGTTCTAGGAATGTCTTTTCTTTTTCTTCCTTTGAAAACATTCTAAAAATGGATGGTTTAGTAATTTTTGTGATATTGAGTAGTGCTTTAACTGCAAAATATAGAAATGTTAGGAAGAAGATGGGGCCTGCAAGTATAAGGATAGTGGCAAGAGCTGGTGAGAGATGAGGCAGGGGAAGATTAGCAAAGAAATTATATATTGCAAGCCTCCACTCAATAGGAATAGGCAGGAACATTAAAAGTAGCAGGGGGGCCTGACTTGTTGATACTGCGTGAGTTTGTAACTGATGCAAGAGTTGTAGCTGTTGATATTCAACAGCGGCGTGAGGAACAAACGTCGGCAAGGGACTTGCGCCCATATAATTTGGGCAGAAACAGAGAAAGTGAACAGTACTTTATCAAATATTCCTAGGTAATTCAATAGCTTGTAGAAATACTAATTTTCTCCAAGCTTTTGGCGGAACCGAGGGCTACCCTTTTAAATAGTGCCTACCTGGAAAAATTATTTCACACGTAAGCTAGCTTCATTTACCTCTTGACACATAATTTGCACAGATATATAATCACAGTATAGTGTGATATTAGCCTCAATTATTTTAGATTAAACAGGATTATGGAAGCTGTAGAATTACAATTATTCAATCAAGAAAAGACAGTAAATAATATCTTGCATAATAATATCCCTGTTAAAAAGACTGAGCCCTCAGAACCTGCAATCAATCCCCAAAAAACTTTAGAAAAAGCACTCTCTGCGATATTTACTCCTCAAGATGAAGACAAAATTGTTCAGGCTCGAAGAATATTAGGAGAGGTGGCAAATGACACATCAGACGAACAGCTAGGCGTATTTATAAACGAAACCCAATACTTATTAAATAGTTGGTTTGATATCTTTGAAAGACAAATTTTCAATGGCTTAACATTAAGAGAAGTTTTAAAAGGAGGGGAAAATGGTAAAGCTTGAATTTGGTAACAAGGCACTGGAAAAAGTGGTTCTATATTTAAGGGTTTCTACGGAAGAACAGGTAGATAATTATTCCCTCGATACGCAGGAAAGTATTTGTCTTAAAGAGGCCGAACGCCGCCAGATAGAAGTTATTAAGGTCTTTAGAGAGGAGGGACGATCAGCTAAAACCATAAAGGGAAGACCGATTCTAATTGAACTTTTGGAGTTTTGTCGAAAAAATCGAAGAGATATTGATGCTTTAATGGTTTACAGATTGGATCGTCTTTCACGCCAAATAGCAGACTACTTGGCAATAAGAAAAAAGCTGGCAGAATATGAAATAACTTTAATATCTGCTTCCGAACCCACTGGGAATAGCCCCACGGAAAGATTTATAGAGACTATGCTTGCCGGTTTTGCCCAGATGGATAACGACGTCAGGAGCGAACGAACGAAAAATGGCTTACGGGCAAGATTTCTTGCAGGTCTAACATCGGGTCAGGCACCACTTGGATATCTAAATCAAAACGGGTACATCATAAATGACCCTAAAACCTTCGACAAAATGAAGGCAGCCTGGGAACTGATGGCAACTGGTACAAAAACTTTACTTGAAATGGCTACAATCCTAAACAAACAAGGCATAAGAGAAACATATAGAGATAAAACATGCCCGATAAGAATGCAAACGTTAAGCCGTATCTTCAAGAATAAATTTTATACCGGAAAAGTAGTTTCAAGAAGATACGGACAAGAAGTACAGGGGCAGCACTTACCTATGATTACTGAAGAGCTATATTACAGAGTCCAGGCTGTCTTAGACGGCAGAAACACTAACATTGCCGCACCTATGGCACGAAGGAACCGTGACAACGAGCAGTTCCCCTTAAGGAGAATAATTAAATGCAATAATTGCGGTACTTCTTTTACGGGGGCGTGGAGTAAAGGAAAACACTCAAAATATGCTTACTATTTTTGTAAAAAGAGGTGCGGTAAATCGTCTGTACCGGTTGGAGACATAGAAGATGCGATGTTTTCGATGCTTGAGAAAATTACTCCTAAAGCCAAAACGCTGGAACTTCTTAATGCATATATAAGGAAAACTTATTATCAAAGAGTGGCGGATTTACAAAAGAAAAAAGACCAAGCCGATATTGAGCTTAAAAAGCTCTACGAATTTCGTCAGGCCTTAATTGAAAAGAATTTGGCAGGTACATATTCTGATGACGTCTTCAAAGAACAAAATAGGCTTCTTGAAGCAAGAATTAAAGATATTCAGATAACTAAGGACGAGTCTTTAATAAATAAATACAATCTTGAGGCAATTACCAAGTTTATTAAAGACAAATTCGAAAATATAGCTAAAACATACTACGAGTCAGACCTTGAGCAAAAAAGAGTTCTGCTGTGTTCGATATTCCCACTTGGACTGCTCTGGAGCTATCCGGGCTATTCGAACACCAAAATTAGCCCGTATTATCAAGCTATTCGTGAGTTAGACAGCTCGAAGATCTCCTATAGTAGCGGGGGCGGGAGTCGAACCCACTTCTGGAGATTATGAGCCTCCCGAGATGCCGTTTCTCCACCCCGCGTCGTGGAGTGAATTTTAGCAAAAAAAAGCAATGGAATCAATCCTTCATGTCATTGCGAGGAATAGAGTGACGAAGCAATCTCCTTTTTTAGATTGCCACGCCCTTCGGGCTCGCAATGACAAATGTGGTATCAACTCCGAAAAAAAGGTTCCACCACTTCGACCCGCGTCATAATCCCAATCCGCCAGCTTTGACGAATGACTTAGGCATGTACCGAAACCGCATTAGTTTCTGTCTAGGACCCGATACATTCAGTACAGTTGATGTATCTTGAAAGGTCGGTACAATGGCTCGTATATGCGAGCCTACAGAATATTTCCGTTAAAAGAAATTAAGTCTGCTAATTTATCTAAAGCTGCGCTTAAGAGGCTGTATTGGTTTGATTGGTATCAGGCCCATGGTAAGAATATTTCCCTTACATGCCGTCACTTTGGCATATCCAGAGACACTTTCTATAATTGGAAGAGGGTATTTAAACCATACAATCTAAGAACCCTTGAAGACGATACGAGTAACAGAAGACCACATAAGCTGCGGGAGATGACTACTCCTTCATGGAAACTGAAGAAAATCTATGACATTAGATTTGCTGATCCTGAAATGAGCAAGTGGGAAATTCACGAAGAGCTGAGGCGTCAGGGGATTAAGGTTGCCCACAATGTTATTCAAAAGATCATTAACAGGCATATCGAACTTAGGAATACCCAACACGCAGTAGCTTTAAGAAAACACAGAAACTACAAGATTGCCAGGATTAAAGCAGCAGTTGAACTTAAGGAAAAGGACTTAGGGTCACTGGTGCAAATTGACACCAAGCACTTATATGTTTTGGGTAGAAGATTTTACTTGTTTGTGGCTATTGATTGTAAATCAAGATACGCATACACCTGGTGCTATGCCAATGCTTCGTCACTGTCCGCTGCTGATTTTCTAACAAGAGCGATTGATTATTTCCCGTTCAAAATCGCTGCGGTCAACATTGATAATGGCCCGGAATATCTTTTAAATTTCCACAAGCAGTGCCAACAGCTAGATCTTGCACACTACTTTAATCATCCGCACACACCTAAGATGAACTCAAGAGCCGAACGTCTTATCCAAACAGCTGAGTATGAATTCTTTAACTATCAAGCAGACTTGATGCCCAGGCTTGAGGATATTAACAGGCGATGTGACCTATTTAACGACAAGTACAACAACAGACGGTTCCATAAAAGCCTAGGCTACAAAACGCCTGGTGAGTATGTTATTAATTATTTGCAACAGAAGGGAGTGCAACTGTACGGTATCTAGGAGTCCTTCACAGTTTATTGACAAATTTATTATCTGTATGTACAATGTAATTACATGATTACAACACTAATTGCTATCGGAAATTCCCGCGGGGTGCGTATACCCAAACCACTTCTTAATGAAAGCGGTCTTAGCAATCAGGTCGAGCTGCAGGTAAAAAAGGGTGAAATTCGAATTATTGCAGCCTCAGTAAAAAGTAGGCCCGTGGCCGCTCCGCTATTATTATCTGAGAAAATACTTACCACTGATTGGAACCGGCCAGAAGAGGATGACGCGTGGGCAAGTTTGCAGTAGGCAGTGTGGTTCTGGTTACGTTCCCATTCTCCAATTTAAAAGGCCAAAAAGTACGTCCTGCACTTGTACTGGCAAATGTTGAATTCGAAAATCTTATTTTGTGCCAAATCACCTCAAAGCCATATACGAGCAAAATAGCAATTAGTCTTAAGTCAGCCGATTTTGCTAAGGGCAGTTTACCGGTTGAAAGTTTCGCGAGGCCGGATAAATTGTTTACGGCAGATACCACTATCATAAGGACTGCTGTTGGCCAACTAACTCCAAAATCTACAGAGGCGGTTTTACAAAGTGTTTGTGCATTATTTACTCATACATAAAGGTCTTCCACACGTTAATGAGTACCGACCCATTCTAAACCATTTACATTACCCATCCGGTCTGATATATTCTGATCCGCTTTTATAATCTGCTCTCTGCCCTAAAAGGAGAGAGTATGAATCCAAGTCCTTATCCGATTCCATCAATTACAATTCCGCCCAACTTTGTCCCTAAAACTCCGGCTGATTTTCAGATGTTGCAACTCATTCACCAGATACAAAGCGGTCATGCGTCTCTTTTTGATCTATACCTCCTGCAGCAACTGCTTAATTTCCCTTTTCTCCCGATCCAAGCAAAATTAAATCTGTATTACTTTTTTAGTTCCCTACCTTTTGTTCAATCAATCCACCTCTCCCCTCTATGGCTTTCACTTTTAGTGCTGCTTATTCCCTCATTAACCATTTTAGTGCCACTCCTTTTTATATTTCTGCTTATCATTCTGGTCAAAAAAGGCCCTGGGTTTTTACCCCACATTTTAGGAAGGTTTAATTTTAATAAGGTAACAGAGGAAAAAGCATTTCTTGAGTTAACTTTTCCCTCTAACATCACTAAATCCGCTTACGCCACAGAACAACTATATAAGCTTTTAAATACCCGGGCTAAGAAACAGGGCTGGTTTCGGAGTCTGATCAAACATAAAAAGGTCTACTCTTTAGAAATTGTTTCCAGTAGAGACAGCGGAATTCAATTTGTTTTGGTAGTCCCCAAGAAAGAAGCGGAACTACTGCACCACACTCTTATCTCATTTCTTCCGGGACTCAAAGTAAAAGAGGTTGAGGATTATCTAACCGGACTAGACGGGCAGATTGAGGATTCTGCCTGGGGAGTAGTTGAACTAAAGCTCGGAGCTGATTTTGTCCTGCCCCTACAAGATCAAAAAGTCCTTGAGGAGCATGATCCTATCTCTTTTCTCATTGGTGCTATGACCAAACTTGATTTGGGAGAATTGATTGCTTTCCAAATTGTTACCACTCCCATTATTCACTCTGTCCAATCAAAGATAGAATCACACCTTAGAAAAATAAGGCTGGCAATATCCCGAGGGGAACCACTCACCCCTCTTTTGCAACCCTCGGCCCTGGACCGGCTGACATCATCATTTTGGCCTTTAAAGATTCCAATAATTCTGCTTAAAGTAATCTTTGGAGTCCTCAAGTTTGCCGGGCTGTTTGTATGGAGTATGATACTGGCTTTCCTTGATTCTAATAGGAAAGACATACCATTTTTAATGACTCCAAAGATTGAGGTTCATGCTACTTCTGATCCTTTTGAAAAAGAGTTAGCAGAGATAGTCAGGGAGAAAGCTTCCCAACATCTTTTTGAAACCTCAATAAGGATCTTAATTGCATCAGAAAATGAGCTGGAATTTGAATCAAGAGCTGATTCTATTACTGCCTCGCTTGGCCAATTCACCACCTCTTATCAATCCCTCATATCGGTATCAAGTATGCTCCCCTCTTCTTTTGTCCAAAACCGGAGGTTTGCAAATTTTAAAAGTAGGTCTCTTCCAGGAGGTTTTGGGGGCGGTACAAACCCAATTCTTTCTGCTTCTGAACTGGCAGATCTCTACCACTTCCCCAACACTGATCTTAATAAAGTGGAAGGACTGGTAAAACATAAAAGTAAAGATCTTCCGGCTCCCCTGTCGATCAAAAGATCAGATTCTCATCTTGATGTGGTAATCGGCTTAAACACCTATGGAAACGAGATTACACCAATTGGGTTATCCGGCGATCAAAGAAAAGGCCACACTTACATGATTGGTAAAACCGGATCTGGAAAAACCACCATTATTAAAGGCATGGTTTTGCAGGACATAGCCAATGGCAAGGGGGTCTGTTTTGTTGATCCCCATGGTGACGCAGCTGAGGAAATAATAGAGATGGTCCCTGAAAACAGAGCCAAAGATGTCATCTACGTTAATCCGGCTGATGGACAGTGGCCAGTGGGCTTAAATATCCTAGCCCCCGGAACAACTTTTGAAGATTTAGATGAGGCGCATGAAAAGATCACCAATTGCTTAATGTCTGTCTTTCAAAAAATAACCCCACCTGATAAATGGGGACAGCGAATGGAACATATCCTTCGAAATGCCACTTTAACTGCACTTCAGATAAAACCAGGAATAGCCCAGACACCATTTTTATCCCTTATTGCCATACATAAACTCTTAACCAGCCAAGATTACCGCAAAGAAGTAATTCCCCATATCAAAGATCCAATTTTAAAACAGTTCTG
>JGI1358J11329_10002688_pt1 | contig 13585 bp, 12 predicted proteins | sample Subgroupgradi54m_FD_11329 | JGI IMG/M metagenome (IMG submission 11329)
ACGCAAAAACTCGTGGACGGGCCTGACGAAAAGGATCCGCGTCGGGGACGCGCCGCAGCGGTGAATATCGTGCCATCCACGACGGGTGCGGCTGATGCCGTAATCCAGGCGATTCCGGAACTTGCGGGGAAATTTGACGCGGTGGCGGTGCGCGTGCCGACAATCGCAGGGTCCTTGAGCGTCATGACAATCCTGACCGATAAAAAAACCACGGCCGATGAAGTGAATAATACATTCAGCAAAGCCGCGGCAGATGCGCGTTGGTCAAAAATTCTGAAAGTCACGGATGACCCGATTGTCTCCTCCGATATTCTCGGCGAAAAATATGGCGCCATTGTGGATTGTTCTCTCACCAAAGTCGTGGACGCTAACCTGCTGGAGATATTTTCCTGGTATGACAACGAAGCCGGCTACACGGCAACTTTGATTGAGCATGTGAGACGAGTCATGGCAGTGCTTTGAGTAAAGATTGATGGAATGAATGAAGTCAAAACGCCCGCAGGGCGTTTTGACTTTTCGCGGGACTTAAGTACAATCAGGATACTATGCGTCAGTCGCAACTCTTCGGTAAAACATTGCGGGAAGACCCCAAGGACGAGGTGGCAGTAAACGCCAAGCTTCTTGAGCGGGGTGGGTTTGTATATAAATCCATGGCGGGCGTGTATGAGTACTTGCCGCTTGGATTTCGCGTACTTGAAAATATAAACCGGATTATCCGCGAGGAGATTGGTGCCATCGGCGGGCAGGAGATTTTCCTCTCGGCACTTCAGCCGCGCGAGCGATGGGAGAGGACCGGACGATGGAAGAAGCTGGACGACATCATGTATCAATTCAAGGATCACTCCGGGCGTGATGTGGGCCTCGCCGTGACGCACGAGGAAGTTGTTGCTGAAATCGCGGGGAGGTTCATATCTTCGTACAAAGACCTGCCGGTATTCATTTTCCAGATTCAAGGAAAATTTCGCGACGAGCCGCGGGCAAAATCCGGTGTTTTGCGGGGGCGCGAGTTTCTGATGAAGGATCTCTACAGTTTTCATCGCGACACGGATGATCTGAATCGTTTCTACGCGCGCGCGGACAAAGCATACCAGAGGATCTTCAAACGCTGCGGGCTGGATGCGTATGTCACGGAAGCATCCGGCGGGACTTTCACCAAGGAATTTACCCATGAATACCAGGTATTGACTGCGGCGGGCGAGGATCTTATTTTTTACTGCACCGGCTGCCGCTATGCGCAGAACCGCGAGATCAGCACGATCCGCGAAGGAGACGCTTGTCCCAAATGCGGGGGCAAGGTCGCATCGGGCAAAGCCGTGGAAGTTGGCAATATATTCCGCCTTGGCACCAAGTTCAGCGAGGATTTTGGGGTTTTGTTCAGCGACGAGCACGGAGACAAGAAGCCCGCAGTCATGGGCAGTTACGGCATAGGTCCGGGTCGCGTCTTGGGTACTATCGTGGAGACGCATGCAGACGGGCGCGGGATTCTATGGCCGGATGAGACGGCGCCGTTTACCGCCCACCTCATTGAGATAAAAAGTAAAGACGTGAAGGTAAGACGCGCGGCGGAAAAATTGTATGAGGATATGACGAAGGCCCGGCATTCCATGGCGCGTAGTGATTTCTGAAAAGACACTTGCCAAAAAGAAAATTGAGTTGAAGCGAAGGAGTGCCGAGCGAAGCGAGATGATTACGGGCTCCGCATTGCTGAAAAAGATTCGTGCCCCACGCGTGTCAAAATAGCATTAGACCTACTGCGTAATGATCTTTCTACTCCGATTATGATTTTTCGGCTGCAAACAACTCACCGCTCGTCAATGAATACGCTGTATTCACTTCCTCGCGCTTCGTTGTTTTCGCTCGAAAAATCATAATCTCGCTACGAAATTCATTACGCAGTAGGTCTATAATTATTTTCTTGTTGACGATCCGTCCCTTGATCCCTCGCGCGGCAGGGAAGGGATTGAGATAGGTTCTATTCACGCGCACAAGCGTTATGTTGGATAAATTTTTTGGAAGATTTGCAAAAGACATTGGGATTGATTTGGGTACTGCCAATACCTTGGTTTATGTGCGCGGGCGCGGGATCGTGATTAATGAGCCATCGGTGGTCGCTGTGAATCAGAAGACCGGACAGATTGTGGCAATAGGCGCGGAAGCCAAGCGGATGGTGGGCAGAACCCCGGCGCAGATCGTGGCAACGCGGCCATTGGTGGCGGGCGTGGTGTCTGATTTTGAGGTGACTGAGGAGATGCTCAAGTATTTTATCCGTAAGGTGCACGAAGATTCTTACTCTTTTTTTGCGCGGCCCCGGGTGGTGATCGGCATTCCTTCCGGCGTTACCGAGGTGGAAAAGCGGGCGGTTGAGGACGCGGCGCGTAACGCCGGAGCGCGGGAGGTATATCTCGTGGAGGAGCCGATGGCCGCAGCCATCGGCGTGCGCTCGCCCGTGCAGGAGGCAGTGGGTACTTTGATCGTAGATATCGGCGGCGGCACCTCGGATATCGCGGTGATTTCTCTGGGCGGCATTGTGGTTTCAAAAAATCTGAAAGTTGCGGGCGACAAGTTCAACGAAGACATCATTCGTTTTGCGCGCGACGAATTCAAACTGCTTTTGGGCGAACGGACAGCCGAAGATATCAAAATCGCCATTGGATCCGCATACGAGTTGCCCGAGTCCTTGGAGGCCAGCATGCGCGGCCGGGACCTGGTGACCGGACTTCCGAAAGAACTGGTGGTAGATGACGCGGATATCCGGCGCGCCATGAGGCATTCCATCAATACGCTGGTCAATGCGATAAAGGCGACGATTGAGGAGACGCCGCCGGAACTGGTCGCCGACATCATGCATCGCGGGATTGTGCTGGTGGGCGGGGGTTCGCTCCTGCGGGGCTTGGATCGTCTGATTCAGGAAGAGACCAAGATTCCGGCGCGAGTCGCCGAAGACCCGCTGACCGCCGTAGTGCGGGGCACCGGAGTCATCTTGGAGGATGTGGATTCGTTGAAGAACTTGCTGGTGAGCATTGAATACGAAAAAGTGCCGACATAGCGTCCCGTTGCCGAAGTTGCCCGCCGTTGCAGGCACGATACTTATGTACAAAAATAGCGCCATCACAAAAATCGCGATAGTCATACTCTTGTCCGGGGGGATTATTTTTTTTGGGGGCACCCGCCCCGTGCGATGGATGCGCAATGCAGGCATTGTTTTGTTGCGGCCGGTGATGAGTGCGGCGACGGGTACGGGCAGGCGCCTTGCTTCCCTGACTTCGGTAATGGGCGCGGAGGAAGCACGGCGCCTTACGGAAGAAAATCAGCGTCTGACTGCGGAAAATTTTGATTACGCGAATCTTGCCCGCGAAGTGGAGTCGTTGGAAGCGGCCCTCGCGTTCCGAGATGCTGCGCATCAAAAACTCATTGGCGCCCGTGTCCTTGCCTATACCGATGAATTCGGCCGTGAATCTCTCTTGATTGATCAGGGCGTGGATGCGGGGGTCAAAAAAGGCGATGTGGTGGTAGACGCGCATAAGGTTTTGGTAGGGGAAGTGAGTGACGCGGGGAATAATTCAAGCGAAGTCGCGGTTGCGTCCAATGCGGGTCTTACGTTCTCGGCAATCCTCCTGCCCGGAGGCGGCAATGTCCTGGCGCGGGGAATGGGTGGGAGGACCTTATCCATTGAACTTATCCCGCGCAACACTTCAATCCGCCGCGGAGATTTTGTCGCGCGTGCTACTGCGGGTGCGGGCGGCAGAGAGCGCAGTATCGCGGCGGGAGTGATCGTTGGTGAAGTATCGGGCGCTGCCGGCGGGTTTGCGGCGGCGCACGCATCGCTCCTGGCGCGCCCCGAAACATTGGATTACGTTTTTATTATATCATCCGCGCCATAACGGTATTTATTTATGTACGGGATAAAGGTCGTGTTGGGACTTGTACTCGTGGTCGCTTTTTTGGCGTTGGAATGGATGGCGGCTTCATCCGGCATGCGGTTTGTGTCGTGGATTCCTCTCGGGGCTCTGGCGGCATTGTGGTGGTCGGGGCGTCTGGCACTGGTGCCCCGCATGGCATACGCGGCACTTGCCGGATTCATTATTGATCTTGTGTCGGGACATCCATTCGGATCAACGGTCATGCTTCTCTTGCTGATGGTCGGAGTCGCCCAAGTCCTGGGGGTCATGCTGTCCGCGCATGATTCGCGCGCCGCACAAGGAGTCAGCGTCGCAATCATGCTCGTACTTTTTTTTCTTCTGACGCCGCTTGCGAGCAGGATCGCAGGAATTATATGATGCGACGACGTTACCGGGGAAAACTGAATATCCTGGAAGCGGATGAGGTGTTTGTGGATGCGGCAAGCATTTTGGACCCTACTGACCGTCTGGAGCGCAAGATTGAGCGGCCCCTGGGCCGCATCGCCTCGTTCATCTTGCTCGTGCTTATTTTGGGCGGGATGCTGTATCTCACCAGTCGGGCCGTCACGCTGCAGGTGTCGCAGGGAGCTGACTTATTTTCCCGATCACAGGAGAATCGTTTCTCTGTCCGGCCTATTTTCTCGCCCCGCGGCATTATTACGGATCGCTTCGGCACTCCGCTCGTGGAAAATATCCCGTCTTTCGGCATTGCGTTTGACCGCCCCACTTTTCATAACGAGAACGGAGATATGGCATTGATGCAGCGGCGTCTTTTGGAACTCGTGAACAAATCCGATCCGCTATGGAGCGAGATCAGCGATAACTTGGTAGGTCTTGATGATCCGGCTTCACCGCCGCGTACGATTCTTGCGCGTGATGTCCCTGCGGATCTGGTAGTGGAGATATCCTCGCATCTGTCGGCCCTTCCCGGAGTTCAGATTTTTGAAAGCTGGCAGCGCATGTACGGAGATCCGTATGCATTCTCCCATCTGCTTGGTTTTGTCGGCAAAGTTTCTCCGGACGACATCCAAAAGCATCCGGAATTTGCGAGCGAGGAGACCACGGGCAAAGGCGGGATTGAGGCATTTTATGACGCATACTTGCGCGGATCTATGGGAAGAAAAATCGTGGAAGTGGATTCGCACGGTGCAGCAACCCGCTATAAGCTCGCGGTGGAGCCCACTCCTGGTGATACGCTGTCTCTGACCATTGACGGCGCTTTGCAGAAGGAGATATATGATACGGTCAAGGGATANACCGTCGGCGCGCGCGGAGCCAGTGTCGTGGCAGTGGATCCGCGCTCNGGTGCGGTCCGCGCCCTCGTAAGCTTTCCCGGGTTTGACGCGGACCGNTTNGGCACNNCNCTCTCCAGCAAAGAATTCAATGTGATGCTCCGCGATCCCTTAACGCCCCTCTTTAATCGCGCGGTCTCCGGAGAATTTCCTTCCGGCTCCATCATCAAGCCCTTGCTTGCATCCGCAGCGCTTCAGGAAAAAATTATTGATCCGGAGAAAAAGATTTACGACGAGGGATTTATCGCGATTCCCAATCCGTATCGGCCGGGCGAGCAGTCCGTATTTGTTGACTGGAAAAAGCAGGGTTGGGTCAATATGTATGACGCGATTGCCATGTCGGCAAACGTGTATTTCTACATGATTGGCGGCGGGTGGCAGAATCAGCAAGGTCTGGGGATTGCCCGTATCCGGCAGTATGAGAGCGCATTCGGCCTGGGAGCGCTTTCCGGCATTGATGTGCCTGGGGAGCGCCCAGGGCTTATCCCCGGGCCGGAGTGGAAGAAGACCGCGAGTCCCCAGGATCCCCTGTGGCGCATCGGCGACACGTACAACGCATCCATCGGCCAGGGCGGAACCAAAGTAACGCCTTTGCAGATGGCAATGGCAGTTTCTACAATCGCCAACGGCGGCACACTCTGGCGTCCGTACGTGACCGCTGCAGTTCGCGATAAAGACGGCGCTACGGTAGAGGAACAAAAACCGACGGCAGTGCGACGTCACGTCATCAGCGCAGATAATCTGGCTATGGTAGTCCGCGGTATGCGCCAGACCGTGACTGCCGGGACCGCGCGTCTCTTGCAGGATATACCCGTGAGTGTTGCGGCAAAGACCGGCACTGCGCAGTCCGCACCCGGCAAACTGCCCCATGCATGGGTGACGGTGTTTGCGCCCGCCGAGAATCCGGAGATCGTACTTGTCGTAATGGTGGAGCATGCGGGTGAGGGCTCTACGGTGGCTGTGCCCATCACCAACGACATTTTGAAGTGGTATTTCCAGAACAGAATGAATAAGTAAGCGTCAGCGAAGGGCTGTGTATAACCCATCATTGACATGTATCGCAATCTCGTATATCGTTTGCCCTTACTATGTCTGAATACATTTCCGCAGAGGGTTTGGAGAAATTAAAAGCAGAGCTTCATGAATTGAAGACCGTTAAACGGCAAGAAATTGCTGGGCGTTTGGAGCATGCCAAAACGCTCGGAGATTTGTCCGAGAACGCGGAGTATCAGGAGGCGATAGAGGAGCAGAAGCTGGTGGAGCAGAAGATCGCCGAGGTGGAAGAGATGCTGCGCAACATCATTGTGATCAAAGACGCGCGTTCCAGCGACCGCGTGGTGGTGGGGTCTACGGTGCGGGTCAAGAGTCAGTGGGGCGAGGAGACGTACCGGATCGTGGGGTCGGAGGAGGCGGATCCTGCGCAGGGAAAGATTTCCAACGAGTCGCCTTTGGGCAAAGCTTTTCTGGGCAAAAAAAAGGGGGAAAGCGTGGAGGTGAAGACCCCGCGGGGTGTGGTAAAGTACGAGATTGCGGAGATTCGGTGATTTGCTCGGTGTTTGTGATTGAGTCTTGGCAGGCGGGTCCTCCTCGGCCATGCCGCTCGGAAACACGCTCGCGCCATCCAGCGATGGCGCTCGCTCAGCATCCGGCGCGGCGCTCCGCCCAAAAGGGCGGAGACCATGCCGCCGCGCCTCCTGATGGTTTCCTCACGGCATGGCCTCGACCCCGCCTGCTTTTACGAGGAGAGCAGCTCGCAGATACGAAATAGTGAGAGGGAGATGCGAAAATAAAAAAGCCCCGCGCGGTGTGATCCATGCGGGGAATGTGATTAGTTAGAGTGATCCTTGCAGACGCTGAAGACGCTTCTGTGCCTCTTCAATCAGTGCCGTAATCTCTCTCAATTCTTCGGCAAGGGCAAGGTTGGCGTTTGGCGATGGATCATACTTTGCTTTCTTAGTCATCGCCAACAATGCACCACGGCATGCCGTGAGAAGCGGTTGGGGTTTCAATATCTGTCCCGTTGGTTTAATCACGGGTCGAAACTCCGGCAAGTCTGCTTCTTTCACCAATTTGGCAAGTATCCATTTGTCAACCTGGTCAGCGTTCAGGCCTTTGGCCTGTAACAAGCGCTTCGCTGCTTCCATGCGAGATTGACGCACTTCTCCGTAGTTTACAGGCATATATGTCTCCATATCCAAAGGATTGAGCATCAGTACACTACCTAAACAATAGCATTTTTATAATATATTGTCAAGTTTACGGTGTCCCTGCGTTCCTTTATCATTGATTCATTATGGCGCTGGAAGATATTCGCAACGAAAGGATAAAAAAAGCTAACATGCTGCGGGAGGCGGGCATTGATCCGTATCCGGCAGAGACCTCAAGGACGCATGCGATTGGCGAAGCGCTGAAAAAGTTTGCGGCGCTAGAAAAAGGCAAAAAGGCGCTCGTGATTGCAGGCCGCGTGATGGCGCGCCGCGAACACGGTGGCTCCATGTTTTTGGATGTGCGCGACGGGTCTGGGACGATGCAGGTCTATTTGAAAAAGGATGTTCTCGCAGATGAGTACCGACGCGCGGTGGAGACCATAGATATCGGAGATGTGATGGAAGCTGAAGGCACACTCTTTCTCACCAAGAAAAAAGAACAAACACTTGAAGTGAGGCGTTGGGCCATGCTCGCCAAAACTCTGCGGCCTTTGCCGGAAAAATGGCATGGACTGCAGGATGTGGAGGAGCGGTTCCGCAAACGATACTTGGACATTCTCATGAACGACGATGTGCGCAGGCGTTTTGAATTGCGCTCGCGAATCATTGCCGCAGTGCGGGATTTCCATATCACGCACGATTTTCTGGAAGTGGAGACGCCGGTATTGCAGCCGATTCCGGGCGGCACGCTTGCCAAGCCCTTCACCACGCATCATAACGCTCTGGATATTGATCTTTACCTTCGCATTGCGCCGGAACTGTATCTGAAGCGGCTCCTGGTCGCAGGATTTGACCGCGTGTTTGAGATCGCGCGCAATTTCCGCAATGAAGGAATAGATGCCACGCATAACCCCGAGTTCACCATGCTGGAGTGCTATGCCGCATACTGGGATGAAGATGATATGATGGAATTCGTGGAAGATCTTTTTATTTCGCTTGCGAAAGAATTGGGCGCTAAAAAGGAAATCATCTTTGAGGGCAAGAGTATTACGTTCAAAAAGCCGTTTAGCCGCATCAAATTTAAAGATTTGCTTGCGCGTTTTGCGCTTATCACCGAGTACGGGCGCGAGACCCGCGATTCGCTTGCCACCCGCGCGCGGCAACTGGGCGTGGATGTGGGCTCGCACGAGTCAAAGGGGAAAATCGCGGACGAGATTTATAAAAAAATCTGCCGACCGCATCTGGTGCAGCCAACATTTGTGACGAATCATCCGTTGGATATCTCGCCCCTGGCCAAACGTCATGCGAAAAATCCTGAAGAAGTGCGCCGTCTCCAGCTGATAGTCGGAGGGTTTGAGATGACCAACGGATGGGCCGAATTGAACGACCCGATTGATCAGCGCGAGCGGTTTGAGGATCAGGAAAAAGAACGGGAGGGCGGGGAGGAGGAGGCAATGCATCTGGATGAGGATTTTCTGGAAGCGTTGGAATACGGCATGCCGCCCGCAGCTGGCCTGGGTATCGGGATAGACCGGCTGGTGATGCTCTTCACAGACGCGCATAATATCCGTGAAGTACTGCTCTTTCCGACTATGCGGCCTCGGTGATTTCTGTGCGCGGGTCCCCCTCGGCCATGCCGTGAGGAAACACGCAAAAATTCCCCAGCGAGGAATTTTTGCTCCGTGTCCGGCATCGCTCGTCCGCCTGATGGCGGACACCATGCCCGCGATGCCTCCCAAGGGTCTCCTCACGGCATGGCACTCAACCCCGCGCACACGAATAATTTCTCATCATATATGAAGAAAAAAACAGTAAAACGGGACTATGGAGTTTTTCAGGTGGGATTGAAGATTCTGCTTCGCAAAGGAGATAAAGTTTTATTTTTGCACGACAATAACGCACGCGGAGATTTGGATATCCCGGGCGGCAGGATTGATAATGTGGAGTATCGGATGCCGCTTGAGAAAGTCATTGCGCGTGAAGTGCGTGAAGAATTGGGCGGACAAATAAAATACGTTTTGGGCAAGCCGCTCTTTCATTTTCGGCGGGCGCGTCACAAGGGTGCTCATCCCGGTTTTGTGTTCTGCGCGGTCTATGATGCGGAATGGAAAGCCGGAGAGATCAAGATCTCTTTTGAGCATAAGGGCTATGAGTGGATTAACTCGAAAAAACATCTTTTGAAACGTGCGGATTTCGGACAGGAGGAAGAATACCGTGCGTTCAAAAAATATTTTGCAGGGAAAAAACATGCTTGATATCAAATTCATCCGTGAGAATCCGAAAAAAGTGAAAGAAGTGATGCGTGCGCGCAGCGCGGATGTGGATGTGGACTATGTCCTGCAACTGGATGAGCGTAGGCGCGGGAAAATAGAAGAAACGAACTATTTACGTCATCAACAAAATGAGTTTGCCGAAGATATTGCTCGTGCGTCAGGCCACGAACGGGAAGTTAAAATCGCATCCTCTCGTGAGTTGAAAGAAAAGCTCGGACATGCGGAGTTTGAACTGAAAGTGCTGGAAGAGGAATTCGGGGAGCTGATGCGAAAAATGCCCAATATCCCGGATCCGGAGACGCCAGTGGGCAAGAATGAACGCGATAATGTGGTGGTGCGCGAGGTCGGCGATAAGCCGCGATTTTCATTCGCGCCGCGTGACTACATGCAGCTTGCCGCGGCTCTGGGCGTGATTGATACCGAGCGAGCGGCAAAAGTGTCGGGCAGCAGGTTCGGGTATATCAAGGGCGATCTGGCGCGGCTGGAATTCGCTTTGGTGCAGTTTGCATTTGAGTCCCTTATAGAAAAGGGATTTATCCCGATTATCCCGCCGGTGATGGTGCGGGATACTATGATGGCAGGCATGGGGTATATTGATACGCCGGAGGATCGCGAAGAGCGATACGAACTAGAAAAAGATAAATTATTTCTCGTAGGGACGAGCGAGCAGTCCGTGGTGCCGATGCATGCGGATGAAATATTTGATGCGGACGAATTGCCGTGCCGGTATGTCGCGTTTTCTTCATGTTTTCGGAGAGAAGCAGGATCGTACGGCAAAGATACGCAGGGAATTCTGCGCGTGCATCAGTTTGATAAAGTGGAAATGGTGAGTTTTACGAAACCCGAGGATTCGGGGAGCGAGCATGAACTTTTGCTTGATCTGGAGGAAGAACTGATGCAAGCACTGCAATTGCCGTATCGCGTGGTCGCATTGTGCACCGGAGACATCGCGCGTCCTTCGGCTCGGACGATTGATATAGAGACATGGCTTCCCGGGCAGAATGCAGGAAAAGGTGAATACCGCGAGACGCATTCCTCCTCTAACACCACGGACTTTCAGGCGCGGCGGCTGAATATACGCTATCGTGCCGTGACTCTTCGCTCGGGTGCCGGAACTCAATTTGTCCATATCCTTAACGGCACGGCATGTGCCATCGGCCGCATGCTCATCGCGATCATGGAAAACTATCAGCAGGAAGATGGCTCGGTATGGATACCGGACGTGTTGCAGAGTTATATGGGCGGTATAAAAGAAATACGCAAGGTGCCATGAACGGCGTGCGCACACGGGTGGGGATTGATGCTCGCGCGCTCCGCCACAACGCGGAGCAGTTTTGAAATACCGATGTCCGTACAGCTTATGAAGCCACTGACATTTTTAAGAAAGATAAAGAAACGTTTTACCCGCTACCATCCCTCGGTGGAAGTGTCTATTTCCAAAACAAGATTAGTGGGAAACTTAAACGAGTATAAGAAGAAATATCCCGAACTCTCGTTTGCTCCGGTATTGAAGAGCAATGCCTATGGCCACGGACTTGCTCCGGTCGCGCAGATTCTGGACAAAGAAGATGTAGCATTTTTTGCTCTTGATTCTTTGTACGAAGCAATGGTTCTGCGCAATAACGGCGTCAAGTCAAAGATTTTAATAATAGGGTATACTTCGTCAGAAAACATTATAAATTCTAAATTATCTCGCATTGCCTTTGTCATAACGGGTCTGGAGCAATTGCAGGAAGTTGCGAAAAAGATAGCATCAAGAGTAGAAATACACCTGAAAATAGATACCGGAATGCATAGACAAGGCATCCTTCCGAGTCAGATTGAAGATGCAATCACTATTATAAAAAATAATAAATTCTTGAATTTGGAGGGCGTAGCATCGCATTTTGCCGATGCGGATAACAACGACGAAACTTTTACGAAAGTTCAAATAGAAAAATGGGAAAGCGCCGTGTCGCTGTTTCAGAAAAATTTTCAAACAATAAGATTCTTACATATTTCTGCCACAGCCGGAATATCTCATTGTGGGCAGATTCATGGTAACGTTGTCCGCTTGGGGATTGGTTTATATGGTGTAAACACTTCACCCGCAGTTACATTGGACGTAAGGCCTGTTTTGCACATGCAAGCCATCGTAAGTTCGCTAAAAAATTTACCAGCCGGAGAGCACATCGGATACAATAGTACCTACACGGTTACGCAGAACTCCACCATTGCGACAGTTCCGGTAGGATATTTTGAAGGCGTTGACAGAAGATTATCTAACGGCGGATTTTTTAAAATCGGCGACCATAATTGTTCCATTGTCGGCAGGGTCAGTATGAATATCACCTCTATAGATGTCACGTCCGTGCCGAACATAAAATTGGGTGACTGTGTAACTATTATCAGTAGTAACAGAGACGATAAAAATTCGGTTGAAAAAATTGCTGAATTTGTTCATACTATTCCCGGAGAGATTTTAGTTCATATCCCAGAGTCCATACATCGAACAGTGATTGAAGATTAGTAAATAAGCTTGTCGCCCGGTTCAATATCAGTGCATGTGAATTGCTCACGCGGATCAACCCTTTGATACGGCGCGTCGTACTATGAGTCGCATTTTATACACTCCGCGGCATGAGAAAAAGATGAGTGCCGTATCGCGCGGCAGGACGTTTCGTGTGGTGGCTGTGGCGCTTGCGGCATGTGTGATTCTGCTGGCTATCTTTTTTCTGTGGCGACCCGCATGGCAGATCCGGCGTGTCACCATCCAGGGACTCCGCGTGGTTCCGGAATCTGTGATACGGGAACGTATCGCAGATTCCCTTGTCGGCGCGTATGCGTGGATGGTACCGCGGGCGTCAATTCTTGTGGTGCGCACCGGTGCCATTGCTGACCAAATCAAAAAAGAATTTCCGCAGGTGCGGGATGTTGCGGTCGCAAAGCGTTTCCCCGATGCCTTGGATGTCTCGGTTACGGAGCGGTCGCTGTGGGGTATTTTTTGTAACGACCTGAAAACTGCGACCAGTACGTGCGCGGCGATAGATGAATCCGGATACGCGTATGCCACGTCCCCCGAGGTTACCGGAGCGCTTATCATGCGTGTGCGCAGTGACGGGGCTGATGTCTCTGTCGGGTCTTTTGCAGTGGAGCATACGACCATGGATCGTATGCGTGCGCTGGCAGACGGACTTTCTGCAGCAGCTGGGTCATTACCTCTGAATTTTGAATTGCGCGCCCAACTGCCCAGTGAGATCCGCGCGTTAATGCCCGAAGGATACCGCATTATATTCCGCCGCGATGACGATCCGGCTCACACTCTCGTCATACTCAAAAAAGTGCTGGATGAGGAGATCGGAGACCGGCGCAAGCGTCTTGACTACATTGACCTTCGTTTCGGCAACAAAGTGTTTTATAAGTTGAAATGATGTGATGATGGATTAAGGCAGGTTATACACTATGATGGAATGGCCGATGGAAGCAACCGGCACAAACGGCTTGAGCCATTCGTATGAATCCTGGGGCGGACGGATAAATCCCGGAGCAGGCGCGCCGAAAGCGCCCTGCTGCAAAGACATGGATATGGCAAAGTATCCGTGCGCGGGGCCGCGCGACGACCACCACGGTTCAAATCGCCCGCCCAGATAGTAGCGCGGGGAGCCGCCCCCGAAATAATCCAGCGAGATTTTTGGGATATTGTTTTCTTTCACGAAATCAGCGAGGCGTTTTAAATCCTGCCCCCAATCATAGTTGGAATCCACGGCAACATGGTATCCGTGCTCGGCGCTACCCCCTAGCTCGTTGTAATAGGACAGAAAAGAAGGAAATGCCAGCACCGTATCGCTGACGAGCCACACCATAAGCAGTGCCGCAAACATATATTTGGGAAGGGGCCGTACATACAGATGGTAGACGTTTTTGAAGGATCCTTGCCAGGAAGGTTCTTCGTCCGCGCCACGGCTGCTCCGTAGCCATGTGGTGATTCCGCGCGC
>JGI1358J11329_10002690_pt1 | contig 13577 bp, 9 predicted proteins | sample Subgroupgradi54m_FD_11329 | JGI IMG/M metagenome (IMG submission 11329)
TTCAATTCCAGTAAATCCAAAATCACATCCACCGATTCCTGCCGGGCTTCTTCGATAAAAGAACAGGTATTGACGATCATGACATCAGATTTTTCGGCGTCAACGATTCGATGGCCGTTTCGTTTCAATCGTCCTAGAATCATCTGAGAATCAACCAGATTTCGAGCACAGCCTAGATTGATCATGCCGACCTTTGAACTCTTCTGAAATTTTACATCTGAAAAATTACGGTCAGCTAAAAAATCTCTGGTCGTTTGAACTGAATTTTTACGAATGGCTCTTCGCATGCTATTCTTTAACCGATAAACCATTTTTTGTAATCACCACTTTCTTCGCCTGGCTGTCTTCCCGTCCGAGGGAGCCGATCATTTTCCCGTTGACTTCAAATTCCAATTGATTGATATTCTTGCCGGAGAGTTCAATCTCTTTTTGCGCGACCCAGGTTTCGGCCACACCTTTTTTTAAAATCGACTCAAAAACAGTTGACCCATCGACTTTGACCTGCAACCAGGTATTTTTTTGTGCCCGGACTGATAAGAGAACATTCTTGTGACTTTCTTCTTTCTCTAAGGAGTCAGAGGCGGGCATCCCCGATGGCTGCGCTTCAGTGGTTGATTTTGTCAAGAAGAGATGATTTTCTTTGACGATTTTTTCTTTTTTCGATTTACCAGACTGTGCGATCGCGGAGGATTTTATCGAAACTGGTTTTTTATTTTTAGAAAATAATTTCTGCGATACGAACCCAGTGGCTTTAAAAAAGATTAAGATAAAAATCAAAATTCCTAAAACTTTTCCGGCTAAAATCAAGCGATCTCGGTTAAAAAATTGGCTGGCCGTTTTTGAAAAAGGAATTTCTTTCAAGTTGAATAAAGGTAACGGCGATGACGTCTTTGGTGAAGACGGATGTGATTTCTCTTTAGAAAGAAATGATTTTTGGGAGGTCGAGGGATAATTACCTCTGGCGTTAGAATCCAAAACTTCTTTAGGCTTAAAATCACTGAGGAGATCCCCCACGTCACATCCTAAGTATTGAGCATAAATTTTTAAGAAACCTTTTTGATAAAATGGCGAGAGCGTCCGGACGGTATAGCCTTCTTCCAAGGCGCGCAACGCGTCGAGGGGAATTTTGGTATTCTCATGCACCGTGTCCAGGGAAATCCCTTGAGCCTGTCGGGTTTTTTTTAATAAAGCGCCTTTTTCGCTTAAATTATCCATTTTCTTTTTTGTTCATGTTTTGCAGCAGCCATTCTTCCCGGTCGACCAAAAGATCCCGTGGTTTGCTTCCCGAATACGGTCCGACAATTCCATTTTGTTCCATCAAATCAATCAAACGTGCCGCCCGGGTATAGCCCAAACGCATGCGTCTTTGGAGAATGGAAACTGAGGCCTGGTTGGTTTCAATGATGAGGCGCACGGCCTCATCGTAAAGTTCGTCTTTCTCTCCCTCCACTCCCGCGCTTGAAGTGGTTTGTTGTTTGAGGATAGAATCGTCGTAAATGGGATTCTGCTGAGTTTTTATAAAATCAATGACCTTTTGAATTTCATTATCCGAAACATAACTGCACTGCCCCCGGTTTGGTTTGGCGTCACCCGGTTTCATAAAAAGAAGATCTCCTTTGCCTAATAAATTTTCAGCGCCGTTCATATCCAGGACGGTGCGCGAGTCCACTTTGGAGGCGACTTTAAAAGAAATCCTCGCTGGGAAATTTGCTTTAATCACGCCGGTGATGACGTCCACCGAGGGCCGTTGGGTGGCAAGGATCAGATGAATCCCAACGGCCCTCGACAACTGCGCTAAACGCGTGATGGCGCTTTCAATCGTTTTGGCCGAGACCTGCATCAAATCCGCCAGCTCATCGATGATGATAACAATAAAGGGGAGCTTGTGGCCTTTTTCATGGTAGCCTTTGATGTTGCGCACCCCTGCTTTGGCCAACTGCGAATAGCGGGATTCCATTTCTCCCACCACCCAATTAAGGGCGGCTGAAACTTTTTTAGGATCGGTCACCGCCGGACATAACGCGTGCGGAATCGCGTTGTAGGGGGTCAGTTCCACCATTTTCGGGTCAACCATCAGGAATTTTACTTCATCAGGCGAGGCATTAAAAAGCATCGACATGATAATGCTGTTGACGCACACTGTTTTTCCGGAACCGGTTGTCCCGGCAATCAACAGATGCGGCATTTCGGCCAAGTCCGCAATCAAAGGCTTTCCGGAAATATCTTTTCCTAAGGCTAGCATCAATTTTGAACCGGAAGAACGAAAACGGCTTTGAGTGAGAACATCTTTGAGATAAACCGCGCTGCTAGCACCATTAGGAACCTCTACCCCAACGCGGTTTTTGCCTGGAATAGGAGCAACGATTCTGACCGTCTGCGCCCGCATAGCTAAGGCGATATCATCACTCAAGGTTGTAATCCGTTGAACTTTGACTCCCGGCGCCGGTTCCAATTCATAGCGCGTAATCACCGGCCCCCGCTCAATGTCTGCCACCCGTACAACGACGCCAAAATCAGCCAGCGTCTCTTCCAGCACCCGGGCGCCTATAACCAAATCGTCCTGTAATTTTTTAGAAGAAACTAAAGGGAGGTCGTCCAATAAATCTAAAGGCGGGATGTGATATTCTCCCAGCATGATCGGTTTTTCAATTTTAACCGGGACGGCTTCTTGCGGCTTCTGGGATTCAGTTGGGGTGATGCGAATCTGCGGCTTAACGACCTTCTTTGCGGATTCTTCTTTATCTTCTTCTTTTTTATTGGTCTCGGGTGATTTCTTTTCTTGCTGATTTTCCTCGTCACTTTCCTCCGACGATTTTATTGGTTTTTTAAGGAGCTGGCGGATCCGTTCTTCTTTAGAGGGTTCATTGGAAAGTTCATTGGAAAATTTATTGGAAAATTTATTTTTCTGCGGATGTGAACGGACGGTAAAAACCCTTTGTTGATGTTCAATGAACTTACGCTTCAGGAGAAGAAACAATTCTTTTAACTTTTCTATCGATTTCAAGAGAACCGGAGAAACCAAAAATTCTCCAATTAAAATCAGCGTCAGCGTCCCAAGAGTAAAAAGAATAATGGTCGATCCGGTTCTACCTAAATATTGAACAAGAAAGTCCGAGAATAAAAGCCCTACCATCCCCGAGCGTCCAAACCGCGCTGGTAATTCCTGCTGTCCCGTCATGCTAAAGAACGCGCTCAAGGTACAAAACAGAACACCAAAGCTGATCAATTTAGAGAAACTTAGGCTTAAGGTACGGGAAGAAAATTTGTTCCAGCTCCAAAAAACTAAAAACAAAACGACGAAAAAAGCGCTGTATCCAAAAGTAAAAAGTAAAGCGCCGGCGGTGTACGCGCCGACGATGCGGATTAAATTTTTAGCAGGATCATTAGGATGGGAAGTATACCACGGGAGGTCTTCGGGGACAAACGATAAAAGACTGGCCAGCAGAATCATGCCGATCGACAAGACAATGATGGCCTTTATTTCATCAATATGTTGACGTTTCATTCGGCCTGTTTTTTGCTGAGATTGACCCTTTTCATTTGATCGACCTCAATAAGCTTGACCTTGAATTCATCACCTACTTTAACGACGGAGTTGATATCCTTGGTGAATTCCTTGGAAAGCTCAGACACGTGAACCAATCCTTCTTTACCGGGTAAAAATTCAACAAAGGCCCCAAAGTTCATCACGCGCTTGACTCTTCCCGAATAAATTCTGCCGATCTCAGGTTCTTCGGTCATGCCGTTGATAAATCTCACGGCTTTGTCCACGGCTTCTTTGTTCGAGGAAGCAACCAATACAGTTCCATCATCTTCGATGTCGATTGTGGTAACGCCGGTTTCTTCAATGATCTTTCGAATCATTTTTCCGCCTGGGCCGATGATTTCGCCGATTTTATCCGGGCCGATCCTTAGCGTCACGATTCGGGGGGCGTAATTCGAAAGTTCCGGGCGAGGCTGAGAAATCGCCGCGTGCATTTTATCGAGAATCACAAACCGCGCTTCTTTGGCTTGAAAAACCCCTTTACTCAAAAGATCCAAACTGATTCCTTTGATTTTAAGATCGAGCTGAATGGCCGTGATTCCTTTGCGGGTTCCGGCAATTTTAAAATCCATATCCCCGAAATGGTCTTCGACACCCATGATATCCGTCAATAGAATCGATTCTTTTTCGCCGGTAATAAGACCGATTGAAATTCCAGCGACAGGTTCTTTGATCGGAACGCCGGCATCCATCAAACACAACGTGGCGGCGCACACCGTTGCCATACTCGAGGATCCGTTGGATTCCAAAACCTCTGAAACCACGCGGACAGTATAAGGGAATTCATCTTTGTCGGGCAAAACAGGGGCAATCGCTTTCTCGGCGAGCGCGCCGTGGCCGATTTCTCGTCGGCCGGGTCCGCGCATCGGTTTTGTTTCTCCGACACTAAAGGAAGGGAAATTGTAATGGAGCATAAATGTCTTGTAGGATTTTCCACCGAGAGCTTCAATCATTTGTTCATCGCTGCGGGTACCGAGTGTTGCGATGGACAAACTTTGTGTCTGCCCGCGGGTGAAAAGACCTGATCCATGCGTCCGGGGAAGAACATTGACTTCACAGGAAATATTTCGGATGTCTTTAAAACCGCGTCCATCGGCCCGGCGGTGTTCTTGAAAAATAAGACGACGGAGCTCTTCATATTCAATCTGCTCCAAAGCCATTTTAATGTCTGAAGCTTTGATTTCACGGCTGGTTGTTTTGTAGGCGACAAATTGGGTTAAATCGCTGGTCAATTCCTTTAATAAAGCGTTGACACCCTCTTCGCGTTTTTCTTTTTCCGGCAGACGGTAGATTTCAGCAAGACGGTTAGCGCATAATTTTTTAACCCCTTCCACGAACTGAGAAGAAATTCCAAAGAGTTCCACTTTTGTTTTTTTCTTACCGATCGCTTTGATGAGTTCGAACTGCATCGCCCTCACCGGCTGCAAGGCTTTAAATCCAATCCCGATCGCTTCGAGCACTTTTTCCTCGGAAATTTCCTTGGTCTCTCCTTCAATCATGACAACACCGTCTTGAAGCCCAACGATCATTAAATCCAATGGACTTTGTTCCCGCTGTTGATAGGTGGGATTAATGACAAATTGCTGATCCACCATCCCCACCCGAATCGCTCCGATCGGGCCCTCAAAAGGGATATCCGAAACGCTCAAAGCTGCCGAGGCGCCGATGACTCCCAGCACGTCGGGATCGACTTCGCCGTCGCTGCTTAAAACCGAGGCCACCACCTGCACCTCATTGTAAAATCCGGATGGAAAAAGCGGCCGGATGGGACGGTCAATCACGCGGGAGGTCAAGATTTCTTTTTCGGTTGGACGGCCTTCTCTTTTAAAGAAACCGCCGGGGATTCGTCCGGCGGCATAAGTTTTTTCCTGATATTCAACCATCAAAGGAAAAAAATCCGTACCTTCCTTCGCCTGATCAGACATACAGGCGGTAACTAAAACAACGGTTCCACCGCAGGTCACCGTGACCGCGCCGTTGGCTTGTTTAGCGAGTTTTCCGCTTTCAATAATTAGATTCTGGGCCCCGAAGGGAATTTCTACGCGCCCTAGGTTCATAGTTTCTCCTTACTTACGTAAATTAAGCTTATTTAATGTTTCTTCGTATTTTTTGGGATCTGTTTTTTTTAGGTAGGACAAAAGATTTCTTCTTTTGCCGATCATAACCAAGAAACCCCGTCGTGAATGGAAATCTTTGCGATGAGTTTTAAAATGTTCGGAAAGATAATTGATTTTCTCAGTTAACAGAGCGATCTGTACCGTGGGAGAACCAGTATCTTTCGAATGGATTTTGAATTTTTCCATGATTTCATTTTTCTTTTCCTTAAGTAATGCCAACTCTTCTTTCCTCCTTATTCTGGAATTGTTTTATTTTCGTTGTAAGCGTCGGACATTATACTATCGGCCTTTATGCTAGTCAAGGCGAAAGAATTAAGCTAATTCAACTCCTGAATAATTTTTCTAAGCTCTTCAACCTTGGCCGTCAGAGAAGAGAGACGCGTCTTCTCTTTTTCGATGACCTCAGCGGGCGCTTTCTCTAGGAAGGATGGATTGTTGAGACGACCAGATAGACTTTCCAAGGCGGTTGTGTGTTGGGAAAGTTCATTGGAGAGGCGCGTCTTTTCTTTTGGAATGTCAATCAACCCTTCCAAAGGAATAAAAAATTTTATCCGCCCAACCACGGCGCTGGCCGCGTCTTTTAATTTGGTCAGCTTAGAATCAATGGTTAAGCTATCGATTCTGGCAAATTTTTGGATAACCGCAGAATGCCGTTCGATAAACGCAATGTCGTCTTTTTCCAGGCAAACGAAAATGATATTCGATGTTCGGCCGGCGGCGATATTCCATTGGATCTGCAAATTGCGGATCGTTGAGATCAATTCAATGAGAGTTTTCATTTCCTGTTCAACAGCGGGATCGATGAATTTCTTTTGTGTCTTCGGCCAGCTCTCTTGAGAGAGTGGGCGGCCTTCGGCCGCCCTGATTTTGCTATAAATTTCCTCAGTGACAAACGGCATAAACGGATGAATCATCCGTAAAGTCTTTTCCAAAACACTAAGCGCCACAGATCGTACGGCAGAATCCGATAACTTGTCTTTAATAATTTCCAAATACCAATCACAAAAATTCCCCCAAAAAAATTCGTAAATAAACGTTTCTGCCTCGGAAAAACGGTATTTTTCAATGGATCGGCTCACCTCGGCCAGCGTTGAGTTCAAGCGTGAAAGGATCCAGCACGAGTAGAAATCTAGTTCTTTTAAATTTATCCTAGAATTGTCACCCCCGAATGTTTTTGTCGGGGGTCCAGTCGGATTCCCGACAGAAGCATTCGGGAATGACAGAATTAAACGCGAGGCATTCCAAATCTTATTGGCAAAATTTCGTCCGATCTCAAATTTCTCCTTCGAGATAAAAATATCCTGACCTGAATTGATAATCAAACTAAAACGCAGCGCATCGGTACCGTATTCTTTGATGATCTCCAGCGGATCGATGGCATTGCCTAAAGACTTCGACATCTTTTGACCCTTGGCATCACGGACCGTTCCGTGGATATAAACTTCTGAAAAAGGAATGTCCCCCATGAATTCGAGTCCGGCCATGATCATGCGTGCCACCCAGAAGAAAATAATTTCTGAAGCGGTGAAAAGAGTTGAAGTGGGATAAAAATATTCTAGTTCCTTTTTATTCTTAGGCCAGTTAAGAGTCGCAAACGGCCACAGCCACGAGGAAAACCACGTATCAAGGACATCTTCGTCTTGTTTGAGATTTCGCGATCCGCAGTGCGGGCATTGCCTTGGCGGTGTCCTGGAGACGATCGGTTCCTGACATTTCAGATGGCAGACGGTATCGCCAACGCAATACCATACCGGAATGCGATGCCCCCACCAGATCTGACGGGAAATGCACCAGTCCTGGATATTTTCCATCCAGTTTAAGTAAACCTTGGTCCAACGTTTCGGAGTAAACTTTATCTTTCCTTTTTTCACAACAGCGATCGCCGGTCGGGCGAGTGGTTTCATTTTTACGAACCACTGCTTCGACAAGTATGGTTCAACGACCGTGTCACAGCGATAGCAATGACCGACGGCATGAGTGCACTCTTCGACTTTTTCTAAATTTCCGTATTCTTTCAACTCTTCCACAATCTTTTTTCGGGCGATGAAACGATCCAATTCGGCAAAGCGTCCGGCCTGTGCGTTCAAACGTCCATCGGGATGCAGGATATTAATAAATGGAAGATTGTGTCTTTTGCCCATCGCAAAATCGTTGGGATCATGGGCGGGCGTCACTTTCACAGCGCCGGAGCCGAACTTAGGATCAACAAAATCATCCGCGATGATCTTTATTTCGCGATTTACCAAAGGCAGAACTAACGTTTTACCAACGAGTTTCTTATACCGTGAATCTTTGGGATTGACCGCAACCGCCGTATCACCGAGCATAGTTTCTGGACGAGTGGTCGCGACCACCACACTTTGATTCGGATTGTCTTTGAATGGATAACGAATATGATAAAGCGCCCCTTTGACTTCCTTGTGTTCAGCTTCCTCATCGGATAACGCGCTCTGACAGCGCGGGCACCAGTTGATGATCCGTTCTCCTCGATAAATCAATCCCTTTTCAAAAAGTTTCACAAAGATCAGTTTAACGGCTTCGCTATATTCCTCATCCATGGTGAAGCGCGTGCGGTCCCAGTCGCAGGAGGAGCCGAGCTTTTTTAATTGATGAAGGATCGTGCCGCCGTATTGTTTCTGCCAATTCCAGAGTTTTTTTAAAAATTCTTCGCGACCGATGTCCTGGCGTTTTTTGCCTTCCCTGGCGAGCTGTTTTTCAACAACGTTTTGCGTAGCGATGCCGGCGTGATCCGTGCCCGGCATCCAAAGGGTTTCGAAACCTTTCATGCGTTTGTAACGAACCAAAATATCTTGAAGGGTATTATTTAAAGCATGGCCCATGTGCAGAATTCCCGTGACATTGGGCGGCGGGATCACAACGGTGAATGGTTTTTTATCGGGATTGACTTCAGCGTGAAAAAGATGCCGATCTTCCCAGATTTTGCACCACTTGTCTTCGGTTTCTTGGGGGTTGTAGCGGGAGGGCAGATCGGTCATGGGCGCATTCTATTTTTTGTCTTTCAATAATTTATACTCGATACTGTCAATCAATGCCTCGTAGCTTGCTTCGATGATGTTTTCATGAACGCCGACCGTCGTCCAGGAATCGGTATTGTCCTGCGATTCGATCAAGACGCGCACCTTCGCCGCTGTCGCGGCTTGCGTATCTAAAACACGGACTTTGTAATCGGATAAATGCATTTCACTTAACGCGGGATAGAATTTCGTCAATGCCTTTCGAAGTGCTCGATCTAGGGCATCGACCGGGCCGTCTCCTTCAGCGGCGCTGAATTCTTCCTGACCGTTGACCTTCAGCCTAATCGAGGCTTCAGCAAAAATTTTTCCATCATAACGTTTTTCGGCTGTAACTTTGAAACCTTCCAACTTGAAAAACGGTTTATATTTCTTCAATTGACGCTTCAGAAAAAGTTCAAACGAGGCATCAGCGGCTTCAAACTGATAGCCTTCATGCTCTTTGAGCTGCAGCGCCTTTAAAAGCTTGATGGCTTCGGGAGATTTTTTATCCAGGTTAAAATTCATCTGCCGGGCTTTTAAAATGATCGGCATTTTTCCGGCGAGTTCGGAAGTGATAAACCGGCGGTGATTGCCGATCGTGGCCGGATCAACGTGCTCGTAGGCAATCAGGTTTTTGAGCATAGCATCGATATGGACCCCGCCTTTGTGGGCAAAGGCCGAATGCCCGACGAAGGGGTGATTGTCCGCCAGCTTGACGTTGCTGACTTCACTTAAAAAATAAGACGTCTCGGTGAGATTTTTAATTTTATTTTCCGGAATGGATTTCAGTTTCATTTTGGCATGAAGAATCCCAATCAGCGTACACAAATCGGCGTTCCCACAGCGTTCTCCTAAACCGTTGAATGTTCCTTGAATCTGCGTTGCCCCTTCCTCGATGGCCGCTAAACTATTGGCCACCGCCAGGTCCAAATCATTATGCGTATGAATTCCTAAAGGGACTCGCATTTTTGTTTTTACTTCACGAACAATCTTTCGCACTTCCTCGGGCAGAGTCCCTCCGTTTGTGTCGCAGAGAATCACACAATCGGCGCCGGCGTCCTGCGCGGCGAGAATCGTTTTAAGCGCGTAGCCGGGATGGCGTTTGTGGGCATCAAAAAAATGCTCGGCATCATAAAAAACTTCGCGCTTATTTTTCTTAAGAAAATTCACGGAATCAGAAATCATCTTCAAATTTTCATCGAGCGTTGTTTTCAAAACATCGGTGACATGCAAATCCCAACTTTTACCAAAGATTGTAATGGTCGGAGTTCGTGAATGGATGAGCTCCCGTAAATTTTTATCCTCAGCGGTGGGCGTATTGGCCCGGCGGGTCGAACCAAACGCGGCAAGGACCGAATTTTTCAGCTTCTTTTTTTTCATGGCCTGAAAAAATTCGCGGTCTTTTGGATTTGAGCCCGGCCAGCCGCCTTCGATATAATGAACTCCCAGGTCATCGAGTTTCTCGGTGATCTTGATTTTATCGTTGATGGAGAATGAGATTCCTTCCGTCTGGGAACCGTCTCTGAGTGTTGTGTCATAAATAATGATGCGCGTCATGGATTTTTAAGTCCCTTCCAGATTAAATTTTTTGTGCAATTTCTGCACGGCCATATCCGAATACTTTTGATCAATGATACAGGAAATGCTGATTTCCGAGGTGGAAATCATTTCGATGTTGATGTGATTCTCGGCCAGAGTTTGAAACATCTTCGCCGCCACGCCCGGGTAAGAGCGCATGCCGGATCCCACGATTGAAACCCGCGCGATATTTTTATCGTCCAAAACATCTCCAGCCCCGATTTTCTTGGCCACCTTCTTTGTCACGTCCAGGGCTTTGGTCAGCGATGATTTTGGGACGGTGAAGGAAATATCGGTCTGTCGGGTATGGCTGACATTTTGGACGATCGTGTCAACGCTGATGCCGGCTTTGGAAACTTCGGTGAAAATTTTTGCCGCCACCCCCGGTTTATCCGGCACGCCGCAGACGGTCAGTTTCGCCTCTGATTTATTACAGGTGATGCCGCGCACCACCACCCCTTCCATTTTTTCATCTTCTTTGACAATCATGGTTCCATCTCCCTTCGAAAAACTTGACCGCACATGAATAGGTATATTGAATTTTTTAGCCACTTCAATGGAACGTGGCTGCATGACCTGCGCCCCCAGCGATGCCATCTCCAGCATTTCATCGAAGGTGATCATCGGAATTTTTTGGGCTTCTTTAACAACCCGCGGATCGGTTGTGTAAATGCCTTCGACGTCCGTATAGATTTCACAGACATGGGCGCTTAAGGCTTTGGCTAACGCGACCGCCGTCAAGTCCGATCCTCCCCGTCCGAGGGTTGTGATATCATCATCGTAGGTCACGCCTTGAAATCCGGCGACGATCACGATTTTATTCTGCGCCAAAGCTTTCTTGATACGCCGGGCATCAATTTTAACAATCTTGGCTTTGGTGTGGGATTTGTCGGTTTTGATACCGACTTGTCCACCGGTAAACGAAATGGAATCATATCCTTTTTCTTTAACCGCCATAGCCAAAAGCGCGCAAGAAATCTGCTCGCCGGTCGACATCAGCATATCCATCTCGCGCTCCGCCGGACAGGAAGTGATCTGAAGGGCCAGTTCTTCCAGTTCATCCGTCGTATCCGCCATCGCCGAAACCACGACGACCACGTCCTGACGATGATTTTTGTAAGAAACAATCCTCTCGGTCACCGCCTTGATCCGCTCGATGTTGGCGACGGAAGATCCTCCGTATTTTTGGACAATGATGTGTTTGCTCATCATCCCACTCGTACTCGTATTCTATATGTAACCTTTACTTCCCCGTCTTTGGGCACGTTGACATCATATCGAATCGTAAAGGCATCCAGTTTTTGATGGGGATGACTTTCGCTGATCACCTGCCAATCACCCGATAAGGGTTCAATGATTCCTACCATAGTATCTTCCTGTTTGTGATTCCGTAAAGTCACTTCCCATTCGCTTTCATAAACCTGATTGGATATCAGTTGAAAATTCATCTGCCGGCGCTCCGCCACGACATCAAAGGCCTCTCCTACTTTTAATTTCACTTCTTCGTCTTTGGGCGTGTGTTCAATTTTGTTTTCCCCGATAAATTGCAAACTCTTCGCTGAATCCTCTTTATACAAACGAATGATGCCCCCCGGCAGCGGCATTCCTAATTGATTCTCTTTTGAATTCTTAAACTTGATATACACATCCACCGGCTGTTTAGGATTTTCTGGACGATAATAGGCGGTGAAATAACTTTTGACTCCGTACACTAATAATTCTTTTTGAATCTTAATACCGTTGGCTTCCAGCAGGCTGATTTGTTTGGTCTCTTTGTCTTTGATCGTCGTCCTTCTGGCTAAATCATAGATATGATATTCAAAAAATCCTTGTTCGCTAAATTGCGGAGCGGCCGCTGGAGCACTCAACACACGCAGCATATCCCCAGCAATCCCTCCATTTGCTTGTTGCATAGTTTGAACTTCACCGGCCACAAGTTTTAATTTTGCCTCTTTGTAGGCCGCGCCGCTTTGATTGTCAACAGTTACCCAACCCGATAAATCACCCTGCGCGTCTTTCTGGTCGACCACTAAAACATAATCCGCCTTCCAGCTCAGGTTGTTCGTCAGATAAGAAACTTCCAACTGATGCGGCTGGCTGCTCGTATTGTTAAAAAGCCACATCAAAGTGGGCTTGGCGATCAAATTTTCCGGCAGCTGCGGCAAAATTTCCACTCCCGGATGGCCTAAATAAATTTCATTGCCAATTTCATAAACCTGGCCGTTGTTATTGCTGATCAGTTTCGCATCCACAATCTCCTTTTTATCCTGATACGGGTTCCAGTTCAGGATTTTGATTTTCTTTCCTACATATTTATCGAGGAGTTTGTTCTGATCGATCAAGTCATACTCATAATTTTGTTCCAGAACCGCAAATTTTTCTGGAGTATTGAGTGATTTAGCATGGACAGTGACCGGATTAATAAACGCAGCCACATCCATAAATTTCAACTCACCTTGGGCCACGGGTAGAGTCACTTTACGCGTGTCTTTGATCAAACCTAAATTGTTATTGTAAACGGTGACCTCCACATTGGCCTGATCTTCTTGAGTGCTGGTCAAGGTCTCGGCTGAAGCGATCATCCCTGGAGAAAAAATAATTCCTAAAATAAAAATACTGATTCTCATCTTCATTAAGTCCCCCCTTTCTAAAGATTCCCCCGGATAAAAAATTCCATCAACTCTTCCCCGCTTTTGAATTTCAATCCCCGTTCTTTCGCAGCGGGCTCGGTGTATTCGGTTGAGCCGTCGGGAACGATGCCCCGGCCAAACATCACAAAACCGACCGGGCCGCTCACGTGGCATCGCTTTTCAACCGGAGTGGCATGATCCGGCAAAACCAGCATCCGAAAATTCTCTTTTTTAGCGCAGTGTTTCAAAATGGTCCCGATGATTTCTTTATCAATTTTCTCGATGGCGCTGATCTTCATTTTGATATCACCATTATGTCCGGCCTCATCGGGCGCTTCAATGTGGATGTAAACAAAATCTTTTTTCTTGATGGCATTCAAGGCATACTCCGCCTTCCCTAAATAATTTGTATCATAGTAGCCGGTCGCGCCGGGAACCGCAACCACCTCTAAACCAGCCAAGCGGCCGATCCCGTTGACCAGATCGACGGCGGAAATGATAGCTCCCTGTAGGCCGAATTTTTCCGTGAACAACGGCAGGTTGGGACGCGTGCCCTGCCCCCACGGCCAGATCATCGTGGCTGGATTTTCTTTTAAATCGATTCGCACCTGATTCACCGGATGATTCAAAAAAATTTCTTTGGAAGTTTCCATGAGAGACAGCAACTCATCCACGAGCGGGCCTGCCTGAGGCA
>JGI1358J11329_10002691_pt1 | contig 13577 bp, 8 predicted proteins | sample Subgroupgradi54m_FD_11329 | JGI IMG/M metagenome (IMG submission 11329)
TGGGTCAGCCCCGGCCGCCCCACGCCGAGCGCTTACGGGTTGGCGGCGGTGTTGACGGTCAACTTCCAGCCGTTTCTGGAGACGCTGGCTCAGCACAAGGTGGAAGGGATCGAGTTTTTTCTGATCTGCGCGGCGATCTGGGCGCTCAAGAAGGGCAGGGGGATCCTCAGCGGGGCGCTTATCCTACTGGCCGCGAACCTCAAGTACCTTCCGGCGATTCTGCTGGCCCATTTCTTCATGAAGCGGGAGAAGCGGGTCCTGCTCGGCGCGCTGGCGGGCGGGGCAATCATCGCGGGATTACTGTGGCTCGCGTTCGGGGGCGGCATTGCCCGCTCCGGACTGCTCCGCAATGTCTCGGATCAGCTCTTTTCGCATAAGTATGAGGGCACGGTGCCCGAGGCCAGCGTGGAGATGCAAACCCTAAGCGGGACGGTCAACCGCTGGTTTGCCCGGCCGGCGCCGCCCACCGTCTTCATGGATTACATTCGTCAGGGGTCCTACATGCCGGTCCCGAACCCGTCTTTTGCGTTGAACCTCGCCTTGGCCCTGAAAATCTTCGCCGGGGCCGGATGGCTGTGGTTTATCCGCCGGAGGTGGAAAACGAAGCCGGCGGAGACGGGTTGGATGTTGCATCTGCTTGAAATCTCCGTTACTCTGATCATGACTCTGGTCATTTCACAGGCCTCCAGGGTCCACTATTCCATTCTGCTTTTGCCCGCGTTCGTCTGGACGGGCCTGATCCTGTACCAGAAAGCCCGGCAGTTTTCACTCCAGGAGCGGTGTCTCTTCGGGCTGGCGTACGCGCTGACGGGGATGCTGATTCCAGGAGGGCTGTTGAACCTGCTTCCACCCCACCCGGTTTGGGGCCAGCACTACTCCTGGATGTTCCTTTGGTGGTCGTTGCCTTTTTACGGCGCCCTGCTGCTGGGCTTGTGTGCGCTGCGGATGCACCACCGGATTTTGATGGGAGAAAACAGTTTTGAAAAATAAAGCGTTCGAGCTTCGCGAGCGGCTGGCCTCGGGAAAGATCGTCCGGATCATGGGGGCCCACAACGGGCTGGGTGCTCGTCTGATCGAGAGGCACCATTTTGACGCTGTCTGGGCCAGCGGACTGGAGATCTCCACCGCCTACGGGCTTCCCGACGCCAACATCCTCACGATGACCGAGAACCTCGAGGCCGCCCGCGCCATCAACGAGGCGACCTGCCTTCCGGTTGTTTGCGACTGCGATACCGGGTACGGTAACGCCACGCAGGTGATGCACATGGTCCGCCGGTACGAGGCCGCCGGCATCGCCGCCGTCGTGATCGAGGACAAATGCTTTCCCAAAATCAACAGTCTCCTCGCGGCCCGGCAGGAGCTGGTTTCCCTCGAGGAGTTCGCGGGCAAGATCCAAGCCGCCTGCCAGGCGCGTTCCAACCCGGATTTCCTGGTGATCGCGCGCGTGGAAGCCCTGATCGCGGGGTTGGGGCAGGAGGAGGCACTGCGCAGGGCCAACGCCTATGCCGACGCGGGAGCGGACGCGGTGGTGATCCACTCCAAGGCCAAGACCCCGGAGGAGATCTTCCTGTTCGCGAAGGAGTGGAAACGGCCGGTCCCGCTGGTGGCCATCCCGACCACGTACTTTAAAGTGACGGCCCCGGAGCTGGAAAAGGCCGGTTTCTCCATGGTGATCTACGCCAACCAGGGACTGCGGGCCTCCATCCGGGCGATGCAGGGAGTATTTGACCAGATCGATCGGGAAGGGACCTCCGCGTCGGTGGAAGCCGGCATCGCGACATTGGGGGAGGTGTTCGAGCTCCAGGGGATGCAGGACATGCAGCAGGATGAGGAGCGTTTTGTCCGGGGGGAATCGATCCAGGCGGTGATCCCGGCCGCGCGGGACCACCGGTTTCAGCCGGATCTGGCGGGACACCTGAAAGACACCCCCCTGTGCATGCTGGACATCGGGGGGAGATCCCTGCTGGAGCGCCAGATGGACCTCCTTTCGTCGGCGGGGGTCGGGGAAGTCTTTGTGGTGGGCGGGCACCTGCACGACCGGATTCAGGCCTCCGGCGCTCAAGTTCTTTACAACCCCGGTTATCAACAGTGCCAGTGCGCCGGCTCCATTCTGTTCGCCCGGGACCGCATGAAGGAGAACACGCTGATCCTTTATTCGGACATCCTGTTCGACCGCCGCATCCTGACCCTGTTGCTGCAGAGCCCCCATCCGGTCACGCTGGTCATCGACCGGGCCTATCGGTCTCTTCCTTCAAGGCAGAAGCCGCTGGACCTGGTCTTCGCGGATTCCTCCTCCCGGGGCGATGCGCGGAGACTCGACCTGGACGTTTTCAAACCAATCCGGGACATCGGGAAGAACATCCGCCTGGGGGAACCGACGCATGAGTTCATCGGGATGGCCCTTCTCCGCGGACAGGGTGTCCGAGAGCTGGGGCGGGCGTGGGACGAGGCGCTGACCCGGTTCTCCGGGCGGCCTTTCTATGAAGCTCCCGCGCCCGAGAAGGCCGATTTTACCGATCTGGCGCGGTTCCTGTTGGACCGGGGCTGTCCGGTTTACGGCATGGAGATCGAACAGGGCTGGTCTGAAATCCACTCTTTGGAGGATTATCTTCGAATCCAATCGCATTACACCAGCAAGGATCGTTTGCCCGTCTAAGTTTATTGAAAAACCCCCGAATCTTATTTCTCGCGACCCATCCGAAAGAAGTTGCCAGCACGCGCTACCGGGTGCTGGCCTACCAATCCGCTCTGGAGAAGGCGGGATGCGAAACGCGTTTTCACCCCTTCTTCTCATCGGAAGCCCTTCCGAAAATCTATGCTGCCAACGAATGGCCGGAGAAAGCGGCGTGGCTCGCTCGGGGGCTTCGCCAGCGCTTGCGGATTCTGCGCGAAACGGCCTGCGATCTCGTGTTCATCCATCGGGAACTGTTTCCGTTGGGAATGCCCGCCGGGATGTTTCTGCTGGACAGGGAGCTCAAGCGAATGGGCAAACCCCTCCTCTACGATTTCGACGACGCCGTATTCTTGCCTCACCGCCAGGGCCGGGGCCTTGCCGGAAGGCTCGAGAACCCGCGCAGCGTCCGGAATCTCATCGCCAGGAGCCAACGGGTCATCGCTGGGAACGCGTTCCTCGCCGACTATGCGAGCCGGATCAACCCCCGGGTGGATTGCATTCCCACACCGGTGGACACCACCCGTTACTTTCCGTCCGACGGAAAAAAGAACGGCTCCAAGCTCGTGATCGGATGGATCGGTTCCCCCAGCACGGCGAAATACCTCCTCAGCCTGATCCCCGTATTTGAAAAGCTCGCCCGATCCCACCCTTTCCAATTGAAAATTATCGGAGCGGGCGAGCGGATACAGATTCCCGGCGTGGACGTCGATTGCCGAACCTGGGACCTGGCGACGGAGGCAGAGGAATTCCGGACCTGCGACATCGGGCTTTACCCCCTGTGGGATGACCAATGGTCCCGGGGTAAATGCGGCTACAAGGCGCTGCAGTTCATGGCCTGCGGCGTCCCCGTGGTGGCCTCCGAGATCGGCATGAGCACGGAGATCATCCACCACAGGACGAATGGAATGCTGGTCCGATCGGAAGAGGAATGGGTCCAATCACTCCGTGAGCTGTTGGAGAGCCCTGAGCTCCGGAGCCGGCTGGGCGAAGCCGGACGCCAGTCTGTGACAGAACATTACTCGCTGACCCATTTAGCCCCCCGCTTCCTGCAGCTCCTCGAGGAGTCCTCCTCTCTGCACAAGGAGCGCTCGGTCATCTCACAGACCGCGGGCCCGCAGAGAGGCCCGGCCGCTGTGGACACCTTCCAAGATGTGCTCTGTCTCTCCTCGATCGATTGGGACTTCGTCTGGCAAGGCCACCAGGAAATCATGACGACCTTGGCGCGGCAGGGCCACCGCGTGCTGTTTGTTGAGAATACGGGGGTGCGGGGGCCCCGCTTGAGAGACCTCTCCCGCATCCAGCACCGGCTGGGCAGGTGGCGGACCAGCGTGCAGGGATTTTGGCAGGTCGAGCCGAATCTCTATGTTTTCTCTCCGTTGATACTTCCGTTCCCGTATGCCGGCTGGGCTCGTCTCATCAACCGTTGGCTGGTCCTCTCGGTTCTGCGGCACTGGATGCAGGTAATGGACTTCTACCAGCCCATCTGCTGGGCTTTCCTGCCGACCCCGCTGACTTTGGAGGTGATCCGCAAGGTTCCCCTCAAGCTTCTCGTTTATTACTGTATCGACAATTTCGCGGCCAGCACCCCCTCCGCCAAACGGATCGCCGCCAGCGAAAAATCACTGCTTCAGAAGGCGGACGTGGTTTTTGTGACTTCTCAACAGCTGTCCGATCACGCGAGCCGATGGAACCCGCGAGTCCACCTGTTCCCGTTCGGGGTAAACCTAAGCGCATTCGAACGGGCCCGGGACGAAGAGGTGGAAACGCCCGCGGAGCTCCGGCAGCTCCAAGGAGCGATCGTGGGCTACGTGGGAGGGATCCATCAGTGGATCGATCAGGAGCTGGTGGCTGAAGTGGCCCGACGGAATCCGTCCCGGTGGTTTGTTCTGGTGGGACCGGTCCAAACACGCGTCGACCGGCTCAAGCAGGAGCCCAACATCCTGTTGCTTGGACAAAAACCGCACGAGGAGATCCCCGGGTACATCAAGCGGTTCGACGCCGGGATCATTCCCTATCGGATCGCTGAATACACGAACCACGTGTATCCCACCAAAATGAACGAATACCTGGCTATGGGGAAACCGGTGGTCTCAACAGCGCTGCCGGAAGTGCAGGCCTTTAACCAGAGGCATGGCCCCGTTGTGGAGATTGCCGAGGGGTCGGAGGAATTTTCGCGGGCGCTGGAGCGGATGCTCCGCAACAGTGATCCCTCCGACAAACAGCTTCGCCTCCGAGTGGCCGGAGAGAACGCTTGGGGCGCGCGGATCCACTCGATGCAGGGGATTCTCCGTGAAGCCATCCTCCGCAAGGAAAAGAAACAGATGGGGTCCTGGTCGGTCTCCTCCTCCGAATCCACCCGTTCTTCCTATCGAATCGCCCAATGGGGGATCGCTCTGGCGCTGCTGTGGGCGGCGGTGTTCCATACCCCGATGGTTTGGCTGGCGGCACAGCCCCTTCAACTGCCGCCGCAGATCGGCCCGGCCGACGTGATCGTGGTTTTCGCCGGCGGGGCGGGGGAGTCCGGCCGGGCCGATGAGAGCTACCAGGAGCGGGCCAAGCGCGCCGTCGAACTGTATCAGCTTGGGTTGGCCCCCAGGATCCTGTTCATTTCCGGCTTCACCCGAACTTTCCAGGAGGCGGATCTCATGGTGGCGGTGGCAAAGAACCTGGGAGTGCCCGCGACGGCGTTGTCCAAGGAGATCCACGTCACCAACACCTATGACTACGTGCTGCGGATACGTAAGATCGCTCAGCAGGAAGGGTGGCATCGCCTGCTTTTGGTGACATCCCCTTACCATACCCGTCGAGCGGGTCTGACATTCCGGCACAACGCCCCTGAGCTGACCGTGCTCCAAGCCCCCGTTTCGGAGAGCAATTATTACGAGCGCAATAACACGGTAACCCTCCGGCAGATCTGGGGGATTCTGCGCGAGCTTGCGGGTTTACTTTTCTACTGGATTCGAGGTTGGATTTAATTGTCGAATCCACCTCGGCTCCGAAGCGCCCTCATGAGGATGTCCTTATGGGTTGTCCTTCTGGGGGGTCTTGCGGCTTTCCCCGTCAGCACCCGGCAAGCCGTCGATTACGAGGTGAAGGAACTTCGCCTCCCGTTGGGTGTAAAAACCTCGGAATTCCTTCTTCGGGATTATTGGTACCGGCGCATGGCGCGAGAGATCACCCAGGAGGCGCGGGGGGACGAGGCCCGCCTGAACGCGTTGTTGGCATGGACGCGGGAACATATCCGGCGGACCCCGGCGGGATGGCCGGTGGTGGATGACCACATCCTCCACACCATCCTCCGAGGTTATGGAGAAGAAGACCAGAGGGCGGACGTCTTTACCACCCTCAGCAGCTATGCGGGGATCCCCTCCTTTTGGAGCGTGATCAAGCTGGGAGACGCGAAGGGCAAACGGCTGGTCCTCTCCTTTTGCTTACTGGAAGGGCGATGGACCGTCTGGGACGTCGCCCGGGGAATCGTCTTCCGGAACGAGAAGGCTTCGATGGTTTCGGTTTCGGATCTGGTCGCGGATCAACGTCTCGTCTCCATGAACGTGGCCGGACTGAAGCACCAAGGACGTCCGTACGGCGAATACCTTTCGGAGGGTCTTCCGTATTTCTTCGTGCCTGAATTCAGGCGTCCTCAAAAGCAGATGCTCTGGCCCAGGGTCTTGTTTGAATTCAAGCGGATGTGGATCCGGATCGCCAGCCGGCAGCCGTCTGTCGATGTGGAGGAATTCGATCCGCAACCTGTCTTCGGTCACTCGCGCTGAAACGATGAGTCTGCTCGAGACTGCTCTGAAAGGGATCTTGGCCTGCCCGGAGTGCCGGGGGCAGCTGGCGCTCGTCCCGACAGGGAAATCCCTGCGCTGCGGCGGCTGCGCGGCCGAAACTCCCCTCGTGGAAGGGATCCCGGTCTTCACGCGGGGGGATCCCGGTCCACAGGAAGAGGAAAAACGCTTTAGGGATGCCGCGGCCAAAAACCAGTTGGGCTTGCCCGGCCCGGACCTCTTGGAGACGGCCGGCCGGCACCATTGCCTCCCGGTGATGGCCGCGCACGCCCGATCGTTCCGCAAACGGTTTTCCGAGAGAGACTGGATCCTGGACATCGGGACCGGCTACGCCTGGCCCTGGCGAGAAGTGACGGAAGCGCCCTGGGTGATCGGGATAGACTTCTCGCTGGGGAACCTGCTGCTTGCTAAGCGGCTCCTGGAAGGATCGGACACGGTCCTGCTCCTCTGCGCGGATGCCGCCCGCTTGCCGCTTGCCGCCGGAACGATGGCCGGGGCTTGGTCCGCCCAAGCGTTCCAGCACTTTCCTGATCCGATCTTCCGGCAAGCGCAAAAAGAATTGGACCGGGTCTTAAGGAAGGATTTCCTGCTTGAGTTTCATCACCTGCACCCGGCCCTGCTTTACCGGGTGCTCTGTAAACTCCGCGGGAAACCGCTGCACCGCCGGGGACGCTGCGGGCCTTTTGAAACCAACCGCTTGTCCCTGGCCGAATGGCGGTCACGTTGGTCCTCTTTCCGACAAGAGCGCTCCAAGGTTTCCTGCGGCTATTCGGAACTCTTCTTCCATCCCGAGCTCGGGATGAGGCCCCACCCGTATCCGTTGGGGCTGGAGAGAATGCTCACAGCCCGCGTTCCGGCGTTGGCGGGAATGATTGCCAGACAAGGGGTTCTCCGTGTGGAAGCTGGATCCCGCTGAAGACGGAACCCCCTGGGACCGGCTGCTGGAGCGGGCGGATGACGATAACCCGTTCCAGTCCGACGCCTGGGCTCGGTACAAGCAAAGGATGGGCTGGAAACCTCAACGCTGGACCGCTTCGATCAACGGCGGTCCCGTGGTCTGCTGCGTCCAGTTGTTGAAAAAAACCTTGCCGCTCGGGCGCACGGCGATCTGGGCCCCCGGAGGCCCGGTGATCGGTTTTCCCGAAACACCTCAAGCGGATCTGGGAACGATTCTCCCGGAGGGAATCCGGCAGATCTGTCGCTTTAACCGGGCGGTTTATGCCCGGTTTTACAGCCTGCAACCCTCCACTCCCGAAACCCACCGGTCCTTCTCCAGAGTTTGCACGGTTCCCGCGCGGCGGCTCGGAAGCGGCGCGACGGTGAAGATCGATCTCCGCCGGCCGCTGGAGGATCTGCTCGGCCGGATGGACAAGAAACACCGCTACGGGGTGCGCCGGGTGGGGAACAGCGAGCTTCAGTGGGCTTGGGGAACGTCCGGCACCCTGCTTGCCGATTTTGGCCGGCTCCACGCGGAGATGGCCGCCGCGAAGAGGGTCTCGGCAGCGGATGCGGGCGATCTCTCGCAGCTGATCGCCGCTTTCAAAGAAGGATCGCGGATCCTGGTCGGCTATTTCGAAGGCGAGCCGGTGGCGGCCTGCCTGGTCCTGCTGAAAGGAAAGGGCTCCTTCTACTGGAGGGCCGCGACGGCCGGCAAGGGCAGGGAGCTTTCCGCTTCTTACGCCATGATCTGGGAGCTGTTGAAGCGGCTCAAATCCGAAGGATTCGAGCGTTTTGACTTCGGCGGTATTCTTCCCGGCCTGCCTTCGGCGGAGGGAATCAATCATTTCAAGCGGGGTTTCGGAGGGACTGTGGTGGAGTATCTGGGCGAATGGGAGTGGGCGAATCCTTCCTGGATCCGCTGGGGAGTGAATGCCTGGGCGGCCGGAAGGAGGCGGTGGTAGATGTGCGGGATTGCCGGCATTTTGCATTGGGATAAAACCCCCATCGCCCCGCCGGAGCTGGCCTCCATGGTCGGCCTGCTCAAACACCGGGGGCCGGACGAGCAGAACATCCAAATGCCTTCTCCGGGGGTAGGTCTTGCTCATTGCCGTTTAAAGGTCATCGACCTCTCCACAGCGGCCCGCCAGCCGATGTCCAACGAGTCCGGTCAAATCCGGCTGCTCTTCAACGGAGAGATCTACAACTTCAAGGAACTCCGGCAGGAGCTGCTCTTGGCCGGCTGCACCTTCCGAAGCCAATCGGACACGGAAGTGATCTTGCGGGCCTATGAAAAGTGGGGGAAGGAGGCGATCCGCCGGCTGGACGGGATGTTCGCCCTGAGCATTTGGGATGAGGCGTCCCGGCAACTGCTGCTGGCCAGGGATCGGACCGGTAAGAAACCGCTCTATTACCGGACGGACGGTCGGTGCACGGTCTTCGGCTCCGAAATCAAAGCCGTGCTGGCCCACGGGCATGTCTCTCGCCGGATCAACGAAGAACTCCTTCCTTATCTGCTGGTGTTCGGATCTCCTCCGGTTGAACAAACGCTTTACCGGGAAATCCGTCAGGTTCCTCCGGCCGCGCTGCTGGAGTTCAGCGGCTTGAAAACCGACCCCCAGCCGGAAATCTACTGGCGGCTGCCCCAGGAGGGCGCGAACGGCCGGAAGAAACCGGAGCAAGCGCAGCAGGAGCTCCGAGATCTCTTGACGGCAGCCGTCAAGAAAAGGCTCATCAGTGACGTCCCCCTGGGGGCGTTTTTAAGCGGTGGGATCGATTCGACCCTTGTGGTAGCGCTCCTGTCGCAGCAGTTAAAAGGAGACCCGGTTCGGACCTTCAGCATAGGATTTGAGGGGGACGAGCGTTTCAACGAAACCTCATTCGCCCAAACGGCGGCGGACCGTTTTAAGACACACCACACCGCTTTCACCATCGGACCCCAGCCCTTTGACCTCATCGAGAAGCTGGTCTGGCACCACGACCAGCCGTTCGCAGATTCGTCGGCGCTGCCCATGTATCTGCTCTCGCAATGGACGCGCCCCCACGTCACCGTGGCGCTGAGCGGGGACGGCGGAGACGAACTGTTCGCCGGATACGATCGCTTCCGGGCGGCCCTCCTGGCGGAGCGTTTTCCCCGGTGGGGATGGCGGGCCGCTTCCGCCTTGCTCGGGGCGGTCGCCTCCAGGAAGGGGCTTCATGTGCGCTCTTTCCTGTACCGGCTGCTCCGCTTCCTGGAGGCGGCCGACCGGCCGCTGATCGAGCGTACCCTTTGCTGGCGCTCCATCCTTCCGCGCCCGGAAGAGTTTTTGCTCCCGTCCTCCCATGGCGCTGCCGACCCGATCCTGGAGACCGCCGGCCGGTTCGCGGCGGAGGACCCTCCCTTAAGCCCGCTTGCCCGACTGCTTCACCTGAACTTCCTGGAATATCTCCCCGGCGATCTTCTCGTCAAGATGGACCGCTGCAGCATGGCCCACGGCCTCGAGACCCGGTCTCCTTTCCTGGATACCGCGCTCATCGAATGGGCATTCCGTCTCCCGGACAATCTGAAGCTGAATGGCCGGCAAGGGAAATGGATTCTGCGCCGGACCTTCCGGGATCTACTGCCGCCCTCCATCCAGAGGAGGAGCAAGATGGGCTTTGGGGTTCCGCTGGGAGCTTGGTTCAGGAAACAGTGGAGCGGCCCGCTGCAGGATTACCTGACGCTTCCGGATGCCCGAATCCGCCGTTATATCGACGGCAAGCGGATCGAAGAGCTGGTGAGATCCCATCTGAGCGGCGAGCAAGACGCCGGTCACGCGCTCTGGCTCTTCCTGACGCTGGAAATCTGGTTGAGGCAGCAATGAAAAAGCTGGGCCTGTTGGCGCTGTGTCTCCTGTTGTTCTACGGACCCATCCTGCTGTCTGCCGGAAGCCTGGTCACCAGCATCGAGGGAGACCCGGTGGGCCACATGCTCATCTCCCTGGGGGACGACCGGCCCGGCGGAAGATTCTTTCATTATTTTGAACTCTCGGCGAATGCCCGTCTCTGGGGCAACGATGTCAAATACAACCCCCTGCACCTGATTCGCCTGATCAGCATCGCGTTGGGCGCCCACCCCGCCGGCTGGGGGATCTTGATCGTCTTGATTCACAGCTTGCTTTTCCTCACGGTCTACTTCTATAGCCGCAAAGCGCTGCGGGTCTCTGAAACCGCCGCTCTGGCGGGAGCAACCGTGACCTTCTTCGCAACCTCCTGGCTTGAGTGGACAGCCCTGGTCTATTGGAGCGCCGGAGCGATCCTCCTCGCGGTTTCCGTAGCGGAATACGGGCTCTTCCTCCGGACCGGCAACCGGCGCCATCTGCTGTTCTGCATTTTGGCCAATGTCCTTCAACCCTACGTGACCCAATCCCAAGCCCTGATCCCCACGGAGTTTTTCCTGCTGGGCGCGGTATTTCTCATGGGATTGGGCCGGCCGGGAGGAGGGCGCGCCGGTCTCTTGCCGTTGATCCGGTGGGGTGGCCCTCTGACAGCCCTCGGCTGGCTGCCCATCCTGGCGCCCATGATCTTCCTGGTGACGTCGGGCCTGGCCGCCCGGGAATCGCTGCGGCCCCTGGCATGGGGACTGAATCTCGCCCCCGCGACCCAATGCCTGGGCCTTCTTTTTCCCATACCGGCCGCGGCCCAAATCCTTTGGGGCAAGCTCCGATGGGGCGCTTTTCTCGGGCCGCCCAACAGCTACCTGTTCGGATCGTTCCTTTTGATCCCCGCTCTTCTGGCGCTCTGGCAATCGGGGCGTAAGCCCCACCGCCTGTTGGCAGCCGGAACCCTCCTCTATTGCGCTTCCATCCTTGTGGATGGGATGGTCTCTGTTCCCTCGGCGCTGATCGAAGAAATCGGTTTCTCGCGGGCCTTCGCTTTTCCGCTGTTGAGCGGTTTTTGCGCGGCGGCGGCGTTTGATCTTCCGATGTTTTGCAGCCCAAAAACCAACGGAATGAAGCCCCTAAACATTTTCTACAAGATCCTTCTGTTCCTCTCGCTGACCGGCAGCTGCGCTCTCTGGGGGGTCGGCGAAGACCGGCTGGCCCGCGTTGCCTCCCAATGGGGGCTGATGGGGTCCGGAACGGCGTTTCACAGCCTGTTCCTCGGCACGGGCCTCTTCGCCGTCGGCATTGCCGCGGGTTTGATAGGTTATTTCCGCTTCATCCGGAGCAGAAGGTTTTGGGCCTTGCTGATCGCCGTTGGGGCGCCGGCCCTCTGTTTCGGAGTTGGAGCGGGATGGACCCAGCGGCCGCCGGAGCTGGACGCCATGCTTTCCACCCCTCCGGAGCTTCAATTTATCCGAAAGCAAATTCCGGATTATTCCTACCGGGTGGGCATCCTCTTGTCTTCGCAGATGCATTTGGCGCAGGGAGACTGGGACCGGTTTTGGAAGGACTCCAGCCGGCAGGAAGAGAGCATCCTGTTCCGTCTTCGGGAAAACGATTTGCGCCTGCGTCAGGGGTTGGCGTTCGCGGTCCCCGCGCTGCATTTCTTCGGCGCCACGCACAACCTCCTGAGAAGGGCTGGAAACCCGTTCCTTCAACAGTCCAACCGCCCGGAGAGAGAATTCTTGAAGTACCGCAACGTGATTGTGCGGCCCGAGGCGGAGATTTTTGAAGAGTACGGGGTCCGGTATTGGGTCGGGAATTTCGATCTGCAGCAGAGGGATCCCCGGAAATTCACGCGCGTGTACCAGGGGCCCACGGGCTCGGTTTTTGAGAATCCTTCCGCCAAGCCGGTGGCCTATTTCCTCGATGAGCCCGCCGCCGCTCTGCCCTTGAAACAGGCCTCGGATGGCGTCGCCATCCCGATTCCCAAGCAGAAGGGCGGCAAACTCTCGATCAGCCTGGATCTGAGCCGGATGAACGCGCGTGCGGTAAGCGCCAGGGGCGCCCGCTCCTCCCGGCTGATCCTGCTGCCTTCGGGCATCCGTTGGCTGGTGGACGTTCCGCCTGGAAGCTCCTCCGTGCTTTTGACCCCCCAAGAGACGCCTCTGCTGAAGGCGGCCGCAGTGACTTCGGCCGCAGGATTTCTTCTGCTGTTAGCCCTGGCGACGGCTTTGCTATAATAACCGAATCGAACAGAAGCCCCTTGTCTCCATAGCCCTCTGTTGCCTGAACGAACGGCACAACCTGCCCATCGCCATTGAGCGGCTCAAGACCCTGGGCCAGAGCTTAGGAAGACAGCTGGGCGAGGTGGTGGTGGTGGACGGCGGCAGCTCCGACGGCACTTGGGAATACCTGGTCCAGGCCGCCGAGCAATGGAAGATCCTGAAGCCGCTGCGCCAGTCCCCGCCGGCGGGTTACGGCAGCGGGTACCGGCAATCGGTCTTGGCCTGCTCCGGCGACGTCATTATTACCTGCGACACGGACCTCAACTACGACATCACGGAGACGCTGAGGATGTTGCCGCGGCTTGCGGAGGCCGACCTGGTGGTGGCCAACCCTCTGCTGGGCGAGGCGCGGGTGGAGCTTGACGGCCCGAGGATGCTCCTGACGCGCGGCGTCACATGGCTGTACCGCGTGGCACTGCTGGGTTCCAAGCGGACGGGCAACATGTTCACGGCCATCCTCCGCGCGGGAAGGGCGGAGGTTTTCCGGAAGGCAGTACCGCGGTGCAGTGATTTCACCGCGAGCGCTGAGTTCATGCTGAGGGTCTATCTGACAACCCGCGCCCGAGTGCTGGAGATGCCTGTCTCCGTTTACGGCCGCGGGGCGGGCCGGTCGAAGCTGCATAAGCTGAAGACCATCGCCGCGCATCTGCGGCTGTTCAGGCGGGTGGTGGCTTTTCGAATAGGTCTCAGAAAGGAGCTGTAGACAAAATGGAACGCAAGCCGGAGGTGGTCATCCTGGGGGCGGGCTACGTCGGCCTGACGCTGGGCCTCCTGATCTCTTCTCGAAAGATCCCGGTTTTGCTGTTGGACACCGACGCGGCCAAGGTGGAGCAATTGCAGCGGGGCCGTTCCACGATTTACGAATCGGGCATCCAGGAACAACTGCGGGAGGCGCTGGCCGCCGGCACCCTCCAGTTCAGCTCCCAGCCGCCGGCGGAGGGAGCGAACCTCTGGATCGTCGCGGTGCCTTATCTGCCGCGCGAATTCGCGGGGGGAGGGGAAGAGCGTTACCTGGAGTGCCTGCGCTCGGTCCGCGGCAGCGGCTCCC
>JGI1358J11329_10002695_pt1 | contig 13566 bp, 16 predicted proteins | sample Subgroupgradi54m_FD_11329 | JGI IMG/M metagenome (IMG submission 11329)
GGAGCCGTCGGTCTCGCACTGGCTCGGCTGGCTGCCGCTGTTCCGGGGCGCCCCGTACGGGGTGGGCGTCTTCACCGCGGGGCTGATTCTGACGGCGATGATCGTGCCGTTCATCACGTCGGTCTCACGCGAGGTGTTGCTGGCGGTGCCCCGGCCGCAGCGGGAGGCCGCATTGGCCCTCGGGGCGACCCACTGGGAGACGGTCTGGACCGCCATCCTCCCCTACGCCCGGTCGGGGATCGTCGGCTCGATCTTCCTGGCGCTGGCACGGGCGCTCGGCGAGACGATGGCCGTGACGATGGTGATTGGGAATCGCCCGGAGATCCGCGCCTCGCTCTTTGAACCGGGCTACACGATGGCGGCGGTGCTCGCGAATGAATTCACCGAGGCCACGACGGACCTCTATCTGCATGCGCTCATCGAGATCGGCCTGGTGCTCTTTGTGATTACGATTGTGGTCAATGGGATCGCGCGACTGCTCCTGCTCGGCATGGGGCGGACCGCCGAGGTCCGCGTATGACGCGCCCCATGCGACGCCGGCGGGTGGCCAGCGCGCTGGTGTTTGGTGTGACGGCCGGGTGCGCCGCGCTGACGGTCTCCACCCTGTTTTTCCTGCTCGGGTATATCGTCTGGCACGGCATCGGCGGGCTGAACTGGGCGTTCTTTACCCAGTTGCCGAAGCCGGTCGGGGAGCTCGGCGGGGGCATGGTCAACGCCATCGTCGGCACCGCGAAGCTCCTCTTCCTCGCCACGGCCATCGGCATTCCGATCGGTTGTTTCGGCGGGATCTACCTGGCCGAGTTCGGCCACGGGCGGCTCGCGTTCCTGGTCCGGTACGCGGCTGATGTGTTGAACGGCGTCCCCTCCATCGTGATGGGGATCTTCGCCTACACCTTGATCGTCCTGCCGATGCGGCAGTTCTCCGCACTGGCAGGCGGCTTGGCCTTGGGGATTATGATGATCCCGATTGCGGTGCGCAGCACCGAGGAGTTCCTGAAACTGGTCCCGCTCTCCGTCCGCGAGGCGGCCTGGGCCCTGGGCCTCCCGGAGTGGAAGACGATTGCCTTCGTCGTCATCCCCGCGGCCTATCGTGGCCTGCTCACTGGCATCCTCCTGGACGTGGCACGAGTGGCCGGCGAGACCGCGCCGCTCCTCTTTACCGCTTTCAACAACCGCGTCTGGAGTCATGGGTGGTTAGAACCGATTGCTTCGCTGCCCGTGATGATTTACACCTACTCGATCGCCCCATACGACGATTGGCATCGTCAGGCCTGGGCTGCGGCTCTGGTCCTCATGCTCTTCGTCCTGGTGGTCAACGGCGGCGCGCGGCTGCTGCTGCCGCGCCGGCGGGCGGCCTGATGGACGTCGCGCTGCGGGCAGAGCGGCTGAGCGCCTGGTTCGGGTCCACCCAGGCGGTGCAGGCGGTCACCCTCCAGATCGCGCGGCACCAGGTGACCGCGATCATCGGGCCCTCCGGTTGCGGCAAATCCACCTTCATCCGCTGCCTGAACCGGATGCATGAGGTGATTCCTGAGGCGCGCGTCGAGGGGGCGGTGTGGCTCGATAGCGAGAATCTCTATGCCGACGGCGTGGATCCGGTGGATGTCCGGCGGCGGGTCGGCATGGTGTTTCAGAAACCGAACCCGTTTCCGACGATGACGGTGTACGATAATGTAGCGGCGGGGCTGCGGTTGAACGGGCTCCGCGCCCGGCCGGAGCTGGATCGCGTCGTCGAGGAAAGTCTCCGGCTGGCCGCCCTCTGGGACGAGGTGAAGGACAAGCTCCGCGCGCCGGGCACGAGTCTCTCCGGCGGCCAGCAGCAGCGGCTCTGCATCGCCCGGGCCCTGGCGGTCAAGCCGGAGGTGCTGCTGATGGATGAGCCCTGCTCGGCGCTCGACCCGATTGCGACGGCGAAGATCGAGGAGCTGCTCTACCAACTCAAGGAGCGCTATACGGTGGTGCTGGTCACGCACAACATGCAGCAGGCCGCCCGGGTCTCTGACACCACTGGGTTTCTGTTGATGGGCGAACTCGTGGAATTCGGACCGACCGGGAAACTGTTCACTAATCCCAGCGAGCCCAGGACCGAGGCCTACATCACGGGGAGATTTGGCTGATGCAACGACACTTCGACGAGGAATTACGGCAGCTCAAGGAGCAGCTCTCCGCCATGGCGGGACTGGCGGAGCAAGCGGTCGGGAAATCAGTGAAGGCACTGGTGGACCGAGATCCGAGACTGGCTCAGGCCGTCATGGATGAAGATGCAGCGGTCAATCGTTTGGAGGTCGAGATCGAGAACGCGTGCCTGAGTCTCCTCGCCCGCTACCAGCCGGAGGCGAAGGATCTGCGCACGATCGCGATGGTGTTCAAGATTGTCAATGATCTGGAGCGCGTCGGGGATCAAGGGGTCAATATCGCCGAGCGGACCATCGATCTCCTGAAGGAACCGTTGCTCAAGCCGCTCATTGATATCCCGAAGATGGCAGCGCTGGCCCAGCAGATGTTGAAGGACGCGCTCGACGCCTTTGTGAACCAAGACGCGGAGCTCGCCCGCGCGGTCTGCCGGCGGGATGACGAGGTGGACCACCTGAATGACCAGATCTACCACGAGCTGCTCGTCTACATGACCCAGGATGCGAAGACGATCACCCGAGCGATCGACCTCATCCTCATCGGCCGGCACCTCGAGCGCGTCGCTGACCACGCCACCAACATCGCCGAGGACGTCTACTACCTCGTCAAGGGCACCACGATCAAGCATCGGTTGGCGGGGACCTAAGTCCCGCGGCGTTCCCCCGGCCGATTGACCCCCCAGCACGAGTTTGATATAATCTCCCCCGACATGCTGAACCCTTCAATTCCCTCACGGCAGACGTGAGGGATCGCGAAGGGGCGGGGGACCCACGACTCTGATCCGTGAGGATCTTGGGGCGAATCTCCGAATCTTGGAGTAGGGCCAACAGCCCGAGCCCGACAGCTTACCTCGTAAGCTCAGACCGAGAGCGTCCGCCAAAGAGCGTGCTCTTTGGCGTTTTTGTTTGTGAGGGGAGTATCGGATGGCCTGGTTTCGATCATCGAAAAAACAGTCCTCGAAGAGCGCGGTTCGCGCGACGCCGGCGGCCACGCCCCTCCATCTCTCCGACTATCTCGCCCCCTCGACCATCCAGATGCTTCCTCCTGGCCTCTCCGCGGCGCAGGCGGTCGAGCGTTTAATCCAACTCCTCAATCTGGCTGATCCGGCCGCGGCTGTGCAGGCGGTCCAGGCCCGCGAGGCGTCGGGGGCGACGATCATCGCCCCGGGCCTGGCGGTCCCGCACGCCCGCCTGCCGGGCCTGCCGAAGGTCGTGGCGGCCCTGGGGCTCTGTCCGACCGGGCTGACCGCCCCTGGGGCGGACGCCCCCATCCGAGTTCTCCTGCTCTTCCTCTCACCGGCCCAACAGATGCGGGAGCACCTGATGTTCCTGGCCGGCGTCTCCGCCCTGTTCCAGACGGAAGGTTTGCTGGAGGCGCTGCTCCAGATCACGGCGCCCGAGGCAGTGCTGGCCGCGATTCGCGCCGCGGAGCAAGCCGCCGCGTGAAGAAGACCGCGCGCAACGTCATCGTGGTCACCACCGCGATGCTGAGCTTCATCAGCTTCTGGCGGGCAGCGGCGGTCGTCCTGTGCGATCTGGCCTCCACGGTCTACTACATCGGCGGCATTGCCGAGCAGGCGATCGGGAAGGCGGCCCCCTGGTTCATCCTTGGCGTCATGCTCTTCTCCTACGCCGTCCGGGCGCTCTACATGGAATCCTGCAGTCTCTTCGTGCGCGGCGGCGTCTACCGGGTGGTGAAGCAGGCCGAGATGGCGATTTTTGGGAACCGGCTCGGGGGGTTGACCGCGAAACTCTCGGTCTCCGCCCTCATGTTCGATTATGTCCTCACTGGGCCGATCAGTGCCGTCTCCGCGGGGCTCTATCTGGCAGGACTCCTCAACACCCTGTTCCCGTTGGCCCACCTCCCCTGGCATTTGCCGGTGAAATTCTCTGCGATGGTCTGTGCCCTCCTGATCACGCTCTATTTCTGGCGGCAGAATACCAAGGGGGTCCCGGAGTCGAGCGGCAAAGCCCTCAAGATTATGGTAGTCATCACCGTGATGGGCGTGATTCTGATCGGCTGGAGCTTTGTGACGCTCTGGGTACGCGGGTTCCAGTGGCCGCCGATTGCGCCGGTCTTCAGCCCGGAGGCTTGGGGGTGGCTGGCCTCTCGCAAGGGGGGGATTGCGCCGCTGGGGTTGCTGGGGATCACGATGGCGTTCGGCCACACGTTGCTGGCGATGAGCGGCGAGGAGTCGCTGGCGCAGGTCTATCGGGAGCTGGAGGCCCCCAAGATCCAGAACCTGAAGCGCACCGGCTTCATCGTCTTCCTCTACAGCATGCTGTTGACCTCGCTCGTCAGCTTCTTCGCGGTCATGATCATCCCTGATGCGGTGCGGCTGAGCCACTACTCGGACAACCTGATCAGCGGGCTGACGATGTATCTGGTCGGGCCCTACCCGCTGCGGCTGGCCTTCCAGGCCTTCGCCGTGTTTGCCGGTTTCCTGATCTTGGCTGGCGCGGTGAATACCTCCATCCTCGGGTCGAACGGTGTGCTGGCTCGTGTGGGAGAAGATGGGATTTTGCCCGACTGGATGCGGCGGCCCCACCCGCGGTTCGGCACCTCCTACCGGCTCATTAATCTCACCGTCGGGCTGCAGATCCTGACGCTCCTCCTCTGCCGTGGCGACGTCTATCTGTTGGGCGAGGCCTATGCGTTCGGCGTGATCTGGAGCTTCGTCTTCAAGTCGATGGCGGTGATCGTCCTGCGGATTTATGACAAGTCCCCACGGGAGTACCGCGTGCCGGGGAATCTTCGGATCGGCCCCGTGGAAATCCCCTTCGGTCTGATCATGATCTTCCTGATCCTGTTCGGCACGGCCTCGGTCAACCTGCTGACGAAGCGGGTGGCGACGGTAGCCGGTTCGCTCTTTACCCTCGCGTTCTTCATCGTCTTCACCGTGTCGGAGCAACTCAATCTCCGTCGGAAAGGCCATCACGCGCCCGCGCCAACGGCCGGCTTGACGGAGCATGGCCATGTGGATCAAGTCAATTTGCGGACGGTGGATCTCCTGACCCCGGAGGCCTGCGGCGCCACGAAGCCCCGGCGCATCGTCGTCCCGGTCCGTGACCCGAGCAATCTCGCCCATTTGAAACAGGTGCTGCGCGAAGTCAGTCCGGATGACACCGATGTGCTCGTGATGACCTCGAAGGTGGGGAAGGGGTATCAGCTTGAGGGACAGCTCGCAGCCCCCACCGAGGACGAAGAGGTGCTGTTTACGCAGATCATCGCGGTGGCGGAGAAGGCGGGTCATTCGGTCATCCCGCTGTCCGTCCCCTCGAACGATCCGTTCTATGCGATGGCCCGCGTGGCCTACGACGTGGGGGCGCAGGAGCTGGTCGTTGGCAAATCAGGAAAATATCCCCCCGAGATCCAGATGGAACAACTCGCGGTGGCCTGGGGCGCCGTGCGACCTCCGGCAGGCCAGCCGCTGCGCATCCGGATCCTCTGGGAAGGGGCGGAGTACGCCGAAGAGATCGCGTAGGGGCTCCCCATGAGCTTTCAGACACTCCTGGGCCAGCGGAATTTTCGGTGGTTGTGGATCGGGCAGATCTGCTCCCAGCTCGGAGATCGGCTGACCCAGATGGTGCTGATCGCGATCGTGGGGGCCCGGGCCCCGGGCTCGACGCTCGCGCTCTCCACGATGATGGCCTGGACCGTCATCCCGGCTTTCGTGGTCAGCCCGATCGCCGGGGCTTGCGTGGATCGCTGGGACCGCCGGCGCACCATGCTGATTTGCGATCTGGCGCGGGGCGCGACGGTCCTCGCGGTGCCGATCCTCGCTCTGAAAGCCGCGATGGCCCCGACCTACCTGCTCGTCTTCCTCCTGTTCGCCATCGCCTGCTTCTTCCTGCCGGCGCGGCTGGCCCTCATGCCGGCGCTGGTTGATGCAAAGGCCCTCGTGGCCGCCAATTCATTGATGACCACCTCCGGGATGATGGGGGCGACCATCAGTCTGCTCGCCGNCGCNNNTGCTCGTGGAGCATTGGGGGGTGGCCGCGAGCTGCGGGATCGCCGCGGCCAGCTATCTCACCTCGGCGGCCTGCATCCTCTTGGTGCGGCCGCCGCCTCTGGCGGCCTCGACGGTCGCTCCACGATCACGGGCGTTGCTCAGCGAGATCCGCGAGGGAATGGTGTACGCCTTCGGGCAGCCGCACGCGCAATTCGTCCTGGGCGTTCTCTTCCTCTTGACGGGCGCGTCGGGGGCGATCTTCGTGGTCGCGACGGTGATCGTACAGCAAGCCCTGGGTTCCGTGACGCGTGACCTCGGGATCTACAGCGTGACGGTCGGCCTGGGCCTCTTTCTCGGCACGGTCGCCTACGGAAAGCTCGGTCAGCGGTGGCATAAGCCCTCGATGATCCTCTGGTGTCTGACGGCCAGCGGCCTTTGCCTCCTGGGCTTCGCGTGGGGCGTGGGGGCCCAGCACCTCCGCTGGGCTGGGTGGGCGGCGACCGTGGGGCTCGGCCTCGTTGTGGCGCCGATCGGCAGCGCGGTGAACGCGATGATCCACGAGCTCGTGCACGGCCGGCTCTGGGGCCGCGTCTTCAGCGCGATGGGGATCGTGATGAATGCGGCGTTGCTCGTCGGCCTCTGGGGGGCCGGCGTGGCGGCGGAGCGGATCACGCCGCTCGGCACCCTCGTAGTGGTCAGCGGGTTGCTTATCGTGGCCGGCTTGGTCGGCCTCCTCCGTGTGCGCGGCCGCCCGGCCGTGTTATAATATTGCCATGAGCGATTCCACCGTGACGCTTACCACACAAAATTTCCCGCAGGAAGCGTTGAAGGGGCCTACGCCGATCGTCGTCGATTTCTGGGCCTCCTGGTGCGGCCCGTGCCGTGCCGTGGCCCCGATCCTCGAGGAGCTGGCCGTCAAGTATGCCGGAAAAGTCCGCGTCGGCAAGGTGAACGTCGACGACTCCCAAGATCTGGCGATCCAGTATGGCGTATTGAATATCCCGACGCTCGTGTTCCTCAAGCAAGGGCAGGAAGTGGACCGCGTCGTCGGGGTGGCTCCGAAAACCCAGCTCGACTCCAAGTTCGAGCGCCTCCTGGCGTAGAGTGATGCGTCGCCAGGCCCGCCTGGCCGTCCTCTGTTCCGGCGAAGGCACCAACCTGCAGGCCCTCCTCTCGGCGATCGGCCGGGGCCGGCTCCGTGCCCAGGTGGCTGTGGTCCTCAGCGATCGGCCGGAGGCGCGAGCCCTGATGCGGGCGCGCCGCGCCGGCGTCCCCACGATCGTCCTGGATCCGGCGGCCTTCCCGTCGCGTGGGGCGTACGACGCGGCCCTGGGGCGGGCGATTCGGGCGGCACGGGCCGACTGGGTGATTCTCGCCGGCTTTATGCGGATCCTCTCGCCCGCCTTCGTGCGCTGCTTCCCCCGGCGAATCCTCAATGTCCATCCGGCGCTGCTGCCGGCGTTCCGCGGCGCGCACGCGGTGCGCGACGCGCTGGCCCACGGGGCAAAAGTGACCGGCGTGACGATTCATCTCGTGGACACCGAGGTGGATCACGGGCCGATCCTCGCGCAGGTCCCGGTGCCGATTCGCCCCGCGGACACAGTAGCCACACTGCTGGCCCGCCTCCACCGCGTGGAACATACCCTCTATCCAGACGTCATTGACCGTGTCGTGACCGGCCGCCTGCGCCTGCAGGGCCGGCGCGTGACCGTCCGACCAACCAAATCAGGAGACCGATGAGTACTGCGGGACGCATGGCGATTGCGCGGGTGACCGCGCGCGAAATTGTGGATTCGCGTGGGAACCCGACGGTGGAAGTGGAGGTGACGACCGCCGGCGGGGCGATGGGGCGGATGGCGGTCCCCAGCGGCGCCTCGACGGGAAAGCACGAGGCGCTGGAGCTCCGCGACGGCGATCCGAAGCGCTACGGAGGCAAAGGGGTGTTGAAGGCCGTTCGTCATGTCGAGCGGATCTTGGCCCCGGCCGTGAAAGGAATGAACGTGTTCGATCAGGAGCGGCTCGATGCCCGTTTGCGCGCGCTCGACGGCACCGAGAACAAGTCGAAGCTCGGCGCCAACGCCCTCTTGGGCGTCTCGCTGGCCTCAGCGAAAGCGGCGGCGGCCCAACTCCATCAACCCCTCTACCGCTACCTCGGCGGGCCGAAGGCGACACTCCTGCCGGTGCCGCTCATGAATATCGTCAACGGTGGGCTCCACGCCGACAACAATCTTGATTTCCAAGAATTCATGATCATGCCGGTCGGGGCGAAGGATTTTGCCGGCGCCCTGCGAATGGGGGTGGAAATCTTCCAACAGTTGAAAAAGCTCCTACACGATCGGCGGATGAGCACCGCGGTCGGCGATGAGGGCGGCTTCGCCCCGGACGTTCGCTCGAATGAAGAGGCGCTGCAACTGATCCTCGAGGCGATCACGGCCGCGCGCTACAAGCCGGGCCGCCACGTGCTCTTGGCCCTCGATGTTGCCTCGAGCAGTTTTTACGATGAGCGCACCGCGCGCTACACCCTCGGGTTCAAGGCCGGCGCCGGCGGCCGCCAGCGCAAGACCGCCGATGATCTGATCGCCCTCTACCGTCAGTGGATCGAGCGCTACCCGATTGTCTCGATCGAAGACGGTCTGGCCGAAGAGGATTGGGCCGGGTGGCAGGCGCTCACCCAGACGCTGGGCAAGCGGGTCCAGCTCGTCGGCGACGATCTCTTTGTGACGAATCCCCGACGGTTCCAGGAGGGGATCGCGCGCCGGGCCGGCAATGCGATCCTCATCAAGGTGAATCAGATTGGCACGCTCACCGAAACCCTCGAGTGCATCCAGATCGCGAAGACCGCCGGCTATAACGCCATCATCTCGCATCGCTCCGGCGAGACGGAGGACACGACGATCGCACACCTGGCCGTGGCGACCGGCGTGGGGCAGATCAAGACCGGGTCGGTGAGCCGCAGCGAGCGGGTGGCCAAGTACAACGAGCTGCTGCGGATCGAGGAGGCGCTCGGGGCCAAGGCGCGGTACGCTGGGCCGGGGTGGACGCGCCGGCGATGACCTGGACCGGCTGGTGGCTCCGGCGCTGGGGGTGGGCGTTGGCCCTCGCCGTGGCGCTGGCCCTCTTCGCCCCCGGGTGGTGGCGCTGGTACCAGCTGCGGCTGCGAGTGGAGCAGCTCGACGCCGAGATTGTCTGGCTCGATCAGGAGAACCGGCGCCTCCTCGACGAGATGCAGCGCCTCCAGCAGGATCCCCTCTACCTCGAACGGGTCGCCCGCCGGAAGCTCGGCCGCACCCGCAAGGGAGAAGTCGTGTATAAGATCGGCCCCGCGCCGTCGGACGCGCCCCCCGCCCCCAGTCCGAACTGACCGGTTTCCCTGGACATCCCCGATATTCCGTCGTACACTCATTGGTGAGCTATCCAGATCATTGCGGGGTGGAGCAGCCCGGTAGCTCGTCAGGCTTGGAGACATGGATACCAAGCTCAAAGCAGATATCGCGGAATCAGCCGTTGTCACACAGTTGCTCGCGCGGGGATTCCGAGTGCTCAAGCCAGTCGGTGATCGCTTGCCGTACGACTTGGCCTTGGACCTCGATGGGCGATTGTGCCGCATTCAAGTGAAGGCCGCCTGGTTCGATCGTACAAAGGGCTTGTACGCCGTAGATGCCCGGCGGACGAAGACGAATCGGCGGGTCATGCGGAGAGATCGCTACGACGACAGTGATTTCGACTTCGCGATTCTGTATCTCGATGACCGTCAGACGTTCTATGTGATGCCGAGCGTCGTGTTCAACCAGTATGCAAGCACGATCAGTCTGGTTGAGGCGGAGAAGCGACAGCGGAAACCGCGGTCGGCGGCGTATCGAGAGCGCTGGGATTTGTTATCCATCTGGGCCCCTCAGCCGGTAACGGTCGAGGATATACCCGTCAAATTCGGGGAACCCTTCACTGGGAATCCCGAGCCAAGCCTCGCGCTGATTGGCGCGGGGAAGGTGTAGAGACTAGACGGCGGGCATCCCACCATGGAAAGGCGGGATGAAGGGATAGTCCAGACCACACACTGCGGCGAGGCGCCGTAGCCAGCGAAAGCTGGAGTGGTACGCATAACCTGAAGGTCGCCAGTTCAAATCTGGCCCCCGCTATGCTTTCAGAGGGCCGGGCATTCGGTTGCCCGGCCCTCGTTGTGTGTCTGGGGTGCGCGGCTACACCGGGAACATGAGCGAAAAGAATTCGGCGCGGCTGGCGACGTCGGATTTCGTGAACAGTTGCGTAATGTGTTGCTTGACGGTCTTCTCGGAAATCTGGGCCACCTGCGCAATTTCTTTGTTGCTCAGCCCCTTCAACAGCAGTTGGGCAATCTCCGCCTCGCGTGTCGACAGGTGGAGCGCGGCGAGTCCGCGATCCAGACAGTCCTGCAACGGCTGAGGCGCGGCGACCACCTTCCGGATAATCTTCGTCAATGCGGCACAGCTAAATGGTTTTTCCAGCAGGTAGTTCGCGCCGGAGTTCAGCGCCTCACGGGCATAGACGACGCTGTTGAAGGCCGTGATGATGATCGCGGGGGTGTAGACGCCCCGCTGGCGCAGCTGCGTGAGCAGCCGGATGCCATTGTCGCCTGGGAGCTGGATGTCGATGAGAAGGATGTCATAGCGACCCGGCCTCGCGACGTCCAACAAGGCTTCTGCCGTGCCGAACACCTCGCAGGCAAATCCCCCCGCTGCCAATTTGCGCGAGAAGATCTCTCGGGCATCACGATCATCTTCCACGTAGGCGAGTTTCATGCCGGGTGCCCGGGGATCCAGAGGGTGGTGCAGGCTTGTCCCGCCACGTTGGCCAGCGCCAGTTCTCCCCCGACGAGCTCCAAGCTCTTGTGGATCAGGACGAGTCCCAGTCCCGGGCCGTGGGGGCTGGTCACAAGCCCCCGCCCCTGCGTGGTGAGCACCGTCTCAGGATAGCGCGCGCCCGTGTTAGAGATCTGGATCTCGACATACCCGTGACGGGTGGGGCTCATCTCCGCCACGAGGGTGATGGTCCGCGTCGCGGCCCCCCGTTCGATCGCTTCGATGGCATTGTTCAAGAGGGCGGTGAAGCATTGCTCCAACAGGAACTGGTGCATTTCCACCACGACCCGCCCCACACGCAGGGCAAAGCTGATATTGACACGGTCCAGAGATCCTCGGACTTTGTCCCCCACGAAATCGTGGAACCACGGACCCAGGGTGACCGGCTCCCGAAGATTCAGCTCGTCATCCAACAACGTCCACCGTCCCAACTGCTCTGTCACCGTGTGCAATCGGCTCAGGTTACGCTCGATGGCGTTGGATTGCACCGAGGGCAGGTGCGGGTGTATGTCTTCCAGCACGGCAGCGAGGTTGTGGAGGGGATTCCGGATCTCGTGCAGGAGATGAGAGCTCAGCGTCTGAGTCAACAGATGACGTTGGGCCCGGGAGTTTTGGGTGGACAAGATGCGATTGATCCGACGTTGCCAATGGACGTAATTGTACATCAGTCCGGCCAAGGTCCCGACGACGGTCGGCAAGATGATCGAGACGATGTCGTCGGCCAGTTGCCAGGCTTCTGGGTTCTTCATCGTCTCAAAGTCCATTTGCTGAGAGATGAACCCGTAGGTGAGGCCCACCACCGTCCCCACGACAGGCGCCTGCCATCGCCATATACGAAGCCAATCGATCAATCGCACGCCCAACAGTATAGCAAGAAATGATCCGAGGCGTGCGGGATGGCTATCCGACCAAAGTCGGATAGCCAACGCCCCGCCGTCTGCGTATGCTGGATCTTGCTAGGCCAACCATGTGCGTGTCCCCCACACGCGATGGTTCACCCAGGAGGAACAACGGATGGCATCCATGAGTAATGGCGCACGCGAAGATCTCATGGTCGAATTCTCCCTCGTCCAGGACTCGCAGGACGTCGAGCTCGTGGAGCGCTCCGATCTGTTCGATCGCTACACCTACCGGGCGTCGCGCATCCTACATCGCGGCACGACTGCGTATCAATCCATCATCATCGCGGATACCGTCAACTATGGTCGGGCCCTGTTTTTGGACGATGCGATTCAGAGCACCGAGGGTGACGAGGAAGTGTATCATGAACTCCTCGTGCATCCCGCCATGCTCGCCCATCCCGACCCACGGGATGTCTTGATCATCGGGGGTGGGGAAGGGGCGGTCTTGCGCGAGGTGTTGAGGCATAGGACCGTGCGCACCGCCACGATGGTGGATCTCGATCGGGAGGTGGTGGAGTTGTGCCGGACCCATCTGCCCTCCTGGCATGATGGGGCGTTCGAGGATCCTCGGACCCACCTGGTCATCCAAGATGGCCGCGGGTTCGTCGAGCAGGGCACTCGTCGGTACGACGTGGTGATCATGGATGTCGTCGATATGTTCGACAACGGGCCTGCGCAAGCCCTCTACACCCGGCAGTTCTATCAACAGCTACGTCGGCGCTTGCAGCCAGGAGCCATCGTCGTGATCCAGGGGATGGAGTTTTCTTTCCTCGATCATTACCCCCATGCCGCCCTCGCTCGGACGTTGCGCACAGCTTTCTCCGAGGTCCACAGCTACCGCGTGGACATCCCCTCCTTTTTAAGCTCGTGGGGATTTGTGCTGGTGTCCGACTGGTGTGTGCCCGCGCAATGGTCGGCGGCCGGGATCGACCAGCGGATCCGCCAGCGCCTCTCGCCTGATGACCTCCACCACGCGACGGGGGAATTTGTGGTCAGCCGCTTCAGCTTTTGTAAGGCCACGCGGGCGCTCCTAGCGGAGCCCGGGCCACTCTTGGAAGACGGCGTGGCGTTCTCGGCCAGCGGCGCGGCGGCCTGATGATCACCACCCCGCTGGTGCTCCGCGATCAACTGGTCTGTTGGCGCGTGCGGGTTGTCTCCAAGGCAGCTCCGACGGATCATGTGCTGGCCACGTTCACCGACCCGGCTCGTCGGGTCGCGGTCGCGGTCCCCGCCTCCCCGGAGGAACTCCTGGGACTCCCCGGCGCCAATGAGGCGGCCGACGAGTGGCTCTTTCTGTTGATCCCCAGCGGCTCCACGTCCCTCGCCTCTTGGTGGTCCCGGGCCGAGCGGTGGATGCGGGCCCCCGCCGAGGGGAGGGACACCTCGACGGTCGAACTGGCCCTCAACGGTGACCGCGTCCTCTGGCAGCCCCGCCGGATGGTGGTGGAGGGAGCCCTGGAGCGACTGGACGATCTCGTGCGCGCGCTGGTCCACGTGGCCTTCCAGGAGCGTGACCTGCAGCAGCTAGAGCGGGAGGTCGAGGTGGAGTGGCCGGTCTGTGAAGCCGACATTTCGCTCACGCATCAGGTAGGGCCAAAGGAGCTCCAGCGGTGGGGGCACGTCAACGCCTGCACCGAGCGCGCCGCGCGTCGGCGCATGCGATACACGCGGCTTGCGGATCGCCTGGCAATTCCTCCGCAGGGGAGTTCAACGGTCACGAGCCGTTGGATGACGGAGTTGACCC
>JGI1358J11329_10002697_pt1 | contig 13555 bp, 9 predicted proteins | sample Subgroupgradi54m_FD_11329 | JGI IMG/M metagenome (IMG submission 11329)
GTGGGTCTACCGACATTACCCGATTCCCCAACTTCACCCAAAAGCTTTTCATGAAGCTGAAGCAACGGAATGCGCATGGGAACAAGGTGGGAGCGACGCTTTTTGGAGATATGCTGATAGGATTTTTGAGATCACTCCATCCAATAATGGTTTGGATGTAGCCGAGCTTCCAAAAATTGCAGAATACATCGGGCTCAATCTAGCCTCCTTTAATACTTGTCTTAATAGTGGAAAGTTTGCAACTAAAATTCAAGCTGATATAAACGACGGAGTAAAGGCTGGCGTAAATGGAACTCCTTCTTCTTTCATCATAGTCAAAGGTAAAGTTATCGACACCATCCCCGGCGCACAGCCGTATGAAGCGGTGATGCAAATGTTAAGTGGGATAAGATAAACATGGGAGAAAGTATATTCAGATCTGACCCTGCGTCAGTATTAGAAAAACAGAAGTGGGAAGATTTTTGGCATAAATTAATAGAAAAACTACGCGTAAAATACAAGGTTAAAGACTTACGCGATCTTGATTATGTAAAATACGATCTTAAAGTAGTCAGGGATGCGTTTGGCATAGATGGCATTCTAGAAAAGAGAATACTAGATATTGGATGTGGCTCCATGAGTGCTGATACGACGGGTATACTGAATATAAGATATCGGCCATTTGAACCATGGCTCTTCCGCGCTTTAAAAGAATGTGGGGCAAATCCTGTAGGAGTAGATATAGGTTCTCTAAGCGGTGAGGAATTTGAACACTACCAGCTAGACCTGTCACAAATTGGAGTATTAAACAGGTTTCCAGATCAATCGTTTGATGGAATCAACATGCGAGCCTTTTTAGATTCTCCTTTTTTAGCAAAAAGAAATTCGGATGGAGAAATAGATAAAATTAGATCGGAAATGTCTAGTCAAATTAAGAGATTATTAAAACCTAATGGTAAGTTATTAAATATTCAGAACGTCGGACGACAAGACATACGAGCTGAGTTAGGGTTATAGATAATTACAAATAACCAGCAATCCAGCAAGGACTACCACTATAGCCACGGCCGTGTCTATTATATCGTGTCAACCTGCCAGGTTGACATAGTCAGTAAATTCAAGAATATCATCTTTTTTCAATAGATCAACCACTTCCCTCTGGTAACTTTTTGGGTCTGTATCAAAAAGTTCATAAAAAAGTTCCTCATTAATAATAGGATAAAAATTGGACTTTTTCCCGAAATAATCCCGATAACTTGACCAAGTAAAATTTTTCAAAAAATCAACAACTTTTCCAATTTGCGTATTTTTAGATTTCCAAGACGGGAGAAGAGAAACAGGATTCAAGTCTATATAAAATGGAATATATAAATAGTGTTGATTTTTTTCTATCGGTATTATTTTGGCAGCATTTTGAAAGATATAGCCATTTCCCGAATTTTTAATATTAGAATACTTAGTATAAGCGTTGCCCATTCTCTTAGTAAATTCAACTATCCCACCTTCTACTTTTTCGTAAAGAAGTAAGTGGTAATGATTCGGCATTAAACTCCACTTAAGGACTTCGACTAATTTATGTTGCTCCGGTAAATTATCAAAAGGGTTTTTGTGATTTGTAATTCTCAAAGAGCCACTTTTGTTGTTAAGACGATATAAATTCAAAACAAAACGCAAACGGTCTTTATCGTCTAAAAATATATTATGTTTCTTTATTCCCCTGTTGCATACATGAGCCACTGTTCCAATCATAAGTATATCTTATTCCTTTTTACCAACATGTCAACCTGGCAGGTCGACATGTAGGTCGACATGTATTAGTCAAAATAGTTTTTCAGTCTTGAGATTTTATCATGCTGGCGAAGTTTTTCGTGAACTTTCGCTTCGATCTGGCGAATGCGCTCGCGAGTGACACCAAACTCTTCTCCTACCCGCTCGAGCGTATGCTGGATGCCGTCAAGAAGTCCGTAGCGCATTTCTAATATCTTACGCTCTTTCGGGTTGAGCTCACTTAAAACTTCTCGAATTTGGTCGGAGAGGATTCGGCGGGAAGATTCTTGGTCCGGACGCAAGATCTTATCGTCCGGGATAAAATTCTCCAGCGTGGATTTGTCATCATCATCCCCCACCGGCTGTTCGAGTGAGACTGTTTCTTGGGAAATATTTTCAATCACATGGATTTTTTCCACTGGGATGCCCATTTCAGTAGCAATTTCTTCTGCCAGTGGCTCACGGCCCAAGTCCTGACTAAGTCTCCTGTGTGTTTGTTTGTATTTAGAAATCGTTTCCACCATATGCACCGGTATGCGGATAGTTCGAGATTGGTCTGCAAGGGCACGAGTAATGGATTGACGGATCCACCAAGTCGCATAAGTAGAAAATTTATATCCCTTGGTCCAATCGAATTTCTCAACCGCCTTGAATAAGCCTAGGTTCCCCTCCTGAATCAAGTCAAGTAATGTTAAATTAGCGCTTCGTCCGACATATTTCTTGGCAATCGAAACCACTAAACGCAGATTGGCCCGAGCCAGCAGGTTCTTCGCTTCCAAATCCCCGTGCTCGATGCGTTTAGCCAGATCTTTTTCGTCACTGGCATGGATGAGTGGATACTGTCCTATTTCTTTCAGATACATTTGGATGGAGTCGTTGATGGTGGACTTATTTAAGTCTTTATCAGTCAAATCAACATCAAGGTTCAGCAAGTTCCCGCCTTCCAGCACATCAATCCCGGCAATGGCGAATTTCTCGTAGAGTTCGTCTAAAAAGAGAATATTATTTTCAATATCCGGAAAAGTTTTTAATATCTCGTCATAAGTGATAAATCCTCTTTTGCGTCCTTTCTCGATGAGCTCATTTGAAATACGAGCCAAGTTGTCTGCTTTTTTTTCAGAATAAGATACTTTATGGTTTTTCTTAATAACTTTTTTTCTTAAAGCTTTCTTTTTTATCTTTTTCACTCTCTTGTTTATCTTTTTCGCTTTTCTCGCTTTTATCTTTTTTATTTTATTTTTTCGTTTTATTTTTTTTCTCATGTTTTTGTTTATTTAATTCTTGTATTTCGACCAAAAGTTTTATTTCCTCGTCTTTGTTTTTGATCATACGAAGTTCTTGCATCTTTAGCAACAGCTCTTCATTGATATGCTCCAATTCTAAGTTTTCGAGCATTTCTTTAATATCTTTTTCAAGATTCTCACTACTGCCATAAAATACCTCTGCTTCAAAAATTAAATCACTAGCCGAGTCTTTATATTTCTCTGGTGCTTGGCCTAACAGCTTTAGAAGCTCCTTATTTTCTTTCCAAAGGGCAATCCCTAATAATTTACGCTCGATATAGTCCTTCCGATATAAAGTAACCAGATTTTCTTCAGCTTCCTCTATTTCTTTCTTTTCATATTTAAATTCTTGTTCAATTTTTTTCAGGTCGTCTTGCAGGGCGTTTTGCGAGATACCAGATGAGTCGCTTATTTTTTTTATGAAATGCATTTTTTCTATTGAGCTTTCTAAGGCATCCACGTAAGGCAAAATATTTTCTTTAATGAGTCTGCCTGCTTTGCGCGTGTCTTCTCCGCAATCTTTTAAAACTTTATCTAGAAGAAATTCTATGATGTGTTTGGAGTCTCTGATGGCGCTTTTCCATGCATCTGGACCCTCTTTTGAGATCAGATCTGCTGGGTCAACCATATCCGGAAGCTTTGCCACTTTCACATCCATCCCCAAGGATAAAGCAATCCTACCAGCTCTATTTGAAGCGTTAAAACCCGCTTTATCAGCATCAAAAGCTAAGACAATATTGGGGGAAAGACGGCGAACAACACCCAAATTAGTCACAATGTTTTCTTTGATATTTTCTTTGGAAACGGTGGCATCGGACAGTGCTGTGCCAGAAGTCGCTACTGTGTTTTTATACCCTGCTTGATGAGATAACACCAAATCCATCTGTCCTTCAACTAAAATAGAAAAATTATTCTTGCGAATAGAATCCTTAGCTTTATCTAAACCATAAAGTACTGCGTTTTTAGTGAAAATGGGTGTTTCGGGACTATTTAAATATTTCGCGCTCTTCCCATCATCTGTAAAAATTCTCCCCGAAAAAGCAATGACCCGTCCGCTTGAATCCGCAATCGGAAACATTATGCGTCCTCGGAATCTGTCGTAGTAACCTTTTTCTGTTTTTTTAACAAGACCGGCTTTTTCCATATCGCCGTCGGAGTAACCTTTTTTCTGTAAGTAAGAATAAAGCAGTCGCCAATCAAGAATGGCATATCCGATTCTAAAATCTTTTATACTTTTCTCTGTTAACCCGCGAGCTTTTAAATATTCTTGCACTTGTTTGTTCTCGGTAAGATTCTTTTCAAAATACAAAGTCGCTTCTTCCATCACCCTATAGAGTTTTTCTTTCTCGCTTTCAGCCTCCTTCCGGTCTTTACTATAAGCCTGAAGCGTCACTCCCGCCCTCTCGGCTAAAAGCCGGAGCGCACCCTTAAAATCAAGCCCTTCGAATTCTTCCACAAAAGTAAAGATGTCTCCCGAAGCTCCACAACCAAAACAATAATAACTTCCCCGGTCAGGCGAGACAAAAAAGGACGGCGTCTTTTCATTGTGAAACGGGCACTTCGCCTTTAGGTTCGTGCCTGTTCGCTCAAGCTTTATATAAGAAGAGACTACGTCTTCGATTGAAAGTCTCTCCTTAATTTGATCAACGGGAGAGTTCATAGATTTTAAATTATTTCTCTGATACAGAGTTACGTTTATTTACAAACCCAGTTCCGGCTGGAATTAATCTTCCAATTATAACATTTTCCTTGAGCCCTCGGAGAGAATCCACTCCACCTTTAATGGCGTTTTCGATCAGCACGCGGTTGGTGTTTTGGAAAGACGCAGCCGAGAGCCAAGATTTGGTGCGAAGTGACACTTCCGTAATACCGAGTACTACTGTTTCAGCCTTCGCTTCAGCTCCATTTTCTTTCGCCACTCTTTGATTTTCTTCGATGAATGCGGTATTTTCCACGATATCCCCGATAGAGAAATTAGTCTCGCCCGCGTCTTTTATCTTTCGGCGGGAGAACATCTGACGAATGATGATCTCTGTGTGCTTTCTGGAAATCGAGGCGCTTTGCAGTTCGTAAACTTTATTTATTTCTCGAATGATGTATTCTTCCACTAATTCTTTGCCTCCGTGTTTGAATATTTCTGCGATATCCGCAGAGCCGTCGGTCAAGAGGTCTCCTTTTTTCACTTTATCGCCTGCTTTCACCAGTGGCATTCGGCGAAAGGCCACGACATATTCTATCTCATTTTTTTTACCATCCAGTTTGGTGTCAGAAAGCACCGTAATTATTTTTTCTTTTATATTATCTTTACCGTCTTTGGCTGCAATAGACAATACTTCTCCATCTGTTTCGGAAATAATTGCCGGATTTTTAGGAATCCTTCTTTCAAAGATTTCTTCAACACGAGGCAGGCCCGTAGTGATGTCCGTCCCGGCCACGCCTCCGGCGTGGAAAGTTCGAAGGGTTAACTGGGTGCCCGGCTCGCCGATGGCTTGCGCGGCGATAATGCCGACAGCTTCTCCAAGCTCTACCAAGTGATTGCGCCCCAAGTCGAGTCCATAACAATTGACACAAAGTCCATGAACTGTTTTGCATGTAAGTGGAGAACGAACAAATACTTCCATAAAACCCGCACCTTCGATGTTATATGCTTCTTCCTTAGTAACTAAAAATCCTTTCTTGTAAATCACTTTACCCTCGGAGTCTTTCAAGTCACCTGCGAGCACTCTTCCCCTTATATTTTTTGAAAGGGGAATCTCCATTCCGGAAATATTTTCTCTGGTAACTATTTTCCCCTCCTTGGTGCCACAATCCACCTCGGTAATAACCACATCCTGGGCTACGTCCACTAGTCTACGGGTTAAGTATCCAGCTTTGGCAGTGTTGAGCGCCGTATCTGATGCGCCTTTGCGAGCTCCATGGGTAATAACGAAATATTCAATCGGAGAAAGTCCTTCTTGATAGCAAGGAATAATAGGAAACTCCAGCGTCTTGCCTTGGTTGTTTTGAATGAGTCCGATCATGCCACTCATTTGCATCAAAGAGCTCATGTTGCCTCTAGCTTTAGAGGTAAATAAATCATAGGCAGAACCATTCTTATCAAGCGTATTAGGCAGAATTTTCTCTAAATTTTTCTTAACATGTGTCCACGTTTCAATAATTTTCTGGTATTTTTCTTCTTCAGACAGCAGACCTTCGCTCCATTGTGAGATTATTTCTTCTTCCAACTTTTTACCCTGCGCTATAATTTTAGGCTTTTCCGGAGACAAAGAAATATTGTCCAACCCCCAAGTAGTACCGGACACAGTAGAATATTTAAAACCAAATGCTTTAATTTTATCCAAGAAAACTGGAGTGTTGTCCACGCCAGAGTGAATAATAAGCTCATCTAAGAGGGAAGATAGTCTGTCGTGAGTCATTTCATCGTTCACATAAGAGAAATCGTTCGGCAAAATGCTATTGAAAAGAAGTTTCCCGACCGATGTATCAAAAATCCCTCCGTCAAATTTTTTATATTTATGTGAGTCAGTGGCTAGAACTTTTATTTTAGCTCGCAGAGACACGATACCGTAGTCATAAGCCGTAATAGCGGTATTGGGACTTGAAAAATACTTTCCTTCTCCTTCTTCTCCATCAACATTTTTCGTCATCCAGTAACTTCCGAGCACCACGTCCTTTTGTGGATGCACAATCGGATCGCCATTTTGCGGTTTAAGTAAATTTTTATTTGACGCCATTAATTCTTTCGCTTCCCTCTGCGCTTCCTCTAAGAGTGGAACATAGACAGCCATTTGGTCTCCATCGAAGTCTGCGTTAAAAGCCTGACAAACTAGAGGATGCACTTGGATGGCATTTCCTTCAATTAGAATAGGGTTAAAAGCCTGAATACCGAGGCGGTGCAAAGTCGGCGCGCGGTTTAAAAGAACATATTTTCCGGCAATCACTTCTTCGAGCATCGCCCAGACTTCTCCACCTCGCTCTTCTATCAGCTTGTTTGCTCCACGAATATTGAAGGCAAGTTCGGCCTGTAAAATTTTAGAAATAACAAAAGGTCGAAATAGCTCGAGCGCCATGTGTTTTGGCAATCCGCATTGATTAAGTTTAAGTTCCGGACCGACAACAATAACCGAACGACCGGAATAGTCCACTCTTTTACCGAGCAAGTTTTGACGAAAAAGACCTTGCTTAGACTTCAAGTTGTCTGAAAGAGACTTGAGCGGACGCTTTTGCGACTGGCTCATCGCCGCCGAGTCATTTTGTTTGGCAATAGAGTTATCAATCAAGGCATCCACCGCCTCCTGAATAATTCTTTTTTCGTTTCGGAGTATTACATCCGGCGCATTTATTTCTTTAAGTTTTTTCAAGCGATTATTTCTATTGATCACTCGGCGATATAAATCGTTCAAGTCGGAAGTTGCGTGACGTCCGCCGTCGAGCGCCACCATCGGACGAAGGACCGGCGGAATAACTGGAATAACTGTCAAAAACATCCATTCCGGACGGATGCCGGCATAAGTCATCGCGCGAATAAGAGAAAGTCTTTTTTGCAATTTCTCCTTTTCAGCCACTGAAGCCTTCTCGATCATCTTTTCGGTGTGAGTTTTTAATTTATTTAAATCTAGATTTTTAAAAATAGAGTAGATGGCTTCGGCGCCGATGTTCGCTTCAAAGCAAGTTCCATATTTCAGCGAATAATGATGGAAAGAAATTTCGTTCAAAACTTTCCCTTCATAGATTTCTCCAATTTCCTTTTTGGTGATGGAAAGCAGATTTTTTAATTTCTCGCGAGTGTCATCATCCGCGGCATTTTTCAACTTAGCTTTATATTCCCTGTCTAGATTAGCAATAACCGATTCTTTTTCTTCTTCGTGGACACGCGTTATGATATAGCCGGCAAAATAGATAACCTTTTCAAGGTCAGAAACAGAAATGTTTAAAAGGATGCTCATCCGAGAAGGCACCCCGCGTAAAAACCAAATATGCGAGACTGGAGTAGAAAGCTCGATGTGCCCCATTCGCTCCCGCCTGACTATCGAGCGAGTAACTTCGACTCCACATTTTTCACAAATAATGTCTTTATAGCGAATCCGACGATATTTTCCGCAATAACATTCATAGTCCTTTTCCGGACCGAATATTTTTTCATCAAAAAGACCTCCGCGTTCGCTTCGGCCAGTACGATAATTTATCGTTTCCGGCTTGGTAACTTCTCCATAGGACCATTCTTTTATCTGCTCTGGGGAAGCGAGCCGAAGCGCGATGTGATCAAATTCAGTTGTGTTTAGGGTTTTCATATATTTTTTTATTTTTATTTATTTCTCTATTTCTGCGTCTTTATATTTCTTAAGACCGACATCGAGCGCAAGTCCTCGCAGATAATTGAGCAAGACATTAAAAGAGGCCGGGGAATTGGGTGGTCGAATTGTTTCGTTCTTAATGATGGAGTCAAAAGTAGCAGATCGACCGAGGATGTCGTCAGACTTAATAGTAAGCATTTCACGGAGAGTATATGCCGCGCCATAGCCTTCGAGTGCCCAGACTTCCATTTCCCCGAATCGCTGTCCTCCGCCTTGAGCTTTACCACCGAGAGGCTGTTGAGTGATAAGGGAATAGGGTCCGATGGAGCGCATATGAATTTTGTCTTCCACCATGTGGTGGAGCTTCAACATATACATATACCCGACAGCGACATCTTGCTCAAAGGCTTCTCCGGTGCGTCCGTCAAAAAGTTTTAATTTTCCGTTCTCTGGTAATCCTGCCTTTTTTAATTCATCTTTTATTTCTTCATGCTTCGCTCCTAAAAATGGCGGGACAATCGCCTGATAACCGAGACTGTTCGCAGCCATACCTAGATGCATTTCCAAGATTTGTCCCAAGTTCATTCGAGACGGCACACCGAGCGGTGAGAGAACAATGTCAACTGGCGTCCCATCTTTTGTATAAGGCATATCTTCTTCGGGGAGAATTGTCGAAATAACTCCCTTGTTACCGTGGCGACCGGAAAGTTTATCTCCAACTGAAATATTTCTGATCTGCGCGACCTCAATGACAATTTTTTTAATAATTCCTGCTTCCAAAGTGTGTCCTAAGTCACGGGAGAAAATTTTGATCCCAATAATGCGTCCGCGCTTGCCGTGCTCCATGCGAAGTGATGTATCTTTTACGTCGCGCGCTTTTTCGGCAAAAATAGAACGCAGGAGTCGCTCTTCGGGAGTAAGTTCGGTCTCACCTTTTGGAGTAATTTTACCAACTAAAATGTCATTTTCCCTAACTTCCGCCCCGATGCGAACAACACCATCTTCGTCCAAGTCTTTCAGCTTTAGTTCTCCAACATTTGGTATATCGCGAGTGGTGATCTCCGGCCCGAGCTTCGTATCACGAACAACAGCTGTAAATTCNTCCACATACACGCTNGTAAACTTACTTTTTTTTACTAAACGNTCTGAAACAATTATCGCATCTTCGTAAGTTGAGCCAGACCAAGACAGAAAGGCGACGAAAATATTTTGCCCAAGGGAAATCTGCCCTCCAACAGTGCTCGAAGTATCCGCTAGTACCTCACCTTTCTTTACTTTATCACCGACGGAGACCAGCGGACGTTGATGAAATACAGCAAAGTTGTTATTNCGCATAAAGTTAACCAAATTATAAGTTGTTCCAGATTCGGACGTCCGACGTCCGGAATCCGGACGTCGGACGTCCGTTTTCTCTTTCACGATTATTTTTTTTGCGTCTAAATAAGAAACGACGCCTTCCTCAGACGCTATGACTAGCCTACCTGAATCTCTTGAGGCTAACTCTTCCACACCTGTAGCGACGAGTGGCGCCTCCGGTAGCACACAGGGCACTGCTTGCTTCTGCATGTTAGAACCCATGAGCGCGCGGTTCGCATTGTTGTGTTCGAGAAATGGAATCATCGAGGTTGCGATGGAGAAAGCTTGGTTCGGAGCAACATCAATAAAGTCAACTTCCATACGGGAGATTGCCCCCGGTTCTGTTTTGATTCGAGCCTCCACTTTCTCCTCAGTGATATTTCCCTTGGAGTCATAAGGAATTCCGGCATGCGCAATGTTGTACTTTTCTTCTTCCAGCGCATTTAAATAAACTATTTCGTTTGTCAACTTTCCCTTGGAGACTTTGATATAAGGAGTTTCAATAATTCCAAATTCATTTATTTTCGCATAAGTGGAAAGGTGTAAGATAAGTCCGATGTTTGGACCTTCCGGCGTATGAATAGGACAGACTCGGCCGTAGTGAGATGGGTGTACGTCGCGAACCTCCAACCCCGCGCGCTCCCGCGTGAGACCGCCGGGTCCGAGCGCCGAGAGTGTGCGCAGATGTTCTATTTCGTAAAGCACATTTTCCTGCGCCATAAATTGTGAAAGTTGGTTAGTGGTGAAAAATTCTTTGATACGAGCTTGAAGCGGACGCTGGTTGATGATGGCAATTGGCATCGCTGTGTCCACGTCGATGATAGACATTCGGTCTTGAATGTTTCTCTTGATTTGCATCATGCCGGTGCGCACTTTTTGCTGAAGTATTTCTCCGACGAAACGCACGCGCCTCTGACCGAGGTGGTCTATGTCGTCTGACTTTGCTCCCACTGTATTATTTAAAGTGATAATGTGCATTATCACCGTCACCAAATCTTCTTTGGAAATAGTTCTGCGAGCCAGTGCCTCTTCGTCCATCGCCTTGCCGAAACGTTGGTTAAATCGAAAACGACCAACCGGAGAAAGGTCGTATCGCTCAGGGGTAAATAGAGAGTTGATGAATTCTTTGGCATTGTCCGCTGTGGCCATATCGCCATCTCGCAAGCGTTTGTAAATTTCAATATATGAATCACTTAGACTTTTGACTCCGTCTTTTTCTAAACAAATCTTTATCGTTTCTTCAAAGATAGGATCCTTGGAAAAAGCCTTCAAGATAGCTTCGTTGTTCTCATAACCCATCGCCCGCAGAAGCGCAGTCGCAGGGAATTTTCTTTTTTTATCTATTCGAATGTAAATGCCACCGTCAGCTTCGGATTCTAACTCGATCCAGACGCCACGGGCCGGAATCATTTTAGCTCCGAAATATCTCGCGCCTTTGGTCTCGGACTCGGTGAAGAAAACTCCGAAACTTCTCGCGAGTTGTGGCACGATGACTCGCTCTACACCATTGATAATAAAAGTTCCGTGTGGAGTCATCAAAGGAAGGTCCGACATAAAAATCTCTTGTTCCTTTACGGTGCCTAAAATTTTATTCGTCAACTTTACCCGCGCCTTGATTTGCCCTTGATAAGAAAGTTTGTTTATTTTAGAGTGACTCTCATCATACTTGCATTCAGAGAGCGAGAAAGAGGTGAACTCGAGCTGAAATTTCTTCGCCGAATAATCACTAATCGGAGAAAATTCTTTAAAGACTTCTCCGATACCTTGCTCGACGAGCCACTTAAAGCTCTTCACTTGAGCTTCAATCAGATTTGGGAAGGGAGCGAGAGGTTTTTTATACCTGGAGAAATATTTCTTCGGACGTGCAATAACTTTTTGCATGGCTAATTTTTAAGAAGTGAAACGACTATAAAAATGCCACCCTGTTAAATGTCCTAAAGGACAAATTTTGCAAAGCAAAATTTATTTAACAGGGTAAAGAAAATACAGTCACTTAACGTTCCTTATTTTCTAATAATTTATTTAGAGTGATTAAGTTAAAACCCTATTAATACAACCAGCATAATAAGCACAAGATTGCATCCGTTACTCAATCAATGAATCTCAGGTAGCCTACTCTATTTCAACTTTTTTGTCAACTCCCCCTCTTCCATTCATCTATCTTTTTATGATGACCGGATAGTAAAACTTTTGGTACTTTATAATTTCTACCTTTATATTTTAAAACTTCTGGACGGGTGTAGACTTCACTGGAAGAGATTCGTTCTTCTTCAAGCGATTCATATTTACCAAGGACGCCCGGGATCTGACGAGAAATAGAATCAATCAAGACCATCGCTGGAAGTTCTCCGCCGGTCAGCACATAGTCTCCTATTGAAATTGCTTCAGCTTTCAGAATTTTTTGTACTCGGGCATCAATGCCTTCGTATCGACCGGAGATTAAAATAATATCAGTATATTTTTGCGCAGATTTTTTTGCGTAAGCTGTATCAAATTTTTTGCCGGATGGAGAAAATAGAATTATTTTTGTCCCGACCTTGTGTCGGGATCCCGACTTTGGTCGGGACTTTCTAATCACTGAAATTACTTTTTGAAATGCTTTTAAGAATAGCTCAGGTCTGAGCACCATTCCCGGACCTCCGCCGTAGGGCCTGTCATCCACTCGCCTTTTCGGCTCGCAGAAATCCATGGGGTTGTAAAAAAGAATCTTGATTTTTTTGTCCTTGATCGCCCGCCCAATAATAGACTCTTTCAAATAAGAGTCGAACATCTCCGGGAAAATTGTAATTATATGAAAACGCACTAGATTCCTCTTAGATTCCTTTCAAGTCTTCCATCGCTTGGTCTACGGTCTTGAGCGAGCTTGGTGCGCTTGCATGTCCCCCTCCCATTGAGCTCATATGCCCTCCCACAGAGTCCCGCTCCGGTCGAGTACTTCCTTCTGGTTCGTTGATTTTTAAATTCACCCGAGCGTTGTTCTTCATCCCGATGATGCGCAGAAGGGTGCGGATAGCTTTCGCTGTGTTCCCCATTCTTCCAATAATTTTGCCCATATCTGCTGGGTTCACGGTAAGAGTAATAAGCACTCCCATTTCGTCCACTGTGCGATCAATCTTTATATCATTCGGATTGTCCACCAAAGCTCTAACGACATACTCTAAAAATATTTTATCAGCTTCTTCCATAATTTTTCGTAATTAATCTTTATAATCGTGCAGTGGTGCGACCCATGACTGCTGTATTAAGTATACTTCACCCCGCCATAGTGGGGCAAGTTATTTCTTCGCTTTCAACTCTTTTCGTTTTACTGTCGGCCTTTTCTTCGGCAAGACATTTTTTTTCTTCCCTTCTATTGTTTTATCGTGCACTAGAAAATTGTGCATTGTGTCGGAAAGCTTTGCACCCTTGCTCATCCAATATTTTATTTTATCGTTCTCCAGCTTTTTCTCCCCTGCCTTTGGATTGTAAGTACCGAGGATTTCTAAAAATCTTCCGCTCTTGGTGGAGTTCTTCGAATCAGTCAAAACCACCCGGAAACTCGGATCATTCTTTCTGCCTATTCTCTGCAATCTTATTTTTAGCATTAAATGAGTTTATTATAATTTATTAAAAAAAGCAAATTAAAAGTGAAACGACGTCGTGGCAGATAGCTGCGCGACGACGTCGTTCAAACGATCCCGAGCCCGATGTTCTGGACTCGGTGTGGCCCCGTCATCGATGACGAGGCCGTGCCCCTTCCGGCGGTGCCTCGCGCGGCACCGCCTGTTCGCCGGTGGGCGGCGGGCGGTAGCCACCGCCACCGTAGGGGGTGACATACGCGCCACCCCCATAATTGTACTGGCGGTAGGGCATGACATACCCTCCGCCGTAATACCC
>JGI1358J11329_10002698_pt1 | contig 13553 bp, 12 predicted proteins | sample Subgroupgradi54m_FD_11329 | JGI IMG/M metagenome (IMG submission 11329)
ATGCAATTGGTCTAGAACGCTTCTGCTGTCGTGGTCTATTCATTGGTCATCTAGAATTAATTGACATTGCCGGCGAATTCAAACGCAGTTAAACGCAATCAAATTATTTTTTTTAATTATTAAAACTTTTTTACATCAAAAAATATTATATACACTCAACCGTTAAACACACTCACTTCCTCAAGAAAATTTTCATCGCATCCTGAAACTCTTTGCTTTCTAAACATCTACGCTGCAAAGAAACCTCTCCCTCAAGATATTTAAAAAAATCAATAGTATCCAATCTCATTGCACTCTTAACCGCACTAATAACTGTAGGTGATTTTTCCCCCAATATCTGCGCCGTTCTATCAACCGCACAATTCAAATCTTCAACATCTCGAAACACTTTAGTAACTAACTTTTCATCCAACGCTTCTTTCGCCGTTAATAACGTTCCTCTAAATAAAATCTCTTTCGCTCTCCTCTCCCCAACCGTTCGCGCAAGCAAATACCCTCCCCCGCATGCAAATAATAATCCTTTATCAATCGTATTAAATACCAACCGCGCAGACGAACGAGCATAAATCATATCGCATCCTAACACAAACCCTAATCCTGCACCAGCTGCCGTTCCATTCAACACACCAATCGTCGGCTTTTGATACGTATATAATTTATACGCAATCGGATTAAACACATACTGCTGCAAATGACTAATAACATCTACATTTTTTACATCCACACTCTTTAAATCCATACCTGTAGAAAAATACTCGCCATTACCAGCTAACACCACCACACGAACAAGAGAATCTTTTTCAGCCACGTCTAAAATTGTATGCAATCCTTTAGCCATTTCAGGCGAAAACGCATTCACCGGCGGCCTCTCTAATGTAACATAGCCTATATTATTCTGCACAGAATAGCTAATCCCCTCATATTGTTGAGCCATATCTAAAACAAAAAATAAACGCTTTATAAAAGCTATTAAACAATATTACCTAGAAAAAAACCTCACTCATTCAGCATCGCAACCACAACCAACCGTAACCACGCGACAAAAAAGAACAACACAAACAAATCAAACCCCATACTCAACACCGCAACTGACGAAAATAACATCCGAAACGGCACCGCCACAAGCGTAAACAACACCGCTGTTATCAACGCAAATACAAATAATTTTCCAAACCTCTTTTTCTTCTGCGAAACCAACGCAAACGCCTCTCCAATCGACTCCCACACTTTATATTTCGCTGCAAACACATACCACATCAGAAACAAAAGCAACAATAACCAGATCCCAAGCGAAAAACTAACCACTCCATTCAAAAACTTCAACATTCCTTGAAACACACTCGGCGCTTTAAAATAGAGCGTCGGACTCAACTCAACCAGCCACTTGAATATCCCCTCAAAAATCAGCGTCACCAATACATAAAACAACCCATACAACGCTAATGGAATGATTAACACAATATGAAATACATTCCACTTCCAATATCCCCTCCAACTCACTTTCTTACGTTCAAAATGATACCAAATCACCGCCTGCTCTAACCCAAATAATAAAAACCCACCAACTATCAACAATACTAATCCTCCCACAAAAACCCATAAAAACGAACTCACCTGCGATAAAAACGCAAGCGACTGCTGTGCATTCTCAGGTGTAAACGACTGCTGAATCTGCTCAAGACTCTTCCCCTGCATCAAACCTTTCGATTGTGTATTTACAAAATCAGAAAACCACGTGAATAACAACCATAACCCACCAAAAAAGATATACTCAACTAAAAACGTACTCCAAAAATCAAAATTAAATTTAAACGTACTGATATACTCTTTAAACCACTTCATCATATCTCTTTGGAAAATAAGAATACTATAAAAAACCTGTGGTTTTAATCTTTAGTTGCATAACCATAAATCGTCAATCCAAGACCAGCAAATAATGCTGTAATTCCAACAACAGCAACCTTAGAGGCTGAATCAGCTTGTTTCCTACTCGTAGAATCATTCCCCCCAGTAAGTACAGCACCCAACAATAGAATACCAACACCTGAAACAATATATCCTGTATTAACACAAGTCATTCCACAACCTTTTTTTGATACAGTAGGATTTTCCGAAGAAGAAGGAGCTGCAGGAGAAGACCGATACGGCGAACTTTCTCTAAATACTTCATCCTCATCCGTATTCTTTTTCTCCTCTTTTTTCTTACAATTAGGCAAATATGGTGGACAAGGACCAGTCTTATCTGCAATACCACCAAGTATCTTATGTTCTAACGAACCAGCATGATAAAAACGTTCAAACCCCGTCTGAAATTCAGTAGGAAAATCCGCATGTTGTAATAAAGAATCTTGACCGCGTAAAACCCCGCTTTGTGAACCATAACACCCACTCATCCCAACAGATAAAGCAACTACAGTAGAATATAATTTTTTATTTAACATAGCTATATTAATTCACTAAAAACTATATAAATCTTATGTAACTTGATAGTAATTATTCCATAACATTTATAAAAGACCATATCCTACAACATCCATGAACCTAAAACACACAATAGTAACCCTTGCCACAATTCTCAGCTGTTCAACCACCTACGCCAAACGCGACTACGACCAATATCCAGAATATAAAGAAGAAATCGCCCTCTACAATCTCAACGAAATCGCAAAAGATAGATGTACGCCTGAGTCCAGCTTCATCAAAACGATACCTCGTTGTGTATCCATGAATTTTAAAGAGGATGAATTTGAATATAATTACAAAGGGTGTCATTTCTGGGTTGACCGCCCCATCGCAACTGCCAGTGGAGGACAAACATCCAAAGAATGCACAGATAAATTTAGCAAAACCTACACTTTTCGTTGGGAAGACATCACCAGAATCATACCAAGTTCATACACCGTAAAAGTATGCACAAAAGACCAAGAGGACTGCACAAACATCGATATTTTCAACAACGAACAACAAGCCTACGACTTTGCCGAAGCGTTAAACATCTATAGAAAATCAAAGAAATGAATATAAAACGAACATTCTCCCAAACTTTTAAAAAGCCACCTTCATCCAAAATTCAAATGAACCCTAAACTTCCCTTTTACCTCAGCACATTACTCCTCAGCTGCACATCTACACCTCTCCAACCCCTTCCTCTACAAACTCCTCAAGAACTACAAGCCCTTACTTTAGCTCATATAGATCAACATTTCAACACTACCTGTCAAACATATACCGTAAATGAGAAAGAAATCCACTGCACCCTGCCCAAAGAACCATATTATTTCCATTACCGCTGGGATGAGATCAAAACAACCTACTGCCACGGCAACAGATTAATTTTTGAAACCATACTTGACACAAAAACAACCGACACCACAAACCACGACAATTGCACCACAATAAGTAATCAATTAAATAAGTATTTAAAATTAGCAAATAAAAATTAAGATTAAACGATTTGTCTCTTAAACGAAATAAATAAATTTAACTCCAACTCCCCTTCTTCCCAATCTTCCCGCTAGACACCGTCGGACTAGGCGTATCTTCTTTTGCCGCCCCATCGCCCGTCGGCGTCCACACCACTGTTCCTGCATCCGATTCTTTTATCTCTGAACAAATAGTTGGAATTGCTTCTCTTCCAGAATTACCATCATTAAAAGCATTATTACCGAAACGAAATAAACCCGCCCCCGCTCCCGCAAACCCACCCGCAACAATTCCTGCCGCACCACCAGCACTAGCAGCAACAGCACCTCCTCCTACTACTGCCACCGTACCACCAGCTGCTTTACCCGTTTGTGCTGCTCCACTCGTACCTGGCACTGAAAACGGACTCGGTGTCGTCATCGGCGCTTTATCCCATTTGATACACACCTCTTTAAAAGCATTATCTTTCTCAAACTGAATCAACACATCCGCATCATGCTCCCCATTCTTCAATTCGATCCACGGCACACTATACAACGCAATCCCATTACTCACATCTCCATCCTTATTCTTATCAATAAATATGTTAAACGAAATCGCTGCCCCTTTCTCCGTTACAAACGGTGTTAACCTCTCATCGCCAGGCGCCGTCACCGCCCAACTAATCTTATACATATATCCCTTTAACGGCTCTACTTTACCCTTTTTATCTACATCCGCTTCCCCATCCTCATCAACATCCGCATAACACAACTGATCCTCCCCACACACCTGCCCTTCACCGCAGATAAATAACTCTTTTGCCGCTTCATCCGGATTACGCCCACATAATAAAGGTGATAACTGTTTCGTCCTCTCCCCTTTCACCGCCGCAACCGCCTGATACGTCCCCGACGGCGACTTCACAAACGCCACCCCTTCATTACTCTCAATATCCCGCTTATACCCCTCCTCATCACACACCGCAGACGGAAACCAACTGCTTCCTAACATCGGCGCAAACGCCCTATCCGCATTATCTCGCCAACTCTTATAGAATTCTGTATCACCATATAGTGCCTGACTGATAGCTGGGTAAGACTTTAATTGATTGGTGAATGAATAGATGGAGGAGAGAGTTTTTTGGGTACTTTCTGTAGATTCTGCTTCTTCTATCTCCTCTGATGGTGTTTTATCACCCTCTGCTGGTTTATCTTTATCCTCTGTTGTATCCTCAGCTGGCTTTGCTGCTTTCCCTAATTTTGTACTATCTTTTTTGAGTTCCTCAGCTATTGCCTCACGATCGATACCATCCGGTGATATTTTTACTTTATCCCCTAATAATTGATGCTTTTCCTTTGTTTTTACTAACGGTGCACCTGCCGAACCAGAAGGAATATATTTAAAACCATCTGTATCATAATAAACTGATTCACCTTTATCATTGGTAATAGCATATATTTGTCTTCCATCCGATGATTTTGCATCAACCTTCTTAAATTCTACTTCTTGTTTTCCAGGACCACTAACTGTAATCTTCTTTCCATCATCTGCAACTTTACCAGAATAATCTAACCCTCCAGGAATAGTTACTTTAGGTTTAATATTATGCTCTTTCGCATATTGCTCCTCTGTCTTCCCCAACGCCGTAAATATTTGAGCTTGCACTTCCGGTTTTTTTAAATCTTCAGTTTTAATTTGACCATTCCCAAACTGATTCAATACTACAGAAGAAGCAACAGGAGTTGTGTAAATTGGTTTTTCTGGACCTTTTTTTTGTAATTCACTATACAACTTTTGAACATTAGGATCTTTAACTAAACCTGAATAAATTTCTGGATTTGATTTTTCAAAATTAGTAAGCTTTTGATTATATTGTTCAACAGAAGTAGATTCTTCCGCATATTTTTTAAGTTCCTGAAAAACACGAGTCCCCTCAGTATATTTTATTGAAATTGCCTCTTTTAATACTAAATCCTGCATATATTTTTGCTCCGAATTCTCCACATTTTTCGCTGACGCCAACACTTTCTCCTTCGTCTTCCAATCCGCCTGCGCTTTCGCCTGCTCTGCCGTTACCGCTGCCACAGCCGCTTTCTCCTTTCCCACCGCAAACGCATCCATCTCCGCAGTAGCAGTAGCCGCAAACACTTTCGTCTCCTCTTTACCCTCAGCATTTAATTTCTTAATTTCCACCTTCCCTTCCGCATTCTTCTTCCAACTATAATCCAACTTCCCATCCGCACCATAATGCTCCGCACCCACCTGCACTCCATTATAATAAAACTGCGCATCTTTCGCAACTTCCTTCGCATCATCACCCGTACCAACATCCTGCAATTGCACATCCTTAGTCAACGTTCTCGTTACTTCCCCTTTATCATTATATTCTTTAACAGTCCCCGCCTGCCCACTAATCCCAAAATCATCATACGTCGTCTCCACACTTTCCACTTTCCCATTCGTTGACACTGTCGTCACAATTGTATCCGTTAATGTACCATCATCCCTAATCTCAAAAGCCCCTGAACCAGTCCCCGCCGTCCCAGAAATACCGCTTGTTTTCAACACCACTAATGGCTTTACACCAGATTTTGGATCTTTCTTCACCGCATCCACTTCCTCTTTTGTACCATATAACTTCAATTCCGATTTACCATCTTTATTCGCTAACACATCTTCAATCGGTTTACCCGCAGTATCCACAAAATACGACACCCCATTCACCGTCACTTTACCACTACTTGCTTCCTCAGGTGATTGTGTAGCAATAACTTGACCTGCGATGATGTATGAAGTAGAAACCGCACCTTGAATAAATTTATCTTTATTTTTTGGATCTTGTATTGGTACCCCAGTCAATACTACTTTCGACACCCCTTTAACATTATCTTTTTCACTGATAGTTACTCTTGCACCATCCTTAAAAGTAATTAAACCATTACCATAAGTAGGATTATTTTTATCATTAATGTCAAAATTATACAAAGAAGCATCACCCGCCCAAACAATCTCTCCATGTTCTGTTTCCAACTTTTTCAAAAATTCCTCACCAACATGTTTCTTTATATTTTCTCGATGATCTGCAGAAGTTAATTCTACAGCTACTTCCACCCCCACATTTTCACTTCCAGACGTATCTGTCACAATAGGTAGAGGTGGTGGTGTATCTGCTGCGGGTTTCTCAACAGCTTTTTTCTTTTTCGCAGCCTCATCTTTTAATGCCTGTATCGTCTTACTCCCTGCTTTACCATCAACAGTACACTTACTATTTGAAAACGTGCCAATACAAGTATCTTTATTACAAGTTTTACCATTCTCACAATTTGTTTTAATCCATTCCTTTTGAAATGTTTCAATATCACTCTTCATCTTTAAATCAACTTTCAAGTCTTTAGCTGCATTTTCAAGTTCTTTATCCACTTTTGCAGTAGAACCACTGCTTTTGATTGTAGGTTTCACTTGAGGAGGTTTTGGTGCAGCAGGAGCTCCAGGTTTAGAAACACTTATACTCTTAGCTACTAGTGCAACAGCACCGACAGGCACATCTTTTGTCTCAGCACCATCTATATACTTCTTTCCACCATCAGTTGTTTCAACAACTTTCTGACCAACAACAGCATACGTTTTTCCAGTTTCTGCTTTAACAGCACCAATTTGGGCTTTCACCTCGTCAACTGTCAGAACCTTCTCAACAGGTTTCCCATCCACTATTACAATATAATTCTCTTGTACAGGTGTTCCAGAAAATTTAGATTGTATAGCCCCTATAGCAGAACTAATACTACCACTTGCTTTAGCATAATAAGCATCAACATCTGCTTTAGAACTATAATAATTACCATGTTGCTCGCTTTTCTTAAGTTCATCCAGAGTCTTAAAATTATAATATGATGCCCACTTACCTTCTTTCCAATACTCTACTTTGCCACCACTCTCACGTAGACGATAAGTTCCTTCAGTAGTTTTTAAATAACCACCAAATGATTCCCCAGCTGGCGGACTTAACTTTGAATCATCTATTTTTTGAACCGGAGGAGTGGTTTTCGTACCAGTCACTGGTGTTGTAGTAGATTTCACCACATCTTTAGCTTTATCAGCTGCTTTCGCTTTCTGCTCCCTATCTGTCTTCCATACATCAATACTAATATCAACCTCTCCTCCTTTCTGTTTTTGTTCTTCTTTCCAAGCATGATATTGAAGTGCCAAATCTTTATAAAGACCAGGAGTACTCTCTGTTTTTTCAATGAATTCTAGGAAATCATTATCATTCTTAAAACCCAATGTCTTTGCATTAACATCTTCAGATTTAACATTACCACTAGAATCAACTGTATGCCTTATAAGATAATGATTACCATTACTATACTCCTCAGGTTCATCAGTTTCAACAACGCCAGATTTAAATAATTTCTTTTTCTGTTCTGAATTTAAACCTTTTATATCATCAATTTTTTCCCATTTTGCGGCAATAACCTCTGCTTTATATTCAGCAGAACTAGAATCTAAATCCTTATCTTTAAACTCCGCCGGAACATCTTCATAAATACCCTCTATTTTCTGTTTATAATTAGCAACAAGCTCCTTTTTTTTAGCCTCTTCTTTTAATTCCGTCTCTTTTTGTTTTACATCTGAAATCATAACATAATTTTTATTCAATTTTAAAAAAGCTTCTTTTTCAGTTTCAGTCGGTTTATATACAGTAATCACACCATTATTCACAAAATAATACTCCTCTTTTTTTCCAGCTTTAAATAAAAAAGTCTCCCCTTTGTTAGCTCGATCATAAACCTCTTTAGTTACAGACTCACCATATTTTTGTGAATATGTAATTATTTTTAGTTTATTCTCACCATCATTTTTATCACAGAAATTTTTTAGATTAGTATCTGTTATTTGACTACAGGTAGCCGCCGCCCCACCCACCAAATTCCTCTCAAACGCCTCCCCCGCTAAATTCGCCCGAACCGCCGGATCCCCCCATAATACACATTTAATCGTCCCAAAAAACCCCGCACAAGTATCCTCCTCTGCAATAACCATAAAACTACTTAAAAGAATCAACACCACCAACACACCTACCCTCTTTTTCATCATCTTATATAACCCATTTTTTCAAAGCTTTTAAACCTTTTCCCTTTTAACGACATAATACCCTTTCTTCTTCGAACCAACATACTCTATAAACCCCTCTTTCAGCAAATAAAGCAAATATCTTGCCATCGTTGTTCTTGGAAAACCAAACACTTCCATTAATTGTAGTCTATTCACACCTTGTGTACCCCCTATATAATCCACCAATTGTTTTAAAGGTCCATTTAAAGGTCCATTTAAAGGTCCATTTAAAGGCTCACTTTCTGCCACACTCTTCTTGCGTAAAAATATAACTTTAAAAAAATCATCCACCTCAAACTGCACAACTAAACCTCTCTCACGTACAAACTGCTTAATTCTATTAATCCCCGACCCCACTTTCTCAATAAGATGTAGTCTATAACACAAATCAAAAATAAGCGGATTACGCGCCACACTCATTTTACCCAGCTTTCGCTTATCAAATAACAACTTCCCTTTATTTGTAATCTCCACCCTATCATCAAATATTTCCACAAATAACCCAAACCCCGTTTCAAAATAATCTCGATGAACAAGTGCATTTAACAACGCTTCCCGAATAGCTTCCTCTGGTAATTCCAACATCTCAATACGTGCACCCGCCCCTTTAATAATATATTCAATACGTAAATTCGTTTTCAAAAAACGTAGTGCAGATTCATAATTAGAAAGTAAATCCTCAGTAAAATCTTTACGATCAATAATATGTAGTCTTTCCTTTCCTTTATACAAAACACAAGTAATACCATTCTGACGAGAAAAAACACTCAACTCCTTGCCAAAAAATAAAACACCTGCATTCTTAAATTTTATGTTCGTGCCTATTTTTTTTGCTGCAGAAAGATTTAAGAGCATATCTTTAATCGAACCAACTTTCGTTAACCCGCTCTGCCTCAAAAATGATGTAAATTTTCTTTCATCAAAATCTCTTGGAAAAACAAAATCATCTTTAATTTGCTCATCAAACCGTATCTTTCCAACATCAGCAATAAAAGCAACAATTTCATTTCGTGATAGTTTTTGTGAACTTGCTCCTTCACGTAAATAAAATCCCTCGCTGCACTTATATGGTTTATCTTTACCCTCAAAAACAGTAATAATAACAACCCCTTGTTGACTTTCAATCTCAATTTTAATAGATGGATCACAATTTCTCGCCACATCCTGAATCATAGATTTCAACCTATTCGTCAAATCTATTTTTTGTATTGTACCATTATCACAAACACCTAAAAAAATCTGTCCGCCTTGCGCATTCGCAAACGCTACCATCTCTTTCGCTAAACCCTTCGCATCAAAACCCTCTTTAAACTCAACTTTCAATCCTTCCCCCTCCTGTAGAATAAATGATAATTCTTTCTCATCCATAAGTAGACCCCAATTATTAATAATTGACATAATTATCCAAACAGTGTCTGGATTTATCTTTTTTTATTTCCCCACCAAATTCCTCTGATACGCCTCCCCCGCGAGCGACGAACGCAAAGCCGGATCCCCCCATAACACACACGAAAGAGTACCCCAAAACCCAGAACATTCATCAGAAGCAACAACCATAAAACTACTTAAAAGAACAAATAATACACCAAACATCACCACTTTTTTCCATACCATATCACAGAGAAAACCTCATGCTTTAATAATCTTTTCGTCGCCAATACCCTTTACGTGTCGAACCTACTCGTTCTAATAACTTTTTCTGTTTTAGCTTAGACAAATTTTCAATAATCTTTCGTCGTGAAATCCCGACAATTGTAGACAACTGCTCCGCTGTAACATTTTTATTGCGCCCAACCTCCTCTAAAATAACCAGCTGGTGATTGGTGACCTTATTGGTGACCCTATTGGTGACCTTCCCATCAAATAAAGTCACCAAAAAAGACCCATTGAATGAAAACTCCGGTGAAGGCAATCCCGCTTTCCTCATTGCCTCTTTAATTCTCAGAATCCCCGTCCCCATCTTCTCCACATACCCCGCTCGTAATAACAAATCTGCAACTAACTGATTTCGCGTTCGACTCACTTTTCCAAAATCCTCCTCACGTAAACCTTTCACTAACCCGCCAGGATTAGATATGGTTAACTTATTTTTAAAAACCTCAACTAAAACATCCCCTGTATCATCAAAATAATCACGATGCATAACTGCATTCACCACACATTCTCGAATAGCATCTTCTGGAAACTGCAAAATCTCCGTCCGTTTCAACGTCTTAATTTCAAACGCAACATCAATATGTTTCTTAACATAATAAATCGCATTTTCAATATTAGAAAACACATCAGCATCAAACACTTTTCTATCAATAATATCAATCTTCTCATTACCCATATAACTCACACAAATCACTTTTGTCGTTCTAAAAAAACGTCCCGGCTCACGCGCAAAAAATAAAATACCTCCATTATTTAAAAAAAATCTTTCTTTTTTAACTGCTAAACCCAAATTAACCAAAATATCAATCGCTGGTAACTCACTTTGTATATCTGCACGTTTTAAAAACTGCTTCAACTTCCCCTCATCAAAATCATTCTCAAACACAAATTTCTCATTGAGTTGTGAATCAAACCTCACTTTTCCTTCCGCAATTGCAAAACCAAAAATTTCCTCTCGTGTCAACTTTTGACAGCCCGCACCCTGACGAACATAAAAACCAGAAGAACAAAGATAAGGTTTATTTTCTCCTTCAGACACGAACACAACTAAAACCGTTTTACCAGCATAAATCACATTTTGAAAAGAAATTTTAATCTTTGGTTCACAATGAGATGCAACATCTAAAATCTCCGCTTTCAACCTATTTGTAACATTAATTCCTTTCACACTATTTCTATCATCAACACCTAAAAAAATCTGCCCGCCTTGCGCATTCGCAAACGCCACCATCTCTTTCGCTATACTTTTCGCATCAAAACTCTCTTTAAATTCAACTTTCAACCCCTCTCCTTCTTGTAGAATAAATGATAATTCTTTCTCATCCATAATATAATCCCCTCAATAACAGTTCAATCACCCTTTTTTGAGACACCATAATATTCCATTTAGTAAACCAATTTAGTTTATTAACCTTTTCTTTCATTTTCTCCCACAGTTTCTCCCACAGTAATTCAATTTGGCAGACACTGTCCGCCATTTTCAAAGCCCATCCTAATTTGTGAGACACTGTCTCACTTTTTTCAATTCGCCAGTCACTGACTGACCAATTCAATATAACCTTGTCCCAATTTTGGTCCAACTGTCCCATTTTTGTGGACACCTGTCCAATAGTTATAGACACTTTATATCACCATAAAATCTACCAAACACCAATTCGGGCGACACTGTCTCCCATTTTCAATTTTCCAGGCACAGTCTGAATTTTTAGATTAGTCAGACACCGTCTGACTTTTCCTAAAACGCAATATCCGAGACACTGTCTCGGAAATCATTTATAAAGCACCTCAAAACATTTATTAACTTTACAATCTTCCCAACATTATGGTTAAAAAAACCTCAAAAAAACAACGAGAAAAATTCTGGGCTGAACTCAAAGAACACCAAAAAGACCCTGAATTCATTCGCGCCGCCTATGAATTTGTTCGCTATCACACCGGCCACCGTCCTCACTTAAAAACCATACCACGAAAATCATCATAATCAAAAAAGTGCGGCACACGTAAACCTCGTCGAGCATTAACTTTCTCATACACTCCCAAAGACGTTTCTGAGATCATAGGCACATTATCATCACTTGTCACAATATCAATATTTGCAATCGAACCGCACGCCACAATCAAAAATTCATTCTCTACATGAGACAAAGGAAACATTCCCCCCACTTGTTTATAGCCCTCCACGTGGATAACCCTTGTTTTTACCTTTTTTGAGTACTCGAAAAATCCTTTAAATAGAGACTGTTTTCTAGATAAAATGGACGAGCGACAATTATTAGAAGATCTCTATAAAACATGCACCAATTATAAACTTCGTGAACGATATCATGCCGTTTTGCTTGTCAAAACCGGCATGAGTATCACTCAAGTTGCCTATTTCTTTTATGTTGATCCTGAAACAATAAGCATGTGGGTTCGAAAATGGAATGCGGAAAAACATCTTGAAGATAAAAAACGAAATGGCCCAAAATCAAAACTCACCACAGAACAACAAGAAGAAGTGTTTCGTGTTGTTGATGAGAATAATCCTAAAAATGAAGGATATGACGTTGCAACATGGGATTGCGCTGAACTAAAAATATTCATTCAAAAACGGTTTCAAATCACTCTTTCTTGTGAAGCAATTCGAAAATTGCTTCGTAAAAATGGATATTTTTACCGTAAAACAGAATATTTTTTTACCAAAAGAGATGAAGAGCAACGTCGTGCACACATTGCAGAAATACTAAATCTTTTTGATAATTCATTAAATGACACAACTATCTTGTTTGGTGATGAAATGAGCACAAAATTACATCCCAAACCAGGCCATGTATGGACACGAAATGGTACACCGATTGTGAAAACTAATTGTAGTCATAAACGCGTGAACACAATTGGTGCTCTGAGTCCCGTTACAGGAGAAAAAGTAGTAGGGCAATATGACCAAAATGATACAAGATCATTTCTGGTATTTTTACAAACAGTACTCGACGCAATACCAAATAATATTTTATTGTATCTTGATAATTATCCGGTACATCATTCAAAAGCCGTACGTGCATTTTGTGCTCAAAATCCACGTTTAACACTCAAATTTATGCCAATTTATAGTCCAGATCTCAATCCGATTGAATGGTTATGGGGATATGTACGACCAAAGTTTCTCAACGGAGTTGTACATCAAAACGTTGATGCACTCAAAGAAACTTTGGCAAGAGCATTTGAAGTAATTAAACCAGAAAAAATTAAAGAGATTTGTACGTTGCAAATTTTAAAACGACACCGGATGATCTAGTTGGAGGGCTATAGCTTATATCTTTGACATCAAAATGGGTGTTTAATTTGTGAAAGTATTGTAGATTAACTGGGTTTTTACAGTAATATTTCTTTCTGAGGTTTGG
>JGI1358J11329_10002699_pt1 | contig 13536 bp, 15 predicted proteins | sample Subgroupgradi54m_FD_11329 | JGI IMG/M metagenome (IMG submission 11329)
AATATTATTTAAAGCTATATATGATTTGTTTTTCCCATATTTTATCTTTAATGTATTGTAGATAGGCATACCATATCGAAAGCATTCTTCTATGAATAGCTGATATTTTCCCTTCTCATCCCATGGCAAAAGAGGTTCTTGTCTTTTTTTAAATCTAATCATTGCCGCATCTACATTTGCATAAGGAGTAAAATCTTTTCTGCTGAATCTATGTTGTATTGAAAAATCAAACCAAGGTTTATGTGAAATTGAGAATTGGTTTTCCTTATAAGGAGCTGCTAATCTATAGACTAATTCTCTCATCATGACCAAGTAACAATCTTCCGGAGGATTGGGAGAATCAATTAATTTTCTAATAATCTTTCCTTCAATTGAAAAGGGAATATTCGCAAAGACTTTATAAGGCAAAGCAGGGAGGCGAAAATTAAGAATGTCTTCTTGGTATAAAGTTAAATTTTCAACATGAGTAAATTTATCTTGCAGGTACTTAAACCAATGGGAATCTATCTCAACTGCAAGAACATGCTGAGATTGTTGAAGCAATTGTTCGGTGATAATACCTTTTCCTGGTCCAATTTCTAATACGAGGTCGTTTTTGCCAATAGAGGAACTTCGGACTAACTTAGATATTAGCTTCCGATTGTGTAAAAAGTTTTGTGAGAAGAGCTTCCGCCGCAATTTGTACATGGCGGAATCTCCTAATTACTCCCATATTAATTTCTATTATATCACTTATGAATTGAAACTCAAAAAATGTGCTCTAGTGTCCTCTCCTTCGATTTCACTCAGTCCTTCAACTTTGCTCAGGGGCAGACCAGCAGAGACCTAAGACGAGGGCAAACAAGAGTTGGCCTTGCTGAAGTGTCAGAAAATAGTGATCGAAGAAACCTAAGAATAAGACTTCCGAAATTAAAATCAATCCGAACATAGACTTCTTTTTTAAAACTCTTTTGTAGGTTTTAACTAGGAACCACATAAAAAACCCAAAGCCTACTATTCCAGTCTCCGAAAGAACCAAGAGAAATATATTGTGCACCGGCTGGAGAAAAAAAGTATTTCCAGTCTGCTTAATATAAAAAGGTAAATTCGGTAAGAAATTATTAACACCCACTCCTAGAACTGGATTTTTAAGAAACATTTCAGTTGCCGCTTTTGATAGAGAGATTCTTTGAGTAAAAGCTTCATCCATTGGGCTAAAGTTTAAAAATCTAGCTGCAAAAGGGGAGAGGTAGAGACCCAAACCAAGAACCGAGAAAAATACTAAGGTAAGCCTCCATCTTTTTTTAAAAAGGCTGAGGCAGACAACTACAGCCCATGTAATCATTGCTATTCTCGATAGGGTTAGAAAAAGTGCAACGGTTCCAATAAAAAGTGTTGGATATTTTAATTTATCCCTAAGAAAAAAGAGAATTAAAGTCATTGATATGACAAGATACGCGGCTAAGACATTTGGATGGGAAAAAGTTGCATAAGGGCGAAGAATTAGCGAGCCATTTATTGAAGCATTGGCAATTCCCGGCGTTTGGGAATTAAAAGCTCTTTCTCCCAAGAAATAAAAAACCGAACCAAGTGAACCATGATTAAAATATTGCGCTATCGAGATAACTGATTCGAACATTAATCCAATGGACAAAGCCCAAACTACCAGCTTCAGATTTCTTGTATTTTTTATCGTGTAAAATCCAAAAAAACAAAGCTCTAGAATCTTAACCAGTCCATAAATTCCAGCCATGGGACTTTTAGACAAAAATACACCTAAGACAAGAGCTATCGAGACAACACTTAACAAGAGCGAGGGCTTCGGCTTATACTTCTTCAAAGTTTTAAGATTTGACCCCGTTAGAAAAAATCCTCCTAACGGGGTTGATAAGAACCAGGAAATAAAAAGGAAGACAATTAGAATGTCTGTAAAATACAAAGTAGGGGAGAGGTAATCAACTCTAAGTCCTGAGACAAAAGAAAAATTGGGCCAAAAATGCTTCCCAAATTGAGTTGGGAGAAAAAGTATAATGAGAAAGTAAAGAATACTAGCGGGGCTTGACGACCAAGACTCTTTCCCTACCTTCTCCAACAGACTCCGACGTGACCTCTTTGTCATCTTGAAACATTAAATGGATAAGCCTTCTCTCCCAAGATTTAAGCATTGGAAGCGTTACCTCGCCATCCCCAGACAGGGCTCTTTCTTTTGAAGACTGCGCAAGATTTTTAAGATACTCTTCACGAGTCTTTCTGTAATCTCCAACCTCAAGCGCAATTCTGACAAATTCTCCAAGTTCTTTTTGACAAATAAGCGAGAGAACCAGCTGTAAAGCCTCAAGCGTTTCCCCGTGATGCCCAATAACTATTCCGCTGTCATCTGTCTCCAGCACTACACTAACGCCCTCCTCTGCTTTTTCCACTGAAATCTCTCCTTCAATTTGCAAAAGACCAAAAAGTTTTTCAGCAGTTTTCTTTATTGTTTCTAGATCTTTTTTAGTCATAACTTACTTTTTCTTTATCAGTCCACCCCAACCGGAAATTTTATATTGCTGTATGATACCAAAAATTGAGAACGTATTCCAATAAAGGGAAAGGCCAAGCGGCAGTGTGTAAGAAAAAACTGCAATCATAACCGGAAATATATAAGTAGACTGGGACTGGAATGCTGTGGCAAAATCATCGTTTTTCTTTTCTGGTTTTTTCTCTTCTTTTGAAACCTGAGGCAGCATCATTTTTGATTGAACAAATTGAAGAGCTCCGGTAATAATAGGGATTAACAAAACTGCTGGTCCCATTGTGTTCATAAGACTAGCGGGTCCATGTGCCAAAGATATTCCAAAAAAACTTGGGTCCCAAGGCTTAGCAAGATGCAAAGATGGAAAATAAACAATTTTGTTAACATAAGAAACAACAGCAGTAGGGGAGGCGCTAACAACCTGTTGGAGCACCGAGTAAAGCCCCCATATCATAGGAAGTTGTATAAGAATAGGCAGACATCCGGCTGCTGGATTTATTCCATGTTCTTTATAAAGTTTCATTGTTTCTTCTTGTATGCGCTTTGAGTTTCCTTTGTGTTTTTCTTTTAGAGCTGTCAGGTGATGAGAAACAGACTGCATTTTTTTTGCTGCCTTAAGTTGATTTGCTGTAAAGGGGTATAAAATCAGACGAATAACTATTGTCAAACCAATAATTGCAAATCCAAGCGCATAGGGGATGTGCAAAAAAACCAAAAGGTGGTAAATTGCAACAAGAACATTAACTATTGGATAAACTAAAAAAACGTCAAATGGATTCATATTTTAAACTTGTTTTGGAAAACGGGTGACACCTTGAAAGTCTAATCAAAGACAGGAAAACTCCCCTTAAGATTCCGTATTCCTTGATAACTCTTATGGAATACTCGGAACAGGTTTCCTCAAAACGGCATCCATTGCCAGGTCCAAAAAGAGCATCAAGGAATGGAGAGATTATTTTTTTGTATACCTGAATGATAAAGACCAAAATATTCTTCATTTTAAAAGCCCCTCTTCAGTAAAAGAGTCTTCAATACTTAAGGCGAGTCCGGCGTCTTGCGCAGCGCTTCTTTTTAGAATAAAGATCATATCTTTACCGGGAACAATTTTTTCAATATTTTTGGCAATATAATTTGTCATTTCTCTTTTTATCTTGTTTCTTATAACTGCTCTGCCGTCTACTTTTTTTGAGATTACAAAAGCAAATCTAGGATACGAAAAGCTATTATCTGCCGTTTTTAAGACAAAATATTTGAAAGATTTGGTTTTGGCTTTCTCAAGTCTTACGCTTGACGGAAGTCTATATTTTTTCTTGAGCATTTAACCTAGACTGTTAATTTCTTTCTTCCCTTTGCTTTTCTTCTTTTAAGAACTTTCTGTCCACCGTGACTTGCTGACCTTTTAAGAAATCCGTGCTTTCTCTTTCTTTTTACTTTCTTAATCTTAAGTCTTGATTTTTCCATGTTTGAAGTATATCAAAACTCCTATTTTTTTGATAGTGGCGAAAACGACATAGTTGTATCCACTTGTTTCTCTTGACAAAAAGTTATCCACATCGCTAAACTGCTTTTACCTGAATTTGATTGTTTTAGACCAGCTGCCCCTACAAATACAAATTTTGCCTAAGGTCTCGTCAAAATATTATGGAAGAAAACTTACTGCTTTGGAAAAAGATTCTTGGAGAAATTGAAACCGAAGTATCAAAGGCCAATTTTTTGACCTTGTTTCGTAGGACCTCCCTTATTTCATTTGAGGAGGGGGTTGCAACAATTGCCGTTCCTTCAACCATGATTATAGACCTTCTACAGAAGAGGTTTTATGATGTTATTAAAAAAACTGTAGACAAACACACAAGCACCGACGCAAAAATAATATTTATCCCAAGGGCCGTAGATATATCTGCGGATAAAAAAGAGGTCAGTGGACCGCTTTTTGTCCAAGAAGAAAAACTTGTTGCAACAATTGGACATCTTCCTAGAGTAAGAAAAGATTTTACATTTCAAAACTTTGCTGTCTCCTCAAGCAATCAATTGGCGTTTGTTAGTGCGACTACTGTTGCAAAAAGAGTAGGGGAGACTTATAACCCTCTTTTTATCTATGGACCAGTTGGGGTAGGAAAAACCCATCTTATGCAAGCCATAGCAAATGAGGTCTATAGAACTGACCCAAATAAAAGAATTTCCTATATAACAAGCGAGGAATTTACAAATGAAGTCGTTGAGGCAATAAGGTCAAATGACACAGCCAGAATGAAAAAAAGATTTAGAGACGTAGATCTTTTAATAATTGACGACATACAATTTATAGCTGGTAAAGAACGGGTCCAGGAAGAACTTTTCCACACTTTCAACACCCTTGTGGATAAAGGCTCCCAGATTGTGCTTTCTTCAGATAGGCCACCAAGTGAAATTAAAAATATTGAAAAAAGACTCTCATCCAGATTTGCCGGAGGGCTTGCGGTAGACATATCTGTGCCCGATTTTGAGCTTAGAACTGCAATACTTCTTATCAAAGCCAAAAAATATAATCATCCCATTTCTATTGAGGTTGCGAAAATCCTCGCCGAGAAAACCCAGGATGCAAGAAGTCTGGAAGGAGCATTATTAAAACTTATAACAGTTGCCCAATCAGGAGACACAGAAATAACAACCGATATGGCAGAACAAACGTTTGGAGAAAAAGACGAAGAATTTATAAATAGACATCCAGACGACATTCTAAAAAACATTTGCCTCTATTATAAAACCAAGCCCACACTTATTAAGAGCGCCAAAAGAGATGCTTCTCTTGTAAAGATAAGGCAAATAACAATGTATCTTCTTAAAAAAGACCTGGGGCTTACCTTTGTTGAAATAGGAAATATACTTGGAGGACGCGACCACACAACGGTTATGCATGGGGTTGAAAAAATAGAAACAATGCTTTTGAATAATTCTTTTGCTTCCGAGGTTTTAAAAGTAAGGGGATACTTGGGGGGTAAAAATGTGGATTAACTCCTTGCTGTCTGTTTTAAACATATTGTTCCCATTTTTGTCCACTGGTTATCCACATCAAATTCACTCTCGGATATTGCCTTTTTCCACTTTTCCAGATACACTACTACAACTACAAATAGAGTATATAAAGAAAAAATGAAGATAACACTGCTTGCAGAAAACATAAACAAGAAACTTCCTTTTATATCACATGCAGTATCAAGCAGGAGCCAACTAACGTCTCTTCTAAACTTTCTAATAGTAGCTAAAGAAAAAGAGCTCTATATAAGCGCAACAGACTTAGAAATTGGAATAATAGGAAAAATTCCGGCGAGTATTGAAGAAGAAGGGGAAGCAACCGTTCCCGCAAGAACCATTCTGGAGCTCCTGGGGAACATACCAAGCGGTAAGGTGGATATTCACACAGAAGGAGAAACTCTTTTTATAGAAACCCCAAAGACAAAAATGCAACTTCAGACCCAAACCACCAAAGACTTCCCAACTTTGTATGAAAAAAAAGGTGCGGAATTGATGCAAATTGAAAAGGAATGGCTTGAGAAGGAACTTAAAAAAGTTGTATTTGCGGCAAGTCAAGATGCAAGCCGTCCTGCATTATCAGGTGTATTAATAGGAAAAGAGGGAACGGGCAATGTTGTTGTTGCTACGGATGGATACAGACTTTCTCTTAAGACGCTTGCCGGAAAAGCAAAAAAGAAAACAGATGGTCTGGAAGAGCCGATTATTATTCCATCGAGAATTTTAAGGGAGTTAATGTCTTTAAAAGAAGAAGGGGTGGTGGGAGTCTTTGTATCGCCTGAAAATAACCAGGTAGTTTTTTCTCAGGGAGACACAGAAGTTGTAGGAAGGCTTATTGAGGCAAAGTTTCCAGACTATGGAAAAATAATTCCGGCAGATTTTTCAACAAGAGCTACTTTTGCAAGAGTAGAAATGCAGACTGCGCTTAAAACCTGCTGGGTTTTTGCAAGAGAAACAAGCGGAATAATTAAGTTAGCTGTTGGCAAAAATAAAATTACGGTTTCTTCAAGTACTCCTTCGGTTGGGCACGGAAGCGTTGAAGTTGAGGCAAAAGTAGAAGGGGAAGAAAATGAAATCGCATTTAACGGACGATATCTTTTGGAGCTTTTCTCAAATCTGGACGAAGAAGAGGTAGTGTTTGAGATGACAGGGCCTTTAAATGCAGGAGTATTTAAGATAGCAGGAGATAATAGTTTTCTTCACCTCATAATGCCCATCAGAGTCCAGGAATAATCAATAATCTGAATTTCCGTGCTGAGCCTTGGGAAATGCCGTATTCAGTTTGTATGTATAGCTTGCTGAAAGAGATTGTCCATCTGTAGATTTTGTTTTTGAAGAGATGATAATGGTTGTAATTCCTTCTTGCCAGGATTCATTGGGCGAAATTATAATTTCAGCAGGACTTTCTCCTTGTCTAGGCGAGACTTTAGTGGGCGGCGAAATTAAATAATAAAAACTCTCTACCGAGACTGGTTTATTAAAGGTAAGTGCAATTTCTTGAATTGGTAGAAAAATCTTTGAAATGTTTTTTTGTGGAGAGACGTCTGTCAGTTGGAATGTCTGGGTGTTGATGAGTGATGGATTTTCGGGAACTATGGATGGCGCGTTGGGAAGGGGTAGCGCTTCCTTTTTTTTCGGAGAAAGAAGAGAAGCTACTACGCTTATAATCGCAACGATTGCAACTAAAGACAAAATGATTATTAAGTTTTTTTTCATAATTTATTATCTGCAAAGGTAAAGCGCTGCATCAAGATAATTACTGCTACTACGAGCATTCCCACTTCCTAATTCTAGATGAAGATGTGGTTTAGTGCCACAGAGATTTCCGCAAATGTTTCCCCCTGCATCTCCCGATAGATGGGTCCTTTCTGAGCTAGCCCCTGAGCCCGCCAAGGTATGGTGAAATTCCAGATAATATTTCTCCTGAGTTATCATATCTGTTCCTGTGTAGGCTTGTATAAATCCCGATCCACCCTCTGATTGTCCCGCAAATGACCACAAGATGTTATGACCTTTTATCTGGGGCAAATAAACAGCGTCTCCTGTTTTGGTTCCTTGAGTAGCTATGTCAATTGCATATTTTATCGCTTCGTAACCAGGACTGCATTCTTTCATGTCTCCCTCGTATCCCCTACCACAATGAGAGCAGTTGTTTATTGGAGTAGTAATGCTCCCACAGGTTATTTGGCCATTTGGAATAGGACATGAAGATGCGATAATTGGGGTTGGTTGACATCCTGAATAACTTTTCCAAACATCGCTTCCATAATTTTGAATGCTGCCATCGTTCCCAGGATAGTTTGTGGTTCCGTCCGCATTTGTTCCGTAGTACCTTTCAGCTATCTTTCGAATTGTGGCTTCATCCCAGGGACCGTCTCCGTTTATAGATTTTTTGTCTGCTTTTATCTTTAGCGCTGCTGCAATTATTGAATCTTTAATGCTGTAAATCCTAAAAACATTTACGCCGGAAACTCCATTGCCTGTTAGTCCCGTTTCCACGCTGTCTTTTCCAAAAACTGTATTAAGAATTTCTTTGTTTGAGCTGAATACATAAGAAAAAGTATCCGGAGTAAATTGCATTATTCCATAAGCTACTCCGCTTGTGTGGTAGTCGTAGCCCTTATTAAAATAAGCCTCATCTGAGTTGGACAATCTGTCTCCAGATTCTACTCGCATAACGCCAGCTATTATGGAGCTGGGAACGCTGGTTTTTATCGCAACATCTGCTACGAAGGAAGATAGTTGGGGGTTGGAAATTTTAGCTGCTGGTACAGTATCTCCGCCGCGATAGAAATAGCAAGTAGAAATGTCTGACGAAGGGCCGCTTGCGGTTTGATTGTTGCCGTTTCCGCTTGGGATGTTGGCGGCTTCCCCTCCTGTTATGTTGGTAAATATGAGAGTAAGAAAAAATATCCCGACAATCGCTCCGATTATGGTAAGCCCAAGTGGTCCCAGGCCACCTGCGATTGCCCCAGCAACTCGTATGTTCCTCGTGGTATTAATAGTGTCAATAAGAATACTTCCGGGGCCTCTGCGGGGTTGTACAGAATCGTTATCCATAATGAAATAATATCATGTTGTCTGTGGTGTTTGAGTCGCGGGATTGTCTGTTGTTCCGATTGGCTGAGCATTTGCTTCTTGTTCTTTTTGCATTTTTAAAAGCTCCTCTGGGTTAGAGGTTATAATGCTGTGTTCAAATGGCGCAGCAATTACCTTCATTCCAACATGATTTTGCCCTGCAAAGAAAAGCCCTTCCCCAATTCCTGCTCCAAGCAAAAACATCTTTTCTCCTTCAGACAAATAGAAAGTTTTTGCAACCAAATCAACCTCTGTTGGGCTTTGTTTCATAAGTATCTGAATTGAAGAGTTGGATAAAACATCCTTGCCGTACTCCGTAGTCAGGAAATCTGAAACATCCTGAGTTGCTGTTGTTAAGGCAAGATAGTACTTGCGGGCTCTTTTTGCAATTCCATACACAAAAGAAGCTGAATCTTCATGTTTCATCATGTACCAGGCCTCGTCTATTATAAGAAGTCTTTTTTTAAGAGTTTTTCTCATTTTTGTCCATACAAAGTCCAAAATTATGTGCATTGCAATTGGGCGCAGTTCTTCCTCAAGACCCCTGATTGAAAAAACAGTAAAAGGATTTTTAATATCAAAGTTTGACTGCTGGTTAAATATTCCGGAAAGAGAGCCTTTTATAAATTTTTCAAGACGCAAAGCCAAGTCCTGTGCTTGCTTGTCCTCAGTTCCTAAAAGAACTTTGTAGAGGTCTTCCATAAGAGGAGGTTCTTTTGTTTGTGTTGTCGGGTCCGGCGTTATTCCTTTCTGTCTGTATGTTTCAACAAGTGCCCTATCCAAAATTGCATCATGCGCCGGATCAAGCTCGCCTAGGACAATTTTTAAAAGCGCATGAAGCGATAGAATTTTAAGTCCCAATTCATTTTCTCCTTCTTCATAAATTCCAGAAAGGTCGAAGGGATTTATTTTAATGGGTGATGTTGGGGTAAAGGCAACGTGTTCTCCTCCCATCGTCTTGGCTAACTGTTCATATTCCCCTTCGGGGTCAATTATTATCACATCTGTTCCAAACATAAACTGACGCATTGCCTCAAGCTTTATCAAATACGATTTTCCTGCTCCGGACTTTCCCAAAACTACTTCATTTGCGTTTTCAAGTGAAAACCTGTCAAAAATAATAAGGCTTTCGTTTTGTTTATTTATGCCATACATAATTCCCTTATCCTGAGTTAGCGTGGCAGAAGAAAAAGGAAAAGTTAAAGCAAGTGAAGTCGTATCCATGTTGCGTGTTATAAAAAGCCTGTCTTGTGCCATTGGGATTGTTGCTTTAAATCCATCTTCCATTTGAAGAGTTGATGCTTTAGCAATAAGAAGCAGGGATGAAAGGGTTGTTAGTAGTTTTTTTCCCGCTTCATCAAGCTCCTGCTTGCTGTCTGCGGTAAGAGTTATATAAAAGCTGAATTGAAAAAACCTTTCAACTCCTTTTGCCAACTCATCTTGAATAGAAAGTGCGTCTTCCAAAGCTGCTTTTACTTTTGGATCCACAGCTTGGCCCTCGTCAATGTCAGAGGCAATTGTTGCTTCCATTTCCGCCACCTTTCGCCTTAAATCAGAGAGAATATCAGGCGAGGACGTTGGGTAAATAAACATAGACACATTCATTGAATGTTCAAAATCAATAACAGGAGAAAGCCAGTTGGCGGAAACAAATCTTGGGTACCCTACTACGAAGAAAGTTTTATAGAAGTGATCCCCTGCTCTTATAAAATTAAAATCCACTTCAACGGATGAAGGGGCAAGAATGTCTTTGACAGATGCCATTCCTGCCTCAATCATTGCGGTTTGGTTTGGGGTTGCTAGGGCCGCCGCGTTTTCTTTGTTTTTTTTGCTACCAAATAGTCTCATAGTTCGATTTCACTCACTATGACCCTGAGCAATGTCGAATGGGCCATGAGTTATTGCTAATGATTTTACCATTGGAATATGATTGTCAGATCCCATTTGAAGTGCTTGGCCTTGATCTCCATTGAAAGCTTCATAAAAAAGAGCAGCGAGCTCATCATGGCCCAGTATTTTGGTTTTGAGATTTAGACTTGTAAGCTGGCTTTGTATGCCCTGTGCTTTTGTGTGAAGGCCGGCTTTTGCATTGCCATGAAAGTCCGCAGCATTCCCCTTATGCTTCATTCCGGCGGCCGCCCCACCGATTCCCTTTTCAAGGTAGGAATAGGAAAGCGCAATGTAAAAATTTTTATCCAAAACAACATTAACTTTGACCAGATTTGCAACAAACTCCCTATAAAGCCTAATTCTTTCTTTAACTATAGGATTTTGCTGGGTTGCTTCCTGTGTTGCTAAGAGCTTTATGTAGGAAGAGATATCAAGCTGCTTGTTTCTTATGAAAATCTGAATTGGGAAAGAAAGAGAGTTTAGAAAGGAAACGTAAGAAGCTACTTTTGCTTCCTGTTCCTCTTTTGAAAGAAGCGCAAAGTTTGTGGCGGTAACTTCAATTACCATGCAGGCATTTCCTCCTGAGAAAAAGACTATGTTATCGACAATATCTTCTATCTCAATAAATCTTTGTGTCGATGCTGTTTTTTGGGCAGATTTTTTCATGATTATCAGCTAAATAATGCCTTCCTAAGTTCTTCTCTTGCATCCTGGGATATTATCTCAAGAGGAAGAATTATTTCTCCTGTTGCGGTTATTTCAGCAATGTCGAATTTATTTTGTCCGCGGGGATCTTCAAAAGAGATGTCGTAAGTTCCGTTTGACAGAGTGGTTGCGGAGGCAAATTGACCAAGCCCGTTAGTCTTAAAAGCCCTAACAGGATTTCCCTCTTTGTCTTTTACCTCAACTAAAATATTCGGAAGAGGGTTGCCCCTTGGATCTTTAACAATGCCTGTCAAAAGATTTGGAAAATCAGGTGCAATTGGTACGCCAACGCTCTTGGCCATTCCCGCAGGAATACTTCTTACGTTGGCTGTCTCCCTTTTTGGCGTAGCGCTTGAGGGTGGTTTATAATTTTGGTTGTCTAACTTTTGCTGGAGAGCCATAATTTGCCTTTCCAGTTCTTGTCTTTGAGCTGTTGTTTCTTGCAAGAGTTTTTCAAGCTCCAAAACTTTCTGATGCATTTCTGGAGACGTGGGCGTATTTATTGCTTCTTCTTGGGTTTTAGCAGCCTGAAGTTCCTCTTCTATATGCTTTTCTTCCTTTTCCAAAACTTCCTTTCTTTCTTCTTCCTTCTCCTCGAAATTTGCTTTTTCTTCCTGCTGATTTTGACCACCTATTACAGTCGAGGTTATTATGTGAGAAGAAGGAGGCATAACTAGTGGTTCAATTGGGGGGGGATTTGCAGATGAAAAAGAAAATGATTTTTCTTGTACGGGTGATGTTATCGGTTTTTCTATTGGGGGGACAATACTTGCTGTTTGAGGAGTAGCTGGAAACAATTGTCCGCCTGTTTTTTGATAAACGTATTGGGAAGGAGAAAAAAGTGCTTTTATAAAATTATAAACCATTGTATCCATTGGGCGTCCGCCAATAGGAATAAAGGCAAGACCAGTTCCTAAAAGCGCAAAAAATCCTACAAATGGAAATTTTATTATTCCAGGAAGTGGAAGGGAGTAAAAAATCCAAGCCAATACAGCTCCGGAGGCAACATACGCGAATTGTTTAATCGTCATGTCTCCTATCAATTTAAACTGAAACCCAGTTATGTCTTGTGGTATCGGATGTCCTTCCATAATTATATAGTTAAATAGATAAATAGCTGCATGGCTAAATTTTTAATTTCTCTTCGGTTATTTTTATGAGCCAGTTAATTTCTCGGGGCAACTTGTTTAATGCTTCTATTACATAATTAAAGTCGGTAGGGCTTAGTAATTTTCGGTTGCTTGCTCTTTCTGTCCAATGAATAGATTCATATACGGATCCTCTTGAGTTGTAATAAAACTTCTGTTTGTCTTTCTTGTGGAATCTTCCAAATCCTTCAGCAACATTTCCCGCTATTGAATCTATGGCGTTAACATATTGGCTTCCCAATGTTCTCCTGCTAAACCAGTCCCATTTGGAAACTAGATTCCATATATAGTCTGACAGTTCCGCGGCAGTTCTGTATGTGGGGATGTTCTCAAGTTTTAAGAATTTATCGGGCATATAACCATTGAGCCATATATCTATATAGCCATAAATAGCTTATAATGTGAAAAATTATCATGCAAGACCATCAAAGTAGGTCAGCAGTTGAAGCTAACTGTGAAAAGTAGCATGTTGTTGGTTCGGCAGACTTGCTTGCTAAGATGAGATTTCCCTATACTAAATAAAACATGCAATATTTTTTATCTTTCCTGCTTGAACTTGGCATACTTTTCTTTCTTTCAAGGTTTTTAACCAAAACGCTGTCTCAGGTTTTATTTTCTGCTACCAAAAGCAGGTCTGTTGTAACAACTGTCATCGCCCTATTATTTTTTCCAGGAGTAGTTATTCATGAATTGTCACATTTTATTACTGCGGGAATTCTTTTTGTCCCTGTAGGGGATATTGACTTATTGCCAAAGGTAAGAGAAGACGGGCAACTGAGGCTTGGAAGCGTCATGATAGGACAAACGGATATTATAAGACGTGCAATTATAGGATTTGCGCCTCTTCTAGTTGGTTTGGTAATCGTCTTAGGAATTCCGTTTCTTTTAAAAGACCAGTCAACGCTTCTTTATTTCATGGTAGCCGTGTATCTTCTTTTTGAGGTTGGCAACACAATGTTTTCAAGCAGAAAGGATATGGAGGGAGTTTTGGAACTTATTATAGTCCTAGCCCTTTTAATTTTAACTTTTTATATTGTAAATTTCCGCTTACCAATAGACACTTTTGTATCTTTTTTAAACAGAGAGTCAACAATTCAGTTTTTAAAGCAGATAAATGTTTTTTTGCTTTGGACAATTGGACTAGATTTAGTTTTAGTTTTGCTTTTAAAGCTTGTAAGTCTTAAAACTAGCAGATATTAAATCCGAAGCTTA
>JGI1358J11329_10002701_pt1 | contig 13535 bp, 12 predicted proteins | sample Subgroupgradi54m_FD_11329 | JGI IMG/M metagenome (IMG submission 11329)
CGTCGGAGAGCAGGGCGGCTTCGGTGACGACCGCATCGAGATCGTTATGGCGCAGGTTGGCGGCGATTTCGACCTGTTCAATGCGGGTTTCGGTACTGCGGATCGATAACGCATCGGTGTCGGAATCTGCACCGATCTCGACATACAACGACAAGGCCGGGCACGCGCGTCCGGCGCTGAGCGTGAACTGCGCGATGGTGTCGTCCGGCAACATGGTGATCTTGTCGCCCGGCATATACACGGTGGACAGACGATTACGCGCCACCTGATCAATGGCGTCACCGGGCTGAACCGACAAGCCTGGCGCGGCGATGTGGATGCCGATGCGGATCGTATCGTTCAACCATTGCACCGAAAATGCATCGTCAATCTCGGTGGTGGCTTCATCGTCGATGCTGAACGCGGGCGCTGGGGCCAGCGGCAGATTCTGCTGCAGATCGGCCGCAGGCAAGGCAGGAAACTGCGTGCCGCGCGGAAAGCAGGCATAGAGAAATTTACGATAGTGATAGTCATACGCGGACTTCAACGCGCCGGTATGCAGCAGCAGTTTTGCGGGCGACAGATGCGCCTGGTGCGTCGCTGCTTCCAGCGCCTTGTAGGCGCCACTGTTCTTGTCCGGCTTGAACAACAGCATGTCAACCGCCGCAGCAATCTCGGGCGGCACGCTGCCCGCCACCAGCTGCTGCGTCCAGAGTGCCTGCTGCTCGGCTTCGCGCTTGCGCTTGTCCAGCGCCGCCAGGGCGGCTTGCAAAATCTCCGGCGGGGCGGGCCGGTAATGCCCCTTGCCCTTGCGATGAAAATATACCGGCGCGCCGTGCAGCTTGAGCAGCAGCGCCGTGGCCTCGACCGCATTCGGTGGATGGCCGAAATAATCCGCGCCCAGGGCTTGAAAACCGAATTCCTCCTGCGGCGCACACTCCCACAGAAAGCCGATATCCATCTCCTGCGCCTGCGCCTCCGCCTGCGTCAACAAGGCCGACGCACTCGGCTCCTTGAATTGCAGCAGCACCGCATTCGCCTTCACCTTCACGCGCCGCCCGGTCGGCAGCTCGGCCTGATAGCTGGCATCGGTCTGACTCAATACAGCCCCGGCTTTGAAACTGCCGTCTTCTTCAAACAAAATATTCATGCAAGTGTTCTGGATAAAACGGGTTGATGTCACCCTGAGGTGGTCTATTTGCGACGATCCATTTCCGTCAAGCGGATATATTTGATTGCCGTTTTGTTTCTATCTTGTGTATCGCTGACCAGTTCTTTCACGACAACGACATCTTCCTTGATTTCAACGATCAGGCCGGAGTTCTGGCCGACATAGTCGCCCACTTTCACTTGATGCAAGGTATTGTCAACCATCATCAAGGCATACAAGACGTGTTTCTTTTCCATCGCTCCAAACATCTTGATCAACTCCAGCGGGTAGTTCTCCAATGCTTGTTTGCTGCGCAGGGAACTGTGAACCGGCGTGCCCCCGGGTTGGTCGGCTGATGCTTCATTCATCACCATGGAAATATCGAACAGTTTGACAGCCTTGCTCAGCGGGCAGGCTATATCGCCTGTTACTGCGGCCGCATTCTCTTTGGGAGAGGTCGATATGCTCATCGTGCCCTGCATCTCCATCGCCCCGTTGTTCCTCGCTGTCAGGACGAAATTTCCCATTTCAATCGACTCGCCCATGACGCAAAAGAAACGGCGCATGTTTTCGTAGCGTCCGGAAAACTTGAATCTCAATTCCATCTCGGTTGCTGGATTAACAAGTTGCCCATAGCAGGGCAAAAAGCTCTGCCAGTCCAAACTGTTTTGTGTCCCTGTCTGGTTGATTCTGACAATCAGGTCGTCGAGGTGTTTTGGAACGTCCGGGCGAGGCGCTGTGCCCCCATTTCTGTCGGAGCATGCAACACCTTTCGTACCCGGCAAGTGACCGGACATCAATTGAGCACTGAGCCCAAATTGCATCCAGCGCCCGCCACCGGCTGCTCCAAACGAGCGCAGGTCGGCAAGTTCGGCGTTTTGCAGAATGGACGATTTCTTCAGTTGACTTAAAAAACGTGCAAGCATGTCATTGGTTCTGACATAACCGACCAGGGTCAGTTGATTGCCTTCTCTGATGATGGACGCCAGCGCAACGTTTTCCGGCGCGCGGCTGCTCAAGTCGTCCAGTACAGCATGCATCCGTGGGCTGCTCTCCGCCGCACGCTCAGCCGCATAAGCAACCTGAGTCAGAAAAATATGCGTCAGTAAAAGAACGGTGGTTGAAAATAATGTACGCATGCTGAGTTTCTCTCCGTTTTATACGCTCACGCCGCCGCTGACTTCAATCACCGCGCCATTGATATAGCTCGCCTCCTCCGAGGCAAGGAAGGCATAGACGTTGGCGACTTCTTCCGGTTTGCCCAGACGATGCAAGGGAACGCGGTCCTGCATTTGTTGCAGCACTTTTTCCGGCATGGCGTCGAGGATGTGGGTGGCGATGAAGCCGGGGCAGACGGCGTTGCAGCGCACGCCTTTGGCGCCCAGTTCGCGCGACCAGGTTTTGGTGAAACCGATGACGCCGAACTTGGTGGCGGCGTAATTGGTCTGGCCGAAATTGCCATGCAGGCCGACCACNCTCGAGGCATTCAGGATGACACCGCTGCCCTGCGCGATCATGGTGTCAGCCACGGCTTGCGCGCAATTGTAGGTGCCCTTCAGATTGACCGAGATGACGCGATCGAATTGCTCATCGGTCATCTTCACCAGCCGTGCGTCGATCGTGATGCCGGCGTTGTTGACTAGCACGTCAATGCGACCGAACTTTGCTTTCACAGCGACGACGACGGCGTCCACCTGTTCACGCTTGGTGACATCCATGACGTAGCCGCAGGCGTCGGGCTGGATTTTTTGCAGTTCATTGACGGCGTCGTCGATTTCGCTTTTGACCAGGTCGCACACCACCACGCGCGCGCCTTCGATGGCGAATTTGCGCGCGGTCGCCAGGCCAATGCCGTTGGCCGAACCGGTGATGATGGCCACTTTGTTATTCAGTCGCATGAGGCGATTCCTTCAAATCCAGTAGAGAGGGCAGAAATATTTCCGTCACCAGCATTTTGCCGCGCCTGCGCGTAAAGATCGAGCAGCGTGCCTGCAGGATGTGGGTGGCGGCCAAGGCGGTGGCACGTTGCGCATAGGCATGCAAAGCCTGTCCCGGCATGAGTGCAGCATAGTGCATGGGCTGGCGCTCTACTTGCGGGTCGATAAACAAACGCGCCCCCAGCGAACGTTGCCCGAGGCCGTGAAAAAACGGCCAGTCGCGTTGCAAGGCATGGCGGCTGACGACGGTGCGCGCACACACCACGGGAATCTCGTCGCACCACAAGACCACCTCACGGCACACCACCGGCTGGGCGGCGTGCAGGCCGAGCAAGCGTTGCTCTTCGCGGCTGGCGGCCCCCGCGTATTGCGCCAGTCGCTGCACGCGAAAGCTGCGGCTGTGGGCCTGCAAACGCGCCGTCAGCGATGCCGGTTCGGTCAGCCAGTCGCGCAGTACATGCGGCAAATGCAGCGCCGGGTGCGGCTGCCATTTCACCATCCTAATCATGGCCTGGCACTCCACAGAACTGCAAGATACGCAGCAGATACTCGGGAAATTCTTCCAGCGCATGGCTGCTGCCGGCAATCACGATTTGTTGTGCGCCCGCATAACGCGTCACCATCTCGTGCCAGTCCAGCACTTCGTCGCCGGTGGCGGCGATCAGCAGATAGCGTTCGGGCCGGGTGATTGTGGCTGGGCTCATGGCTTGCAGTTGCGCTAGATACTCGGGGCGGAACACGAATTTTTCTTGTGTGTGGAAACAGGTCAGTTCGCCCACTTCGTTCGCTAGATCGCGCTCCGGGTGGATCGCAGGATTGAGCAGCACGGCACGGCAACCGGTGTGCTCAGCCACCCGCGTGGCATAGAAGCCGCCCAGCGAACTGCCGATGACGGCTTGCGGCGTGCCATGCACGGCGATCAGATCAAGGCATTGCTGCCAGGCTTGCGCCGGTTCAGCGGACAATTGCGGGCAGATGAATTCGTTACCGCGCCCCATCGCTGCCAACGTCTGCGCGCATTGCTGCGCTTTGGATGACAGTGGGGAGGAACGGAAGCCGTGCAGATATAAGATCATTTTTTTTAAAAGGCTTTTCACCACGGAGAAGACGGAGAACACAGAGAAAGGCAAAAGCAAAAGATAACCGCCAAGGCGCCAAGGGACGCCAAGCGGTTCCCTTGTTTTTCTTGGCGCTCTTGGCGCCTTGCGATTGCCTTTCTCCGTGCTCCCCGTGTTCTCCGTGGTTAAACAGTTTCTGATCCACTCAACGCGTCCAGCAATTTCTGATGCACGCCGCCGAAACCGCCGTTGCTCATCACGAGGACTTGATCGCCCGATGTTGCCTGTGCAACGACGGCTGCCACCAAAGCATCGAGGTCGTCGAAGCTGCGAGCCTTCTCGCCCAGCGGTTGCAGTGCTTGCGCCGCATCCCAGCCGAGATTGTGGCCATAGCAAAATACGGCGTCGGCGTCGCGCAGGCTGTCGGGCAGGGCGGCTTTCATCACGCCGAGTTTCATCGTGTTCGAACGCGGCTCCAGCACGGCAAGAATGCGCGTGTTGCCGACGCGGGCACGCAGTCCGGCAATTGTGGTTTCAATCGCGGTGGGATGGTGCGCAAAGTCGTCGATCACTGTGACGCCGTTGACCACGCCGCGCACCTCCATGCGCCGCTTCACATTTTGAAACTGGCTGAGCGCGGCAATCGACTGCGCGGGCGGCACACCCGCATGTCGCGCAGCAGCGATCACCGCCAGCGCATTGGCGCGGTTATGCGCACCGCTCAGTTCCCAGGTCACGCGGCCCAGCGTCTGGCTTTGATATCGCACATCGAAGGAACTGTTGATCGCCGTCTCGACGAGATTCGTGCATTGCCAGCCGGCGACATCGTTGAATATTTCACGCTCGCTCCAGCAACCGCGCGCCAGCACGCGTTGTAGCGATGCCTCGCTGTTATGCACGATGCGGCCCTGGCCGGGAATCGTACGCACCAGATGATGGAACTGGGTTTCAATGGCGGCGAGGTCGGGAAAGATGTCGGCGTGATCGTATTCGAGATTATTGAGGATGGCGGTGCGCGGGCGGTAGTGCACGAACTTGGAACGCTTGTCGAAAAACGCGGTGTCGTATTCATCCGCCTCGATCACAAAGAAGGGGCTGTCGGTCAGGCGCGCAGAGATACCAAAGTTTTGCGGGATGCCGCCGATCAGAAAACCGGGATTCAAGCCCGCCGCTTCCAGCACCCAGGCCAGCATCGACGAAGTAGTGGTTTTACCGTGCGTACCCGCCACAGCCAGCACCCATTTGCCTTGCAGCAATACATCGCCAATCCACTGCGGGCCAGAGACGTAAGGCAGTTGCCGGTTCAGGATTTCCTCGATCAGCGGCATGCCGCGTGTGCCAACATTGCCGATCACATACAGGTCAGGGTTGAGGGTGGTCTGTTCGGCGCCAAAGCCTTCGATCAATTCGATGCCCTGCGCCTGCAATTGCGTACTCATCGGCGGATACACATTCGCATCGCAGCCCGTGACGCGATGCCCGGCCTGCTTGGCGAGTACCGCCAGGCTGCCCATGAAAGTGCCGCAAATACCGAGGATGTGAATATGCATAACCCTGCCAGCGAGGAGAAAACCCTGATTCTACTTGAGCGGCAGCGGCGATCCGTGCGCGGGGTCAAGCCATCGCCAGTTCTGTGCGCGGTGCCGGTTGGCCCTTGTTCTTTTCCAGCTCGGTCATGACGGAGCGTACGGAACGTTCGATCAGGTTTTCATCTTCGATGCGCGTCAGGTCGCCGTTGCGGAACATCTGACGCAAGGTCTCGGCGCTGAAGGAGTGGCCACGTTTGTTTTGGTGGCTGGAGAACAGGTAGAAGGTTTTCAGCGGGCTGACCCAGGCCAGTCTGACTTTGCAGAATTCGCCTTCGACATTCATTGACAGCCAGTGGCCGCGTTCGAGTCCGGTGACCCATTCGTTGAGGGTGGCGTCGTCGATATCGAGCGCGATCTGGCCTTCGCGGATGGCAGGTTTGACGAAGTCGATGGCGACATTCTGTTCGGCGAGGATGCGTTCGGCCTGTTCGCTGGACACCGTCAGTTCGCCGTGCGCGAGTTCGCTGACGGCGATTTCCTGACGGAACACGAGCTCCTTCAGACGTTCGGCAAATTGCTCGATGTTGATACGTGGCAGGGTTTCAGCGCCGACGGTGCGTACGGCTTCGGAGTGCAGTTGCATCAGCCCGGCGAAAAATTCCGTTTCTTTGCCGGGTGGATGGCCGATCAGCTGCATGCCGCGCCGGATCGCGCCGATCAGCTTGGGCAGCAGGGCGACCAGATCGCGGCGCCGCTCGGGCGAATTTTTCGGCTGCGTGCTCCACACCAGATCCATCACCACCTGCTTGTAGGTGGCGACCTGTTCGTCGTGCTCGGGATCGCTGCTGTTGCAGGCGGCTTCGGCGATCACTTGCGACCAGGTGTCGAGCAGGAAATTGCGTACCAACGGGTCGATGTCCAGGCCGAACAGCAGTTTGTTGATCTGGATGGTGGCATTGATGCCGAGCACTTCGCGTGTTTCGGCACGTTCGAGCAGGTCGGCCGCCTTGCCGACGATGTCGTTGTCTTCCTGCGCTTTTTCCTGTTCGAGGAAAGCCTCGAAGCGGTTCAATAATGATTCGTAGAGCTCGCTGTCGTCTTCGGCACTGCGCAATACTTCGAGCACCAGTTCTTCGACGATCTTGAAGAAGCGTTCATTGGAACTGCCGGCACGTTCGTAACCGATGGCGCAGGAAGAAATGCGGTCGATCAGACGCCGCGCCGGGTGCGCGCGCGAGGCGAAGAAGGCGGGGTCAGACAGCGCCACGCGCAAGACCGGCATTTGCAAGCGGCCGATCAACAGCTTGATGTCGTTCGGGAGCTTGTCGTCGGCGAGGATCTGGTCGAACAGCATGGCGACGATGTCGATCGTGATGCGATCGACATGGTTGGGTGCGGCGGCGCGCAGTTGCTCGCGGTTGTTCCAGATGAAGTTGGGGATGACGGCGGCCTCGCCACCGGCCAGCTGACCGTGGGTGATGTCTTGCAGATCGGGAAAGTCGTCCAGCGAGATCGGGCCGAAGTTGGCGCTTTGCACCTGGCGCAAATTCTGAATCGCGCCGTACAGACTGCGGCGCGATTGCGTCACCGCTGGGGTTTCTATCATCCCTTCCTGCGCGGCATCGTTATGCTGCACCAGGTTTTGCAGCACCTCGAACATGCTCAGCGTGTTTTCGATAATCGAGTTGAGTGCTTCCTGTGGCGTGATGTTCTGGTTGCCGCCGGCATTGCCTGCGCTGCCGCCACCGCCTCCTCCACTAGCATTGGAGCCACTGCCTGCTGCCGCCCCACCCGCAGCGTCGTCAGCACCGGATTTTGCCGCCGGTCGATTGCTGGGTTTGGGAATGGTGCGCAGCTTGATGCGTGGCAGTACATTGCGCTGGATCAAGCGTGCATTCAGCTCGTGATAAACGGTGCGTACCCGTTCGGAGAGCGCGGTTTCAAATACGCGCATCACTTCCATACGGGTTTGGTGATCAGCATCGAGCTCATTGCACGCCTGTCCGAGGGCGCGACAGAAGAGCTCCGGGCGCAGCGGGTTGATGGTTTCATCAGGGTCTTCGCGGCCCATCAGAAAACTCATGCGCGCATTCAGATCCTGCAACTCCCACTCGGCGGCATTTTTCATCTTGCCGGCCAGGCGCGAAACCACTACATCTTCTTCCAGCGCGCTGTCGTCCACCAGTTTCAATTCGGTCCAGTCCACGCCATCAAGCGAAATTTTTGCCGTGTTCGCGGCTTTGGCCGCCTTGGTTTCTTCCATCGCCTGCTGCACCATTTCGTGAAACACGGTCTTGAACCGTGCCTTCACTTCGGCGCGTTTCTTGCGCAGATTGGCGTGGGCATCCCAGATCAGGGTGCGTTCCTTGTCGCTGTTGCACACTTCGGCGTGGTGCAGCAATTCTTCTTCGACACGGGTCAGCACGTCATTGAACGAATCGTCCATGCGCACCAGAATTTCATTCAATTCGCTGGACAGGATCATCTGCCGCGAGAGCTGATTCATTTCGGTACTGGTATGGCTGCTCACATCGTCCTCTTGCGCATTGTCTTGGGGGTCGTGGCCCTGATGCGGGACGACACCTTGATATCGGCACAGCGGTGATGAGATGAAGGGTGGGGCGGGGCCGTTGATCCCGGCTGAATCGCCGTCGGTCAGCCCCAAAAACAGATCAACCGCCAAGGCGCCAAGAACGCCGGGTGTGGGGTGGCCTTACCCTTGGCGCCTTGGCGGTGAAAGAAATTGGTTTAAGGGTCAATCAAGCCCCGCAGTGCGCACCAATCAGCGCAAGGCGCAGAGTTTTGGCTTCCTGGGTGGGTTGGGTCTGTGGCGTGGGGTGGCCCAGTCGGGTCGCCAGCAGGCGGGCGACCACGGCTTGCTGGGGCAGGCTGGTACCGAAATAGAGCACTTCGCCCCCCGCTCCATAGAGCGCCAGCGAGGGGAAGTCCTGAATGTCGATATCGCCCGTGAGCGCAGCGTCATCCTCCACGTCCAGCCAGAAGAACAGTGCTTGCGGAAATTGCTGTTCCAGTTGCTCAAAGCTGACGCCAAATTCGCGGCAGGTGCCACACCATTGTGCGCATAACGCCACCACGATGGGTCGCGATTGGCGAGCCATCGCTTGACGAAATTCAAACAGAGAGGCGGCGCGGAACATGGCGCCCATTCTAAGGCATGACGGATGACTGCGCTGGCGCGCAATGACGCCGCTTGCGCGGCATAAATCCTTCAGGCGAAGCCGTCACTGCGCGCCAGCGCAGTCATCTGTCATGCTCAGTTAGTCCCTAGCAAACGGCGCACCACTTGATTGAATGCCTTGACCCAGTCGGTGTGAAACTGGTTGCTGCAGGCGTTGAGTTCGGAAATCGCGCGCACGACTGATTTCTTGTGATGGCGGTCGATGCGCTGATGGGTCATTGCTTCAAAGGCGTCGAGGATGGCCAGCAGTTTCGCGCCGTGCGAGATGTGGGTGTCCTGCAGGCCCAGCGGGTAGCCGCTGCCATCCAGTCTTTCATGATGCTGGGCCACCATTTCGGCGGCTTCTTCCCAGCCGGGCATGCGTTGCAGCAGATTGGCGGCGGTTTGAGGGTGCATGCGCAGTTCGCATAATTCGAGTTGATTCAGGCGCCCATCCTTGCTCAGAATCGAGTCGGGCAGAAACCCCATGCCGATATCGTGCATATAGACGGCCGCTTCGAGTTGCACCGGATCGGCGGGGTGGCCGGCTTCCTGATTGGTTTCGACCGCCATGCGCAGCAGACGCCCGGTGCGCCCCTCCCAGAACGGTGAGCGTTTTTCCAGACTCAGACTCAGTTGGCGGAAAAAGCGCAGGTCGGTTTGCTGCATGGGCGAGGCATGCAGGCAAAAGATATCGGTTTCGGCTTGATGCAGAGTCTGTTGCGGGGCGACCAGGGGCTGGCCGCTGATCAGTTCGATCAGGAGCTGTGCATGGGTGTCGCTGGTTTCGTTGTTGGCGCGGCTGTAGGCACGAATCGCCGAGGTGATCGGCCCCAGACGCAGTGGCTCGATAGGGCGTTCTTCGTGCAGGCATTGAACCGCTTGCTGGATCCGATCCATCACCATCAGCAGCACTTCGCCCAGACTGGGGGTAAAGCTCATGGTGCCGCTGCGCACGCTACTGATCAAATCTTCCAGCGGGCGGGTGATGTCAACCACCAGGTCAATCTGGCACATGGCCGCATTGCTCTTGACCGAGTGCACGGCACGAAACAGCGCGTTGACGGCGGCGGCGTTGTGCGGGTCGTTGCTGAGCAGATTGACGGCATGCTCGATCTCTTGCAGGGTGCCGGGAAAAGCATCCAGGAATTCTTCGACTTCCGCAGTGCGTGGCAGCCCTGCCGTGCTTTCTGTTTTCATTGCTCCAGCCATGTGTCCCCCAGCTTGATGGATGCCTGTTAACCGTCTTGTTGCATGTTGTTTTATCGACGCTGCGGGGAATTTATTAAGGTGGTGGTTCTATAATCCCCCGGTGATTGCCAACGGAGGATGGATTCATGCGCAGACTGTATTGCAAGGCCAAGGGGTTGCCGGTGTGCATTGTCTTTGGCGTTGTCTTTGGCGTGCTCGGGTTGCCGGCTGCGGCACAAGCTCCAGCGCAAAGCGGCCCGGCCACGCCCGGCCCGGCGATTGATCAAGTGATTGCGAATCAGGATTATTTGAAACTGTGTGCGATCGAGCCGCAGTTGAATTTCTTCCAGCATATCTGCCAGCAACGCCACGCCGACAAGGCGCAGGAAATCAAGGATGCCTGGCTGGTGTTTACCATCCGCAATCGCGACAACCTGCGGCAAGTGCGTCAGGCGTGCGTGAGTTCACGCCGCTGGCCGGCACTGGGTCAGAAACTCCGCCAGGATGAGAAAAAGGCGGTTGCCGAATGGCTGAAAAAACCGCTGGAGGAGGTCAATGCCTTCTGCGACAAAATGCCGGCTTCGCTGCAGGATACGGCGATCGAACAATTCTTTGTGCGGGCGGTCGATCGACTTGGCAATGCGCCGCCCCCATCACCCGCAGCACGCAAGCCGGGCGAATAAACCGGCGTTGGCTTAATGCAGCAAGACCGGCTGCTGCATCATGCCTTCAAAGCCGGACAGGAAATCGTCCACTTCTTCCAGTGAGGGTTCGGACGCAATCAAACTTTCGACATTGTTGCGAAACCGTTGCGCCAGCGCACCTTCGATGAAGATTTCCCGGCGCGATGCCTTGTCCACAATTTCAAACCCACCCTCATGGTCGGGCAGGTGCTCTGCATAACCCTTGAACTCGACAACGCAATAGTTCGGGCTGTTGTAGATCATTTGCATGACATACCTCCCAGCAACGACATCGGTGTGATGAAAGACCGCGTGGTATTTCCTATCTGCGGTCGATTCGCTCGATTGCAATTGGCGTGAGCTTAATCAGATTAACGGAACCGGGGTTTGTTCCTGAAGGGGCGGTGCGGGTAAGAAATTGTTAAATCAAACCGGCGCACTCTCGAGTTGCAGATGTTCGCCAAAACTGCCGCTTTGCAACAACTCAAGCGCGCGTTCCAGATGTTCGGCATGCAGCAATTCGAGCACGATGCGCGCCGGTTTTTCCTGGCGGATGATGCGCGCCAGAATGACGCGCAAGGGCAGCTGGCCGACACAACAGACACACTGGGCCGCCAGTTGGTGCAGCGTGACGCCGGTGGGCGCAGATAAATTACCGGGTCCGCCTTCGAGGATCACACTCCAGTTGTGCGCATGCGGTTGCGCGGCCAACGCCAGGGCTTTGCTGTGCCCTTGCGCGAGCGACGGGTTGCTCAGGACCCAGAGGGGGATCTTGCGGGCGTGCATGCGGACATCCGTGGTAAATCAGCCTGTGCCTGAATCATTTACGCCAAAACGTTGGCGTAAAGATGATGACCAGTGAGAATATTTCCAGCCGGCCGAGCAGCATGGTGAGGGTGCACACCCAGGTCTGGAAATCGCTCAGGGTGGCGAAGTTGCTGGCCGGGCCGACCTGGTTCAGGCGCGGGCCGGTGTTGTTGATGCAGGAGATCACGGTGCTGAAGGCGCTGACGGCATCCATGTCGGATAACAGCAGCAGGAGCGTCATGCCGATCACAGTGCTGCCATACAGCAGCATGAAGACCAGCACACCGATCATCACGTTGCTGTCCACGCGCACTTCGTTGAGTTTGACCAGATTGGCGGCACGCGGATGCAGGATGCGCACAAATTCGCGGCGCGCTTGCTTGAACAGCAGCAGCGCGCGAACCATTTTGATGCCCGCTCCGGTGGACCCGGCACTGGTGGCAAAGCAGCTCAGGAACAGCATCCACACCGGTGCGAAGATCGGCCATGGACCAAAATCGGTATTGGTAAAACCGGTGGTTGAAGCCATCGAGATGACGTTGAAAGTGGCGTGGCGCAGCGCGCTCGAAAAATCCGGGTAGATGTGTTTGTCGAGCAGGTAGAACGCAATCAGCAGACTGCTGAGCAGGAGTGCGGCGAGCGTGGCGCGCGTTTCCGCATCGCGCAGCAGCGGGCGCAGCGAGCGTTTGCGAAAGGCGATGAAATGGAGGGCAAAGTTGCAACTGGCGACGGTCATGAACACGACCGCAACGAACTCGATCGTTGCTGAATTGAAGTAAGCGAAACTGGCATCGTGTGAAGACTGGCCACCCAGGCTCATGGTGGCGCACATGTGGATAAAGGCATCCGCCTTGCTCATGCCAGCCCACCAGTAGCCAAGGAAACAGGCCAGCGAAATCAGGAAATAGATGCTGTACAGACCCTTGGCGGTTTCGGCAATGCGCGGTGTGAGCCGATTTTCCTTCATCGGTCCCGGCGTTTCCGCCTTGAACACCTGACTGCCACCGACGCCCAGCAGCGGCAGAATCGCGACCGCCAGCACCAGAATGCCCATGCCGCCCAGCCATTGCAGAAAGGTGCGCCAGACATTGATCGAGATGGGTAATTGATCCAGCCCGGTCAATACCGTGGCACTGGTCGTGGTCAGGCCGGCGACGGTTTCAAAGAACGCATTGGTGAAGCTGAGTGTCTGGTCGATCTGCTTGAAGTAGAACAGCAGGGGCAGCGTGGCGCAGGCCGGCAGTACCGTCCACAGCAGCGATACCAGCAGGAAGCCGTCGCGGACATGCAGTTCGCGTTTGAAGTGGCGCGTGGCCAGCCAGACCAGCAAGCCGCCACCGAAGGTGAGCAGGAAGGCGTCCAAAAAAGCGCGCAGGGCGGCGTCGTGGCCGCCAAAGGCAAACAGCAGCGGAATCAGCATGGTCAGGGCAAACACCATCACGATGAAGCCCAGCACATTGATCAACGGGAAAAGAGTGGCCATGGGTGCGCGGCGGTCGGGGTGGAGGGTCAGAAAAAACCAGCCTTGACCTGGAACAGCTTTTCGATCTTGCGCACCACGTGCTTGTCTGGGACAAACAGGACCACGTGGTCGTTGCTTTCGATGACGGTATCGTGGTGCGCCATCAGCACGCCTGCGCCACGCACGATGGCACCGATGGTGGCGCCGCCCGGCAGTTCGATCTGTTCGATGCTGCGGCCGATCACGCGCGAATTCCTGGCGTCGCCATGGGCGACGATTTCCAGTGCCTCGGCGGCGCCGCCGCGCAGATTGTGCACGGCTACGGTGTCGCCGCGGCGCACCTGCGCCAGCAACTCGCCGATGGTGGCCTGGTCAGGCGAGATCGCGATGTCAATCTGGCTGCCCTGCATCAGCTCGGCATAGGAGCGGCGGTTGATCAGGGCGATCACGCGGCGCGCGCCTTTGCGCTTGGCCAGCAGGGCCGACATGATGTTGTCTTCATCGTCGGCGGTGAGCGAGATGAATAAATCGCAGGCATCCATGTATTCTTCATTGAGCAAA
>JGI1358J11329_10002738_pt1 | contig 13424 bp, 10 predicted proteins | sample Subgroupgradi54m_FD_11329 | JGI IMG/M metagenome (IMG submission 11329)
GTTTTAACTGGAGCGCCTAGTTCTGGTAAAACTACAATAGCCAAGCTACTCGAAAAAAAAGGACATGCAGTTCTATATGAAGTTGCACGAATTTATATTGATCAAGAGTTCAAAAAAGGTAAAACAATCCAAGAAATTAGAAAAGATGAAATAGGATTTCAAAGAAAAATATTCGATCTCAAAATTCAATATGAAAGTACATTAAATCCAAATAAAATAACTTTTTTGGATCGAGCAATTCCTGACTCAATTGCCTACAATGAACTACTAGGAATTCCTAAAGAAAAATATGTAGAAGAGGTCGTTAAAAAATCTAGCTATAAAAAAGTATTTATATTTGAAAGACTTGAATTTGAAAAAGATTATGCAAGAACTGAATCAGAAGGGCAAATAAAAAAACTAGAAAAGCTTCTTGAAAAAACTTATAAAAACCTTCCTTTCCCTTTTATAAAAGTTCCCAAAATGAGTATAGAAAAAAGATTAAAATTTATCCTTAATAATTTATGAAAAAATCTATTACCTATTCTAGGTCTGGGGTAAATTATCAAGATTTGGATCCTGCGAAAAAGCTTGCGCAGGAAGCAGCCCAACAAACTTCAAAAAATCTCAGAAAAAACGGATTTAAAGAGATTACCGACACGAGAGGTGAATCTGCTTTTGTCTGGCAACAAGGAAATATTTTAATGGTTTCCGTTATTGAAGGGCTTGGGACAAAAAACCTTGTTGCGGATATAACAGCACGAATTACCGGAAAAACTTGTTACAATATTATCGGTCATGACACTGTAGCAACAATAATAAACGACTTAATTTCAGTTGGTGCAAAACCTTTAACTATAAATGCATATTGGGCTGTTGGCAATAGTGATTGGTTTAAAAATAAAAAAAGGACAAAAGACTTAATAAAAGGATGGCAAAACGCATGCAATATAGCAGGTGCTACCTGGGGTGGCGGAGAAACGCCAACTTTAAAAGAGATAATTCAAGAAGAATCAATAGATCTTGGGGGATCTGCAGTTGGAATTATATCCCCAATAAAAAATTTAATCACAGGTAAAAAATTAAAAGTAGGTGATAGAATTTTATTATTAAAATCAAACGGTGTTAACGCCAATGGAATTTCTCTAACAAGGGCTATTGCAAAAAAACTACCACAAGGATATGCAACAAAACTTCCAAGTGGAAAAATATATGGAGAAGCTCTTCTCACAAAGACGAATATTTATGCAAAATTAATTGAGAACTTATTAGAAAATAAAATCGATATTCATTATATTTCAAATATCACAGGCCATGGACTGCGAAAAATAATGAGAGCTAGACAAGATTATAGTTATGTTATTGAGAAAATATTTGAACCCCAAGAAGTGTTTTTATTTATCCAAAAACACGCTAATCTTTCGGATTATGAAATGTACCAGACATATAACATGGGCATGGACTATGCCCTATTTATTCCCGATAAAGATGTTGAAAAAACCCAAAAGATCATAAAAAAACACAAATTCCAAAGTATTAATGCCGGCTATGTTAAAAAGGGAGAAAGACAAGTTATCATCAAACCTAAAAACATAACTTACAAAAGCGGAACTCTTGATCTTCGTTAATTTTTAACTTTTAATTTTGAATTTTTAATTTCGTGTTATTCCCACTCCATTGTTGCGGGAGGTTTGGTTGTAATATCGTAGACAACTCGGGAAACTCCAGGAACTTCGTTAACAATTCTGGATGAAATTCTTTGTAGGATACCATACGGTATCCTACTCCAAGTTGAAGTCATTATATCTTTTGACTCAACAATTCGAAGAGCCACAACTTCTCCAAATTGTCTTCCGTCTCCCTTGACCGCAGTTGAATAAGCATTTGTCATAACCGGAAATGACATAAAAACATTTGGCAGAATTCCCGACTTTTCAAGCTCCGACAGAATAATCTCATCTGCTTTTTTCTCCATCCCCAATCTTTCTTTTGTAACTTCACCTCTAATTCTAACTGCGTATCCTGGCCCTGGAAAAGTTTGCTTATGAATAAATTCTGAGGATAAACCCAATACTCTACCAATTTCCCTAACTTCATCTTTATAAAAATCTCTCATTGGTTCCAAAAGTTTTAGTTTCATCTGAGCTGGAAGTCCGCCGACATTGTGATGACTTTTTATTTTTGCCGAATGTTTTGTGCCCTGACTTTCAATAACATCAGAGTAAATCGTACCCTGCAATAAAAACTTTACAGGAAGTTTTTTTACTAATAATTTTTTCATTTCTTTTTCAAAAATTTCTATATAAAAATTTCCGATAATTTTTCTTTTTTGTTCACTGTCTGTAATTTTTTTAAGACGTCTCAGCATCTCCCCTGCCGCATTTACCACTATAGGTTTTATACCAATACTTTTAAATATTTTTATTATATGCTCCTCTGTTCTCTCCCTCATTAATCCATTATCAACATAAATTGGAACAAATCTTTTCCCTAGCACCAAAGCTGTTAAAGTTGCTGCAACTGTAGAATCAACTCCTCCTGACACTGCCCCAATTACATAATCTTTTTCCCCAACAATTTCCTTAATATTATTTATAATCCTCTCTACGTTGTCATGCTGAACTTGTTTCAGCATCTTAGATCCTGAAATGAATTCAGGATGACAAATAGAAATAAAGTTCTTTAAGATTTGTAAGCCGTGTTGCGTATGCTCTACTTCCGGGTGAAATTGAAGGCCATATATTTTTTCCTCTTTATTCTCAACAAACGCGAAAGGTACGCCAACGGACGAACCAATTGTTTCAAAACCTTTTGGTAGTTTAATTACCTCATCTCCATGAGACATCCAAACAACAAAAGATTTTGATAAATCTTTCGCAATTCTAAATTTTAAATTTTCAATTTTCAATTGGGTTGGTCCGTATTCTTTTTTACCGAAAATAACTTTTCCACCCAACAAATGCGCTGTTAATTGTAAACCATAACAAATTCCCAAAATTGGAATTTTTAAATTAAATATCTTTGCATTAACAGTCGGAGCACTTTTTTCATAAACTGATGCAGGTCCTCCGGAAAGAATAATTCCGTTTGGTTTTTTTATTTTTATTTCTTGTAATGCTTTATCGGGAGTGATTATTAAAGTTTGTACGCCAAATTCCTTAAGACGCCGGGAAATAAGATGAGTAGTCTGAGATCCGAAGTCTACAATTATAATCATGCGTAGTTTTTCCCGGGATTGGTAACAAAAATGTCATGAGGATGACTTTCTGTTAATGATGCCTGGGTAATCTGGATAAATTTTGCCTTTTTCCAAAGCTCCGGAATGTCTTTTGCGCCAACATAATACATTCCCGATTTTACTCCTCCAATGGCCTGATCGACCAAATCCTTAACCGACCCTTTTACCGGAACCAATCCTTCAACGCCCTCTGCAACCAAAACTCTATCTTTATAATTTTTTCCATGAAACTCATCTTCCGACTTAATTTGTACCCCCTTTTTCATCGCTCCCTCCGATCCCATTCCTCTATACTCTTTGAATTGATAATATTTTTTCATATTGGAAATTCTTTGAAAACGAGAAGGAATTTCATCTCGTTCTAATCTTACAACCTTTCCTGGAGATTCAAGGGCTTGAGCGAAAAAGCCTCCCATCATAACCGTTGATGCTCCAACAGCCAATGCTTTCACCATATCTCCCGAATATTTTATTCCTCCGTCTGCAATAACAGGAACTCCTAGTTTTTTTGCAATTCTTACTGTTTCCAATATCGCCGTTATTTGCGGCATTCCCATTCCGGAAATTATTCTGGTTGTGCAAATTGCCCCCGGCCCCATTCCAACTCGTAAACCATCTGCTCCGGCTGCAATTAATCCTCTTGCTCCATCTGCAGTTGCAATATTTCCTGCGATCACTTGAAGTTTTGGATATGTTTTTTTGATAAATTTTATCGCAGTAATAATTATCTTTGTAAATCCGTGCGCTGAATCAATAACTACAACGTCAACATTAGCCTTAACTAAAGCCCTTATTCTTTCCTCATAATTTTTTCCAGCTATCGCAGCTCCAACAAGCAATTTTTTTGTCTTAACTTTTTTTACCTCTTTTATCTGATCTTCTATTGTCAAATTTCTGTGAATAATTCCAATTCCCCCAAGGCTTCCAAGCGCAATTGCAAGAGAACTTTCCGTGACCGTGTCCATGGGCGATGAAACAAAAGGAATTGAAAGTTTAATTTTCCTTGTGAGTTGGGTAGAAAGGTTTATATCGGAGCGTGTAAAATCCGAATAACCTGGAACAAGAAGAACGTCATCAAAAGTTAAACCAAAATGAGAAGAAAGTTTTGTAGGCTCCATAATTAACTTTACACTGTTTCGCTCCCCTTGTCAAGCGATTTGCTGTTGCAAAACAATAAGATTAGTTTTAAAATACGGCAAGAATGATAGAGAAATATCTAGGCGAACCCGAAGTTGAACCTAGGAAAGAATGGGGATTTTCGGAGTTACAACAACGGGTAAGAGTTATTTATGAAAAACATGATCTAGAATGCGGATACGGAGCAGCGACTATTCTTGCTAAAACACTAGGAAATGCTGCAACTCTTAAACAGGTTATTCGAAAAACTCCTGATGATTTTAATTCCATAGATCGCTCGCTCACAAATGTTTTTATTTGGACATCAACATTTGCAAATGTTGCAAAGATGGATCTTCAAGAAATTCTGGAAGGAAAATTCGGGTCGGGCTGTCCTCACTGTAAACAAATGCCTTGTCTTTTGGCTAAAGGGGAAAAATGCGAGAAGCCTCAAGATTGGAAACCCTTACCTTCTAAAAATCCTCGCACTCTTACTCAATGGCAAAATCATTTAGAAGCCATGTATCCCAATAATTTTAAAGGAGACCTTGGAGAGGCTCTTAAAAAAACATCCGGTCGAATTACAGACGAGATAGGAGAATTAATTGTAAGTTCTTATCGTGATATTGAGGAAGAAATTAAAACTGTATCTTTTCAAGAAGGTACTAATCCCTGGGAATCCGAAATAGCCGATGCTCTTGCATGGAGTTTTGCTTTAGCAAATTGTTTGAAAAAGATAAGAGCTACTTATTCCATTGAAAACTCTCTAAAAGAAAAGTACAAAGAAGGATGTTCTTATTGTAAAAGTCCAGAATGTATTTGCCCCAAAGCAAAAACTTTTATTGATGAAGCTAAAAAATAACTAAGCTTTTGCGAGGGCCAGGGATTTTTTGGGGCCAAGAAGTTTTACAAAACTATCCGCATCAATTGTTTCTTTGCTCAAAAGCTCTTTTGCTATGATATCTAGTTCTTTTTTCAATTTTGCCAGAATTGCAACAGCAGATTTATAACCCGTGTCTGTAATTTTCTTAATCTGCTCATCAATTTTTGAAGCCATAACAGGAGAAATAGTTTTCTGGTCATAAAAACTTTTCTGTTGCGGATCCAAATTAATTGGGCCAAGATCGCTCATTCCATACTCAACCACCATAGTTCTTGCCACCTCTGTTGCTTTTGCAATATCATCTGCTGCTCCTGTTGTCATTTCTTTGAAAATCATGTTTTCCGCAGCTCTTCCTCCCAACATAACTGCAATTTGCTCAATTAGCCTTGTCCTTGTCTCATGAACATGTTCTGTTGGCTCCATCATTGTGTGTCCCAAGCTCATTCCACGTGACACAATTGAAATTCTATGCACCGGATCCATGTGAGGCATCTCCCAAGAAACAATAGCATGTCCTGCCTCGTGATACGCGGTCATTTTTCTATCTTCTTCCGATTGGAGTCTTTTTTTCTCAGGACCTAATTTTACTTTTGTGGCAGCCTCTTCCAAATCCTTCATGTCAATTGCCTTTTTAGCTAAGCGTGCTGCCAAAATAGCAGCTTCGTTAAGCATATTTTCCAAATCAGCCCCTGAAAATCCAACTGTTCTTTTGGCAACTTTTTTCCAGTCAACGCCTGGCGCAAATGGTTTATTGCGGGCATGAATTGCCAAAATCGCTTCACGTCCTACAACATCAGGCATATCCAAAGCAACTCTTCTGTCAAACCTTCCCGGACGAACTAATGCCGGATCCAAAACATCCGGCCTATTGGTTGCGGCCATAACAACAAGCTGTTCGTTAGGAGTAAATCCATCCATCTCAACCAAAATTTGATTCAGAGTCTGCTCTCTTTCATCATGTCCTCCCATAAAACCCGCTCCGCGTTGTCTCCCAATCGCATCGACTTCATCGATAAAAATAATTGCGGGCTGGGACTTTTTGGCTGTGTTAAATAAATCTCTGACTCTGGATGCCCCGACTCCAACCAGCATCTCCATAAATTCACTTCCTGCCATTGAGAAAAACGGAACATTTGCTTCTCCGGCTGTAGCTCTTGCCAAAAGAGTTTTCCCTGTTCCCGAAGGACCAATCATTAATACCCCCTTGGGGGTACGAGCGCCCATTGCTTTGTATTTTCCGGGGTTTTTCAAAAAATCTACAATTTCCGTCAACTCCTGTTTTGCTTCATCTACTCCCGCAACATCTGCGAATCCAATTTTTGGAGTATCTTTACTGAAAAGTTTTGCCGAGGATTTGCCAAAAGAGAAAATGCTCTCCTGAGCGCCCCTTGCCTGGCGAAATATAAAGTAGAAAAATGCAACCATAAGTAGTATCGGAAGAACAGATGAAGCTATATTTAGCCAGTTGTTAAAACCCGATTGATCTTTTATGACAACTTTTGTTTTATCCAATTGTACCCCCGCATCTTTAAATATCTGGTAAACATTTGCACCTGTTTCTTTATTGCTTTGCAAGGTTTCCTTTCCTTCTTTAATCACAAGTTTATTTTCCAGAACTTCAATTTCCGATACTTTACCAGCCTTTACATCGGCAACAACTTGAGAAAGAGGAACTATTTTCGTATCTTCAGAAGACTGCTGGTTGTTAAATCCCATGAAGAGAAACATCGCAAAGAGGAATAAAAACGCATAAATCAAGACATTTTTCCATGATGCCTTTATTTTTACTTTTACTATGCGTTGTTTTTTATGATTTTTTTTAGCGTTCGCAGCCATTTGTTCACAGAGTATAGCACAAAAAAAGAGGCTAAGCCAATCCCATTTTTTCGCGGACTTCTTTCATTGTTTCTTCTGCCAATTCCAAGCATTTTTTTTGGCCATCGCTAATTATTGAATCAACAAGTTTTGGATTATTAATCAACTCTTTTCTTTTTTCCTGGAATGACTGCAATTCTTTAAAAATTGCTTGAGCTAAGACCTCTTTTAAGTCAGAATATCTAATTTTTTTAGTTTCATAATCCTGTTCAAATTTCTTGTACTCTTTATCTAATTTAAATAGATTTAAAAGTTTAAACAAATTCGCAGTTCCTCCTGTTTTTGGTAATTCGCCTCCAACAATTCCACTATCTGTTGGCGCTTGCGCCAAACGCTTCTTTATGGTCACTAAGTCATCTGTTAAATTAATATAACTTCCTTCAATTGATTTGCTCATTTTTCCTGCTCCTGCCAAAGAAGGGACATATTCTCCTCTTCCGCCGGCTGGCGGATTAAATCTTTGCGGTTCAGGAAAAGTCTGGCCAAACATGTTATTAAACTTTCTCGCGATTTCCCTCATTACTTCCAAATGAGGCTCTTGATCTACTCCAACCGGCACTAATTCTCCTTTGTAGAGCAAAACATCTGCTGCCATAAGAACCGGGTAATATAAAAGCCCCATATTCACATATTTTGGATATTGAGCCTTTTTCTCTTTGTATGTTGGTAAATCCTCCAATCTTGCGACTTGATAAATAGTTGAGAGAAGATAAGCAAGTTCCGTATGCTGGGGAACCTTTGACTGAATTTCAAGCTTGCATTTTTTGGGATCAAGTCCTGCTGCTAAATAATCTATTACAATTTCTCTGACAGATTCTTTTAAGGTTTTGGGGTCATAAGGAACGGTAATTGTATGTAAATCAACCACGGAAAATATGCAGTCATATTTGTCTTGAAGCTCAAGCATTCCTTTGACCGCCCCAAAATAATTCCCCAAATGCAACCGCCCGGTCGCCCGTATGCCAGAATAAACTCGCTTCATATTTTTATTCTAACACAATTAAAATCCTTCTTCTGCCTGATCTATTGCTTTAGATGCTCCCCTTGCTTTAGCTATGGTCTCATTAAATTCCCCTTCAACATCACTATCATATACAATTCCTCCGCCTGCCTGAAGATAGGCAACCCCATCTATCATAACTATCGTTCTTATTCCTATAGCCATTTCCATGTCGCCATCCTTTGACATATACCCAAAAGCGCCTGCATAAAACCCTCTTTGTTCTGGTTCAAGTTCATCTATAATTTGCATTGCTCTTATTTTGGGAGCTCCGCTTACAGTTCCCGCTGGAAAAATCGAACGGAAGGCATCAAATGAAGTAAGATCATCTCTAAGCATACCTGTCACTTTAGAACCCATGTGCATTACGGTAGAATATCGTTTAACCTCCATTAGCTCAGGCACTTCAACTGTACCAGGCTTTGAAATTTTGCCAACATCATTTCTTGCCAAATCCACAAGCATAATATGCTCTGCTTTTTCCTTCTCGCTCCCTAAAAGATCTTTCTCTAATTGCATGTCATCCTCATCATTTCCTCCCCTTGGCCTAGTTCCTGCTATTGGCCATGTGGTTACTCTGCGATTTTTTACTTCCAAAAGCAGCTCCGGAGAAGCACCAATTATGTAAATCTTTCTATTATTTTTATCAACCATTTCCATGTAAAACATAAAAGGAGAAGGATTTGTGTTCATTAAATTTCTATAAATATCAAGAGGATCAATATTTGTTTCCCTTGCCCACCTTTGAGAATAAACAACTTGGATTGCGTCCCCCGCCCTCAAATATTCTTTTATTCTTTGTATATTATTGGAATACTCTTCCTTTGTTTGATTCGGCCGCATAACGCCTGACGCAACTTGTTCCTCTTTAGTCTTTGTTTTAACTACTATTGCAGCATTTGTTATTCTATTTGCAATGGCATCTATTCTGGAAGTTGTTTCCTGATATTGTCTCTCAAGATCGGCTGTTTTTCCAACCTTCATATTGCCAATAACCTTCATTTCTTTCCGCGCATGGTCATATGCAATTACAAAATCATAATCCGAAATCACTGCTTCAGGAACTTTTAAGACATCGGGTTTTGATTTTGGAACTTTTTCTTCAAAAGCACTACTAACTCCATAGCCTATACATCCTACATTGCCTCCATAAAATGGAGGAAGGCCCGGAGTTTTAACAGTCTTGGAGCCCTTTTCCTGTATTACTTTTAATGGATCTATTCGTTCTCCCTTTTGAGTCGATATTGTTCCGTCATTACTTACTATTGAGAGCTCATCGGTTTCTAAGCTAATCGTTTCCTTTGGACTTATGCAAATATAGCTATATCTGCCAACAGTTTCTCCGCCCGCAACGCTTTCCATGAGAACAGAAGGATGACGGCCTTGAACTCCCTCTTTGCTTTCCCTAACCTTGGCAAATACCGAAAAAGGAGTCTCTAAGGCCGCAGATAACCTGCGAAATATTGGAATAGTATCGCCCTCTTTGGTCAGTTGTTTAACCTCTTCCAAACCTAAAGAATATTTTCTGATAGGCTTTCGCCTTTCCATTATTATTAGTTGCTCGAATTCTTTCATAATTTTTCCTTTAAACTATTTCTGGAAAATAAAGTTCGCCAACATTCTTTGTCCTCCTTCGGTTCCAATTGATTCAGGATGGAATTGAATTCCCTCAACTTTATGCGTCTTGTGTCTTAGTCCCATTATTTCGTTATTTGCTTGCGCTGTAATTTGAAGCGATGCTGGAAGTGTTGCTTTTTCTGCAACAAGAGAGTGATATCTCATTACTGTGAGACCTTGGGGCAAACCTGTAAATACACCTTTACCATCATGCTCTATGACACTTGTCTTGCCATGCATAGGAACTTCTGCCCTCACAACTTTTCCGCCAAAATGATAAGCCATTCCCTGCATACCCAAACACACTCCCAAAACTGGCGTAACTTTCCCAAGTTCGGTTAACACCTTGCCACAAACTCCAAAATAGGCGTCGTCTGAAGGATCTCCCGGTCCAGGAGATATAATAAATCTGTTGTATTTTCCCTTCCTTATTTCATCTAATGTTATTTTATCGTTACGTACTACGTCCACAACAAATTTATCGCTGGTCTCTTTCAAAATTTCTGCTGCAAGTTGATATAGGTTGTATGTAAAAGAATCGTAATTATCAATTATTAACATCTCCATACCACCAATACCTTGTATACCAGCTTCTTTTGCTAGATTTCTTATTCCTTCAGGACCTAACGAATATCTCTTTGAAATATTTTGTCCTTCTGTTCTTGCTTCTATTCCTCTATTCATAATATTGTCCCTTTCCAATATCCTCCCAATCTTTCCTCTCGCCTTACCTACTATTTGTAGCGCGGCTCGAAGAGCGATTTTGGAAGGATTGTATACTATTTATAAATTTTCTTTTGTATACAAAAAACCCTTGCAAATCTCTTAGTAAAAAACTAAGAAACTTACAAGGGTCCTCCGCCGGTTGGCGGACAAGACGGTGCCACCTTGAACTTTAACTCTTTCTTTAACTTGCTCCCCGGTTCCAATGCACCGGATCAAAGCTTTTTTACATTATATCATAAAGTGTCAAACTTGTAACTTTTCAACTTCCTCTTTGAACTGATTTCCCCTATCTTTATAGTCTTTGAACGTTCCAAAAGAGGCAGATGCCGGAGACAACAGGCAAATTTTTCCGGGTTGAGTTTCAGAAGCAGCAATTCTAACTGCTTGCTTCATTGTTGTTACATCAAATTTTTCAGGCCTGCTCGCTTCTGAAGTAACTTTGCCAGGCGCCATATGGTGCCTGGCTTTGCAAATTTCCTCCCAAATTCGGGTACCTGTTGGCGGAAACAATATTAGAGTTTTTATCTGGCCCTTATTTAAATATTGTGCTAATGAAGAATAGTCCAAGCCCCTATCGTGTCCTCCGGCAATAAGTGTTTCCGTATCCGGCAATGTTTCCATTCCCTCAATCGCGGCTTGTGGCACTGTTGCCAAAGAATCATTATAAAAAAATATTCCCTGGGCTTCTCCAACATATTCAAGACGATGTTCTAGACCTCCAAATTCTTCAAGAACTTTTGTAATATTTACTTTTGAAACTCCGGCCAGTGTTGCTGTACAAACTGCTGCACAAACATTTTCCAAATTATGACGCCCTAAAAGCTTTATCTTTTCAGTTTCAATAATTTTTTCTGTCTTACCATCAATACTTATCCAAACGCTATCATCTTTTACAAAACATCCATTACCGACTTCTCTTTCGCGACTTACTTGAAAAACTTTTGCTAATGTATGAACGTCCGATTCTTTACTTGCCGGACAATCTTTATTTACAATTGCAAAGTCTTTGGAAGTTTGAAATCTTAGGATATTTCTTTTTGCATCAACATAATTTTGCTGAGTTTTGTGATAATCCAAATGCTCACTTGTTATCATCAAAATAACTGCAATATGCGGACTGATCTTTAAATCATTGAGTTGATACGAAGACATTTCCAAAACAGTCCAAGAGTTATCATTTAGTTTGTCTATAAAGTCCAAAGGAGATTGACCAATATTGCCTCCCAAATAAACATCGAGTCCTTGAGCTTTCAGCATTTTATAAATTAATGTTGTTGTTGTGCTTTTTCCTTTTGTTCCGGTTATCCCAATTATTTTTCCTTTTGCATTTGATAAAAAGATATTTGTTGCGGTTGTGTATGGAATGGCTATCAGTTCCGGCTTTACCCCGGGAGATTTTATCGCAATATCATAATCTTTTTGTTTGTCCAAATAATTAGGCCCATCTTTCTGATCAACCAAGCTTAGCTTTACACCTTTAAGGTGTGAATGTAAATATTTATCTACTGCTTTCCCTTCAATTCCTCGTCCAACAATTAATATTTTTTTATTCTTTAATTCTGAAAGGATGCTTTCAGCATTTTTAAGCTTCATAAATTTTTATCCGCCAGCTGGCGGATGTTTCATAAGAAAACTGTTGCTAAATTCCCCTTTTTCTAAGATTTTTTCTAATGCAGATTTTACTTCTTCAGGTGTACCAACACATTCAAAAGGTTTAAAATTCCTAACCCCAATTAGTTCTTCAAAAAGTGGCAAGAAAGACTCGTCTTCCAAAAGATTCTTTCCAAAAATATCCAAAACTTCTTTTTTTGAAAGATTAGCTGCAAGAGATATGAAAACAAAAAGACATTTTGCACACTTCCCACACCACCTGTTCCCGGTGTCATCCTGAACTTGTTTCAGGATCTTAAAATTATTATTACAACTGGAAAAAACTTTGAAATATTTTTGATATTTTACGAACTCTCGTACAACTTCCAGCTCGTTCATATTACGAAGAGGTGAAGAGTAAGCAATGTCCAAAGTTATAAACTTTTTAGCATATTCATTAAAAAGTTTTTCAAATTCCTCAGACTTGCTCCATTGGTGATTAATCATTTCTCCCAAATATTCAACGTTTCCGTAATTCGCGCTTTTTTCATTTCCTACAACAAAATTATTGTAATCATAGAAAATCCCAAGCATAATTCCCAAAAATGCGTAAATTGCAGATATTGGAATATGGCCGTTATAGGTTCCATTCTCTTTATTTAACTCAAAAATTTTACTGTCCAATTCCCGATTTATTACAATTGGCTTTTTGCCAATGGCATTCGCTACTTCCTCTTGAATTTGTGATGTCTCAACTGTAAAAAGGTCAAAATCTTTGTTTTGTGCTTTCAAAAGCTCTGCCGCAACAATGGAATCCTTTCCTCCTCCCAAGCCTAAAAGAGCTCGGGTCTTTTTTGGAAAAGACACTGGGTTTTGAACACTTTCTATAAACGGGAATCGAACTAAACCTCTAAAATCAATCTTATTTTTGTAGAAAAACTCTCCCAAGCCTTTTGTATAAACAGTATTCCAAAACTCTGTTTGATCTTTGGTCAAAAAATTAGATTCAATAATGATTTCTTTAGGACAATACAGCTTCCAATAGCTAATTCCCAAAATCAGCATTAAGTTGTTTAAAATTGATTTTAAAAGAGCCTGGGGAATTTCAGCATTAACCGGAGGAAAAGAAATTTTCTCCGCAAAATCTATGTTTTTCTCACCAATTAGACCAAAGCTAAACAAAACCTCCCCTTTTTCCAGATCAGCACTATATCCCTTAAAGACGAAAGATAAGCTTTTATTCATGAATATATTATATTCGATTGAGGATGTTTTTACTAATAAAATGTCTTGCGGGGCTTGGAGGAAATCCGCACCTTCTTCCTTACCCAATCCACGCCTATATTTATACCAGATTTAAGATAATTTTGCTATTCTTCCTGCAAGTCTTGAGTAACTTT